>Ga0316225_1000138_pt1 | contig 106284 bp, 98 predicted proteins | sample TBH18015metaG_FD_206010 | JGI IMG/M metagenome (GOLD analysis project Ga0316225, IMG submission 206010) | Freshwater microbial communities from Trout Bog Lake, Wisconsin, USA - TBH18015 | ecosystem: Environmental > Aquatic > Freshwater > Lake > Hypolimnion/Profundal zone | place: USA: Wisconsin... | reverse complement strand
ATGTGGGGCTGGTGCGCTAACACCGCCGTATTCAAGGAGACTGCAAGCCGAAGATTCTGCAAGTCTTTCAGGTCGACCGGGCTGGACGGGCGCTGGTGACCCCTGCCGCGGAGCGGCTAGGTTCAATTAAGCAGTTGCAAATAAGATGAAAGGAACGGAAACGCCAATCCCCAGAAATGGGAAGGCCCCCTTTCGGGGGCCTTCCTTTGTTCCCACCTTCCCCTAGTCGGTGACCGCGAAGGCGACCTTCTCGTTGCGGAAGCGGTCCTTGACCAGGATCTTGATCACGGCCGAAGCCTTGTCTTCGCTGATGGTCAGGGTGTAGTGCTTGTCCTTCTCGATCGAGCCGGGGACGACGCTGACCTTGCCGATCCTGGTCAGGCCCACTTCCGAGGCGGTGATGGTGATGGTGTCCTGGCTGCGCAGGTCCATGGCCTTGGTGAACACGCCGTCGGCCCAGTTGGCGCCGGCCCGGTCCTTGGCGAAGATCGGGACGATGATGACGCCGTCCTTCTCCAGGGCCTTGCGCTCGCCGACCACGTAGTGGAGGGAGTTCAGCTTGGACTTCTGGGCCTCGTTGGTCGCGTTGAGGCCTTCCATCTCCTTGATCATGTTGGTCTTCTCGGTCCTCAGGGCATCGATGTCGGCCATCAGCTTGGCCTTCTGGGCGGTGAGGTCGGTGAGCTCCTCGTTCTTCTTGGCCACGTCGGCCTGGGCCACGTCGCGCTCGCCTTCGATCTTGGCGCGCTCTTCGGCCTGCAGCTCGGTGGGGGAGATGCCGGCCTTGCCCTGGGCGACCCAGGTCCCGTAGACGCCGTTGTTGTAGAAGTGGAACACCTCGAAGCCGGGGGCCAGCTTGTCCATGATGAGGACGCGGCTGATCAGCTCCTTGGCCTTGTCCTCGTGCACGCCCTTGCGCTTGAGGAAGCGCATGGCCATCCCGTAGTGGCTGTCGTTCTCCTTGGCGATGTCGGGCCGGGGCAGGACGGCGCGGATCTTGGCGATCTTCTCGTTGAGATCCTTGATCTCCTTGTCCTTGTCCAGCACTTCCTGGAGCAGGGCCTGGTAGGAGCTGTTCTTCTCGGCCTTGATGCGGGCCTCGAGGGCGGTCTTCTGCTCGGGGGTCAGCTGGAGGGTCTCGGCGTTGGGCCGGATGTCGTTGACGCCGGCCTCTTTCAGGGCGTGGGTCTGCTCGGCGCCGGCGGTGTTGGCCTTCTGGGACATCTTGTCCAGTTCGGCGGCCTTCTGCTTCAGGTCGACAATTTCCTTGTCCTCGCCGGTCTTCCGGCAGGCCGGAGTGGTCATGAGGACCGCGATGGTGAGGGCGCCGAACAGCAGTCGGGCCATTCTCGAGAAATTCATAGTTGCTCCAAGGAGGTTAAGGCGGATCCATGCCACGGTTGTCCAGATTACCAAGCATGGCGGATACTGGCAAGAAAGGCGGGGGCGGGCTATTCTCTAGGCCCGCCCACCAGCCGGCCTGGAGAACTCAATGGCATCCACCACGCGCGCCCTGTTCACTTCGGAAAGCGTCACCGAAGGCCATCCCGACAAGATCGCCGACCAGATCAGCGATGCGGTCCTGGACGCCGCCCTGGCCGGGGACCCGAAAAGCCGGGTGGCCTGCGAGACCCTGGTGACCACGGGCCTGATCCTGGTGGCCGGCGAGATCACCACCGAATGCTACATCCCGGTGGCCCAGCTGGCCCGGGACACGGTCCGCGCCATCGGCTACGACCACAGCATCAAGGGTTTCGACTGCAACACCTGCGCGGTCATGGTGACCCTCGACCAGCAGAGCCCGGATATCGCCATGGGCGTGGACACCGGCGGCGCCGGCGACCAGGGCCTGATGTTCGGCTACGCCACCGACGAGACCCCGGAGCTGATGCCGGCGCCCCTGCACTACGCCCACGCCCTCACCCGCAAGCTGGCCGAAGTCCGCAAGAGCGGCCAGGTCCCCTGGCTGCGCCCGGACGGCAAGTCCCAGGTGACCGTGGAATACGACGGCGACAGGGTGGCCCGGATCCACACCGTGGTGATCTCCACCCAGCACGCCGAGAGCGCCGGCAACGAGGAGATCCGCGAGCGGGTGCTCAACGAGGTCATCCGGGCCGCGCTGCCGCCGGAGTACCTGGACGCCAAGACCATCTACCACGTGAACCCCACCGGCCGGTTCGTCATCGGCGGCCCCATGGGCGACACCGGCCTCACCGGCCGCAAGATCATCGTCGATTCCTACGGCGGCAGCGGCCACCACGGCGGCGGCGCCTTCTCCGGCAAGGATCCCTCCAAGGTCGACCGTTCCGCGGCCTACATGGGCCGCTACATCGCCAAGAACATCGTCGCCGCGGGCCTGGCCCGGCGCTGCGAGATCCAGCTGGCCTACGCCATCGGCGTGGCCGAGCCGGTCTCCATCGCCGTCGACACCTTCGGCACCGGCACCGTCTCCGACGACAAGATCGTCCAGGCCGTGCGGGCCGTCTTCAGCTGCACCCCCAAATCCATGATCGAGGCCCTCGACCTGCGCCGCCCCATCTACCTGCCCACGGCCGCCTACGGCCACTTCGGCCGCGACGGCTTCAGCTGGGAGCGCACCGACAAGGTCGAAGCATTGAAGGCGGCCGCCAGGTAGGCCAGGGCCCTACGCCAGGCTGCCCAGGATCGCCGCCCAGTTCCGGAAGAAGGGCACCACCTCGTCCTTGTGTTCGGGTCCCATGCCCAGGATCTCGCTGTGGTCCCAGCCCTCGAGGATGCCCATGTGGTTCCACTGGCCCTTGCGGGGGATGCCGTCGAAGGGGGCGATGGGGTCGCAGGACGGGCCGGCCATGCTGCGGGTGTTGACCACGCCGTCGTTGCGGAACCAGCTGGGGTCGAGGGGGGCCTGGCCGGCGGGGGCGGGCTGCGGGCGGCCCATGTAGCGGGCTCCCGGGCGCCAGAGGAAGTTCATGCCGGGGGCGGGCTGGTGGTGGCCCTCCGGGTCGGGGCGGGTCTTGGCGGTGGACCAGGAGAAGGCGTAGACGCCGGCGGGCAGGGTGGCCCAGGCGTTCAGGGCGCGGGCGCCCTCAAGGCTGAGGTCCCAGGCGCTGAAATCGCCGGTGCCCTGCCAGAGGGGGGTGGCCATGACCCGGTCGCGGTAGGCGCCCAGGGATTCCCGGGCCTCGCGCTGCAGGCCCCAGTGGTCGAGCTTGGGGTCGTAGACGGCGGTGCCCGCGGACAGGCCGTTGACCAGGGCCAGCAGGCGCCGGGCCGCGGCCTCCAGGCCGGCGCGCTTGCGGGTGAGGCTGGTGCCGTCGTGCGGTGTGGCCAGGGTGGTCAGGCTCAGCACGCCGGGCTGGCCGCCCTGGAACAGGGGGCTCAGTTCGCCGTCCGGAGTGGCCCGGCGTTCGGCCTCGTCGCCCCGGTCCAGGAGGTGGGCCAGCACCCGGATGGTCTGGCCGCCCATGCTGTGGCCGACCAGGTGGATCGCCGGCAGGTCCGGGCCGCCCCAGGCCGGCAGCAGGCCGGGCCAGGTCCGGCCGTAGCGGGCGTGGCCGTAGCGCCGGCTGTGGGCCAGGCCGTAGTCGACCCGGCCGCCCTGGAGCATGGCGTAGACTTCCGCGGCCCGGTCCCAGTTGCTGGAGAAGGGCCCCGGGGCGGCGGTCAGGGTCGGGAAGCCGGCCGCGACCAGCGCCTCCTGCAGGTCCTGGCCGGGCCCGCCCCAGTATTTCAGCCCCCAGGCCTCGTCCCGCCCCCACACCGTGAACCCGCCCACCAGGACCAGGGGGGCCAGATTGAGGCGGGGCGGGGCGTCCGGGCTGGGCATGGCTCCTACAGTCGCGGGATCCGGTGGCCCATGGTGTCGAGCATGGCCAGGACCACCTGGCACTGGTCGCAGTCGGCCTCCGGGTTCTCGCAGGGCACGCCGTCGGCCTGCAGCTCGTGGCACCGGGGATTGCGGGCGAACGCCAACAGCTCCTCCAGCAGGCGGTTGACCCGGCCGCGCAAGGGGCTGTCCGGCATGTTCCGCAGGATGGTGATCATGCGCGCTTCCGCCGGGGTGACGGTGAGAGTGATGAGCTCGTCCATGGGGACTCCGGGATGAAAACAGAGGCGCGGGCGGAGAGGTCCGGCCGCGCCCCTGGGTGGGTCGGGTGCTGCTACTTGCCGAGGGCCTCGACGGCTTTGACGCCCCAGGCGAAGGCTTCTTCATTCAGGGGGATCAGGGCGCACTTGTCCTTCAGGGCCTGGCGCACGGCGGCCAGGATGGTCTCCTTGGGGAACAGGTTGGTGGCGGCCTGCAGGGCGCCCAGGGCGACGATGTTCTTGACCACGGCCTTGCCCAGGTCGACGGCGATCTCGGTGAACGGCGCGCCCACGAGCTTGACCGTCGGATCGATGCCCGGGGGCACGTCCTTGATGATGGAGCTGTCGTAGACGATGGTGCCGCCCGGGACCACGGTCGGGCCGAACTTGGCCAGGCTGGGGGCGTTGAAGGCGATCAGGACATCGGGGTGGGGGCTGGCGGGGTTGAGCACCTCGTCCTTGGCCACGTGCACGTCGGCGTAGCTGGTGCCGCCGCGGCTCTCGGGGCCGTAACTGGGGATGTGGGTGGCGTCGAAACCCTCGTTGATGGCGGCCCGGGCGATCAGCATGGCCGCGGTCTGGGCCCCGTCGCCGCCGGAACCGGCCAGCTTCAGGGAGATGTCGAGGTGGTTCATGTGGGTCGGGAAGGCCTCGCAGTAGCGCTCGGCGATCTCACCCGAGGCGCCCACGGCGTGCAGGAAGTGGTCGGCGTCGTAGTTCGGCTCCGGCCGCTGCCACCAGGGCTCGACCGCCAGGTCCTTCTTGACCCCCAGCGGGAAGATCGGGACCATGCATTCCTTGACCCACTTCTCGGTCTCCTCGGGGCTGAGCTTGAGGTGGGTGGGGCATTCGGCCAGCACTTCCACGAACGCGTAGCCGCGGCCCTCGACCTGGCACTGCACGGCCTTCTTGATGGCCTTCTTGGCCAGGCGGCGGTTCTTGGCGTCGAACAGGGCGACCCGCTCCACGTAGATCGGTCCGTCCAGGCCGGCGATCAGCTCGGCCATGCGCATGGGCTGGCCGTTGAACAGGCTGCGGCCGTCGGGGCTGGTGGCGGTCTGCTGGCCCATGAGGCTGGTGGGGGCCATCTGTCCGCCGGTCATGCCGTAGATGGCGTTGTTGATGAAGATGACCGTGATCGGGGCGCCCAGCTGGGCGGCCGAGACGGTCTCGGCCAGGCCGATCGAGGCCAGATCGCCGTCACCCTGGTAGCTGATGACGTTGGCTTCCGGGTTGGAGAGCTTGTGGCCCAGGGCCACCGCGGCGGCCCGGCCGTGGGCGGCCTGGGTGTTGCCCACGTCGAAGTAGTAGTAGGCGAACACCGAGCAGCCCACGGGCGAGACCAGGACGGTGTTGTTCTGGATGCCCAGTTCCTCGATGGCCTCGGCCAGGTACTTGTGCGCCAGCCCGTGGCCGCAGCCGGGGCAGTAGTGGGTGGAATTGCCCTTGAGGCCCACCCCTTCGGAGTGACGTGTGAACTTGTCGTAGAAGACGGACATCAGCGGGCCTCCGCAGCGACAATGGCTTTGACATGGGCGAACACTTCCGACTGCTGGGGCAGCATGCCCCCGAAGTGGCGGACGTGGGAGATGACCGGCAGATCGTGGACCCCGGCCAGGCTCAGGGCCAGGCGCATTTCGTCCTCGAGCTGGCCGTTGCTGGCCTCCACCACGACGATGCGCTTGACCTGGGGCAGCACGGCCTGGAGCTGCCGGATCGGGAACGGCCAGACCGTGATGGGCCGGAACAGGCCGGCCTTGATGCCCTGCCGGCGCAGGTCCTGCACGGCGCCCTTGCTGGTGCGGGCCGGGGTGTTGGCGGCGACGATCAGGACTTCGGCGTCCTCCGCCATGAAGGTCTCGCTGCGCGATTCGTTCTCGGCCATCTGCCGGTACTTGTCGTTCAGGTAGATGTTGTGGAGCTCCAGGTCATGCTCGCTCAGGTAGATGGAGCTGATCAGGTTGCCCCGGTGCTGGGGGTCGCCGTTCACGGCCCAGGCGGGGATGCCGGGCTTGACCATGGCCTGGGGCAGGGTGACCTTGCCGGTCATCTGGCCCAGGTAGCCATCGCCCAGGATCACCACCGGGTTGCGGTACTTGAAGGTGAGCTGGAAGGCCAGCATGGTCAGGTCGAGCATTTCCTGGGGGGTGCTGGGCATGAGGGTGATGGCGTGGGTGTTGCCGTGGCCCAGGCCGCGGCAGGCCAGCTTGACGTCGGACTGCTCGGGGGCGATGTTGCCCAGGCCCGGGCCGCCGCGCATGATGTTGACGAAGACCCCGGGGACCTCCGCGCCGATCATGTAGGACACGCCCTCGAGCATCAGGCTGAAGCCCGGCGACGAGGTGAAGGTCATGCACGGATGGCCGGCCCCGCCGGAGCCGTACATGTGGTTGACCGTGGCCACTTCCGAGACCGCCTGGAGGAAGGTCCCGTCCAGCTTGGGCAGGAGCTTGGCCATGAGTTCGGCGCCCTCGGTGGAGGGGGTGATGGGGTAGCCGAAGACGTGCCGGCAGCCGGCGAGCAGGGCGCCGATGGCCGAGGCATAGTTGCCCTTGATGACCAGGGGGGCGGTGACGGGCAGGGGCACCATCTGGTCGGGGATGGCCACCGGCGTCGGGGCGGTGGTGCCCTTGCCGCCAAACAGCTTGGCCGGGTCCTGCAGCTCGAAATCGGCGTCGGCGGGGGTCTCCCGCAGGCCGAAGGGTTCCGGGCAGGCGTCCATGCAGAGCCCGCAGGCGTTGCAGGTGTCCAGATTGATCACGACCGGGACATAGCCCGTGGCCGCGTCGATCTCCGCCGCGAACGTGATGCAGTCCTTGGCGCAGGCATTGATGCAGCGGCCGCAGCCTTTGCAGTAGTCCGGCAGGAGGAACGGTTTCGGTCTTTCTTTCAACTGGGCCATGGTCACACTCCTGGGGGACGGGGTGGTTTTCCTGAAATGAACAAAGAATGAGCGCCATCCGACGCTGAAGTATTGGGCCAGAAAACAGTGCAGGGGGTCACAAATGGCTGGCACCTTGGCATGATGAATCACAGGAGATGCCGTGGAGACGCCAGCGATCATCCGCCCCGTGGCCCAGGCCGATGAACCGGCCGTGGCCGATCTCATCCGGACGGTGATGCCCGAATTCGGGGCCGATGGCCCGGGCTTCGCCATCCATGACGCGGAAGTGGCCCGGATGTGGCAGGAATACCAGATTCCGGGAGCCGCCTATTTCGTCCTGGAGTTGGCCGGCCGGGTGGTGGGCGGGGCCGGGGTGCATCCGTTGCCGGGTGCCCCGGACGACACCTGCGAGCTCCGGAAAATGTATTTCCTGCCCGAAGTGCGGGGCCAGGGCCTGGGCGAACGGATGCTCCGGGTCTGCCTGGCCCGGGCCCGGGAGCTGGGCTACCGGGTCTGCTACCTGGAGACCCTCACGGGCATGGATGCCGCCCAGAAGCTCTACCGGAAGGTGGGGTTCCGGCCGATCTGCGGGCCACTGGGCAACACGGGTCACCACGGTTGCGATAAATGGTTTATTATTGAACTGGACGGCCCGCCATGATCCATGGCCTCGGCACCGATCTCTGCCCTGCCGCCCGCTGGCAGCACCTCCTCGACCGGTTCGGGGAGAAGGCCCTGCGGCGGGTTCTGGCCGCGGCGGAGGCCGATATGCTGCTGGGCGGGAACCGCCAGCGGCTGCCGGAACGGGCGGCCGGGAGGTGGGCGCTGCGGGAGGCCTTCGGCAAGGCGCTCGGGGTCGGGCTGGACGGGTGGTCATGGAAGGAACTGCGTTTTCTGGACGGGAGGCTATGGGCTGAGGGACAATTGGCCGAGATGTTAAAAACCCGGGGCATCGATCGGCTGCATGGGAGCGTCACCCATGATGGCGGCACGGCCTTCGCCGTCGTCATTCTCGAGTCCCTGGGCGATCATGATTAATGCCTTCTACCCTTTCCGCCGATCTGGCTTCATGAACCCGCTTGGCCCCTGGAACCCTTGATGAGCCTGCCCCCCCCCAATCCGCAGATGAGCGCCCAGGACTTCCTGGCCATCCGGGAGTTCATCTATGCCAGGACCGGCATCTTCTTCAACGAGTCCAAGCAGTACTTCCTGGAGAACCGGCTCAACCGGCGCATCCAGGACCTGGCCCTGGCCAGCTACCGGGACTACCTGGCCCACCTGCAGGGGATCGGCGGCAAGGAGGAGCTCAAGCAGCTGTTCAACGAGATCACCACCAACGAGACCAGCTTCTGGCGCAATCCTCCCCAGATCGAGGCCTTCCAGCGGATCGTCCTGCCCGATGCGGTATCCCTGGCCAAGGCCCGGGGCGCCAACCGGCTGCGGCTTTGGTCCGCCGCCTGCTCCTCCGGCGAGGAGCCCTACACCCTGGCGATGGTCTGCCAGGAGGCCAAGGACGGCCTGCTCCGGGGCATGCAGGTGGAGGTGATGGCCACCGACATCAGCGAGAAGGTGCTGGGCATGGCCCGGGAAGGGGTCTACGGCAGCTACACCCTGCGCAACCTCACGCCGGCCCAGGTCCGCCAGCATTTCACCCAGCAGGGGCCGGACAGCTTCCTGGTCAAGCCCGAGCTCCAGCAGATGATCACCTTCCGGAACTTCAACCTGGTCGATTACGGCAACTACAAGTCGCTCGGAAGCTTCGACGTGATCTTCTGCCGGAACGTCCTCATCTATTTTGACGAGGCCGTGAAATCCAAAGTCATCAAGGGTTTCCATGAGGTCCTGCAGTCCAAGGCATTTCTCCTTGTGGGCCACAGTGAATCCATCCACTCTTTCAACGTCGGCTTCGAACTGATGCACTTCAGCAAGGCCATGGGCTACCGGAAGCGCTGACCAGGAGGGATCGCCAGATGCCCATCACACCCCAGGAACTGATCGCCAACCTCGGAGACCTGCCGCCCCTGCCCCAGGTGGCGGCCCAGGTGCTGCGGCTGGCCGCGGATCCGGATTCCACCACCGACGAACTGCGCCGGGTGATCGCCACCGACCTGGCGCTCACCTCGCAGATCCTGAAGATCGCCAACTCCGCCATGTTCGGCATGGTCCGGGAGGTCAAGACGCTGACCCAGGCGATCATGACCCTGGGCTTCTCCACCATCAAGAGCGTGGTCATCGCCTCCAGCGCCAAGAACCTCTACAGCCGCGGCGGCACCGGCCTGCAGGAGCGGGTGCTGTGGGAGCATGCCCTGGTGACGGCCATGGCCGGCCGGGCCTACGCCAAGGCCTTCCGCAACCCGCGGGTGGAGGAGGTGTTCCTGGGCGGGCTCATGCACGATATCGGCAAGTCGGTCATGGGGATCAAGTTCACCGACCGCTACTCGGCCCTGGTCCGGTCCATCTACAACGGCGAGGTCGACTGCCTGGAGGCCGAGCTGGACCTGTTCGGCTTCGACCACACGATGGTCGGCGAGGCCCTGCTGATGGCCTGGAACCTGCCTGCGAGCATGGTGCACGTGGTCCGCTGGCACCATGAGCCCGGCCACGCCCCGGCCGAGGACCAGGCCGCGGCCGCCTTCGTCGCCCTGGGCAACCAGATGGCCCTGGACCGCAAGGTCGGCCTGGGCCGCGCCGAATCCCTGGCCGGCGCCACCCGGCAGGCCATGACCATCCTCGGGATCGCCCCGGAGGCCATGGAGGGCTATCAGCTGCAGGTGGTGGAAGCCCTGGAAACGGACAAGAACCTCATCCGGGATTTCTAGCGATGATCACTTCCGATATCGTCCGCCAGAGGGTCCGGACCCTCCCCAGCCTCCCCACCTCGGTGGTGTCCCTGGGCCAGGCCGTGGCGGACGATCGTTGCACCGTGGACCGGATCCTCAGCATCCTGGCCAAGGACCCGGCCCTGTCCGCGACCATGCTGCGGCTGGCCAACTCGGTGATGTATTCCGGCGACCGCCGGGTGATGGACCTGCGCACCGCGGTCATGCGCCTGGGCTTCGAGGCCATCCTCAACCTGGGCCGGTCCGCCGCCATCATCCGCTCCTTCCGCGGGACCCGGCACCTGGACCCGTTCCGGCTCTGGCAGCACAGCGTGGCCGTAGGCCTGGTCTCCAAGGGCATCTGCCGGCTCATCAAGAACAACGCCATGGACGAGCCGGCCTACCTGGCCGGGCTGCTCCACGACATCGGCAAGATCGCCCTGGACCGCTGCTTCACCGACGAGTACGGCCCGGTGGTCGAGGCCATCGACCGGGGCGAGTCCTGCCTGGACGCGGAATTCGGGCGGCTGGGAACCACCCATGCCGAGGTCGGGGCCATGGTGGCCGAGCACTGGAGCTTCCCCGAACCCATGATCGCCGCCATCCGGGACCACCACGAGGACCATCCGCGGGAATTCCTGCCGGCCCTGGTCCAGCTGGCCGACCTGCTGGTGCGCAGCCGCATCCCCAACGGTCCGGCGGACGAGACCCTCATGTTCAACCTGGAGGAGCAGCCGGCCTACCCTGTGGTGTTCGGCGGCGGGGACTATGATGCCGAGCGCCTGACCTTCAGCATCGACGATGAGCTCGAGCACGCCGTGAATTTCGTCAAACTAGCCTTCCAGGATTGAACCCAATGGATCCCATCCGCGTCCTGATCGTGGACGACAGCCCCTTCATGCGCAAGGCCCTCGAGCGGATGCTCCAGGCGCCCGACATCACCGTGGTGGGCGCGGCCCGGGACGGCCTGGACGCCCTCGAGAAGATCCAGCAGCTGGACCCGGACATCGTCACCCTGGACGTGGAGATGCCCCGGCTCGACGGCCTGGGCTGCCTCAAGCGGATCATGGCGGAGATGCCGCGGGCCGTGCTGATGGTCTCCAGCCTCACCCAGGAGGGCGCCGGCGCCACCCTGGAGGCCCTGGCGTTCGGCGCGCTGGACTTCATCCCCAAGGAGAGCAGCCTGGCCAGCTCGAGCATCCTGCAGATCCAGCAGGACCTGCAGGAGAAGGTCCGGAAGCTGGCGCGCAGCCCGAGGTTCCAGAAGAGCCGGCTCCAGGCGGCGCCACCGCGGCCTGCGCCGGGCCAGCCGGCGTTCGCGCCGGCCCCCACGGCGACCCCGACGCCCGCCCCCGCGCCGGTCGGACGGGTCGGCGGCCTGGGCGGGCCCATGGCGGAACTGCTGGCCATCGGCACCTCCACCGGCGGCCCCAAGGCCCTCCAGGACCTCCTGCCGCTGCTGCCGCGGACCCTGCCGGTGCCCTGCCTGGTGGTCCAGCACATGCCCGGTTCCTTCACCAAGACCTTCGCCGAGCGCCTGAACTCCATCTGCCAGGTCGAGGTCAAGGAGGCCGAGCATGGCGAGGCCGCCCGCCCCGGCGTGGTCTACATCGCCCCCGGAGGCCACCACATGCTCTACCGCCAGCGGGGCCTGGCGGGCCAGATCGAGCTCAGCGCCGAGCCGGCCTCGAGCCTGCACCGGCCCAGCGTCGACGTGCTGTTCCAGAGCCTCGCCGACCACTGCACCCGGCAGGTGCTGGCCATGATCCTCACCGGCATGGGCAGCGACGGCGCCCGGGGCATGCAGGCCCTCAAGGCCAAGGGCGCCCACACCCTGGCCGAGGCCGAGGAGTCCTGCGTGGTCTACGGCATGCCCCGGGCCGCCTTCGAGCGCGGCTGCGTCGACCAGGTCGCTCCGCTCCAGGACATGGCCGGCATCCTCCGCCGGCACTTCCAGATCTGATGGACCCGCTGCAGAATGCCGTCACGGTTCTGCTGGGCGCGGTCCAGGCCGCCCAGGCCCAGGCCCAGCCGGCCGCCCAGGACCCGGCCGCCGCGCTGGTGGCCCTGCTGGGCCGGGAAGTCCAGCTGGTCTTCCAGGGCCAGACCGCGACCGGCGACCTGCAGTTCACCCTCCCCTCCGGTCAGACCCTTACGGCCCAGGGCGCCTTTCCCTTCCCGGAAGGCACCCAGTTGCTCGCTCGTTTGACAGTCAGCCCGGAAGGCGGCGCGGTCCAGCTCCAGACCCTTCAGACCCAGCCCCCGGCCCTGCCCGCCATCCTCGCGCCGCTCCTCCAGGGGGAGGCCACGCTGCTCCTGGCGCGCCTGTCCCAGTCCAGCCCCGCGGCGGAGCTGGCGCCGCTGGTCGAGCTGTTCCGCCAGCTGGGCGACCCGCCGGCGAGCCCCGGCCAGGCCGCTCCCGCGGCTCCCGGCCCGGCGGCCCCCGCGGCCCCAGGCCTGGCGGTCCCTACGGCCCCTGGTCCGGCGGTCCTTACGGCCCCCGGCCCGGTGGCCCCCGCGGCCCCCGGCCCGGGGGTCCCCGCGGCGCCTGGCCCGGCGGTCCCCACGGCCCCCGGCCCGGGGGTCCCCACGGCCGCAGGCGCGGTGGTCCCTACGGCCCCCGGCCTGGCAGTTCCCATGGCCCCTGGCCAACCCGCCGCCAGCGGCCCCGGTCCAGCCCTTGCCGCCCCCGGCCCCGCCGCGCCGGCCCAGGCCGGCCCGGCGGCCCCGGCGGGGCCCGCGACCCCGACCGGATCCGCGGCCCCGGCCGCAGGCATCACCCCGGCCCCCGGGCCGCCCGTTCAGGGCAGCCAGGCCGCTCCAGCCCAGCCAGGCCCGCCCGCTTCGCCGGCCGCCGGTCTCGCCTTGCCACCCAGTCCGGGCCCGGCCGCGCCGGCCATCCCCTCCCCGGCGGCCGCCGCGCTTCCCCTCCCCCCCCCGGCTGGGCCCGGCGGGTGGGTGGCCAACCCGCCCCCGGGCGGACCTGCCGAACCGGCGGCCCTGCAGGCCCCCGCCTCCCCTGCCGTCGCGGTTCCCGTTCCTCCGGCTGGCCCGGGCGGCGCTCCGGTTTCCGCCCCGCCGGTCCCGGCCCCCGCGGTTCCGCCGGCCGTTGCCGCCCCTCCCGCCGGGCCCGCGGGGCCGGGCCCCGCATCCCTGCCCGCGCCGGACCAGCTGGTGACCCTCCTGGGCGGACTTCCGGCGCCCCAGGCCCGGGCCCTCAGGGACCTGCTCCAGGCGGATCCGGCCGCGGGCCGGGCCGCCCCCGACCCGGCCCTGCTCCAGGATGCCATCGGGCGCATCCAGGCCAACCTGGCCAGCCATCCGGAGATCGCCGCGGGGCAGGGGGACGCGCTGGTGCAGCTGCTGCGGAACCTGGTCCGGGCCGCCGTGCCGGAACCGGCCCCGGCCCGGCCCGCCCAGGCGCCGGCCGCGGCTCCGGCCCCGGCCTCGCAGGCCCCATCCCAGGCGGCCGCCCCGGCCTCCTGGGAGGCCTGGATCAAGGCGGGGGTCCGGGCCCTCTCCGATCCGGCCGTCTCCCCGAGGGAAGCGCCCTTCCACGCCGCCCAGGCCAAGGAGGGCACGGCCTATTTCGAGCTGCCCCTGCCCTGGTCGCCGCATGGCACGCTGCAGATGTGGGCGGAGGCCGACGGCCAGAACCCGGGCGATGGCCGGGAGCCCACCCACCGGGTGCTGCTGGGCCTGAACTTCTCGGCCACCGGCGAGACCCGCCTGGGCGTGGCCAAGGGACCCGCGGGGCTGCAGGTGCGGGTCTGGGCCCAGAGGCCCGGGCCGCTGCTGGCCGCCCAGGCCGGGATGGAAGCCGATCTGAGGGTCCTGGACACCCCCGTCGACCTCCGGATCCTCCCCCTGGAGGCCGGCCCCGGCGGCGGCATCCCGTCCATCCGCAGCCTGGTGACCGGCTCCTCCTTCCAGGCTCTGGGCTGAAGCCGCGCGCCCGTGGCATTCTGGTGGGCCACCAGGATGCCCATGCCCTCCCTTGAAGCCCCACCGACCGACCCCGACCGCCGCCGCGAGCGCCGGTGGGCCCTGGCCGCCGCCGCCACGCTGGCGGTGGTGCTGGCCTGCGCCGCCCTGGCCGGGAACCGCCTGCGCGTCCTGGGCCCGGCCCCGGCGTCCGCGGTGGACCACGGGCCGCTGCCGCCCGAGGTCCGGGCCCGGGTGATGGCCATCCTGGACCGCCACCTGCGCGACGCCCGGCTGGAGGAGATCCGCCAGGGCCCGGTCCGGGAGTTCCACATCCAGGGCAGCGCCCGGGCGCCGCTGGCCCAGGAGTTCCATGCCGCCTTCCGGCCCGAGGTCACGGACCATATCATGCCCCTGCTCCGGCCCTACGGTGAGATCATCAGTTTCGACATCGCGTCCCTGGACCTCCCCCCGGCCCGCCTGCGACCCCTCCCCAAGGATTGAAATGCATCCCATTCTCTTCAAGATCGGCCATTTCCCGGTGGGCACCTACGGCCTCATCCTCACCGTGGCGTTCTTCCTGGCGCTGGCCCTGGCCACCCGCCTGGGGCGCCGGGACGGCGTTTCCGGCGAGGCCCTCTCCGATCTGGCCATCTCCCTGCTCCTGGGCGGCATCCTGGGGGCCAAGGTGCTGATGCTGGCGGTCGATCTGGCCAACGGCGCGACCTGGTCGCAGGTCCTCGACCCCGGCTACCTCCGAGCCGGCGGGGCCATCCACGGCGGGGTCATCGGCGGGGTCGGGGTCTTCTTCTGGCGGGTGAAGAAGCTCAAGCTGCCGCTCCCGGCCACCCTGGACGCCCTGACCCCCGGCCTCGCCCTGGGCCAGGCCATCGGCCGCCTTGGCTGCTTTTCCGCCGGCTGCTGCTACGGGACCGAGTGCCACCTGCCCTGGGCGGTGACCTTCACCAACCCCGACGCCCACTGGATCTCCGGCACGCCCCTGGGCATCCCGCTGCACCCGGTGCAGATCTACACCCTCCTGGCCAACCTGGCGGTGCTGACCATCCTGCTCCTGGCCGGGCGGCGCCGGCAGTTCACCGGCCAGGTGGCGGCGCTCTACTTCATGCTCGAGGGCATCGGCCGCATGGTCACCGAGGTCTGGCGGGCCGACCTGGACCGGGGCGTCTGGCTGGGGATCCCCTGGCTCTCCACCGGCCGGCTCACCGCCCTGGCCTTCGTCGCCTTCGGCGTGTTCCTGTTCGCCTTCTTCCGCCGCAAGCCCGCGCCGGTGGCCGCATGACCGCGCCGGTGACCCATTTCCTCCCCGGCGGCGCCCCGCGCCTGGACCGGTTCCTGGCCGAGGCCCATCCCGAGATCGCCCGGAGCCGCTGGGACGGCTGGATCCGGGCCGGCCAGGTCAAGGTGAACGGCCAGGTCGTGACCAAGGCCGGCACCCGCCTGCGGGTCGGCGCCACCATCGAGACCCTGCTGCCCGAGCTGGTGCCGCCGGCCCTGCTGCTGGAGCCCGAGCTGATCGAGGTGCCCACCCTGTTCGAGGACGGCCACCTCTGGATCGTCGACAAACCCGCCGGAATGGTGGTCCATCCAGGCCCCGGACACCCCAACGGAACCCTGCTCAACGCCCTGCTGGGGCGGCTCCACGCCGCCGCGGCGGCCGTCGCGGCGGCGGCCGTGGCCGAGGACGACGAGGAGGAGACCCCCGCCCCCGTCTGGCCCGGCCTGGTGCACCGCCTGGACCGCTACACCACCGGCTGCCTGGCCATGGCCAAGGACCTGCCCGACCAGCTCGCCCTCCAGGCCCAGTTCAAGGACCGCACGGTGGAGAAGCGCTACCTGGCCCTGGTGCGCATGAGCCGCAAGCTGCCGGAGGCGGGTTCGGTCCTGGTGGACGAACCCATCGCCCGGCACCGGGTGGACCGCCTGAAGATGACCGTCACCGCCGGCGGCCGCCCCTCCCAGACCCGGGTCAAGCTGCTGGGCAAGGCCTGCGGCCTGGCCCTGGTCGAATGCGAGCTGCTCACCGGCCGCACCCACCAGATCCGCCTGCACCTGTCCCACCTGGGCGCGCCGATCCTGGGCGATCCGATCTACGGCGGCGCCACCGCCTGGCTGGACGCGGACAAGCGCCACTTCGCCTGTCCCCATCCCCTGCTGCACGCCTGGAAGCTGTCGATCGACCATCCGGTGGACGGCCGGCGCCTGGACTTCCAGGCCCCGATGCCCCCGCCCTTCCTGGAAGTGTTGGCGCGATTAGGTATTCCGGCGCCTCCCGGGGCCTAGCCCTGGCCTAATCGAAGAAGCCCACCAGCAGCAGATCCAGTTCCACGTTGCGGCCCAGGCTGATCTTGGCGGCGATGTCCTTGCTGCCGATGCCGTAGTCCAGCCGGTCGAGGGGCACCGTGGCCCGGTACGACCAGGTGTGGGTGCCGGCGCCGTTCATGCCCTCGGCGGCCCGGAACGGGAGCTCGATCTCCCGGCTGACCCCGTGCATGGCCAGGGTGCCCTTCACCACCACCTGATCGCCCTGCCGGCGCACCGACGTGCCGGTGAACACGATCTTCGGATACTGGGCCGCATCGAAGAAATCCGCTGATTTCAAGTGAGTGTCCCGTTTGGCATTGGCCGTGTCGATGGAGGCGGTGTCGATCTCCAGGCGGACCTTGGCCCCGGCCGGGGCGGCCGGGTCGCCGGAGATCTCGGCATGATAGCGGTCGAACCGGCCGGGGACATCGAAGAGCACGGTGGAGGCCCGGAAGCCGATCACCGAATGCGTGGTATCCGGTTTGAACGACCTGACCTGGGCGGCCAGGGGCAGGGTCAGGGCGAAGGTGAGGGCTAGGATCCAGGGGCGGGTGGACATGGCGGACTCCAGGAAGGTCGGAAGTTCAGCGGCGGAACCCGGTCAGGGCCCCCTCCGCGCAAAGCTGTTCGAGCAGGGTGGCGGCCGGTCCGGCCTCGAGTCCCAGGCCGGCGGCGGCCTCGGCGAACGGGGCGGCCTGGGCCCCCACCAGCAGGGCGGCGGTGGCGGCGGTGAGCTCCCGCAGCTGGAAGTCGCCCGCGGCGTCCCGGAAGGCCAGGAGGTGCGCCGGGGTGTGGGCGGGCACGGGGGCCTCGACGGTGGCGAGGTGGACGGCATGGGTGTAGCTGACCACCCGGGTCGCGGGATCCAGCTCGATCCGGTCCCCGGCCTCGGGGACCGGCCTCAGGCTTGCGGCCGCCTCCTCCGGCCAGCGCTCCACCAGCTGGTCAAGCAGCTCGAAATGCAGCAGTTCGAGGAGGAAGGGCCACCGGTCCAGACCCCGGCCGGTATCGGCCACCCAGCCCAGGAAGGCCGGGGCGATGTCCCGGTAGTGGCCGCTGGGCACACACCGGGCGGCTAGGAAGCCGGACACGAGGTCCTCCCAGGTGCCCGCCTCCTCCAGGAGGGCCCGGGCTACCGGAAAGCAGGCCTCCAGGGGATCGCTGAGGCTCTGCCGGGCCAGGTCCCGGTACACCGCGAGCCCCTCCCGATGGCGGTCCAGGGCCCGCCGGTGGGCTTCGGGAAGGCCGGCGGGCTCGGCGGGCTCCGGTGCCAGGATCCAGTCGGCGAGGGCCCGCTGGAGGGCCAGGGTGGCGCCGTCAGGCATGGGCGACCCCCGGGGTCACGACGGCATCATAGGCGGCCTGGATCCGTGCCCGCTCCTGCAGGAGGTCGGCCAGCCCGGGAATGTGGTTGTCCCGCTCCAGCAGGACCGGGACCGGCCGGCCGATGCGTGGCAGCACCCACTGCATGAGCTCGATGACCGGGTCGATGACCTCGGCCCCGTGGGTGTCGATGGTGAAGGCCCCGAACTTCCGGTGGCCGGCGATATGCATCTGGCGCACCCGCCCCAGCGGCATCCGGGCCAGCCAGTCCCGGGGGTCGAAGCCGAAGTTGAGGGCGTTCACGTAGACGTTGTTCACGTCCAGGAGCCAGCCCAGGTCGGCGCCCTCCAGGACCTCGGCGACGAACGCGGCCTCGTCCATCTGCCCTTCGCCCAGGGGCGCGTAGTAGGTGATGTTCTCCAGGATCAGCGGCACCGGCAGGCGCGCCTGGACGTCCCGGGCCCGGGCCACGGTATGGCGGACGCTGTCCCGGGTGAAGGGCAGGGGCAGGAGCTCGTGGAGGCAGGTGCCGTCGACCCGGGTGAAGCAGAGATGCTCGGAGTGCCAGGGCGTGCCGGTGCGCACCAGCATCCGCGCCAGGCCCTCCAGGTAGGCCCCGTCCCAGGGGTCGAAGCCGCCCAGGGACAGGGCCAGGCCATGGGTCAGCACCGGGTCCCGGTCCAGGATCGCCTGGGCGGTGCGGGCATAGGTGCCGCCCTCGCCCACCAGGTTCTCCGGGCAGGTCTCCCAGAACGGAACCCCGTGGTCCGGATCGGCCAGGACAGCCTCCAGGTGGGGGCGCCGGAGCCCCACCCCCACCCCTGAGTACACCCCTGCATCCATCTCCCGTTCCTACTTCTTCTCGGCGTCGGGGGCGGCGTCCTTCTTGGCATCCATCTTGTCCTTGCCGCAGGATCCGTCCTTCTTGGCGTGCATCTTGTCCTTGCCGCAGGAGCCGTCCTTCTTGGCGTGCATCTTGTCCTTGCCGCAGGAGCCGTCCTTCTTGGCGCCCTTGGGATCCTGGCTGCCGCAGCTGCCCTTGCCGCAGGAGCCGTCCTTGGCCTTGGCGGGCTTGGCCTCGCCCTTGTCGTCCTTCTGGTCGGACCCGCAGCCCGCCATCACCCAGGCGGCGTTGCCCGACCCGGTGCCATGGAGGGGGGTGGCGCCCAGCGCAGGGGGGGCCCCGGCCATGAGCGAGCCCGCGGTGAACAGGGTGGCGGCGCCGACGAGTCTGCTGATCATGTGATCCTCCGTGCGGCCTGCGCCGCGTTGGGTTCCGGGAGGAGGCCCGGTCCTGGCACTGCGGGGGCGAATTGAGACAGGGATTCAACCGCTGCATCTGGGGTGATGCCGGCGAAGGAAGTGTGACCGGAAATTTTCGGCGCGGGTACGCCGATTCAGAGGACTTATATATCCTTTGAGGCGGCGCCCACGCCCAGGGCTTCGGCGCGTTCGCTGGTCTCCCGGAGGCGGGCCGCCATCTCCACCAGCATCACCCGCACCGTATCCGGGTAGTCCCGCTGGATGCGGTTGAAGGTGAGGCTGTTGACCACGACGCACCGGCACGGCTCCAGGGCCGTGGCGGTGGCCGACCGGTCCATGCCCAGGAGGAACGTCATCTCGCCGAAGGACCGGCCCGGCCCGATCCGGGCGATCTCATGGCCATGCTTGAGAATGGCCACCGAGCCCTGGAGCACGTGGAACATGTCGGTGCCGGCCTCGCCCTCCTGGAAGAACACGTGGCCGGCCGGCGCCTCCATCAGGTAGCGCCCCCCCTCCGCCGCGTCCCCCCCGGCCAGGAGCCGCCGGATCGCCACCGTCTCCCGGCGGTGGCAGGCCGCGGCCACCTCCACGCCGAGGAGCAGGATGGCCATGGAGACGTAGATCCAGACCAGGATCAGGAACAGCGATTTGAACGAGCCGAAGGCCAGCCCGTAGCTGGGGTTGTAGGCGAGGAAGAGGGTGAAGGCCGGGCGCAGCAGGAACCAGAGGCAGGCCGTGGCCAGGGCCCCGGCGAGCCGGTGCGAAAGGCGGACGCCCCGGGGCGAGAACAGGTAGTGGATGCCGACCACCAGGGCGGTGGTGACGGTGAACGGCAGCAGGAACCCCAGGGAGGGCAGCTGGCCCGGCAGGACCCGGTTGATCACCGGCCGCAGCACGCTGGCCGCGGCCAGGGCGGCCAGGGCGGTCAGGGCGGCCATGGCCGCGGCCAGGTCGAGCAGCTTGGTGATCCAGATGGCCCGGTGGTCGGGCTCCAGGAAGATGGCCCCGATGATCGCCCGGAGGGCCGAGACCAGGGGGGTGACGCTCCATGCCAGGACCAGCACGTTCAGGACGCCGGCGGTCCGGGGGTGCCGGGTCAGGGCCCCGACTTCGGCCAGGACCCGCTCGGCCTGGTCCGGGACCAGGCTGGCCAGGAAGCCGGTGAGGAAGCGGTGGGCCTCCTGGGATCCGCCGATGGCCAGCCCCAGCACCCCGGTCAGCAGCAGCAGGGCGGGGATCAGGGCCAGGGTCGTGTAGAAGGCCAGGCCGGAGGCCTGGCGCAGATCGCCGTTCCGGCTGAAGCGAACGGCGGCCTCCTGGCACACCCGCAGGGCCGGCCGGAGCAGGTCCCCGGGCCGCAGGCGGATTCCGGGCGGAGCCATCGGCCGGCTCAGGGTTCCCCGACGGTCACCGGGGTGCGGGCCGATGCCGTCGGGTCGCCGGTGGCGGTGGCGATCACGTGGTAGACCCCGGGCCGGCGCGGGGCCGTGTAGTGCCCGTCCTGGGTGATCTCGCCGCCGTCGGCCTCTTCGACCGCCCAGGTGGCGGCATCGCGGGCCAGGCCCTTCATGCGCGCCCGGAACTGGACGCTGCCGGCGGGCGGAACGTGGGGGGCCGCCGGCTCCAGGACCGGATCGGGCAGCACCCGGATCTCCACCACCTGCTTGTGGCCGTGCCCGCCGGGGGCCTGGGTGCGCAGGACCAGATGGTAGGCGCCGGCGGCTTCGGGCGGAACGTAGGTGATGCGCGGGCCGTGGCTCTGCAGCAGGCCGCCGCCATAGGCCTCCTGGACCTCCCAGTCCACCTCCCCGCCCTCGTCGTCGCCGGCGGTCAGGACCAGGGTGTCGCCGACCCGCACCGAGGGCGCTTCCGGCCTGACCCGCAAGGGCTGGTCATACCGTCCCCCCCCGCAGGCCAGGGCCGGCAGCAGACCTGTGAGCAACAGCACCTTTTTCACAAATCATCCTGTTGGTTGCGCTTAGATGAGCAGTCTAGATGATTATACTGATCTTGCATCCCAATTGGGGCCCAAGCCCGCGTGTCCCGGACCCCCAGGTTAGGCCCCATTGACTTCGGAGTTGGAAAATGTTTGAGCTCGACGCCCTCCTTTCGGATCGCTCGCTCGCACTGCTCCAGGCCTCGCCGCCCCTGTATCCCCCCGACTGGTACACGCGGCCTGAATTCTATTACCCCATTGGCCTGAGCCTGCTCTGCCTGCTCGTGCTGCTGGTCTACCGGGCGCCGGACATAGCCGCCTGGTTCCGGGCCCGCAAGGGTCCGACCATGACCCCGAAGGAATTGGAGCCGCTCATGTTCGGCGCCCCGCCGGTGATCATCGACCTGCGTCCGCCCACCGAGTTCCATGGCCCCAAGGGCCACCTCCGGGGCGCCCACAACGTCGCCTACAACCAGCTGGTCCCGAAGGTCGCCGAGGTCGCCAAGGACCGGCGGATGCATGTGGTCCTGGTGGACCGCAACGATGTCCTGTCCCACAAGGCGGCGATCATCCTGCAGGCCGCCGGCTTCCAGTGGGTGCGGGTGCTGAGGGGCGGGATCCGGGCCTGGATCGCCCTCGACCTGCCGGTCGTGCACAGCAAGTCGAAGCCCTGAAGATCAGGCCTGCGGGCCCGGCCGGAAGGCTGGGAAATGCGGATCCCACTGGGCGTTGGCCACGAGCCTGGACAGCTGCCGGTCGTCCATGAGCTGGCCGATGCCCTCGGTGCGGGCCTGGATGGCCACGGCCAGGGCCACCTCGGCCGAGACCCGGCGGATGTCCCCCATATCGGGGAGCATCAGGCCCCTGGCCTCCTGCTCGGGGGTGACCATCGCGCTGATCGCGCGGCTCGCCGCCAGGAGCATGCCGTCGGTGACCTTGGAGGCCCGGCACACCAGGGCGCCGAGGCCGACCCCGGGGAAGACGAACATGTTGTTGCACTGGGATGCCTGGACCGTCCGGCCCTGCCAGTCCATGGGCGCGAAGGGGCTGCCGGTGGCCACCAGGCCCCGGCCGTCGGTGGCCCGCCAGACCTCTTCCGGCGTGCACTCGCACTTGGAGGTGGGGTTGGAGAGGGCCATGACCACCGGGCGCGGGCAGCCTTCGGCCACCTGGGCGAGGATGGCGGGGGAGAACAGGCCGGTCTGGGCGGTGACGCCGATGAGGACGGTGGGCCTGGCGTTGCGCACCACGTCCGCCATGGCGATCTTCCCGGGTTCGGCCAGCGGCCACCCCTCCACCCGGGCCCGGGATTGGGCCATGGGCAGCTGCGGCCCCTCCAGGAGCGGGTCGCCCTCGACCAGAAGGCCCTGCTGGTCCACCGCGAACAGGCGGTCCCTGGCTTCCGCTTCGGAGAGTCCCTCGGCCCGGAGGGCGGCCAGGATGTTGAGGGCGATGCCGGTGCCGGCCTGGCCCATGCCGACGATCAGGTAGCGCTGGTCCTGGAACCGCTCCTGCTTGATCCGCATGGCGGTCATGAGGGCGGCGATGGTGGTGGAGCCGGTGCCCTGGATGTCGTCGTTGAAGGACAGGATCCGGTCCCGGTAGCGGTCCAGGTTCTTGAACGCGGTCGATTTCCCGAAATCCTCCCACTGCAGGAGGGCGTCCGGGAAGTTGCGCTTCACGCCCATGACGAACTTCTCGATGATCTCCTCGTAGGCGGCCCCCCGCAGGCGCGGCTGGCGCACCCCCAGGTAATCGGGATCCTCCAGCAGGCGCGGGTTGTTGGTGCCCACGTCGATGCACATGCGCAGGCACACGCAGGGATGGACGCCGCCGGCGGCCACGTAGAGGTTCACCTTGCCCACCGGGATGCCCATCCCGTCCGAGCCCAGGTCGCCCAGGCCCAGGATCCGCTCGCCGTCGGTGACGACGATGAGGTTCACCTGCGGCCGGGTGATGTTGCGGAAGATCTCGTCGATGTGGTCGATGTTGTCCGGGGTGATGTAGAGGCCCCGGAAGCGCCGCTGGATGTTGCTCATGCGCAGGCAGGCGGTGCCGACCGTCGGGGTGTAGACGATCGGCACCATCTCCCGCAGGTGGTCCACCAGCAGCCGGAAGAAGATCACTTCGCTCTGGTCCTGCAGGCTCACGAGGTAGATGTACTTCTCCAGGTCGTCGGGGATGTTCAGGTAGGTCTCGTAGGCCCGCTGGACCTCGGATTCCAGGGTGGTGATGGCCGGCCGGACCAGGGCCTCCAGGCCCAGGCCCTGGCGCTCCTCCCGGGTGAAGCAGGAGGCCTTGTTGAGGTGGGGATCGTTAAGGACCGACTTGCCGCGGACGAACACCTCGTAATAGCTCTCGCCGGTCAGGGGGTCGATCCGGAACGCGAAATTCTTCATGGGGGGTCCTCAGCTGAAGATGGTGAATATCGAATTTTTGATGATTTTCACAATCCATCTATAACCGCCTTACTGGACTGGGTGGAACTTATTTGGAGGGCTGCCAGGGAATGTCGTAAATAGATATGGATACGGCCTTTCTTGTATGAAAAAAGGGCTTCAATATTCGTGATAAATTGAGCGAAATGCTTTTCCCGTAGGCAACCCGGACATGCCTTCCGGGTTTTCAGGGTGAGCGGGCGAATTACAATTATTTGATCGGTAGTTACCGCAACTATGCGGGTCGACCCGGGTTCCCGGGGCCTCCCGGCCTGCCCCCGCCGGCTCATGGCTGCCCGCAACTGTAATGGATGGCACAAGTCGGTTGCCGGTCTGGCCGCGGATATTGAATTGCCATTCCGGGGGAGTAAGCTCTTGCTAACGAGAAAATGGTAATTCCTTCGGCAATTCGACACTCCAGGGAGGGTACGTATGCGGATTCCTGGGTTTCAGGGGGCCTTCGCCGTGATTGCGGTTTCGCTCATGGTTTCAGGCGCCTCCGGGCTCCTGGCCCAGACGGCCCCGGGGCCGACGGTCAAATTCAACCGGTTCCTCTCCTCCATCGCGGTGGAAGAGACCCTGGGCAAGCAGGACTTCGGGATCTTCCACGTGAATGGCGGCCCGATCAAATGGAACAGCAACCTCGCCACGCTCATCAGCACGAAATTCCTGCTGCTCGTGGACAAGGAGATCGAAGCCGGCGGCATCCCCCACCCCAGGAAGAATGAATCCGTGTTCGAGGCCACGGAAAAGGCCGAACCCGCCGATCTCGAACTGGGGTTCCGGCTCCAGGGCATGCAGCTCAACCTCAACACCAACGGGAGGAACTCCAAGGGGACGACTTCCATGTCCGGCAAGTGGGCCCTGTTCAACCCGAAGACCCAGAAGCTGGTGGCGGAGTTCCCCGGGGAGGCGGACTACAGCGCGACGGACTGGATGCCCTGGACCGACATCGTCGGCAAGTGCGTCTCGGCCCTGGCCAGGTCGGTCCTCGACAGGAAGGAGTTCCGCACCGTCCTGAAGGCCCCCCTGGACGCCGCCCCAGCGGAGGCGACCGCCGCCTACACGTTTCCGCCGCAGGCCGCGCCCGCGGGCGGTGTGGCCAGGAACAGCACCCTGCTGCTGGCGGCCGTGGTCACGATCGAGGCCGGGACCCAGAGCGGATCGGGGTTCTACATCGGCCGCGACGGCTACATCCTCACCAACAATCATGTGGTGGGGGAGGCCAAGTTCGTGAAGGTCAAGACGGCCACGGGCCGGGAACTGCCGGGGGAGGTGCTCGCCTGCGACGCCAAGCGGGATGTGGCGCTGATCAAGACCGCCCGGCCGCCTTTCGAGCCCCTGAGCCTCCGGATCTCCGATCCCGCGATCGGCGACGAGGTGTTCGCCATCGGCTCGCCGCTGGGCGACCAGTTCAACGGCTCGGTCTCCCGTGGCGTCGTGAGCGGATTCCGGAACGACGAAGCGTACCGGTTCATCCAGAGCGACGTCTCGATCATGCCCGGCAGCAGCGGCGGCCCGCTGCTGGACGGGCACGGCTCCGTGGTCGGCATCTCCACCGCGAGCCTGGTCTCCCCCGGGGGCGGCAAGCTGAACTTCTTCATCCCCATCGGCGAGGCCCTCGCCAAGCTCTCCATCCAGATCAAGCCGCCGGAACCGGTCAAGTGACCCCGACCGCCTGATTCGCCGGGCCCCGTACGGGCCTGCCCGCGTGAGGATCGACCATGACCTTCCAATCGACCACGAAGCTGGCCCTGCTCTGCCTGGGACTGCTGGCGCCGTGCCTCGCAAGCACCCAGGACAAGAGCCCGGCCGCCGCCTACGAGCCGCTGGAATCGGACCTGCGCGAAGCCTACACCTTCAACCTCCTGTTCACGGAACCGTTCACCTACGAGGTGGCGCACATCATGGCCGCGGACGAGAAGACCGCGGTGGAGCTCTGGCACCGCCTGCTGGCGGATGAGGACTGGGCCACGGTGGCGGCGAAATATTCGTCGGATACGGCCAGCGGCGCCAAGGGCGGCAGCCTGGGCTGGCGGCCTGCGGGGGACTTCGTGGAGCCCTTCGCTTCGACCATGCGGGAGCTCAAGCTCGGGAGCTTCTCCAAGCCCATCCATACGTCGTACGGCTGGTCGATCGTAAAGATCACGAACCGCCGGCGCAATATCCCGGAACCCTTCGACAAGGCCCGGGAAAGGCTGGTGGGCCAGGTCAAGAAGCAGATGGAAGGGGTGGAGGCCAGGAAGGGCGATCCGGCCGCCCTCAACGCCGAGATGGCCTCGCTCCTCCACAGCGCCCCGGTGCTGCGGCGCATGCTGGCCCTGGGCGCCGATCCCAGCGCCCGGAACACCGCGGGCATGAGCGCCCTGCACAAGGCCTGCATCTGGGGCGCGATCGCCGAGGCCGATCTCCTGGTCAAGGCCGGGGCCCAGCTGGACGGGGCCGACAGCCGCGGCAAGACCCCGCTCCACTACGCCGCCACCGGTGACAAGACCGGCATCCTCACGGCCATGCTGCTGAGGAAGGGGGTCCCCGCCATCGGCACCGAGGAGGGCAACGGCCTGGCGCCCATCCATCTGGCCGCCGCGGCGGACAACGCCGAAGGGGTCCGGGCCCTGGTGAAGGCCGGGGAATCGCCCAACCGTCCCGCCCGGGAGGGCAGGACGCCCCTGATGTGCGCCGCCGGGAGCCAGGCGCCACGGGCCCTGGCGGCCCTGCTGGCCCTGGGCGCGGATCCCCTGGTGCGCTGGAGCGACGAGAAGGCCAAGTACAAGGCCAACCAGACGGCCCTGGACATGCTGGTGCTCACGCCCGACACCGCCAACGAGCGGGATGCGGAGACCCTGTTGTGGAAGGCCACCCTGGATGCCGCCCTGCGCCGGCATTCGGGCACCTTCAAGGCCTTCATCGTCCAGGACGGCAAGCGCGCCCAAGCCGGGGCCGGCCCCGTGACCCTGAAGCGGCGCCCCTTCACCCTCGAATTCGAGACCCAGGGCGCGTCGGGCGTGACCGTGGTGGCCCAGGACCTGGGACGGGCCGGGAGCGACCCCGGCGTGCTCTCCGCGCGCCTGAAGGGCCAGCTGGAGCACACCCTGCGGACCTTCGCCGAAAGCGACGGGGACCTGACCCTGTTCCTGCAGTCCCCGGACGATCCCAACCCCGGCGACCAGACCTGGATGGATCGCGACGCGGTGCACCGCTTCACCACCTTCGAGAAGACCACGGCCGGCTTCAACGCCACCCGGCGGGTGGAGAGCCTGTTCGACCTGCCCAGCGGCCTGCCCCCGTCCTCGCCCTACAAGGGCCGGACCCTGCGGCTGGCGCCCGGGGAGAACCTGCCGCCGCTGCTCCTCACCTTGGCGATCACGGAGGAGGTGGGGATGTTCGAACAGGCCGTGAGCCAGATGCTGCGGACCGAGGTGCGCTGGTCGGACCGTTGAGGGGCCCGTTCCGGCGGCCAGGCCTCGGGCGTCAGTTCCCGTTGACCGGGGCCGCGGCCCACCGCGGCACCTGGCTGCCCGGCATCGGCCGGGCCAGGAAATAGCCCTGGCCGCAGTTGCAGCCCAGGCCCTTCAGGGCGTCCCAGCTTTCCCGGGTCTCGATGCCCTCGGCGACGGTGTGCAGGCGCAGGTCCTTGGCCAGCCGGAGCAGGCTCTTGGCCAGGATGGAATGCTTTCTGGACTTGGGCAGCTCGCGCGTGATGGAGATGTCGATCTTGAGTTCGGTGAAGGGGATCCGTTCCAGCTGCTCGTAGGTGGCGTAGCCGGTCCCGAAATCGTCGATGCTGAGCCGGAAGCCCCGCATGCGCAGCCTGGCCAGGTTGGACAGGGTGTGGCCGAGGTTGGAGATGGAGGCGGATTCGGTCACCTCCAGGATGATCCGGTGCGGTTCGATGGCATGGGCGGCGGCGGCCGCCAGGATCCGGTCGGCGAAGCCCGGAGTGCTGAGGGACGACAGGGAGAGGTTGACCGAGACATCCGGTTCCACCCCGTCCCGGGTCCATTCCCCCATGGCCTCGGCGACCTGGGAGAGGATCTGGAGGGTCAGCACGGACATGGTCTCCGGGTCCTCCTCGACCTGCTTGAGGAACTGGGCGGGCCGCAGGATGCCCAGATCGGGGTGGCGCCAGCGGAGCAGGGCCTCGACGCCCTTGAGGCTGCCATCCACCATGGCCACCTGGGGCTGGTAGAAGCATTCGAATTCCCGGTTCTTCATGCCGTTCTGGATGTCCTTCAGGGACAGGTCCTCGGCGGCCAGGACGCGCACTCGGGAGGGCGTGAAGGGCGAGTGGAAGGGCGGGGCGGCGAGGATGCCCAGCAGGCTTTCCCGGGAGACCGGCTTGGGCAGAACCTCGGCGCAGGCGAGGCCATAGCTCCAGGCCATGTGCTTCACCGATTCCCGGATGCCGGAATCCAGCGAACTCATGATGAGCAGGTGCGGGGTCAGGCCGCGGGCGGCGATCTCCCCGATCAGGACCACCCCGTCCATGCGCGGCATCTCCAGGTCGCAGAGGACCAGGTCGATCTCGGTCGGCTCGTCCAGGATGGCCAGGGCCTCCAGCCCGTCGGCGGCCTCGCGCACCAGCCCGGCGCCCAGCCCCCGGGCCAGGGCGGTGACCTGCGCGCGCTGGGTCCGGCTGTCGTCCACGACCAGGATCTTGCGGCCGACCAGGCCTTGGCTTTCCAGGACGCTTCCATGCATGGGCAGATCCTTCGTCAGGTTCACAGCTTGGTTCCAGTGCAAGGGATCGGCCCGCCCGTTCCGGCGTGGGGGGCAGGTCGATCGCAGCCTGAATTCTAGCCGCGTTGTAAAAAAATATTCAGATCAATCTTTCCCAAACCTCCCGATCCCCGGGTTCCGCACCAGCGCCGGCGTCCGGGCCTTCCGGGCCGGCGGCAGCGCGTCCGCCTCCGTCGGCACTTCCCGTCCCCGCGCCCCCTGGGCGGCGGCCATGGCCCAGAGCTCCCGTCCCACCAGCACCGCCACCGGCCGGTCCTGGCCAAGGTAGGCCACCAGCGCCCCGGGCCCGTCCAGCACCGGCAGGACCTGGTGGAGGGTGAGGCTGGCCAGGCCCATCTGGGTTTCCGTCAAGCCGGCCGCGGCCAGGGTGGCGCCGCTCTGACGCTGGTCCAGGGCCGCCCGGTAGGGTCCCTGGAGCGGGCTCCAGTCCTGGCGGTCCATGAGGGGCACACCGAAGGCCAGGAGCAGGCCCAGGAACAGGGCCCAGTGGGCCATCACCGACTGGAGGGCTCCGGCGGCGTCCCCGCGGCGGAGCCGGAGCCAGGCCCAGAGGGCGAAGGCCGCGGTGGTGCCGGTCCCGGCCCCGGCCAGCCAGGGCGACAGGCCGGCTTCGTTCACCAGCACCCAGGGGAAGCCCGCCGCCACCAGCGCCCCCAGGAACACGGTGGCCAGGAGCGGCCAGGCCAGGCCCCGGTCCGGGCGCTCCGGGCCGGCCGGCATCCTCCGCTCCAGCCACTGGGCCAGATGCAGGAAGGTGATGGGCAGCACCGGCAGGAGGTAGACCTCGCGCTTGGCCTCGGAGACCGAGAACAGGAGCAGGTTCACCAGGAAGGCCAGGGGCAGGAACCAGGCCCGCGGACCCAGGTGCCTCCGGGCCAGGGTGGAGGCCAGGGCCGTGAGCCAGAGCACCGTCCAGGGCAGGACGTTGACCGGCAGGCGGACCAGGTAGAACACCCAGGGCTCCACATGCTCGAGGTGGCGGCCGGTGCGCGGCACCAGGTCCGGATGCTGGAGGAACCGGCCCAGGGTGTTGCGCAGGAAGATCTCGTCCAGGTGGGCCATGCCCCCGCGCTGGGCCAGCAGCGCCACCCAGCCCGCGATCACCAGGGCGGCCAGGGCCGCGCCCCAGCTCCCGCGGAGGAAGGCCCGCCACAGGGCCCCGTCCCGCTGGATCAGGAAGGCCAGGCCCAGGGGCAGCAGGACCATGAAAGGACCCACCACCCCTTTGGCCATGAACGTGGCGCCCAGGGCCAACCAGAACCACGGCACCCAGCGGGGGCGCCGGTCCGGTTCCAGGATCGCCAGGTAGGCGAACCCCAGGGCGAAGGTCACCGCCGCCGTGAGCGCCATGTCCACCACCGCCGTCTGGCCGATCTCGAAGAACAGGAAGGACGTGGCCGTCGTGAAGGCGGCCCAGGCGGCCCCCCGGGCACACCCCAGGCGCCGGGCCAGGAACCCCGCCCAGAGGCTGGTCCCGAGGGCCAGCAGGGCCGAGGGCAGGCGCAGGGCCCAGGGGTGGAAGGTCCCCAGGGCCCGGCAGACCAGGGCCCCCATGGCGTAGAACAGGGGCGGCTTCTCCAGGTACGGCCGGCCGTTCAGGGTCGGCACCACGAAATCGCCGCTGTGCGCCATCTCCCGGATGATCCCCCCCACGTAGGGCTCGTGGTAGCCCCAGAGGCTGCGGTTGCCGATCCCGAGCCCGAACAGCAGGAGGATCGCGAGGGCGGTGAGGAGCAGGGGGGACGGTCGGAAGCGGAGGGGACGCGGCATAGGGGTAATATAAATAAATTAATATTCGCTGCGAGACCCGCGAAGGTGCCAACCAGCCCGCCAGGCCAGCCGGGGCCTTACCCGCGGGGCTTGCGCGACCGGAGATCCACACTACATTGAGCACGTAATTATCCACGCACCCCTGGAAGGGAGGCGGGCATGACCTACGTGATCACCGAACCCTGCATCGGCACCAAGGATACGGCTTGTGTTGTGGTCTGCCCGGTGGATTGCATCCACCCCGCCAAGACCGAAGGGGATTTCGACAAGGTTGACCAGCTCTTCATCGACCCCGACAACTGCATCGACTGCGGCGCCTGCGTCAGCGAGTGCCCGGTGAGCGCCATTTTCCCGAAGGATGAGGTGCCGGCCGAGTTCGAGTCCTACATCGAGAAGAACGCTGATTATTTCAAGCGATAGCCGTATATCTCAGGGCCAGTCCAAGGTGGTTTGAACAGCCGTGCGCCCGGGGGGTCAGCATGAGCGGAATGAGAGGAAGCGGTCTTCCCATTCTTGTCTCGGGGGTTGCCCTGGCGTTTGCCATGCTCGCATGCGGGGGCGGAGGCAGCCAGCCAACCAGCCCGGTGCTGAGCCTCTCCGCGGACCAGGCGGCGATGACTTCGGTCGAAACCACCTGGGGTTCCGCCCAGGGCAAGGGGTTGTCGCTAAAAGACCAGGCGAATGCGGTGCTGGCCGCGATGCAGGCCAACCCTCAATTTGTCGCGTCCGGGATTTCAAGTGACAACACGGCGTGGGGGCGGTTCGAGGACGGTGTCACCTTTGCCGTCGCCACCAATGACACCGATCTTGAAGGGGTCACCCTGGTTCCGTCCGTGGCCAGGGTCATGACCCGTCCAGCCATGCCACGGGTGTCGGCCGCCAGCGCGCCGGTCGCCGGCGAACTGCCGGGGGCCGCCAATGCTTATGTCTTCAACGCCGTCGAGGTGGCCCGGGGGGTTCCGGCGACGGCCGTGGCCAGCAACCTCCGTGCTGCCGGCTACAGCGTCGTCGCCGGAACGGGCCTGCTCACGGAATGGCTGACGGTGAACGACGCCGGCGTCCTGTTCAGTTGCTCCCATGGCGGCAACGTCACGATTCCAGGGTTCGGGGAAACCTACTTCGTCTCCTCGGGCCAGACCTTTTCCGCCGGGGACACCCTTGCCAGCCTGGTCGCGCCCCTTTCACAGGGACATCTCGTCGTCTGGGACCTGACGATCATCGACGCGCCCTGGAATCCGACCGGACCCAACCCATCCCATATGGAAAAACATTTCGGGTTCGATTCGCACTGGCTCACGACCTTCGGGTCGCCCAGGATGTTCGCCAAGAACAGCATGATGCTCCTGGAGGCCTGCGACGGCATGAGTCCAAGCGGCCTCCAGTTCGGCACGGCGCTCGGCCAGAGTTGCGGTCTGAGCCTGTATGGGGGCTGGTCGCTGCCGGTCCACACGAGCGACGGGAACGAAACCACCTCGTTCTACTTTGACCGCGCGCTCGGACTGAACCAGTTCGCGCCCATCGATCCATCGGGCCCGCCCCCCGCCAATTGGGCGTCCATCCTGGTGACGATGGGAAGCACAGCCAGGGCCAGCGGGCAGGGCTACGACCTCAATCAAAGTGATGAAGGTTCTCTGGGGATATCCCTTTTCTCATTCGTCCCCATCACGCCGCCCGGATCCTCGCTGACCACCATCATCCCCTCGATTGCATCGAATTCCCTCGATTCAACCAATGATGTCGTCACCCTCCTGGGAAGTTTCGGTTCCGATCAAGGCTCGGTGACCCTCAATGGCACGCCTTTGACCGTCAAATCATGGACGGATGGAACCATCACGGTTGCCCCGCCTTCGACCACCGGCAACCTGCAAGTGCTCAGCCCCGCATCCTTGAAGAGCAACCTGTCCCCCTATAACGGCAATCCTTGGATCGGGACATGGGTGGGTTCGATCACCTCGACGTGCGGCTACTACTCGGGGCCCCTGACCTACACCATCACGTCGACCGGGGGCAGTGGCTTGTTGTTCACCCTGAGCGGTGGGTTTAACAGTTACGCCGGAACGTATTCAGGCAACTCTGCGATCTCGGATAATGGAGCGGTTACATTTTCGCTCAACGGCCAGACAATGACGGCGGTAGAGGTGGATTCCTGCCAAACCGGCGCATTTACGAAGCAATGATCCAGGAGCGGGGTATCCCGATCTGACCTGAAGCAGGCCCGGCCCAGGTGGGGCCCCTACCTCGCCTTCGCGACGATTTCCAATCCCTCGCCCTTCCGCTTCACCACGGCCGTCCCGCCCTTCTGCAGCTTGCCAAACAGCATCTCCTCGGCCAGCGGCTTCTTGATGTGCTCCTCCACCACCCGGGCCATGGGCCTCGCCCCGAAGGCCGGGTCGTAGCCCTTGACGCCAGACAATTGGTTATATAACCTTTTGTCGGAGCCTGAAATGCGCCGGATCCGAAAAACGAAAAGGTACCATAAAAGCCTCAAGGACCTCCCCGACAAGGATCAAGACCTGATTGAAGCGGGCGTGGACCGTCTGGAGGGGGAATGGAAGGGGCTGGATTTTGCTCCGATTCAGGGCACCAAGGATTGGTGGCGCCTTTCAATTGGCAACTACAGGGTCTTTTGCAAGGTGCAGGTCAAGTCGGAAACCCATGGAGTGGGAGCGAAAACCATCACCATCCGGGTTCAGGAAATCGAGGCCGACGAGGTAGTCAGGCGGTCCTCCACAACCTACCGAAAACGGAATTAGGGAGGAGCCATGCGTAACCTTCAAATCACCCCCACCTTCCTGCTCGATGCCCGAGGCCAACGATCCCATGCCATCCTCTCCTATGAGGATTGGGAACTGCTGATGGCCCGCCCGGTGGAGCCCGATGCGTTGGATCTTGAAACCATCGCCCGCTTGGAGAGGGACCAAAAAGGGAACCCGGGTGAATTCGAAGAAACCCCCGTCCTGAATCCCATCCGGAAAGCTCGCCTGGCGGCAAAAATCAGGCAGGAAGATCTGGCCTCCATCCTGAACATCAGCCAACCTGCCCTGTCAAAGCTGGAACGGGAGGGACATCGTCCACGGGCTTCGACTCTCGATCGGGCTCTGGCAGGGATCAAGGCTCTGAAGGATTAACCGGCCTTCGCGGCGATCTCCAATCCCTCGCCCTTCCGCTTCACCACGGCCGTCCCGCCCTTCTGCAGCTTGCCGAACAGCATCTCCTCCGCCAGCGGCTTCTTGATGTGCTCCTCCACCACCCGGGCCATGGGCCTCGCCCCGAAGGCGGGGTCGTAGCCCTTGTTGCCGAGCCATTCCCGGGCCTCCTTGGAGACCTCCAGGACCACGTTCTTCTCGTCCAGCAGCACCTGCAGTTCGCGCAGGTTCTTGTCGACCACCTTCAGGATTTCCGGCCGGCCCAGCGGCAGGAAGGTGAGGATGGCGTCCAGGCGGTTGCGGAATTCCGGCGTGAAGGTGCGCTCGATGGCGCCCTTGGAGCTGGAGCCGCCGGGGGCGCCGAGCTCGGCGAAGCCGACCTTGCGGGCGCTCTGGTGGCGGGCGCCGGCGTTGGTGGTCATGATCAGGGCGACGTGGCGGAAGTCGGCCTTGCGGCCGTGGCTGTCGGTTAGGGTGGCGTGGTCCATGACCTGCAGGAGGATGGCGAAGAGATCCGGGTGGGCCTTCTCGATCTCGTCCAGGAGCAGTACCGAGTGGGGGTTCTTGCGGACGGCGTCGACCAGCAGGCCGCCCTCCTCGAAGCCGACGTAGCCGGGCGGCGCGCCGATCAGGCGGGCCACGGCGTGCTTCTCCATGTACTCGGACATGTCGAAGCGGATGAATTCAACATCCAGGCACCGGGCCAGCTGCCGGGCCAGTTCGGTCTTGCCCACGCCGGTAGGCCCGGCGAACAGGAACGATCCCACCGGGCGTTCGAAGCCGCGCAGGCCCGAGCGGGACAGCTTGATCGCCGAACAGACCTTGGCGATGGCCTCGTCCTGGCCGAAGAGGACGGTCCTGAGCTGGTCCTCGAGCCCGGCCAGCTTCTCCCGGTCGTCGGCGCCCACGGCCTGCAGCGGCATGCGCGCCATCCGCGCCACCACCGCCTCCACCTCGGCCACGTCGATGACCTTCTTGCGCTTGCGGGCCGGCAGCAGCTTCTGGGTGGCGCCGGCCTCGTCCAGCACGTCGATGGCCTTGTCCGGCAGGTGCAGGTCGCGCAGGAACCGGGCCGAGAGCCGCACCGCGGCCTCGAGGGCCGCGTCGGAGTATTTCACGCCGTGGTGGGCCTCGTAGCGCCCGCGCAGGCCCTTGAGGATGGCGATGCTGTCGGCCTCGGTGGGCTCGCTGATCTCCACCTTCTGGAAGCGCCTGGCCAGGGGGCGGTCCCGGTCCACGGAGCTCTTGGCCTCCTGGAAGGTGGTGGCGCCGATGCAGCGCAGCTCGCCACTCGCCAGGACCGGCTTGAGCAGGTTGGAGGCGTCGAGCGCCCCGCCGCTGACCGCCCCCGCGCCCACCAGGGTATGGATCTCGTCGATGAACAGGAGGCTCCCGGGATGCCTGGCCAGGGCCTCCAGCACCGCCTTGACCCGCTCCTCGAAATCGCCCCGGTAGCGGGTGCCGGCCAGCAGCGCGCCCATGTCCAGGGAGAACAGCGACACCCCCTTGAGCGGTTCGGGCACCTTGCCTTCGTGGATGCGCAGGGCCAGCCCCTCGGCCACGGCGGTCTTGCCCACGCCGGCCTCGCCCACCAGCAGGGGGTTGTTCTTGCGCCGGCGGCAGAGCACGTGCATGACCTGCTCCAGCTCGGCCTCCCGGCCGATGAGCGGGTCGAGCTTGCCCTCCGCCGCCCGCACCACCAGATCGGTGGCGTAGACCTTGAGCGGATCCTTGACCGGGGGGGCATCCTCCTCGCCCGGTTCCGCCGAAGGGCCCGAGGGGACCGGGGTCCCGCCGCCGTGGGACAGGTGCCGGAGCAGGGGCAGCCGGTTGACCCCCTGGCGCTTGAGCAGGTAGGCCGCCTGGGACTCCCGCTCCTGGAGGAGCGCCACCAGCACCGCGCCGCTGTCCACCGTGGCCGCCTCGGCCGAGATGGCGTGCAGGATGGCCCGCTCCATGACCCGGTTGAAGCCCAGGGTGGGGGAGGGGTTGAAGTTCGGCCCGCCGGGCATCGCCGGCATGCGCTCGCCGAGCCAGGCCCGCAGTTCCGAAGCCAGCCGGGTGGATTCGCCCCCGCAGGCGGCCACCGCCCGGATCACCTCGGGGTCGTCCTGGAGGGCCAGGAGCAGGTGCTCCAGGGTCAGGAACTCGTGCCGGGACTCCCGGGCCAGGGCGAAGGCGCGCTGGATGCTCTGGTTCAGGGAGGGGGCGATGGCGGGGGTGGGGACGGCCAAGTCAGGCCTCCGGCTCGAGGGTGCACATGAGGGGGAACTCCTTGGCTTCGGCCATGGCCCGGACCTGGGCCACCTTGGTGTCGGCCACGTCGAACGGGTAGATCCCGGCCACGCCCTTGCCCCGGCGGTGGACGTCGAGCATGACCCGCACCGCCTCGGCCTCGGGCTTGCGGAACACGGTCTGCAGGATCATGACCACGAATTCGCGGGTGGTGTAGTCGTCGTTGTGCAGGATCACCTTCCAGAGCACCGGCGGCGTGAGCTTGAGCCGGGTGCGGGGGGCGGTGCGGGTGCCCACGCCGCCTTGGCCGTCGCTGGGATTGTCTGGAACCGGTCTGGCCATGGTGCGTCCTGCGCCATTCTATGTCAGAACCCGCTCCTTGTCCCAGCTCCCCCCCCGCTGGCGATGCAGCTCCAGGAAACACTGGGCGATACGTTCTGGAGACAGGCTGGAGCCGGGCTGCACGAAGCCGCATACCGTGACCGTCGCGGCGTGGATGCCGTCGGGCGCCAGCTCCTCGGCGAAGCTCAGGGCCAGGCTGCGCAGGGCCGCCTTGCCCAGGGCGGCCGAGGCCAGGCCGGCCTTGGGCTGCAGGGCCAGGCCGCCGCCGGTGAACAGCAGGGTCCCGTGACCGGCCGCGCGCATGGCCGGCAAGGCCCAGCGGACCGCCGCCAGCGGTCCCAGGACATTCACCTGGAGATCGGCCAGGGCCTGCTCCGGCGTGAGCCCGGCGGCCGGCCCCTGGGCCCCGGCCGAGGCGTTCCAGATCAGCACTTCCGGCCAGCCCAGGGCTGCCTCCAGGGCCGCCAGGGCGCCCTGCAGCGGCTCCGACCGGCCCGCCTCCACGCCCAGCACCGGCGCGCCATCCAGCTCCCGGGACCAGGCCTCGAGCGGGTCCCCGGGCCGGGCCACCAGGCCCACCCGGAAGCCCTCCGCATGGAACGCGCGGGCCGTGGCCAGGCCGATGCCGGGCCCGGCGCCGAGGATCACTGCCACAGGTTTCGCCATGGCCCATTCTACCCGGTTGATGGCGATCACAACCCGCGGCGGGCCCGGCCGGGGCCGGGGTACACTCACGGCAGTCCGGAGGAGCGATGCCCATCACCCGTCTCGAACAGCTGCTGGAGGCCGTCAAGGCCAGGCCCAGGAAGCGTCTTGCCGCGGCCTACGGCCAGGATCCCCATACCATCGAGGCGGTGGCCGATGCGGTCGGCCGGGGCATCGTCGACGCGACCCTGGTGGGCGATGAGGCCGTCATCCGCCAGGTCTGCGCCGATCTCGGCATCGATCCGGGCACCTTCGCGATCGTCCACGAGCCGGCCGAGGCCCGGGCCGCGGTCCGGGCGGTGGCGCTGGTCCGCGACGGCACCGCCCAGCTCCTGATGAAGGGCCTGGTGAGCACCGACAAATACATGCGCGCCATCCTGGACAAGGACGCGGGCCTCATGGATCCCGGCGCGATCCTGTCCCATGTCACCGTGATCGAGTATCCCCGCCACCCCAAGCTGCTGGTCTGCGGCGACGTGGCCGTGATCCCCTGCCCGGACCTCAAGGAGAAGGCGGCGATCACCAAGTACGTCATCGGCGTGGCCCAGGCCCTGGGCATCGCCCGGCCCAAGATCGCCCTCATCGCCGCCTCCGAACAGGTGCTGCCCAAGGTCCAGGCCACCCTGGACGCCGCCATCCTGGCCAAGATGGGCGACCGGGGCCAGATCAAGGGCGCCGACCTGGACGGGCCCATGGCCCTGGACGTGGCCGTGGACCCGGAGGCCGCCGCCATCAAGGGGATCTCCGGTCCCGTGGCGGGCGACGCCGACGGCCTGGTGTTCCCCAACATCGACGCCGGCAACGTCTTCTACAAGACCAGCAGCAAGCTGGCCGGCTGCGAAATGGCGGCCATGGTGGCGGGTGCCCGGGTGCCCTGCATCCTGTCCTCCCGGGGCGACAGCGTGTTGACCAAGCTGTACTCCATCGCCCTGGCCGCGCTCACCGCCAAGTAGCCCCCCACAGGGGGCCGGCGGCGACTATCCCCCCTCAGGAGCCGCCAGCCCCGCAACACGGATCCACCGGGGGCCCAATCTCGGCCGCCTGGTCAACGTGGGTCCTTGGTGGAATACCAAGATAGGGTCCACCCTGGAAAGCGCAACGGGCAGATTTGCCTTAAACGCTATTAAATAATTATTTATAATGGGTTGAAGTACGCAAATTATGCGCTTTTTTTACACATCCTGGTTTGAAATTTGAAAGAATGCCTATTTTCCCGTCGATGCCTTCCCGGCGTAGGTCTTCGCCTGCTCCTTGCCCGACAGGACCCGCAGGGCCCCCTTGGCGAGGGCGAACATCTCATTCTCCCCCGGGTAGACCTTGACCCCGCAGCCCACCGCCGCCACGCCCTTGCGGATGGCGTCCACGGTCGGTTTGCAGCGGGCCATGCCGCCGGTCAGCAGGATCTGGTCCACGGGCTCGCCGCCGAAGGCCGGCAGGAGCGAGGTGATCTCCTTGGCCACCTGGTAGGCCATGGCGTCCATGACCAGGACCACCTGGGCCTCGCCGGCCAGGTAGCGGGCCTCCAGGGCGCGCAGGTCGGCGGTGCCCAGCAGGTCGATGAGACCGCCGCGGCCCTTGTTGAGCTGCTTGAGCTCCTCGCGGGTGTGGCGGCCGGAGAAGCACAGGTCGATGAGCTGGCCCACCGGCAGGGAGCCGGACCGCTGGGGGGTGAACGGGCCCTCCCCGTCGAGGGCGTTGTTGACGTCGATGTAGTGACCCTTGCGGTGGGCGCCGACCGAGATGCCGCCGCCCAGGTGCGCCACCACCACGTTGATGCGCTCGTAGAAGGTCTCCTGCTCCTCGGCGTAGCGGCGGGCGGTGGCGATCTGGTTGAGCGCGTGGCTGATGACCTTGCGGCGGATCTCCTTGAATCCGGTGATCTTGGCGAACTCGGGCACCTCGTCCACCACCACCGGGTCGACGATGAAGGCGGGCTTGCCGGTGCCGGCCACCAGCTCCCGGGCGATCAGGCCGCCCAGGTTGCTGGCATGGTCGCCCTGGACCCCCTGCAGCAGGTCCTCGGCCATCCGCTCATTGACGGTGTAGGTGCCGTGGGGCATCGGCCAGAGCGTGCCGCCCCGGCCGGACACCGCGTCCAGCGCGGCCACCGTCAGGTCGTTGGCTTCCAGGAAGGCCAGGATGGCGTCCTTGCGGAAGCTGAACTGGGCGGTGATGTTCCGGCCCTCGAAGGGGCGCAGTTCCTCGGCGGAATGCTGGATCTCCTGGGTGCAGCGCTCGTGCTCGCCCTCGAAGATGGCGATCTTCGTGGAGGTGGAGCCGGGGTTGATGGCCAGCACCCGGTGCCGGCGGAAGAACGTGTCCCTGGGCGTCTCGGTCCAGGTGCCGTACTTGTACATGCGCAGCAGCGAGGCCTTCACGGCCAGGCGGATGTCCTCGGGGGTGCAGTCCATGGCCAGGTCCACCCCCTTGAAGCGCAGGCCGAACATCACCGGGAACTTCTTGGCCTCGGGGAAGCGGGTGGCGTAGAGGTGGTAGAGCAGGTTGCCCATGTCCAGGTTGGGGCAGATGATCACGTTGGCCGCCCCGGGCCAGGTCACGTCCTTGCCGCCCTGGTAGTAGGTGGCCGAGCGCTGACTGAGGGCGACGTTGACCTTGACCTCGCCCTGGATGTGGATCGAACGGTAGCGCTCGCCGCGGGTGACCCGCTCGGCCAGGAGGGCCGGCACCAGGGCGGTGGCCTCGCGCACCAGGTCCGGGCCGGGGCCCTCGTCCGAGCCGCGGTTGGAGTAGGAGACGATGGCGCCGTTGATGTCGGGGAGCACCGATTCGGGGATCAGGTCGCGGGCGATGGCGCAGGTGCCCACGGCCGCCGCGGCCAGGCTGGCCGGGGTCATGACCGCGTTGACGCCGACATCGCCGAACACCACGATGTTCTCCCGCAGGATGCCCCGGGGGTGGTCGTCGGGCAGCACGAAGATCCCGGCCTCGCAGCACTGTTCCTGGGCCCGGAGATACTTGAGCATGGGCCGGAAGAACTGCTTCTCGCCGGTCACCACCCCGCCCACCACGGTGTCGGCGTGGCCCTGGGCGACCGCGCAGATGGCGAAGTTGACCGGCACCGAGGCCCAGCACATGGCGTCGAACAGGTCCACCTTGCGGCCCTCGGCTTCGGCCTCCTGCTGGTGGCCGCGGGCGAAGGCCTCAACCAGGTCGGGGCGCTTGGAGATGTCCACGAAGGCGGTTTCCGAGAGGGCGAATTCCACCCGGGTGGGATCCAGGTGGCCCAGGTGGCGGGTGGCCACCTCGCGCACCTCGGCCTCGGTCGCCAGCAGCACCGGCCGGGCGAACCGGGTGAGGTTGCAGACGGCCTCCAGGATCCGCGGATCCAGGGCCTCGGGGAAGACGACGGCCGGCCGGGGCATGGCCGCCGCCAGGATCTGGTGGTCCATGGACCCTTCGATGTCGAACATGCCGTCCTCCCGCTGCTTGCGTAAAATCCAATCCCTCGGATTGTAGCAAGCGGGCCCTGCGGGACCGCGCAAGTCGGTCACAATCCCCCGGGATTGGGCTATGCTTCTTCCCGAAAAGGAGGCTGCCATGGGCACTCGGGGCACATCGATCGTGGGCATGGACGTCAATGAACTGCTGCGACTGCTGAACGCGGCCTACGCCAGCGAATGGCTCGCGTACTACCAGTACTGGCTGGGCGCCAAGCTCATCAAGGGCCCCATGAAGGACGCGGTGGCCGCCGAACTGAATCTGCACGCCACCGAGGAATTGGGCCACGCCATGCTGCTGGTCGGGCGGATCATCCAGCTGGGCGGCACGCCGGTGCTGAGCCCGGAGCTCTGGGCCGCGGCCAGCCCCTGCGCCTACGACGCCCCCGCCGATCCGAACGTGGGCACGCTCCTCGACCAGAACATCGCCGGCGAGCAGTGCGCCATCACCACCTACAAGAACCTGATGGACATCACCCGGGAGGCGGATCCGGTGACCTACAACATCGCCCTCACCATCCTCACCCAGGAGGTGGAGCACGAGGAGGATCTGCAGAGCCTTCGCGAGGACCTGGACCTGCTGGTCACGAGGCGATGACGGAGATCTCCCGGGCGGCGCTGGCCATGATGTAGCACCGCTCGTTGTTGGAACGCTGGTCGGCCGGGAGCATGAAGAAGCCCTGGCGCTCGGGGTGGTAGCCCTGGGCATGGCCCAGCAGCACCTCGCCGTCCTTGAACACCACCCGCACCTTCTTCCCCGGGGTGAGGTTGGTCGGCTCGAACACATTGCGCTTCACGTGCGCGGGATTGCCCTGGAGGTTCTTGACGAAGAACACGCCCTTGAGATCGGCGACCGCGATCTCCAGCGGCTTGGAGCCGGGGTAGGACCCGGCGGGGAACAGGTGGAAGCGTTCGTTGCTGGGGAGGAAATCCACCGTATGGCCCTTGAGCAGGTGGCCATCCAGATAGCGGGCGACGACTTGGTTCACTGCATCCTCCTGGGCCCATCCAACCTGCAGCGCGCTTTCAGATCAACAGACTTCAAGGGAAAGATAAACAAAAATCCGGCATCCGGCAGGGGCTTTTTTTCAATAATCCCTCCCGATTCATTCATTTTGTTTGAAGACTTCAACAATGTATTGACCGGACTGGAGTTAGTTCCCGGCCAGGGTGCTGTGGGCGTCGATGTCCTCGGCGTCCCAGGGATAGACCACCCAGATGTCCTCCAGGTGCTGGCCGGCCCAGTAGCGGGTCACCTCGGCCGGGAGCTGGTCCAGCTTGGGCTTGTCCTTGCAGTGCAGCACCGCCACGGCGATCTCCGCCGGCTGGTGGGAGAGCAGCTCCCGCAGGCAATAGGCCAGGGTGGTGCGGGTGTCGTCCACCTCGTCGATGAGGAGCACCTTGCGGCCCTTCAGCTTGCGTTCCACCTCGTCGATCCACTGGACCTTGCTGGGCCCGCCGGCGATCTCGTTGTCGTCCCCGTAGAGCTTCACGCCCACGGTGAGGATCGGCTTCTTGAGGTAGGTCTTGAGGATCCGGGCCGGGATGAAGCCGCCGGTGCCGATGGCCACGGTGACGTCGGGGTCGAAACCGCTGGCCAGGACGGCCTGGGCCAGCTCGGCCACGGTCCGGTGGATCTCGTTGTAGGAGAAATAGCGCTTGTCGGTCACGGGCAGGTCCCTACTGGAGCAGCTTGTGGGGCAGGCTTTCCACCCGTGAGGCGGGGGAAATGATCATGTAGTTGAGTTTACGCTGAAGTTCCCGGATGGTGTTGGAGCCGGCGTAGGTCAGGCCCGAGCGCAGCCCGCCGATGATGTCGGCGATGATCTCGGCCTCGTCCTCCCGATAGGGCACCTTGGTGGCCACCCCCTCCGCGGTCTTCCAGCCGGTCAGGCCGCCCAGATGGTCGTCGGCGGCCTCCTTGCTGGCCATGCCCCGGTAGCTCTTGTGGGTGGGCTCGCCCCGGTCGTTGAGGATGGGTTCGCCGGGTGTCGGCCGGGTGCCGGCCAGCATGCCGCCGACCATGACGAAATCCGCGCCGAAGGCCAGGGCCTTGACGATATCCCCGGGGTAGCGGATGCCGCCATCGGCGACGATCGAACGGTCGGCCCGGGCGCATTCCTGGATGGCGGTCACCTGGGGCACGCCGAAGCCGGTCTTGATCCGGGTGGTGCAGACGCTGCCCGGGCCGATGCCGACCTTGATGATGTCGGCCTTGACCGAGGCCAGGTAGTCGGCGCCGGCGTAGGTGGCCACGTTGCCGGCCATGATGCACTCATTCGGAAGCATCTGGCGCATGCGCTTGATCATCTTGCCCACGTACTTGGCGTGGCCGTGGGCCACGTCCACGCAGAAATACTGGGCGCCCGCGCCCTTCAGGGCCTCCACCCGCTCCATCTCCTTCTCGGAGGTGCCCACCGAGACGAACGCCCTGCCCACGCAGCGCTTGAACATGGCCACGTTCTCCTCGACCGTGCAGAACCGGTGGAGCACGCCGATGCCGCCCCGCTCGGAAATGAAATCGGCCATGGCATCTTCGGTGATGGTGTCCATATTGGCGGTCATGAGCGGCAGTTCGAGGGTCAGCTTGCCGGACTTGTCGGTCATGCCGATATCCACGATCCGGCGGGACTCGTGGTGGTTGTAGGCCGGGATCATGAGGACATCGTCAAACGTGATGGCAGTTTCGGGCATGGCGCCTCCGGGAGCATCCAGGTTAACGTACTGCCGTTGGGATCAGCGGACCGCCGGGAGTGGCAATGCGCGAAGGCAGCAGGTGACCATCCTGGTCTGGTACCGGGGCCGGGATCTCCGGGTGGCCGATCATGGGCCCCTGCGGGCCGCGGGCGCGCACGCCGTGCCGGTCTTTTCCGGTCCGGTTTCCGGACCCCTGGGCGGATGTCTTGGGGATCTGGCCGCCCGGCTGGAGGCCCTGGGGGCCGGCCTGGCCTGGCTGCCGGGCGATCCGGTCGCGGAGTTGCCGCGCCTGGCCCGCGCCCTGGGCGCCGGGGCGGTCTTCGCCCAGGCCGCCTGGGAACCCGCGGCCCGCGCCCAGGAGGCGGCGTTGGCGGAGGCCCTGCCGTGCCCCCTGAGGCTGTTCCCGGGGGAGACCCTGCAGGAGCCGGGCGGCCGGCATCGGGTCTTCAGCGCCTTTCACCGGGCCTTCCTCCGGGGCGCCCCGCCTCCGGGGCCGGCGCCCGCCCCTCGGGAATTGCCGCCGCTGCCCGGGTCGCTGCCCCGGTGGCCGCCCGGCCCCGTGCGTCCCGATCGTCTGGCGGCCTTCCTGGAGGACGGACTGGCCGACTACGCCACGGCCCGGGACCGGCTGGACCAGGACGGCACGTCGGGGCTGTCCGTGGACCTCCATTTCGGCACGGTCAGCGTGGCCGCCTGTTATGCCGCCGCCGACGGCCGGCCCGGAGCCGAGGCCTGGCAACGCCAGCTGGTCTGGCGGGACTTCGCCCGGCATCTGCTCCGGACCTGGGCCCAGGTTCTGGAAGGGCCCTTCCAGGAACGGTTCCGCGGGTTTCCCTGGGAGGGGCCGGGGGCTGCCTTCGAGGCCTGGGTCCAGGGCCGGACCGGCTATCCGGTGGTGGATGCCGCCGCCCGCCAGCTTCTGCAAACCGGGCGCGTGCACAACCGGGCGCGGATGATCGCCGCCAGCTTCCTGGCCAAGCAGCTCCTGGTGGACTACCGCCTGGGCGAGGCCCACTACCTGGCCCACCTGGAGGACGCGGACGCCGCCAACAACAGCATGGGCTGGCAGTGGAGCGCCGGTTGCGGCTGCGACGCCCAGCCCTGGTTCCGGGTCTTCAATCCGGTCCTCCAGGGCCGGCGCTGGGACCCGGACGGGGCCTATGTGCGCCGCTGGGTGCCGGAACTGGCGGCCCTCCCGGCGCCGGCGATCCACACGCCCTGGCTGGCCGGCCGGCCAAACGGCTACCCGCCGCCGATCGTCGACCTGGCCTGGGCGAGGGCGCGGTTCCTGGCGGCGGCGAAGGCCCACCTGGGGTCCGTGCCGAACCTGTGACACTCCGCTCCGCCTGCGGCTTTATGCTCGATGCGTGGCGAAGATATTGGTGATCGACGACAGCCAGATGATGCGCCTCTACCTGAAACGCTGCCTGGAGCAGGCCGGTTTCCAGGTGGAGGCGTGGCTGCCCCTGTCGGCCATGGAGATCGCCGGGAAGATCCAGGAATCCGCGCCGGACCTGGTGCTCACCGATTTCCAGATGCCCGGCTGCAACGGCGCCACGGTGGCCCGGATGGTGTTCAAGACCGATCCGAGGATCCCGCTGCTGGTGCTCACCGCCTTCCGGGACGCGGAGATGGAGGCCGGGCTGGCCAAGTTCGGGGTCAAGGAGATCCTGGCCAAGCCGATCCAGCCTGACCGGCTGGTGGCTTCGGTGCGCCTGGCCCTCGATTCGGCCGCGAATGCTATTGCCAACGGGACGTGATGTCTTAAGCTGTATAAATATCAATCCCTTCCCAACGATCGCCTCTCGCCCCGGAGCGCGAACCATGCCGCATTCCTGCTTTTTTCCCATCCCGCAGCCGAAGGCCATGAGGCTTCTGGTCCTGACCGCGCTCCTGCCGTTCGCGGCCCCGGTGGCCCGGGCCGAGGACGCGCCGGACAAGGGCGGCCTGCGGGACGCCTCGGTCACGGTTGTCGCCGGCTACATCCAGGGCACCTTCAAGGCCCGCAACGCCACGTTCGGGGAATCCCAGCAGACGGACAACGGCCATGCCAACCTGAACCTCGACTACGACAGCCATGAGAAGGCCTTCGTGCGCAGGCCCATGGGGGTCGGCGAGTTCATCATGGGCTGGAACTTCAACGCCACCATCAGCCAGTTCCAGGTCAACAAGCAGCTGGAGACCAGCGCCTTCACGGGCACCGACGAAGGGACGTCGCTGAAGGGCACCTATGCCGCGGTGGGGCCGAGCGCCTTCATCCGGCTGGGGCCCCTGTATCCCGGGACGAAGATCTTCTGGTCCTTCGGCGTGGGCCTGGGGGTCGGCGGGACCGAGTACAGCGGCAATGCGATGTTCGGCGCCGCCCCGGGAACCATCCTGCCGGTGAAGAGCGGCGGCGTGAAACCCATGCTCTACGAGACCGCCTTCTGGAAGCTGGACGTGGGCCACGTGATGGTGCTGTTCAACAGCAAGTACCTGCTGATCCGCGATGCGAACCTGCAGTCGTCCACCTACGAGAGCTATGGCCTGTCTGTCGGCTACCGGTTCACCTTCTGAAGGATCGACCATGCGCATGCTCACGGGAATCCGGTTCCTCCTGCTGCTGGCCGCCCTGCCCGCGCTGCGGGCGGACCCCGCCAACGGCTTCGGCCTGACGGTGGGCACCGTCTCCGCCTCCCAGGGCGGCGTGGCCAGCACCGGCGGCAGCCTCGGCGCCGATGCCCAGTTCTGCCTCAAGGGCGGCACCTGGTCCATCAACCCCTACCTCATGATTTCCATGGAGAAGGAGAAGGACGGCAGCGAGAAGCGCTCGGACAACCTCGGCGGCGTGCAGTTCCGGCGCTGGGTGGGGCCGGTCTATTTCGGGCCCCAGCTGTTCTTCCACGACCGGCTGCTGCTGAGCGGCGGCAACGTCACCAACAGCCAGTACGGCCCGGGCGCCGGCGTGGTCCTGGGTTATGAGGCCCGCGGCGGTTTCACCGTCGGTGCGCAGCTGGACATGCTGGAGTCGCAGTTCCTGAACACCGTGGACCGGCGCAACGCCGTGCGGGTCTACCTGGGCTACCGCTGGCACTAGGCGTTACGATGGGTCGATGGCCGACCCGCAGACGCCCGCCCTGATCATCCCCCGGCTCCGGGCCTGCGCCTGGTTCGAGGCGGATCCCGGCATCCCGGGGCTGACGCCCGGGAGCGGGGGGCACCTGGAGGTGGCCTTCGGCGAGCTGGACCTGGGGTTCGTGGAGCCCATGCTCCGGCGGCGCCTGAGCCGCCTGGCCCGGGGCGTCTTCCACTGCGCCGAGAGGCTGTCCCCGCCGGGGGACGTGCGGGTGGTGTACGCCTCCCGGCACGGCGAGGCGGACCGGACCCTGGGCATCCTGCGGGAGCTGGCGGCGGACCGGGAGGTCTCGCCGGCCCTGTTCTCCATGTCCGTGCACAATGCCGTGGTGGGCCTCTGGTCCATCCTGAAGGGCAACCGGGCGCCGGCCACGGCCCTGGCGGCGGGCCCGGAAACCTTCGGCTGGGGCCTGGTGGAGGCGGCCGGGACGCTGGCCGCGGAGCCCGGAGCCCCGGTGCTGTACCTCTATGCCGATGACCGGCTTCCCGAGCCCTGGGCGGACGGCCCGGGCGGGCCGGGGCTGCACGCCCTGGGCCTTCTGCTGGGCGGCCCGGAAGGCGCGCGGCTCAGCTTCGAGCCGAGGGCGGGCGCCGAGGGCTCCGGCCTCCAGGCCCACCAATTCCTGGCGGCATGGCGGGCCGGGCAGGTGGCGAAAGATGGCTGGAGATGGCATATTGGCTAGGTTTCCGGGCCGGGAACCATGCTATAATTAATTCAATAGAATCCTCCGGGTTCGTGGTTGCCGCCCACCGAAATCCCAGAATATCGGCAGGAAAGCAGATCACCATGGGCATTGCCATCACCGCGCAGGAAATGAAGGAACTGATCATTGAGACCCTCGGCCTCGAGGAGATCACGCCGGAGGGGATCCCCGATGACCAGCCGCTGTTCGCGGGGGGCCTCGGGCTGGATTCCATCGATGCCCTGGAGCTGGGCATCGCCCTGCGCAAGCGCTACCAGCTGCAATCCTCCGGCCAGGATCCGGCGAGCCGTGAGCATTTCCGCACCGTCAACACCCTGGTGGCCTTCGTCGCCGAGCACGGCGGGGCCCCTGGGGCCTGACCCGGCCATGCTGGCGCTCAGGGACCTGCTGCTGGGGGAACGGGGCGCGGCCTCGCCCGCGGCCCTGGCCGGGAATTTGCCCCGCAGCTGGGCCGCCTTCCGCCGGGACGCGGGGCGGGTGGCCGCGCTCGCCCCCGGCGCGACGGGCGGGCGCTGGCTGCTGGCCTGCGAGGAGGCCTGGGATTTCGCCGCCGGGCTGGCCGGGCTGCTCCAGGCCGGGCGGACGGTGGTGGTGCCGCCCAACTTCCTGCCGGCGACCCTGGCGCGCCTGGCGATCGGCGCCGACGGCGTGCTGCGGGCCCTGCCGGAGGCCGGGCCGGTGCGGGCGCCCGGGCCCCTGACCGGCACCGTCGAGTTCCAGACCGCCGGCACCACCGGCGAGCCCAAGGCCGTGACCAAGGACGTGCCCCGGCTGGACGCCGAGGTGGCCATGCTGGAGGCCTGCTTCGGCGGGCCCCTGGGACCGGCGCCGGTGGCGGCCACGGTGCCCCACCAGCACATCTACGGCTGCCTGTTCCGCATCCTCTGGCCCCTGGCGGCGGGCCGGCCCTTCCTCCTCGAGGCCTGCGGCGACCCGGGCAGCTTCCGCGCGGCCCTGGCCCTGGCCCCGGTCCTGGTCTCCAGCCCGGCCCATCTGGCCCGGCTGCCGGAGCTGATGGACCTGCGGACCCTGCCGCACCAGCCCGTGGCGGTGTTCAGTTCGGGCGGGCCCCTCGGCCGGGCGGAGGCGCTGGCCTGGCGGCAGTGGCTGCCGGCGGGAGTGGTGGAGGTCTACGGCAGCACCGAGAGCGGCGGCATCGCCTGGCGCCGCCAGGGGGAGGCGCCCGGGTCCGAACTGTGGACGCCGCTGCCGGACTGCGAGCTCGCCCAGGACGACGACGGGGCCCTGGTGGTGCGGTCCTTCCGGGCCGGGCCGGCGCCCCTGCGGATGGAGGACGCCGCGGCCTTCACCCCGGAGGGGACCTTCAGGCTCCTGGGCCGGCTGGACCGCACCGTCAAGCTCGAGGGCAAGCGGGTCTCCCTGCCGGAACTGGAAACGGCCCTGGCCGCCCACCCCTGGGTGGCCCGGGCCGCCGTCATCCTCCTGGAGGGGCCGCGGCCGGCCCTGGGCGCCGCGGTGGTGCTGAAACCGGGCCCGGCCCGGAGCCGGGCGGAGCTGGTCGCGGCGCTGCGCGGGCACCTGGCCGGGCAGTTCGAGCCGGTGGGCCTGCCCCGGCGCTGGCGGTTCCCGGAGGCCCTGCCCGAGGACGGCCGGGGCAAGCTGACGGCCCAGGCCCTGGCGGCCCTGTTCCGCCGGCCCGGGGCGCGGCGATGATGCCGCTGCCGGCCACCCTCCTGGACCGGTCGGCGGCCGCCGCGGCCTACGCCTTCGCCCTGGCGCCGGACCTGGCGGCCTTCCAGGGGCATTTCCCCGGGGACCCGGTCCTGCCCGGCGTGGTGCTGGTGGACTGGGCGGCGCGCCTGGGCCGGGAGGCCTTCGGGCCGCTGGGCGCGTTCCGGGGCCTGGACCAGGTCAAGTTCCTGGCCCCGGTGCGCCCCGGCGAACCGCTGGAGCTGGCCCTGGCCCTGGAGCCCGGGATCCTGCGCTTCCGCTACCAGGCCGGCGGGATCCTCCGGGCCTCCGGCGCCATTCTATGGGCGGAGGCGCCATGACGATCCGGGCCGCGTTCGTCCTGCCGGTCTACGATCCCGGGCCGGCCCTCGGCCGCACCGTGGCGGCGCTGCTCGCCTTCGGCCTGCCGATCTTCGCGACCGACGACGGCTGCGGCGCCGAGGCCCGGGCCGAGCTGGAGCGGCTGGCCGCGGCGGCCCCGCTCCTGCGCCTGCACCGGTTCCCGGCCAACCGGGGCAAGGGGGCCGCGGTCATGGACGGGCTGCGCCGGGCCCATCGGGAAGGCTTCAGCCACGCCCTGCAGGTGGACGCCGACGGCCAGCACGACCTGGCCGCGGTGCCCGCGTTCCTGGCCCTGGCCGAGGCCCACCCCGGGGCGGTCATCTCCGGGGTGCCCCGGTTCGACGCCTCCGTGCCGTGGGCCCGGAAGAACGGGCGGCGGTTCGCCCATCTCTGGGTCTGGCTGGGCACCCTCTCCACCGACATCCAGGATTCCCTCTGCGGCTTCCGGATCTACCCCCTGGCCGCCACGGTCCGGCTCATGGACCGGGTGGCCATCCGCCGGCGCATGGCCTTCGACACCGACATCATCATGCGCCTGCACCAGGCCGGGGTGCCGGTGCTGAACGCCCCGGTCGCCGTGACCTATCCGGCCGACGGCGTCTCCCACTACCGGGCCTGGCGGGACACCCTGGGGATCATCTCCCTGCAGGCCGGCATGCTCCTGCGCCTGCCCTGGACGCTGCTCCATCGCCCGCGGGAGGGCGCCCGCCCCTGGTGGCGGATCCGCGAGCGGGGCACGGCCCTGGGCTTCCGGCTCATGCTGGGGATCCACCGGACCCTGGGCCCACGGGGCATGCGCCTGCTGGCGGAGCTGGTGAGCGCCTATTTCTTCCTGACCTCGCGCCGGGCCCGGCGCGCCTCCCGCGACTACCTGGCCCGGCTCCACGCCCACTGCGGCCCCCTGCCGGAGCTGCCGGGCCCGCCCACCGTCCGGGACGTCTACCGGCATTTCCGGGCCTTCACCCGCGCGACCGTGGACAAGTTCCTGGCCTGGTCCGGGCACCGCCAGGGCCTGGAACTGGACTTTCCCGCCGCCGACGCGTTCCTGGCGCTGCGCCGGGGCGGCCGGGGCGCGGTCTTCCTCAGCGCCCACCTGGGCAACCTGGACATGCTCCGGGCCCTGGGCCAGGCCGAAGGCATCGAGGGCCTGGCGGCCCTGGTCTATTCCGAGAACGCCGTGCGCTTCCACGAGCTGCTGCGGAAGGTGAACCCCCGCTTCAGCCACGACCTCATCCAGGTCTCCCAGGTCTCGCCGGATCTGGCCATCGCCCTGCAGGCGCGGGTGGACCGGGGCGAGTACCTGTTCATCGTCGCCGACCGGACCCCGCCCGGCGGGGCCGACCGCACCGTCGCGGCGCCCTTCCTGGGCGCGCCCGCCCAGTTCCCCCGGGGGCCGTTCCTCCTGGCCCACCTGCTCGCGTGCCCTGTGCACACCCTGTTCTGCGCCCGCCAGGGGCCGCGCTACCGGGTCGCCCTGGCGCCCTTCGCCGAGCGGCTGGCGTGGACCCGGGGCCAGCGGGATGCGGCCATCGCCCAGTGGGCCGAACGCTATGCCCAGGCCCTGGAGGCCCAGTGCCGGGCCCACCCGTTCGAGTGGTTCAATTTCTTCGATTTCTGGGGCGACCCTCCGGCCGCGGCCGAGCCGGCCGGCGTGCCCGCGTTCCCGTCCCGCCCCTGGAGCCTGCGCCCGTGAAACCTCTCCTGTTCCTGTCCGCCGGCCTCGCCCTCGCCGCCCAGCCGGTTTCGCCCGAGGCCCTCACCGCCCACCTCCGGGAGGCCGCCGTGGTCCACCTGGCGTTCCGCCAGACCCGCACCCTGGCGGCCCTTTCCCGCCCGGTCGCGTCCAGCGGCAGCCTGGTCCTGGCCCGGGACCTGGGGGTCATCTGGGAGCTGCGCCGGCCGGTGGCCATGACCTACGTGATGGGCCCCAAGGGGCTGCTGGTGGTGTCCGGGGACGGCCGGCGGGAGCGCCGCAGCGCCCGGGAGGCGCCGGTGGTGGCCCAGCTGGTCCAGGTGTTCCAGGCCCTGGTCCAGGGCGATCTGAAGGGGCTCGGCGAATTCTTCACGGTGACCGGGGCGGGCAGCCCCGCGGCCTGGGAACTGACGCTGCGGCCCCGGGCCCGGGCCGAGGCCTTCGTCCAGCGGGTGCAGCTGGCGGGGGGGCGCGGCATCGACCGGATCCGCATCGAGGAGCCCGGGGGTGACCGCCTGGAACTGAAATTCGAGAACCTGCGCCTGGATGACCCCCTGACCGAGGCCGAACGCCGCCTCCTGGCCCAGGACTGAACGCGATGCGGCCCGGCGCCTGGCTCTGGGGGGCCGTCCTGGCGGCCCTGGCGCTGGCCGCCGGGCTCCGCCTCGGCCCGGGCCCCATGGTCCAGACCGATCTCCTGGCCATGCTGCCGGAGACCGAACAGAACCCGCTGGCCGAACGGGCCGTGGCCATCCTCGGCCAGGCCGCCGGGGACCGGGCCATCTTCCTGGTGGGGGGCGGCGAAACGGCCCGGGCCAAGGCGGCGGGCCGGACCTTCGCCCAGGCGCTGGGCCGGTCCGGCGCCTTCCCGCGGGTGCTGGGCACCCTGCCGCCCCTGGATCCGGGGATCCTCACGGGGTTCTACGAACCCTTCCGGTCCCGCCTGCCGTTCCCGGACCGGCCGGCCACCGCCGCGGCCCTGGGCGCCGCCCTGGAGGCCCGCCTGGCCTCGCCCCTGGGGGCCGGGCCGGGCCTGGGCCCGGGGGCCGATCCCCTGGGCGACCTGGCCGGATTCCTGCAGGGCCTGCCCCTCAACACCTTCCGGGTGGAGGTGGAGGACGGCCTGCTGCTCCTGCGGACGGCGGGCGGCGTCTATGTCCTGGTCACCGCCGACCTCAAGGGCTCCGCCTTCGACCCGGCCGTGCAGCGGGAGACCCTGGGGGCCGTGGCCGCGGCGGAACGGGGGCTGGATCCCGGGGTCCAGGTGCTCCGCACCGGGGCGGTGTTCTACGCGTCCGCCGCCCGGGCCCGGGCGGAGTGGGAGACCGGGCTGATCGGCTGGGTGTCCCTGGCGGCCACGGTGGCCCTGTTCCTGCTGGTGTTCCGCAGCCTGCGCCACCTGCTCCTGGGCGTGGCCTGCGTGGCCGCGGGCCTGGTGGCGGCCGTTTCGGTGACCCTGCTGGTCTACGGGAAGTTCTACCTGCTCACCCTGGTCTGCGGCGCCAGCCTGCTGGGGGTGGCCGTGGACTATCCGTTCCTCTACTTCGCCAACCACCTGGGCGCGGGCCCGGGCTGGGCGCCCCGGGCGGCCCTGCGCCGGCTGCTGCCGGCCCTCCTGCTGGGGGTCGCCACCACCCTGCTCGGCTACGCGGTCCTGGGCGTGGCGCCGTTCCCGGGGCTGCGGCAGATGGCCCTGTTCGCCATGGTCGGCCTGGGCGCCTCCTTCCTGACCGTGGTGCTGGTCCTGCCGGAATTACTGCGCCAGCCCCTGCCGGCGCGGCCGGCCCTCATGGCCGCCCTGGACCGGATCCTGGCGGCCTGGGGCGCCGCGGGCCGGAAGGCCCCCTTCCGGGTGCTGCTGGCGGCGGGCGTGCTCCTGTCGGCCGGGTGCCTGGCGCGGCTGCGGGTGGCCGACGACGTGCATGGGCTGATCCAGCCTTCCGCCGGGCTCCAGGCCGAGGAGCGGACCATCCGCGAGCTCACCGGGCTATCCAATTCAGGGCGGTTCTTCCTGGTGGAGGGCCGGGACGAGGGCGAGGCCCTGGCCCGGGAGGAGGCCCTCCGGGCGCGGCTGGCGCCCCTGGTGCGGGCCGGCGCCCTGGATGGGCTCCAGGCCGTGTCCTGCTTCGTGCCCTCCCCCGCGGCCCAGGCGCGCGCCCTGGCGCGCCGCCGGGCCGAGGCGGGCGCCTATGCCGAGGCCCTGGCGGCGGTGGGCTTCCGGCCGGAGGCGCAGGCGCGGATCCTGGCCGGCCCGGACCGGCCCCTGGCGGTCGCCGATTGGCTGCGGGCGCCCTTCGCCGCGCCCTTCCGGAGGCTCTGGCTGGGCGCCGCGGCCCAGGGGACCGGCTGCATCTGCCTGCCGATGGGCCCATGCCCCTCCGGCCTGCTCCGGGCCGCCGCCGCGGGCCTGCCGGGGGTCCGGCTGGTGGACAAGGCCCAGAGCGTCTCGGACCTGATGGGCCACTACCGCCGGCTGGCCAACGCCGCCCTGGGCGTGGCCGTGCTGCTGGTCGGGCTGCTGCTCCTGCCCCGCTACGGGTGGCGCCGGGGCCTGGCCATCCTGGCGCCGCCCCTCCTCGGAAGCCTCGCGGCGCTGGCCGTCCTGGCCTTGGCCGGCAGCCCGCTCACGCTGTTCAACACGCTTGCGCTGGTGCTGATCCTCGGTTTCGGGGTGGACTACACGGTGTTCCTGGCCGAGGCCCCGGGCCCGGCCACCCTGCTGGGCATCCTCCTGGCCGGTTCGGCCACCCTGCTTTCCTATGGCCTGCTCGCCTTCAGCCAGACGCCGGCCTTGCGGGGTTTCGGGCTTACCCTTGGGATCGGGGTGCTGGTCTCGGTGCTCGTCGCCAACCTCGCCCTGGAAACCGGATCCCGAAAATGAAGACGCCCTGGCCGCTGCTGCTCCTGCTCCCGTTCCTGGCGGGCTGCCGCGCTCCGGTCCTGCCGGAGGTCTACCTGGCGCCGGGCCTTCGCTTCCGGCTCCGGCCGGCGGCGGAGGGTCCGCCCATGTTCGTCACCCAGGAGGTGGTGTTCCGGCTGCCGGGGGGGGCCGAGGAGACCGCCATCGCGGTGCTGGAGAACCGGGCCTCCGCCTTCAGCCTGGTGGCCTCCAGCCCCCTGGGCCAGACCCTGTTCGTGGTCCGGCTGGAGGGCGCCAGGGTCCGGGTCGAGGCCCGGGTCCCGATCCCCGGCGACCTGGATCCCCGGGTGCTGCCGGCCCTGGTGCAGTTCGCCCTGTGGCCGGCCGAGGCGGTGCGCCGGGGCCTGGGGCCGGACGCCACCCTGGTGGAGGACGGGCCGCGCCGGAGCCTCCTGCGCAAAGGCAAGCCCATCTGGACCGCCATTCGCGAAGGCGACCGGCTGCGGCTGGAGAACCCGGGCATGCAGCTGACGGTGCGGATCCGCACCCTGGAGGCGGAGCCATGACCCGGCCGCCGGACGCCCACCTCGCCGCGCTCGGCATCGCCTGCGCCCTGGGCCGGGGCAAGGCCGCCGTGGCCGAAGCCCTGTTCCGGGGCGACACCGGGGGGCTGGTGCTGGAGGAAGGCTGGCTGCCGGGGCGCGCCGCCCGGGTCGGACGGGTGCCCGGGGCGCTGCCGGCGCCGCCCCCGGCCATGCGGGACGACGATTCCCGCGCGGCCCGGGTGATCCTGGCCGCCCTGGAGGAGATCCGGGGCGAGGTGGCGGCGGCGGTCGCCCGGTACGGCCCGGCCCGGATCGGGGTGGTGCTGGGCACCAGCACGTCCGGCATCGAGGCCGGGGAGCGCGCGGTGGCGGAAATGAGCCCCGCCGGCGCCCTGCCGGGCTGGTTCCGCTACCGGGCCCAGGAGATGGGCCGGCCGGCCCTGTTCCTGGCCGGGGTGCTGGGCCTGCGGGGGCCGGCGTTCACCGTGTCGACCGCCTGCACCTCCAGCGGCAAGGCCCTGGCCGCGGCCCGCAACCTGCTCCGGCTGGGCCTTTGCGACGCGGTGGTCACGGGCGGCGCGGATTCCCTCTGCCGGCTGACCCTCAACGGCTTCGCCGCCCTGGGGGCGGCCACCGACGGCCTCTGCAACCCCATGAGCGCGAACCGCGCGGGCATCAACATCGGCGAGGGGGCGGCGCTGTTCCTGCTGACCCGGGAGCCGGCCGACGTGGCGCTCCTGGGCGTGGGCGAGGCCAGCGACGCCCACCACATCTCGGCCCCGGATCCCGCCGGGCTGGGCGCCGAGGCGGCCCTGCGCCGGGCCCTGGCCGAGGCCGGGCTGGACCCGGGGCGGGTGCACGGCTACCTGAACCTGCACGCCACCGCCACGCCCAAGAACGACGAGATGGAGAGCCAGGTCGTCGCCCGGGTCCTGCCGGAGATCCCCTGCAGCGGCACCAAGCCGCTCACCGGCCACGCCCTCGGAGCCTCGGCGGCCCTGGAACTGGCGTTCTGCTGGCTGACCCTGCATCCGGCCCACAATCCGCAGCGGCGGCTGCCGCCGCACCGCTGGGACGGCCAGGCCGATCCGGCGCTGCCGGCCCTGAACCTGGTGGCCGAAGGCGACCGGCTGGCCCGGGACGGGGTCTGCATCTCCAGCTCCTTCGCCTTCGGCGGCAGCAACCTCGCCCTGGTGGCCGGGCGGGCCCGATGAACCCGGATCTGGACGCGCTGCTGCCGCACCGGGGCCCCATGCGCCTGATCGACGCGCTGTCCGGGAGCACCGCCCGGGTGCGCCTGGACCCCCAGGCCTGGTACGCCGACGGCGCCGGCCGGACCCCGGTCTGGATCGGGCTCGAGCTCATGGCCCAGGCCCTCGCCGCCTGGCGGGGCGCGACCCTGGCCGCCGCGGGCGGGGCCCCCCGGGGCGGCTACCTGGTGGCCTGCCGCCGGTTCCGGAGCACCCTGGACGCGTTTCCGGCGAGGGCGGAGCTGGAGATCCGGGTGCGCCTCCTGGAGGAGGACCCCTCCGGGCTCTGTTCCTGCCATTGTGAGATCCTGCACCTTGGGCAGCCGGTGGCCGAAGCCACCCTCAAAGTGATGGAAAAGCCATGACACCGAACGCTCCGCCCCGCCGGGTGCTGGTCACCGGCGCCACCGGCCCCGTGGGGGGGGCCATCGCCCGGGAACTGGCCCGGGCCGGCTTCGCGGTCACGGTCCACGGCCGGCGGGAGGAGGCGGTCCTGGAACGCTGCCGGGAGATCACTGAGGCCGGAGGCCAGGCCGACGGGCTGGTCTTCGATGTCACCGACCGGGCCGCGGCCCGGGCCTGCCTGGAGGCGCGGGTCGCCGAGGCCGGCCCCTACTACGGCATCGTCTGCAACGCCGGCATCACCCGGGACGGGGCCTTCCCGGCCCTCACCGGGGAAGACTGGGACCAGGTGCTCGCCACCAGCCTGGACGGCTTCTTCAACGTGGTCCACCCCCTGATCCTGCCGATGATCCGCCTCCGCCAGGGCGGGCGGATCGTCTGCATCGCCTCGGTCTCGGGGGTCATGGGCCACCGCGGCCAGGTCAACTACAGCGCCGCCAAGGCCGGCCTGATCGGCGCCGCCAAGGCCCTGGCGGTGGAGCTGGCCAGCCGCGGCATCACCGTCAACGCCGTGGCGCCCGGGTTCATCGAGAGCGGCCTGCTCAAGGACGTGGACCTGGGGCAGGCCCTGCAGGCGGTGCCCATGCAGCGGGTCGGACGGCCCGAGGAGGTGGCCGCCCTGGTGGGCTTCCTGTTCTCTCCAGGGGCCGGCTACATCACCCGCCAGGTGATCGGCGTGAACGGGGGCCTGATCTGAGGGCGGCGGCCTGGCTCCTGGCGCTCGGCGCGGCCGGCGCCGCCCTGGCCTCCGGCCTGGACCTGCTCGCCCTGCGGGCCCCCAACGCCGCGGCCCCCCTGGCCACGCCGGTGCCCTACGCCGGCGCCGAGCTGGTGCACCCGTCGGTCTTCCACCGGGCCGAAGGCTGGAACGGCTACCGGTTCTGGCTGGCCGTCACCCCCTACGCCCATTCCGACGCCCGGTTCGAGAACCCCAGCCTCTACGTTTCCCGGGACGGCCTGGCCTGGGAGACGCCCCCGGGGGTGGCCAACCCGCTGGTGCCCCGGCCGGCCCTGGCCCGGCGCTACAACTCCGATTGCCACCTGGCCCCGGATCCCGACGGCCGCCTGCACCTGTTCTTCCGCACCGCCGGGGCGGACCGCAACGACCAGCTCTGGCTCATGTCCTCGGCCGACGGCCGCCACTGGTCCCGGCCGCGGGTGATCCTGGACGTGGACCTGGCCGACGAGCGCCAGCTTTCGCCGGCCTTCCTCCACGCCGGGGGGGTCTGGAACATGTACTACGTCGACAGCTCCGGCTATCCCCCGGTCATCCGCCGGCGCACCGCGGCACGCCCGGAAGGCCCCTGGTCCGGCCCCCTCCCGGTCACCGGCGTGGCCCCGCCCCCGGACCGGATGATCTGGCACCTGGACGCCTTCCGCTACCAGGGGCGGACCGTGCTGCTGGTGGACACGACGGCGATCTACAAGACCTCCGAGGGCGGCGAACTCTACCTCGCCGCCTCCGCCGACGGCGCGGCCTTCACCCGCGCGGCCGGGCCGCTGCTCAGCTTCAGCCGGGGCTGGGACCGTTCCATCTACCGCTCCTGCGCCCTGCCCCTGGGGGATCCGGAGCGTCTGGGCATCTGGTACTCCGCCTGGGGGCCCGACCTCGGCTGGCGCCTGGGCTATACCGAGGCCTCCGGAAGGTAGAGGTGGAAGGCCGCGCCCTCGCCCGGTCGTGAGTCGGCTTCGATCCAGCCGCCGTGGGCCCGCACCACCGCCTCGCAGACCGCCAGCCCCAGCCCGGTCCCGCGCCGGCTGCCGCGCGGCTTGGTGGTGAAGTAGGGTTCGAAGATCATCGGCAGGACCCCGGGGTCGATGCCGGGGCCGGAATCCCGGAAGACCAGGTGCAGGTACCGCCCGGTCCGGCCGGCGGGTTCGGCCACCTCGGTGGTGACCTGCAGGGCGCCGCCGCCGGCCATGGCCTCGGTGGCGTTCCGGGCCAGGGCGGCGAGGGTCTGGCCCAGGCGCGCCTCGTGGAAGCGGATGGGCAGGTCCCCGTCCCCGAAGTTGAATGCCACGGTCGTGGCCGTGCCCTCCAGGGCGCCCTGCACGGCCCGGCGGACCTGTTCGCCGATCGGGCCCAGCCGGTCCGGTTCGCGCCAGGGGTCGGTCAGGATCCGCAGGCGGCTGCCCAGTTGCCGGGCCTCCAGCAGGCCCTGCTCGCCGATCTCCAGGAACGAACGCGCCGGCGTGCCCGGCGGCAGGTCGCCCTTGGCCAGGGTCAAGGAGGACAGGATCGCCTGCATGAGGTTGTTGCAGTCGTGGGCGAAACCGGTCAGGAGGAAATTGAGGGACTCGTGGTGGCGCAGCCGCTCGAGTTCCAGCTCCAGCTCATACTTGCGGGCCAGCTCCCGTTCCGCCCGCAGCCCGTGGGCGCATTTCACCAGCTTCTCCTCGAGCCGGTCCAGCTGGAGCGGCTTGATCACGTAGTGGCTGATGCCCAGGTCGATGGCGCGGGCCATGTAGTCGGTCTGCTCGAAGGCGGTGAGGACGATGATCGGCACCCTGGGGTCCAGGTCCCGGATCGCCAGGGCCATGTCCAGGCCGTCCAGGCCGGGCATCTGGATATCGGTGACCACCAGCTGCGGCCGTTCCGCCCGGAACAGCTCCAGCCCTTCCGCCCCGCCGGCCGCGGTCAGCACCTTGCCGGTTCGCCGGCGCAGGGCGGTGGCCAGCTGGACCCGGGCCGCGTCATCGTCCTCCACCAGAAGCAGGGTGGCCTGGGCCAGGAAGGCGATGTCCTCGGACATGGGGTTCATGGTGCGCCTCCGGCGGCAGGGACCAGGACGGTGAACTCGGCGCCGTCCTCGCCATTGCGGGCGCTGATCCGCCCGCCCATGCTGCGCTCGATGATCTGCTTGGACATGTAGAGCCCGATCCCGGTGCCCGAGGCCCGGGTCGAGAAGTACGGCTCGAAGATCCGGTCGAGGCAGTCCGGCGGGATGCCCCGGCCGTTGTCGGCCACCTCGAGCCTGCCGAAGCCGTCCTCGGTCCGCAGCCGGATGGTGATCCGGCCGGGCAGGACGCCCTGGCTCAGGATGGCCTCCCGGGCGTTGCCCAGGAGGTTGAGCAGCACCTGGGAATACTCGTTGGGATAGCCGAACAGCTGCGGGTCCTCGGGCGCCGCGATCTCGACCCGGATGCCCTGGGCCGCCAGGGCGTCCGCCACCAGGGCCACGGCCGACTGCACCTGGCGCAGCGCGGAAAAGCCCGCCATGGCCTTGTCGGGCCGGAAGAAGTTCTTGAAATCATTGATGGTGGAGGACATCCGCTGGATCAGCCGGTCCCCTTCGGTGAACGCGCGCTCCATCGACGCCTCCTCCAGGGTGCCGTAGCGGTAGTCGTCGCGCAGATTGGCCATCAGGATGCTGAGCGCGTTCAGGGGCTGCCGCCACTGGTGGGCGATATTGCCGATCATCTCGCCCATGGCCGCCAGGCGGTTCTGGCTGATCAGCATCTGGTCCTTCTCCCGGAGATCGGCCACCGAATCCAGCACCCGCGCCTCCAGGGACTGGTTCAGCGCCTCGAGCTGCTCCCGTTCCCGGGCCAGGGCGGCCTGGGTCTGCTGGTGCTCGGTGATGTCCCGGATGATGCTGAACAGCAGGGTCCGGCCCTCCACTTCGGTAGACGAGGAATTCACTTCCACCGTCCGGATCCGGCCATCCGCCAGCCGGTGGGGGAAGATGAAGGTCTTCTTCCGGGATTGGGCCGCCCGGCCCAGCTCCTCCCGCCATTGCTCCGGGGGGGTCTGGTTGATCTCGGCGATGTTCATGGCCCGCAAGCGGTCCCGTTCGTAGCCGTAGAACGCGGCCGCGGCCGGATTGGCGTCCACGATCCGGCCGTCGCGGGGGTCGATCAGGAGCATCACCGCGCTGTGCGATTCGAACATGGTCCGGAACCGGGCCTCGCTGGCCCGCAGCTGGTCCTCGGCCGCCTTGTGCCCGGTCACGTCCGTGAGGATCCACAGGGTGCCCTGGTGCATGTCCTCCGGGTTGATGGCCTTGCCGTGGTATTTGATCCAGATCGGCCGGCCGTCCCGGGTCAGCAGTTCCTGGACGGTCTCGTAGATCTCGCCCCGGGCCAGGGCCGGGTAGGCCAGCCGGCCGTGGGACTCGTAGGCCTCCTGGGATGGGTAGAGGACCCGGGTGGTGTGGTTCAGGAGCTCCTCCAGGGGATACCCGAACACCCGGGCCACCCACGGGTTGACCCAGACCTGGCGGCGGTCGACGACCAGCGAGATCCCCACGTCGGCCGCCTCCAGGATGATCTCCTGCTCGCGCAGGACCCGCCGCAGCTCGAGTTCCACCATCTTCCGGCCGGTGATGTCCTCGGCCATGATGAAGGTCGAGCGGATCCCGCCGTCCGGGTCGTGCACGGGGCGCACGTGGATCGAGACCCAGAGGGTCTCGCCGGTCTTGCGGATCCAGCGGGTCTCCTGGCGGAGCACCTCCAGGTTCCCGTCCACCAGGGCTTTGCGCTGGGCGAACACCTTCGGGGCCTCCTCCGGGTGGAGGTAGTCGCGGATGTACAGGCGCGGGAGTTCCTCGGGGGCGTACCCGAGCATGGCCAGGAAGGCCGGGTTGGCCTGCAGGGTCAGTCCGTCCCGGTCGTGCCAGGCGATGGCCAGGCTGGCGTGCTCGAAGATCACCTGGAACCGCGCCTGGTCGGCCCGCTTGGCGGCGGTGATGTCCAGGAGGAGCAGGCCGACCAGCCCCGGGTCCGGGCGGAAGGCGTGGATATGGAACCAGCGGCCCAGGCGGGAGGAAAACAGGTCCTGGTGCAGCCCATCGCCCTGGCCGGAGATCCGGTCGCAGGCCTCCAGCCATCCGGGCTCCGCCTCGAGCGAGCGGAGGGTGCGGCCTTCCAGCGGCCCGGTGGGCGGGCCCAGCAGGGCCGCGAAGGCGCCGTTCACCTCCAGGATCCGGAAATCCGTGGGGTCCCCGGGGATCGCCTCGAGCAGGGCGTAGGCCTCCTGGATGGTGTCGAGCATGATCCTCGAGCGGTGTTCCCGCACGGCCAGGGCCGTGTCGGCCCGGCGCCGGCCGATCCGGTTCCGGCGGCCGGCCTCCAGGAGCGCCACCACGGTCAGGGAGGACGCCGAGAAGACCGCCAGGGCCAGGCCTTCCTGGAAGGAGGTGCGGCCCTGCTGGATCCAGAAGAAGGCCATCAGGGCGGAAACCCCCGTCGCCAGCACGCCCGCGGCCCAGCCGCCCAGGAGGGTGCAGAACATGACCGCCGGATAGAAGGTCAGGTAGGGGATGCCGCGGCTCTGCGGGCCCACCAGGAGGAGCCGGAGGATCCAGGCCGCCAGGCAGATGGGCACCGCGGCGGCCACGCGCAGGGCCGCCCCTTGGGCGGTGCTGCGATTATCGGGAGGGCGCGACATGCCGGTTCCTGGGGTTCCGACCGGGGTTCGGCGGGAGAATGCCTAGCGAGGATTGGAATCCTCCCAGGATACCAGGATGCGCGGGGAATCCAGGCCTGCCGGCCGCCAGCCCGAGCAGGTAGCCGGTGGCCAGATCCGCCCCCGAACTGTGCCCGAGCCGGCAAAGTTGCGCGAGGTCGGCCAGGGCCTCCGTTACATCGTCCCCGGCGAGGGCCGCGGCCAGTGCGGCCAGAGGGGCAGGCCAGAAGCCACGGAGCGCCCCGGCCATCAGGCGGGCGCTGATGAGCCCGGTCCGCGCCAGGTTGGCGGCCATGGCCGCGGCCAGGCCCGGCGCCAGGGCCGGGCCGGCGGCGGCCAGGAAACCGCACAGGATATCGTCGCCGGCGGGCGTGAGGCCCGGGCCCAGGCCCACCAGCGCGGCCACGGCACGGTCCCGGGCGGCCCGGTCCGGAGCGGCGATCAGGTCCATGACCCCGCGCCACAGCGCCTGGCCCATGGCCGAGCCCGAAGGATCGGCGAGGGCCAGGGCGCACCCCGTGGCGGCCTGGTGGCGGGCGAGGGCGGCCAGGCAGGCCCGGTGGGCCCCGCCCAGGCGGGGGACCCCGGCGAGGACCGGGGCCGGCGGGCGCTCCGCGCCGGCCAGGTCGATCCGCACGCCCGGCAGGCCCAGGGTTTCCCCCCGGACCCGGGCCCAGCCGCCTCCGGGCAGGCCCCAGGCCCGGAAATCGCCCGGTCCGGCCACGACCACGGCGTGGGGGTGCCCGGCCCCGGCCGGGCCGGCCAGGGTGACCAGACCGTCGTCCGACAGCAGATTCACCGACGAGGCGAACACGCTGTGGATCCGCAGGTCCGCGGCGGCCTTCAGCTCCAGGGCGGCGGCGGGGCCGATGGCGAGGGCCCGGCAGCGCCCTTCAGAGGAGGTCATCGAGCAGCGCGGCCAGCGCCGGATCGCCGCCCGCCGGCGGCGACCAGTCCACGTCCACCACCTCGAAACCCGACTCCCGGAGGGCGTCGCCGAAGCCCCGCACGCCGAGGTTGATGAACACCGGCGGGTGCCGGAGCAGATCCTGGAACAGCTCGGCCATCAGGGCGCCTCCTTGAGCAGGTCCATGGCCTCCCGGCAGAAGGCCGCGGCCTGGGCGCTGGTGGGGAACAGCTCGACCCCGGCCCCGCCCAGGGCCCGGCGCTGGGCCGCGAGGCCCTGGGCATCCCGGTCGGTGCCGCACACGGAGGCGGCCACGCACAGCTCTCCGCCCCGGGCGCGGGCGGCCTCCCGGGCGGCGCGGATCGCCTCGAGCAGATCGCCCACCGGGTCCGGCGCGGACATGGCGCCCAGGATGAAATCCAGGAGCAGGACCGCCACCTCGGGATCCCGGCCCTCGCGCTCCAGGCGCTGGCGGCGCAGGGTGGCGTCGATCATCGGGTGCGGGCGCCCCTGGACGAACTCCTCGGCGCCCAGGTCGACCAGGGTGTCGCCCTGCGGTCCGGCCTCCGGCAATCCCGGCATGCCCTTGAGGGGCGCGTTGCTGGCCACGGCCAGGCCGGCGTCCCGGAGGATGGCCTGGGCCTGGTAGCAGAAGGTGCCGCCGGCGAACAGGCCGCGCAGGCGGCGCTGCTCCGGACGGAGCCGGGCCAGGGCGGCGGCGGCCCGCGGCCGCAGCGACGCGGGGTCGCCCGACCACGGCCAGGGCCCGGGCACGCCCGCGGCGGCCAGGGCCAGCCCGGCGGCGGCGTCCAGGGTCCCGGCGAGCTGGACGCCGCCGGGCGCGCCGGCGGGGGCGGCGCCCAGCAGGCAGAGCACGACCGGCTTGGGGCAGCGCCCGAGCCGCGCCAGCAGCCGGGCCGTGGTGGCCGGGCCCGGGGGCTTGGCCAGGACGGCGATCACCCGGGTGGCCGGATCCGCCTCCAGGGCCTCGAGCGCGGTGAAGGTGGAGATCCCGCCCACCGCGTCGGCCAGATCCCGGCCGCCGGTGCCGATGCCGCAGGACAGCCCCGAGCCGGCCTGGTCGACCAGGCAGGAGAACTCCTGCAGCCCGGTGCCGGTGGCGCCGACCACCCCGATCGGCCCGGGCCGGACCGCGTTGGCGAAGCCCAGGCCGGCCCCGCCCAGGTAGGCCGTGCCGCAATCGGGGCCCATGACGATCAGGCCGCGGTCCCGGGCCAGGGTCTTGAGGGCGAGCTCCTCCTCCACGGGGACGTTGCTGGAAAACAGGAACACGTTCAGGCCGGCCTCCAGGGCGGCCCGGGCCTCCCGGGCGGCGTGTTCCCCGGGCACCGAGATCAGCGCCACGCCGGCGTCGGGCCGGGCCGCCGCGGCCTCGGCCAGGGTCCGCGGCGCCCGGGCCGCGCCCGCGGGCGCGGAGCCGCGGGCCAGAAGGGCCTCGGGATCGGCGGCGACCGCCGCCACCGCTGCGGCCTCGCCGGCCAGGGCCAGCACCAGGTCGCCGGGGCCGGCGCCTTCGAGCCCGCCGTAGCCCATCGCGGCCAGGACGCCGAGGTTGGCCTCGGTGCCCAGGAGCGCGGAGGCGTCCCCGATCCCGGGCCGGGCGGCGATCCGCCGCGCCACCTGCATCAGGAAGACGGAATCGAAGTAGCGGTTCTTCAGGACGACGGTCTGCCGGGCCATGGTCACCCCTGGTACTTCCCGGCGAACCGCGCCAGCGCCTGGGTGAAGCATTCCATTGGCGGGCGCACCAGGCCGCCGCCGATGATCCCGTGGCCGGGCTCCTTGTGGGCGATGGCGGTGTCGATGACCGGCACCAGGTTGGCCTGCACCACCTTGCGGATGTCGATGGCCAGCGCCGCGCCCTCGAAGTCCAGGGCCGGAATCAGGTAGTCGGGGCTCTGGCCGACCGTGATGGTCCGCATGTCCCGGCTGTAGCCCAGCGCCTGGGCTGCGGTGCCGCCGGTGAAGTTGAGGATGCCCGGGGCGGCGGCCAGGACGAAGCCGCCCCAGCCGGCGGTCTCGGTGATGGCCGAATCGCCCATGTCCAGGCCGGCGTCCTCCTCCTTCCAGCCGGGCAGGAGCAGGCCGTGGACGCGCGGGGCCGGGGCGGTGAACCATTCCCCCTCGAGCCCGCTCACCTGGATGCCGAAGTCGGTGCCGTTGCGGGCCATGGCGGTGACCACCGTGCTGGCGTCGATCCCCCGGGCCGGGTCCACCGACGCCTTGGCGGCGGCCATGGACAGGCCCAGGAACAGGAACGGGTGGTTGCCGGTGTAGTAGAGGGTGTTGATCACCTGCCCGGCCGGGAGCCCGCACTGGACCAGGGCCGGGGCCACGGCGTTGGCGAACAGGCTGGAGCTGGCCACCACCCGGTTGTGCATCTCGTCGCCCATGAGGAGGGCCTTGGCGATGAGCAGCTTGAGGGGGATGCCGCCGATCCGGGCGACGGCGGCGCGCAGGGCCGGGGCCCAGACGTCCCGCCACTGCCGCAGGTTGTCCAGGGCGGTCTCGGAGAAGTCGCCGAACTGCTGGAAGCTCTCCACCTGCCGGCAGAAGGCGGTGTTGCCGAAGGCCTGGTTGCGGACCACCCACACCCACATGTTGCGGGTGATGGTCCCGCCCATGGGGCCCACCGTGGCGTGCGGGTGGTTGGGCTCCAGGGCGATCTCGCCGGCCTCGAGCATGCGCGCGGCGGCTTCGGGACTGTCGGCCCAGCCCTCGAACAGGCACATGCCGATGCACGCGCCGCGCTGGGCCCCGCACATCCGCGCCCAGCCCACGGGGGGGCCGGAATGCAGGATCATCCGGTCGGCGAGGCCCGGGATGACCTCCCCGGCCGGGGCCACGTCCACCAGCACCGGATCGGCCGCGGCGATCCGCCGGAAGGCCTCGGCATTGGCTTCGTTGATGCGCTCCTTGAGGGACATGGCTACCTCACTTTCCCGACGACGCCCTGGAGGTACCAGTTGAAGGTCCCCATCTGGTCGGCGCCCATGCTCGCCCCGGAGGGCAGTTGGACCTTGCCGGTGTTGTCCGTCAGCGGCCCGGTGAAGGGGTTGAAGCCCTTGGCGATGCTGTCGGCCGATGCGGTCACCGCCTTCTGCACCGCGGGCGGCACGGACGGTCCGAACGGCGCCATCGCCACCATCCCGCCCAGGCCCTGGTAGACGGCCGCGGACCGGAACCTGCCGGCGATGACGCTGCGGGCGATGTCGGTGAAGAACGGCGCCCAGGTGAAGCCCAGGCCGGTCAGCCAGCCCTTGGGCGCCAGCGCCCGCGCTTCCAGCGACTGGAAGCCGATCGACATGGCCCCGCGCGCCTCGGCGGTCTGGATCACCGTGGCCGGCGAATCCACGTGCATGGCCACCACGTCGCAGCCCTGGTCGAGCAGGGCGTTGGTGGCGCCGGCCTCCTTGGCCTTGTCCGACCAGCCGCCGGTGACCACCACGATGGTCTGGGCCTTGGGGTTCACGGAGTGGGCGCCCATCTGGAAGGCGTTGACGTTGCCCACTGCGTAGCCGATCGGCATGCCGAGCACGAAGCCGAGCTTGTTGGTCCTCGTCATCTTCCCCGCGGCCACGCCCATGGGGTACCAGGCCGCCTGGGTGGAGCCGAAATAGATGCCGAAGTTCTTCTCGGTGTCGCCGTCGCCGGCGTATTCGAAGGCCACGTCGCGATGGCGCTTGGCCACGTGCCGGGCCGGGTCGCTGTGGCCGAAGCTGGTGGGGAAGATCAGCTTGGCGCCCTGCTGGATCATCCCCTCCAGGATCCGCTCGGCGGCCGGGCTCTCGGGCACGTTCTCGGCCTCGATGAGGGTGACGCCGGGCAGGTTCTGCTTGACCTGGAGCAGGGCGTCGTGGAATGACCGGTTGTAGCCGTAGTCATTGACGCTGCCCACGTAGATGGCGCCGATGACCAGCTTGGGGGCGTCCGCCAGGGCCGGGAAGGCGGCCATGGAGAGGGCGAGGAGCAGGGATTTCCAGTTCATGGGGCACCTCCGGGAAAAAGGGATCAATCGGAACCGTAGAAGGTCCGGCCCAGGCCGGCTGGCGCCGCCATCCGCCGGGCCCCGCCCCAGGCGAGCAGGACGAGGAGGGTCAGGAGGTAGGGCGACATCTCGAGGAGGAACGGGGAGACCTCCGAACCCCGGGCCTGGAGCTGCAGCTGCAGCGCCTCGGCCCCGCCGAACAGCAGCGCCCCGGCCAGGGCCCGCAGCGGGTTCCACTTGGAGAAGATGACCAGGGCGATGGCGATGAAGCCGCGGCCGGCGGTCATGTATTCGGACCAGGTCAGGGTGAGGGAGAGCGACAGGTGGGCGCCGGCCAGGCCGCCCAGCACGCCGCCCGCGGCCAGGGCCTGGTACTGCAGGGCGCCCGGGTTGCGGCCGGCCGCGTAGGCGGTGGCCGGACTCTCGCCCACGGACCGCACGCCCAGCCCCCAGCGGGTCCGGAACAATACCCACCAGACCAGCAGGGCCACCGGGATGGCCAGCCAGGTGAGCAGGTCGTAGTTGAACAGGGTGGTCGATTCCACCCAGGGCAGGGCGGCCAGCCAGCCTGGGCGCCACTTGGGCAGGCCGACGATCACCGAACCCACGTAGGGCGCGCCCACCAGGGCACTGAGGCCGAACCCGAAGAACATCATGGCCAGGCCGCTGGCCAGCTGATTGGCCCGGCGGGTCACCACCAGCCAGCCGAACAACACATTGGCCAGGCCCCCGGCCAGGGCCGCGGCCAGCAGGCCCCGCCAGGCGCCGCCGGTGCCGGCAGCCACCGCGAAGCCGGTGGAGGCGCCGATGAGCAGGACGCCTTCCAGGCCCAGGTTGACGATGCCGGCCCGCTCCACCAGGGTCTCGCCCAGGGTGGCATAGAGCAGCGAGGTCCCGGAAAGGATCGCGCCGGCCAGGACGCCGAGCGCCAGGGGCGTGGTCATCGGGCACCTCCCGCGGCCGGCCGGCGCGCCAGGACGATGAACAGGATCACCGCCAGCAGGATGTTGACCACCGCGAAGGGCAGCCCCTGGGTGATCTGCAGGGTGTCGCCGGCGGAGGTGAGGAGGGCGAACAGGAAGGCCATGACCAGGATCCCGACCGGGCGGCCCCCGGCCAGCCAGCTGATCAGGAAGCCCGTGAAGCCGAAGCCCGGCGACAGCCCCTGGCGCAGCCGCCCGTGGATGCCCATGGCCTCGCCCATGCCGGCCAGGCCCGCGAGGCCTCCGCCCAGGGCCAGGGCCACAACGATCCAGCGCGCCACCGGGATGCCCAGGCGCTGGGCCGCCTCGCTGTTGCCGCCGATGGCCCGCATCTCCAGGCCCCAGCGGGTCTTCTCCAGAAGCACCCAGTAGAAGAGCAGGGCCAGGAGGGCGATGAACAGGCCGGCATGGATGCGGGTGCCGAACAGGGGCGGCAGGGCGGCCGCGTCCGGGTAGAGCGGCGACTGGGGGTAGGCGGAGCTGCCCTTGGCCCGCCAGGGCCCGAAGATGTAGTAGCTGACGATGAGCGGGGCCACGTAGTTGAGCAGCAGGGTGGCGATGGTCTCGTTGACCAGCCGGGCGGCCCGGAGCAGGCCCGGGATGGCGGCCCAGAGGGCGCCGCCCAGGAAGCCCAGGACGATCACGATGGGCAGCAGGTACCGGGCCGGCAGGTCCGGCAGCAGGAAGGCCCCGGCCGAGGCCAGCCAGGCGCCCATGTAGAGCTGCCCCTCGCCGCCGACGTTGATGAGCCCCAGCCGCGCCGGCAGGGCCACCGCCACCGCGGTCAGCAGCAGCGGGGTCATGCGCACCACCAGCTCGATCAGGCCGTCGGCGCTGCCCAGGGCGAACCGGAAGGTGTCGAGGTAGGCCCGGATCGGGTCCTTGTGGGCCAGCAGCAGGATCACGGCGAACATGGCCAGGGCCGCCAGGGCCACCAGGGCGTGGCGGAGCAGGGCGCGTCCGGCGCGGGCGAGGGACTCAGGCATGGCGGGCGGCCTCCGAACCGGTCATGAGGTGGCCCACCTGCTCGGCCTGCCAGGCGCCCCGGGCGAATTCGCCGGCGATCCGGCCCGCATACAGCACCAGCAGGCGGTCGGAGAGTTCGGCCAGCTCGTCCAGGTCCTCGGAGATCAGCAGCACCCCGCTTCCCGCGGCCCGGGCCCGGCCCAGCAGGTCGCGCACGGCCCTCGCGCTGCGCACATCCAGGCCACGGGTGGGGTAGAGGGCGATGATCAGGCGGGGGGCGTGGGCCAGTTCCCGGGCCAGCACCACCCGCTGCAGGTTGCCGCCGGACAGGGCGGCGATGGGCGGGTCCAGCCGGGGCACCGGGAAGTCCATGGCGGCGAACGACCCGGCCATGGCCGACTCCAGGGCCGGCCAGTCCATGCCGGGCCCCTTGTGGTAGCGCCGGCCGGTGCCCAGAGCCAGGTTCTCGCGCACCGAAAGGCCGGGCACGGCGGCCATGGCCAGGGGGTCCTCCGGCACGAAGGCGGTGCCGGCCGCCCGCATCCGGGCAATGCTCCAGCGCGAGGCATCCTCGCCCTGGAACCGCTTGCTGCCGGCGCCCAGGGGCCGCAGCCCCAGGATCAGGTCGCCCAGTTCCTTCTGGCCGCTGCCGGAGACCCCGGCCACGCCGACGATCTCGCCTTCCGCCACGGCCAGGTCCAGGTCCCGCAGCGCGGTCTCGCTGCCCGCGGCGGGGGCGGCGGCGCCGCGGAGCTCGAGGATGGGCTTGCCGGGAATCCGGGCGCCGGCCTCGGGGGCCGGCCTTTCCGCCAGCGGCTCCCCGAACATCATGGCGACCAGCGCGGCCGGGTCCGCCTGGCCGGAGTCGAAGCCACCGGCCACCCGGCCCTGGCGCAGGACCGTGATCCGGTCCGCGCAGGCCATCACTTCCGGCAGCTTGTGGGTGATGAACAGGATGGCGTAGCCCTCGGCGCGCAGGGCCCGGAACACCTCGAACAGGCCGGTCACCTCGTGGGGCGCCAGCACCTTGGTGGGTTCGTCGAAGATCAGCACCCGGGCCCGGGCCAGGAGCAGCTTGAGGATCTCCACCTTCTGCCGGTCGCCCACCGACAGCTGCCGGACCGGGGCGGCCGGGTCGACCTGCAGGCCGAACCGGGCGCCCACCTCCCGGATCCGCCGCTCCAGGTCCCGGGGCCGGACCACCGCCGGCAGGTCGGGCAGGAACAGGGCGATGTTCTCCAGCACGCTGAGCGCCGGGATCAGCATGAAGTTCTGGAACACCATGCCGATCCCCAGGGCCCGGGCCTCCGCGGGGGTGCGCGGCGCCACCGGCCGGCCGTCGCAGTGGATCCAGCCCGCGTCGGGCCTGGTGAAGCCGTAGAGCAGCTTGGACAGGGTGCTCTTGCCGGCGCCGTTCTCGCCCAGCAGGGCGTGCACCTCGCCCCCGTACAGATCCAGGTCGATGCCGTCGTTGGCCAGCACGGGACCATAGCGCTTGGTGAGGCCTCGGATCTCGATCAGGGGGTCGGCCATGGCGGTCAGAGCGGCTTCACGGCCAGGCACAGCTCCACCTCGTGCCAGCCCAGGGGGTCGGCCCGGTGGTCGTTGAGGTGGATCTCCAGGCAGGGCCGGTCATCGGGCTGGTAGCCGCTTCCGGGCAGCCATTCCGACATCAGCCGGTCCCAGGTCTCCATGTACTGCCGGGGCTGGATCCGCACCCGGGCGACGGCGTAGGTGCCGCCCTCCAGGAGCTGGCTGCCGATCTCGCCGTCGACCTTCGTGCCGGGCGGAATGGTGACCGCCGCGTCCAGGCGCAGCCGGCCGGCTTCGGTGATGCCCATCTCGGGGTTGTCATGGTGGATGCTCATCAGCCGCGCCGAGGACAGGAGCAGCAGCCCGCGAGGGCCGGCCCAGTGCCGGATCCGGGTGAACAGCCGCTCGAACAGGTCGGCGTTGCCCTGGAAGGATCCCACGTGGCGGATGTAGGCGACGAGCATGGGCTCCAATTCCTTGACGGTGACGGGCAGGGGCATGGCGGGGGATTCCTGGGCGATTCCCGAGGATGGCCTGCCCTCATGGCCCGATGCTTGGCAATTCTTGCGATCCGGTTTGCGGTTGTTGCGATCTTGCCGGAAGGCGCTGGCCGACAGGCCGTGGAAGCCCTTGAAGGCCCGGGCGAAGGTGGCCGAGGAGGAGAACCCGCAGTCCAGGGCGATGGCCGTGATGGTCTTGCCCGGATCGTAGGCCAATTGCGCCGCCGCCCGCTCCAGGCGCAGCCGGAGGATGAAATCGTGCAGCGTCTCCCCCATCCAGCCGTGGAACAGCCGGTGGAAGTGGTAGGGGGAGAAGCACGCCACCCCCGCCAGGGTGGTCAGGTCCAGGGGTTCCGCCAGGTGGGCCTGGATGTGGTCCACGACCCGGTTGAACCGCGCCGCGTACTCGGCGCGGCCGGCTAGCGGCGGGACAGGAGGGGATGGCATCGGCGGAGGCTTCCCAGGGTTCGGGGGATCGAGGGCTTCGGGAGTGGGCTTCTTCAATCATATATTGGGTTGGCGAGGGCCCCCAGGCTGATCGGGGGCGGCTGGCTAAAATCCAGCAAGGGTGCCCGATTCCGGGTACCGTTGAGGACCTTCGGAGATGATCATGTCCCACTACCGATCGACCATCCTTTGGCTGCTTCCCGCCTGCATCCTGGCCGCCGCCGCGCCCGCCCCCAAGGTGGTCAAGCTGGACGACCAGGGCAAAGGCTACCTGCCCATCCTGTCCGGCCCCCCGGAGACCGCGACCATGCGCTCGGGCCTGGTGGCCCTGGCGCCCGGAAAATCGGTGGGCCGCCACAGCACCGGGGCCAACGAGGAGCTGCTGGTGGTCCTGGAGGGCGCCGGCGAGTTCCGGCTGGAGGGGGAGGCCCTGCCCCTGGCGGCGGGCACCGCGCTGTACTGCCCGCCCGGCCGCACCCACGATGTCTTCAACACCGGCACCGGGACCTTGCGCTACGTCTACGTGACCGCCTCGACCCGGGTGGCGCCGACCTCGGCGGGGCTGGACCACGGGCATCCATAAATTTACCGATTTTCACCGGGACGGGAACCGGGCCTGGTGGGATAGTGGATTCCTCCCCTGGTCATCGAATCATCCTGAAAATCCCCTGGAGTCAATGGTTCCCATGGAATGTCCGTCCGCACCCCCCGGATGGCCGGCCGTATTCGCGGCCCGGGCCCGCATCATGGACATGGCCGAGCACGGCACCCTCGCCCAGGTGCTCCGGGCCACCCTGGACGAGCTCGAGGAACTGACCGGGAGCTGCATCGGCTTCTTCCACTTCCTGGAGGCGGACCAGGAGACCCTCACCCTGCAGGCCTGGAGCACCCGGACGGCCCGGGATTTCTGCCGGGCCGAGGGGCAGGGCGCCCATTATCCCCTGGGCCGGGCCGGGGTCTGGGCCGACGCGGTCCGGGAACGGCGGCCGGTGATCCACAACGACTACGCCAGCCTGCCGTTCCGCAAGGGCCTGCCCGAGGGCCACGCCGAGCTGGTCCGGGAGATGGTGGTGCCGATCCTGCGCGGGGAACGGATCGCCGCCATCCTGGGGGTGGGCAACAAGCCGTCCCCCTACGAGGGCGCGGACCTGGAAAGGGCCGCGCTGCTGGCGGACCTGGTCTGGGACATCGCCGAGAGCAAAAGGACCCAGGAATCCCTCCGCTTCCAGGAGGCGGCCCTGGAGTGCAGCCTGGGGGCCGTGGCGCTGGCCGATCCCGGCGGCCGGATCCAGTACGTGAACCCGGCCTACGTGGCCCTCCGGGGCCACCAGGACCGGTTCCGCTGCCTGGGGCTCAGCCTCTGGGATTTCTGGGCGGATCCGGAGACGGCCGGGGCCGTGCGCCGGCAGCTGTTCGAGGAGGGCCGGGCCGCGGAGGGCGAGATGAAGGCGTTGCGCTTCGACGGCACGCCCTTCGACGCCCATTTCACGGCCAGCGTGGCCAGGGACGCCCAGGGCAATCTCCTGGGGGTGCTCGGCACCTTCCTGGACGAGACCGAACGCCGCCGGATCGAGGACGCCCTGCGGGAGCGCGAGTTCTTCTTCAAGGAATCCCAGCGGGCGGCGGCCATCGGCTCGTACAAGACGGATTTCCGGACCGGGACCTGGCGGTCCTCAGCGGTCCTGGACCGGCTGTTCGGGATCGACGAGAGCTACGACCGGACCGTCGCGAACTGGCTCAGGATCGTCCACCCCGAGGACCAGGAGGCCATGGGCGCCTACCTGGTCGAGGAGGTCATCGGCCAGCAGCGGCCCTTCGCCCGGGAATACCGGATCAACCGGATCGATGATGGCGAAACCCGCTGGGTCAACGGCCTGGGCGAGTTGGCGTTCGACCCCGAAGGCCGTCCCCTGTCCATGATCGGGACCATCCAGGACATCACCGAGCGCAAGCTGCGCGACGAGGAGCTCAAGCACAAGAACGAGGAGATGGAGCGGTTCACCTTCATGATCTCCCATGACCTCAAGGGCCCCCTGGTGACGGTGCGCACCTTCCTCGGCTACCTGGAGCAGGACCTGGCCTCCGGGCGATCCGAACGGGTGGCCAAGGACATGGGCTTCATCCGCGAAGCCACCGGGAAGATGGGGCGGCTGCTGGAGGACCTGCTGGAGGTCTCCCGGGTCGGGCGGGTGGTGAACCCTCCGGTCCAGGTGACGATCGGCGAACTGGTCCGGGACGCCGTCCTGGCCCTGGCCGGGGCCATCTCCTCGCGGGGCGTGGAGATCCGGGCGGAGCTCGCGGCGGTCACCCTCCATGGCGATCGCCCCCGGCTCGAGGCGCTGTGGCAGAACCTGCTCGAGAACGCCATCAAGTACCTGGGCGACCAGCCCGCGCCCCGGGTGGAACTGGGCGTCGAAGCGGCGCCGGCCGGGCCGGTGTTCTTCGTCCGGGACAACGGCATCGGCATCGATCCCCGCTTCCAGGAGAAGATCTTCGGCCTGTTCGACCAGCTCGACCCGGCCAGCGAAGGCACCGGGCTGGGGCTGGCCCTGGCCCGCCGGATCGTCGAGCTCAACGGCGGCCGGATCTGGGTGGAATCCGAGGGCCCGGGGCATGGGTCCTGCTTCCGGTTCACCCTGCCCGCCGCCCTCAGACCCGCCAAGGAGGCCGGCCATGAAAGGTGAACCCTTCGTCATCCTCCTGGTGGAGGATGACCCGGCCCACGCCGAGATCGTCCGCCGCAACCTGGAGGATTTCCGCGTCGCCAACCGGATCGTGCACGTGGGCGATGGCCAGGAGGCCCTGGACTACCTGTTCCGGGAAGGGGCCCACCAGGGCGCCGCGCCGCCCCTGCCGGGGCTGGTGCTGCTGGACCTCCGGCTGCCCAAGGTCGACGGGCTGGAGGTGCTCAAGCGGATCAAGGCGGACCCGGGCCTCTGCCGGATCCCGGTGGTGGTCCTCACCACCTCCGCGGCCGAGGCCGACATGGCCCGGGCCTACGACGCCAAGGCCAACAGCTACCTGGTCAAGCCGGTGGACCTGGAGAAATTCACCGGGCTGATGGAGGCCTTCGGCTTCTACTGGCTGGCCTGGAACCGCTACCCCGACTGAACGCCCGAGGCTCCCCGTGGACACCCCGCTCTCCCGCATCCTCGTCATCGAAGACGAACCGGCCCATTCCGAGGCGATCGCCCGGGCGCTGGAGGATATCCCCGGCCTGGAGATCCGGGTCGTTCCCTCCCTCGGCGCCTTCCGGGAGGCGGAGGCGGCCTTCCAGCCCCAGCTCGCCCTCATGGATCTCCACCTGCCCGATGGCCAGGCCACCGAGGCCCTGGCGGGCCCGCGGGCCTATCCGATCATCGTCATGACCAGCTATGGCAGCGAGCAGGCCGCCGTAGAGGTGCTGAAATCCGGGGCCTACGACTACCTCATCAAATCTCCGGAAACGTTCCGGATGCTGCCGAGGACCCTGGACCGGCTGCACCGGGAGTGGCAGGCCATCCTGGACGGCCAGCGGGCGGAGGCGGCGCTCCGGGAGACCCATCGCTTCAACGACCAGATCATCCGCTGCGCCCAGGAGGGGATCGTCGTCTACGGCCCCGATCTGCGCTACCAGGTCTGGAACCCGTTCATGGAGCGGTTCACGGGGATCCCCGCGGACCAGGCCCTGGGCCGGCATCCGACCGAGCTCTTCCCGTTCCTCGAAGCCGCCGGGGTCATGGACCGGCTGGCGCGGGTGCTGGCGGGGGAGACCGTCGAAACCGTCGATTTCTCCTTCATGGTGCCCGGCACCGGCGCGGCGGGCTGGGCTTCGGATTCCTGTGCGGCCCTGCACAACGCCGCGGGCGGGATCATCGGCGTGATCGCGACGGTCCGGGATATCACCGAGAAGAAGAAGCTGGAGCAGACCCAGCTGTTCCTGGCCAGGGCCGACTGGCTGGCCAGCGGCACCGACATCTTCACCGCCATGGCCACCTTCCTGGCCATCCACCTGGGCGTGGACTATGTCTGCATCGATCGCCTGACCGGGGATCTCCTGTCCGCCCAGACCCTCGCCATCTGGTTCGACGGCCGCTTCGAGGACAATGTCGCGTACACCCTCCGCGACACCCCCTGCGGCGAGCTGGTGGGCAAGCGCATCTGCTGCTTCCCCGAGGGCGTGCGCCACCGTTTTCCCCGGGATCAGGTGCTCCAGGACATGCTGGCGGAGAGCTACCTGGGCACCACCCTGTTCGGAACCGACGGCCGGCCCATTGGCCTGATCGCCCTGATCGGCCGCCGCCCGATCGCCAACCTGCGGGTGGCGGAGGATACCCTGGCCCAGGTGGCCCAGCGGGCCGCCGGGGAGCTGGAGCGGCGCGAGGCCGAGGAGGTGGCGCGCCAGCGCGAGGCCCAGTTCCGCACCTACATCGAAAAGGCGCCGTTCGGGGTGTTCATCGCCGATTCCCAGGGCCGCTACCTCGAGGTCAACCCCGAAGCTTCGCGGATCACCGGCTTCAGCCGGGAGGAACTGCTGGCCATGGCCATCCCGGACCTTCTGCCCGAGTCGGCCAGGGCCGAGGGCGGCCTTTGCTTCCAGACCCTCCTGGACACGGGCTACACCTCCTGCGAACTGGATTTCCTGCGCAAGGACGGCCAGGTCGGGCGGTGGACCGTGGAGGCGGTGGCGCTTGCGGCGGATCGCTACCTCGGGTTCGCCCAGGACATCACCGCCCGCCGCCAGGCCGAGTTCGAGCGGACCCGCCTCCAGGAACACCTGCAGCAGGTGCAGAAGCTGGACAGCCTGGGCAGCTTGGCGAGCGGCTTGGCGCACGACATGAACAATGTCCTGGGGGCCATCCTGTCGCTGGCCTCGGCCCACCTGACCCTCCAGCCGGAGGGCAGCCCGGTCCACCGGGCCTTCGCGACCATCGCCGAAGCCGCCACCCGGGGCGGCAAGATGGTGAAGAGCCTGCTCACCTTCGCCCGCCAGCAGCCGGCGGAGCAGCGGACCCTGGACCTGAACACTTTGCTGACCCAGAACCTCAGCCTCCTGGAGCACACGACCCTGGCCAAGGTCCGTCTGGTGACCGCGTTCGTGCCGGACCTGGCGCCCGTGATGGGGGACCCGAACGCGCTGGTGAGCGTCTTCATGAACCTCTGCGTCAACGCGGTGGATGCCATGCCCCGGGACGGGACCCTCACCCTCCGGACCCGGAACGCCCCCGGCGGCCTGGTCGAGGTGGAGGTCGAGGACAATGGCGAGGGGATGGCGCCCGCGGTGCTGGCCCGGGCCATGGACCCCTTCTTCACCACCAAGGCGACCGGGAAGGGCACCGGCCTGGGCCTGTCCATGGCCTACAGCACCGTCAAGGCGCACCGGGGGACCCTGGAGATCCGCAGCGCACCGGGCCAGGGCACCTGCGTGCGGCTGCGGTTCCCGGCCTGCCCCGGGGGGGCTCCGGCCGACCTGGCCGCGCTCCCGGCCCGGACCGGCGCCGGCCGGGGCGGCCTGCGCCTGCTGCTGGTGGACGACGACGAGCTGGTCACGAAATCCACCCAGATGATGATCGAGGTGCTCGGCCACTCCATCGTCACCGCAGCCAGCGCCGAGGAGGCCCTGGAGGCGCTCCAGGGCGGCCTCGTCCCGGACGCGGTGATCCTGGACATGAACATGCCCGGCATGGGCGGGGCCGGGCTGCTGCCGGCGCTCCGCGCCCTCTGCCCCGCTGCGCCCGTGCTCCTGGCCACGGGCCGGGTGGACGAGACCGCCCTGCGCCTGGTGGAGACCCACCCCGGCATGGCCCTGATGGCCAAGCCGTTCAGCATGGGAGATCTGCAGGCCCACCTTGGACGGATCGCCCGGACGGGTCGGCCTTAGGCCAGGGCCTCCCGCTCACGCCGGCCCCTCCTCCTCCGGACCCGGGCGGAATTCCCGGAACGTGGACCTGCCTTCGCGTTTGGCCAGGTACATGGCCGCGTCGGCATTCCGCAGCAGGGTCGGCCCGTCCTCCCCGTCGGCCGGGGAATAGGCGATCCCGATGCTGGTGCCGATCCCCAGTTCGAGCCCGCCGACCCGGAATGGCTCGGCGAGGCTGCGGACCACCTTGGCGGCGATGGCCCTCGCCGCATCCCGATTCGGGATCTCGGTCAGGACCAGGACGAATTCGTCCCCGCCCAGCCGCGCGACCGTGTCGTTCCGGCGGATCAGGTCCCCGAGGCGGCGGGCGGCTTCCTTGAGGAGGGCGTCACCGGCGCCATGCCCGTGGCTGTCGTTCACCTCCTTGAACCGGTCGAGGTCGAGGAACAGCACCGCCAGCCCCTTATCGGACCGGGCGGCGGCGGCGAGGGCCTGCTGGAGGCGGTCCATCAGCAAGGTCCGGTTGGGCAGCCCGGTGAGCCCGTCGAAGAAGGCCTGCCGGCGCATGGTCTCCTCCTGGCGGGCCTGCTCGGTGACATCCCGCACCACCAGGACCATGCCCCGGAGCGTGCCTTCCAGGCGCACCGGCGAGGCCCGGAACTCGAAGATCCCCTCATGGCCGGGCAGGGCATCGGTCCAGGTGCGGGGCCGCACCGCATCCAGGTCGTCCATCCCTGGCCAGAATCCGCCGCGGTGGTCCTGGCCGAACATCAGGGCCCGGCCGTCCATGCCCAGGGCCGCGTCCGGGGCGATCCTGAACCAGTCGGAGGTCCATTGGTTGATCCTCACCACCCGGCCGTTCTCGTCCAGGCACAGGATCGCCTCGTTGACCGCATCGAAGGTCAGCTTCCATTCCGAGGCGGCCTGCTGCAGCAGGCCCATGCTGTGCTGCTGGCGGACCACCAGTTCCCGGAAGGTCCGGGCCAGGGTGCCGATCTCGTCGCTGGTACGGATGGCGTCCAGGACCGGGAGGATATCCGCGCCCGTCCCGCCCGTTTCGAGGCCCCGGGTGATGGATCGGGCGGCATGGTGCAGGTGGCCCAGGGGGCGGGTGAAGTGGCGCACCGCCAGGGTCCCTGCGGTCAGGATGAGCAGCAGGCTCAGGGCCGTGGCCAGGCCCATCACCCGGCGGGACGCCGCGATGGGCGCGAACGCCTCGTCCTGTGGGATCTGCACCCCCAGGATCCAGGAGGTCCCCGGAACCGGGCGGAAGCCCGCCAGCATGTGGACGCCCTTGGTATTCTGGGTGGGGCCGGTGCCTTCGAAGCCTTCGAGCGCCATGTCCAGCAGCTTGTTGGCTCCCAGGGGGAAGTCCCGCTTGAGGATGCGGCTGGTATCGGGATGCAGGATCATCAGCCGGGTGCGATCGAAGAGGTAGGTGTAGCCGGTATGTCCGATCCGCTGTTCGCACACGGCGCCCAGGCCCTTGGGATCCAGGAGGTCATAGGAACAGGCCACGACCGCCACGATCGCCTTCCGATGGTCGAGGATCGGCGCGGTGAAGGTCAGCACGGGCGTGCCGGTCCGCTTGGAGATGTAGGGCTCGCTCATGACCCCGCGCTGCTCGGCCATGGTCCGGGTGAAATACTCCCGGAAGGCGAAGGTGCTCCCGCGGATCTCGGGGTGGGCGGGATGATCGGCGAGGAACCGCCCACGGGCATCCAGAAGGAAGACGCCGTTCCCGAAATTGCCGGTTTCCTGCATGTTCCGGAGCTGGACGAGCAGGGCCGGCGAGGGGCCGCCCGGCAGATCCTCCGGGCGGATGGCCGCCGCGAGGGCGTTGGTGCTCTGCCGGGCATTCTCCACGAAGGAACGCAGCATCACGACCGAACTCCGGGCGACTCCGTCCACGGCGTTGAAGGCCGATTCCCGCAGGGCCCGCGCCTGGAAGTGGAGCATGAGCGAGCTCAGGGGCCCGAACATCACCACGACCGTCGCGATGATGAGGAGGTTGGCCTTGGTGCTCAGCTTCACGTTCCAGCCTCCGCGGGCTAGGGGTTGAAAGGGGTCTTCCCGGCCTCGGCCAGGATCCACTGGGTGAATGCCTGCAGTCTAGCCCCCATGGGCGCGCCCCGGGGCCGGTTGAGATAATAGGCGCAGCCGGGATCGATCCAGAGCTCGAAAGGCTGCACGAGCTGCCCGGAGGCCACGTCCTCCTGGATCAGTTCGACGAAGAACAGCCCGAAACCGTGCCCGTCCAGGACCACCTGGCGCAGGGCGTGGGAGTCGTCGATCCGGACCGCCCGCAGCCCGTCCGGGGGCTCCGTCCCGGCCGCGCGGAACCACTGCTGCCAGTGGCCGGGATCGAACTCGTAGAACAGGGGGTGGGCCAGCAGATCGGCCGGCGCCAGGCGCGGCCCGTGCCGGCGCAGGTACTCGGGCGTGCAGATGGGGGTGAGCCGGCTGGTCATGAGGAGGGTGGACTGCACCCCGGGCCACTTGCCGTGGCCCCAGGCGATGGCGGCGTCGACCCGGTCGTGGAGCAGGTCCACCGTCTGGTAGGTGTGGTGGAGGAGCAGATTGAGGCCGGGATGCTGCTGCCAGAGGTGGCCCAGGCGCGGGGTCAGCCAGCGCAGGGAGAAATAGGGCGGCACGCTCACCGTGAGCGTGTCCTCCTTGGCGGAGCCCTTGAGGTTGCGGAGCGCCGTCGCCAGGGCATGCAGGGCCTGGCCGCCTTCGGCGAGCAGCTGGACGCCCTCGGCCGTCAGCTCGATGCGCCGGTGGAGCCGGCGCAGCAGCTGGACCCCCAGGTGCTCCTCCAGGTGCCGGACATGGTGGCTGAGGGCGGCCTGGGTGACGAACAGCTCTTCCGCGGCCCGCTTGAAGCTGCCCAGCCGTCCCACCGCCTCGAAGGCTCGCACCTGGGTGATGGTGGTGGGGGTCAGCTCCATGGGTTCCAGGTTACACATTAGTTTAGCTAAAGCAAACCGCCAAAAATTCAATTGAACGGCTGATTCAATGGGACTCAAAGTTAACCCAGCGCGCCTGGAGGCACCCCATGGATCTCAAGAGAACCCTTATCGACCTCATGCCGGCGCCCCTGGTGAGGATCTTCGCGTCCCCCTACATCGCCGGCAAGGGCGTCGCCGTCGGCGTGGCCAAGGCCGAGTCGCTGCATACCCAATTCGGCCTGCACGCCACCCTCGACCTGCTGGGCGAGGAGGTGTTCGCCCGGGAGGACGTGGAAGCCACGGTCCAGGTCTATTTCCGGATGATCGAGGAACTGTCCGGCCGCACCTTCTCCACCATCAGCCTCAAGCCCACCCAGCTGGGCATCAACGAGAGCGTGGAATACTGCCAGGCGAACCTGCGCCGCATCACCGCCGCCGCCGCGGAGAAGGGCCTGCGCATCACCCTGGACATGGAGGACCGGCACTTCACGGACCGCACCCTGCAGATGTTCCGGGCCATCCGGGACGAGTTCGACAACTTCGGGATCGTCCTGCAGAGCCGGCTGTTCCGCACCTCCGACGACATCCGGGCCCTGCACGCCAAGCCCTGCCGGGTGCGCATCTGCATCGGCATCTACCGGGAGCCGGCCGAGGTGGCCCTCCAGGAAAAGGACGCCATGAAGGACAAGCTGTTCGAGCATGTCCAGCTCCTCCTCGAGCACGGCCACTACCCGGAGATCGCCACCCACGACGAGGCCCTGATCCGCCGCTGCATGGAGCACCTGGACCGCCAGGGCGTGCCCCGGGACGCCTACGAATTCCAGATGCTGCTGGGCGTGCCGCGCACCGGCCTGCAGATGGAGATCGTGCGCCGGGGCCAGATCATCCGGCTCTATGTCCCCTTCGCGGAGGAGTGGAAGTTCGCCGTGCACTACCTCAAGCGGCGGCTGGCCGCCAATCCCGCCATGGTGCTCATGGTCGGCAAGAACCTGTTCGGGCGCAAGCTGGCGAACCGGGCCGCCTGAGGCCCCGGCAATTTTGAAATATTGACTCGATCTCAATTTGAACTATATTTTGGCGGCTTTGCCCTGGCATGGCCGCGGGCGTCGCGGCCTTCGCCGATGGTCGATCCCAAACCCTTTCCGGTGAAGGAGAAGCTATGCCCAGCGTCATTTCCGTGCACAAGAACGTCGAGATCATCCGCCGCGGCTACCAGGCCTTCAACCTGGGCGACCTCAAGGCCCTGGGCGAGCTCTTCGACGAGAAGGCCACCTGGCATTCCCCGGGCCGATCGCCGTTGTCCGGCAACTTCAAGGGCCGGGAGGCGGTCTTCGCCCATTTCGGCAAGCTGGCGGAGGCGACCGGCAACACTTTCCAGGCCAACCTGAAGCATGCCTTCGCCGACGAGGAGGGGCGGGTGGTCGGCATGCACCACTGCACCGGGCAGATGGCCGGCAGGCGCCTTGCCGTCGACTGCTGCATCGTCTTCGAGCTCCGGAACGGCCGGGTGACCTCGGGGACCGAGTACGTCAACGACTACCCCGCCTGGGAGGCCTTCTGGGAGGCCTGAACCGGGACGGCCGGGTGGCTTCGATCTGAAAGGGCAGGAGCCCCATATTGATCGGATCCTGGGCGACCGCGCCCGGGGCCCTCAAGCAATCCTTGCATTGTTGAATAGTTAGTATGTGGCACCAATCGTGCCCATGTTCCGCAAGGATGATTCCGCGCTGCTTGAGAGGTCCGCCATGGCGAAGAAAGCCCCGGTCCGGTCGCAACCCAGCCCCGTGGGAGGCACGCCGGAAGCCCGGCACCAGAAGGTCCTGCTCCGGACCGGCGCCCTGCAGAATGCGATATTCAACAGTGCCAACTTTTCGAGCATCGCCACCGATGCCCGGGGGGTGATCCAGATCTTCAATGTCGGCGCCGAGCGGATGCTGGGCTACGCGGCCGCCGACGTGATGAACAAGATCACCCCCGCCGACATCTCCGATCCCCAGGAAGTGATCGCCCGGGCCATGGCCCTGAGCCTGGAACTGAAGACCCCGATCACCCCGGGCTTCGAGGCCCTGGTGTTCAAGGCCTCCCGGGGCATCGAGGACATCTACGAGCTGACCTACATCCGCAAGGACGGCAGCCGGTTCCCGGCCGTGGTCTCGGTCACGGCCCTGCGCGACGCCCAGAACCTGATCATCGGCTACCTGCTGATCGGCACGGACAACACCGCCCGGAAGCAGGCGGAGGAGGCGCTGCTCAAGGCAGGCGCGCTGCAAAGCGCGATCTTCAACAGTGCCAATTTCTCGAGCATCGCCACCGACGCCAAGGGGGTCATCCAGATCTTCAACGTCGGGGCCGAGCGGATGCTGGGCTACGCGGCCGCCGACGTGATGAACAAGATCACCCCCGCCGACATCTCCGATCCCCAGGAAGTGATCGCCCGGGCCAAGGCCCTCAGCCTGGAACTGGAGACCTCGATCATGCCGGGCTTCGAGGCCCTGGTGTTCAAGGCCTCCCGGGGCATCGAGGACATCTACGAGCTGACCTACATCCGCAAGGACGGCAGCCGGTTCCCGGCCGTGGTCTCGGTCACGGCCCTGCGCGACGCCCAGAACCTGATCATCGGCTACCTGCTGATCGGCACCGACAACACCGCCCGCAAACGCATCGAGGTGGAACAGGAGAAGATGGCCCAGCGGTTGCGGGACAACCAGTTCTACACGCGCTCCCTGTTCGAGGCCAACATCGACCCGCTGATCACCACCGATCCCAATGGCATCATCACGGACGTCAACAAGCAGATGGAGGCGCTCACCGACTGCACCCGCGACGAGCTGATCGGGGCGCCGTTCAAGAACTGCTTCACGGACCGGGACCGGGCCGAGGCCGGGATCAGCCTGGTCCTGGCCGAACGCAAGCTCACCAACTACGAGCTCACCGCCAAGGCCCGGGACGGCCGGGAAACCGTGGTCTCGTACAATGCGACCACCTTCTATGACCGCGACCGGACCCTGCAGGGGGTGTTCGCCGCGGCCCGGGACATCACCGAAGCCAAACGCATGGACGAGGTGCTCCAGCTCAAGAACGTCGAGCTGGAGAACCTGATGCTCCTGGCGGAGAAGGCCAGCCTGGCCAAATCGGATTTCCTGTCCAGCATGAGCCACGAGATCCGGACGCCGATGAACGCCATCATCGGCATGTCCTACCTGGCCCTGAAGACCGCCCTCACCCCGCGCCAGCGGGACTACATCCGCAAGATCAAGGGTTCGGGCCAGCACCTGCTGGGCATCATCAACGACATCCTCGACTTCTCGAAGATCGAAGCCGACAAGCTCACCATCGAGCACACCGAGTTCGAACTGGAGAAGGTGCTCGACAACGTGGCCAACCTGATCGCCGACAAGACCACGGCCAAGGGGCTGGAGCTGGTCTTCGACATCGACGAGGACGTGCCCCCCATCCTGATCGGCGATCCCCTGCGCCTGGGGCAGATCCTCATCAACTACGGCAACAACGCGGTCAAGTTCACCGAGCAGGGCGAGATCGACATCGTCATCCGCCTCAGGGAACAGACCGAGCAGGACGCGCTGATCTACTTCGCGGTGCGCGACACCGGCATCGGTCTCAGCGAGGCGGAGATCGGCCGTCTGTTCAAGAGCTTCTCCCAGGCCGATCCGTCCATCACCCGCAAATTCGGCGGCACCGGCCTCGGGCTGGCCATCTCCAAGAAGCTGGCCGATCTGATGGGGGGCGAGGTGGGCGTGGAAAGCGAACCCGGAAAGGGCAGCACCTTCTGGTTCACCGCCCGGTTCGCCAAGGGCCTCGGCCAGCAGCGCAAGCTGATCCTGAACTCCGATCTGCGGGGCAAGCGGGTGCTGGTGGTGGACGACAACGAGTACGCCCGGATGGTGCTGGGCAACATGCTCATCGGCATGAGCTTCAAGGCCGACCAGGTGGATTCCGGGCTGGCCGCCATCGAGGCCGTGCTCGAGGCGGAGCGCCAGGGCAGCCCCTACGAGGTCGTCTTCCTCGACTGGAAGATGCCGGGGATGGACGGCATCGAGACCGCCCGGATGCTGCGGGAGTGTTCCCTCATGCACATGCCCAACCTGATGCTGGTGACCGCCTACGGCCGCGAGGACGTGATCAAGAGCGCGGAGGAGACCGGCATCAAGAATGTCCTGATCAAGCCGCTCAGCGCGTCCATGCTGTTCGACGCCATCGTGGCCATCCTGGGCGGCTTCTCGGACGGCCCGGCCAAGGCCCTGGCTGAGACCTCCGACACCCTCGAGCAGCTCGCGGCCTACCGGGGCGCCCGGGTGCTGCTGGTCGAGGACAACGACCTCAACCAGGAGGTCGCCACCGAACTGCTGCGCGATGCCGGCCTCGACGTCGATCTCGCCGAGAACGGCCGGATCGCGGTGGACCTGATCCGGGCCAACCCCTACGACATCGTGCTCATGGATGTCCAGATGCCGGTCATGGACGGCCTGACCGCGACCCGCCTGATCCGGGAGTCGGAAGCCTTCAAGGACCTCCCCGTGGTGGCGATGACCGCCAACGCCATGGTCGGGGACCGGGACCACTGCCTGGCCGCGGGCATGAACGACCATATCGCCAAGCCCATCGAGCCCGAGGACCTCTGGAAGGTCCTCCTCAAGTGGTTCGAGTTCCGGGGCGTCCCGTGCTCCCAGGAAGCGGTCCGGGCCCAACGCCCGGCGGACCTCCCCGGGCTCCCCGCCATCGACGGCCTGGACATGGCCGCCGCCATGCGCCGCGTACTTGGCAAGAAGCCCCTCTTCCTGTCGATGCTGATCAAGTTCCGGGCCGGACAGCGCGGCGCCCCGGACGAGATCCGGAAATGCCTCGACGAAGGCGACTGGGTCACCGCCGAACGGATCGCCCACACCCTCAAGGGCGTTTCCGGCAACATCGGGGCCCTGCGGCTGCAGCACCTGGCCGGCTGCCTCGAGGCCTCCATCCGGAACCACGAATCCCGCGCCACCCTCGACGCCCGCCGCCGCGACCTGGAGGGCCCTCTGCAGGAACTCCTCGCCGAACTGGACCGGAAACTGCCGTTGGAGCCGGCCCGCAAGCCCGTGCCCGTCGATCCCGGACAGCTCGAGCTCGTCTGCGCCCAGCTCGCGGCCCTCCTGGCCGAGGACGACGGCGCGGCCGGCGACCTCCTGGAAGCCCAGGCGGACCTCCTCTGCGCCGCCTTCCCCGCCCAGTTCCGCGGCCTCGAGGACCGGGTCCGGGCCTTCGACTACGAGGGGGCCCTGGAAGTGCTGCGATCCGCCCTGGCCGCGCGCCCCTGAGCCGAAGCAACGCCGGACAAGCGAAATCCCCGGGACCATTCCGAGGATCGGGAGTTCAGTCCGCCATTCATAGTAGATTGTTAAATAAGGTCAACTGTGGAGTCCAGATCATGCGCTGCCCGAATTGTAACCCGTCGATTCGCTTCTCTCGTTAGGCTATTTATTGGAATTTCCATCCATGCACGCGCTTCTAAAACCCATCACGCCTTGCCTATTGGCGATTATGATCGCGTGCTCAAAATCCAACCCTGACCAGGTCAAGAGATTCAATTCACCTAACGGTGGGATTTTTTACACAGTCGAGACCTACTATGGGCACGGAGCGATCGACAACGACTACACGAGGGTCTACCTTCATCTGGAGCGGAAGGGACGATCCGAAAAGGTAGTCGTACTGAGTGGAACGTACGTCAACGTCAAGAGAATCGACTGGCTAAACCCAAAGGAAAACCGTATTTACATTGATGGTGGGTTCACTGATACGTTTCGAAACCAAGTAACCATCTTTGTCGGTGGGGGATCCGAAACATTTCATGCATATCTTCAAGAGGACCAGCCTGCCGGCCAGTCGAAGTAATAAGCAGCCTGCCTTCTCTTCAACTCTGACCTTGCCCAACATTGAGGTCCACTTGCGGGTGCTTCATGCTCTTCGACAAGACAAGGAAAACCCCCGAACCCTATGTCTCATCAGGTTCCGGGGGTTTCTACTGGTGCAGCCGGCGCGACTCGAACGCGCGACCCTTGGCTTCGGAGGCCAATACTCTATCCAACTGAGCTACGGCTGCTGCGGGCTTTCGTATGGGTGGAAGCTCATCCCGGCCGTACCTGGTTCGTCCGGCGGGACCTTCCGATCTTACCCCGCGGCCTGCTGCTTTGGCAACCCGGGCTTGCCTTGCAGGTCCAGGAGGAGGTGGGCGGAGAGGGCCGCGTGGTCGGAAATCTTCGACCAGGGGCCGCCGGAATGGACCTCGGCCCGGGCCACCGAGAACCCGCGGACATAGATGCGGTCCAGTTTCAGGACGGGATGCCGGGAGGGAAAGCTGCGGCCGGGGGATTCGCGATCGCCCCAGGCGCCGCCGAGGACTTCCGTCAGGCCGAGCCTCCTGGCCAGCAGGAGGTCCGCCTCGTTGCGCCAGTCGTTGAAATCGCCGGCGATGATGAGGGGGAAGGCGGGGTCGACCCGGTCCTCCAGATATCCGGCCAGCGCATCCAGCTGCTTGCGCCGGGAGCGGGCGAAGATCGACAAGTGGGCGCAGACGCAGTGGATCTCGGCCGTGAGGCCGGGGACGCGGATGGCGCAATGCAGCAGGCCTCGCCGCTCGAACCGCATCTGGGTGACATCCTGGTTGTGCGGATGCTCGATCGGGAAGCGGGAGAGGATCGCGTTCCCGTGGTGCCCGTGGCCGTAGGCGACGTTGCTGCCGTAGGCGGTGGAGCCCCAGACCGCCTCCGCGAGGAAGTCGTACTGCGGTTTTTCCGGCCAGTCCTCGAACCGCTTCGCATTCCTGTCGTGCATCCCTTGGACTTCCTGGAGAAAGACCAGGTCCGGGCCCAGGGCGCGGAGCTGCTCCCGGGCTTCATGCACCCGGAGCTGGTGGAACTGCGAGAAGCCTTTGTGGATGTTGTAGGTGACGACGTTCAGGGCCAGGTTGGTTCCCTTGGTGCTCATGCCGCTCCCTTGGGTGGACCTGCACGACCGGGACCGCCGGGTAGGCCGGTCATGGCCCATGGGGCCGCACCTTCCCCTGCCAGCAGGTTTCGTACCGATCTTTAATCGCAATTATATTTAATACTTAGAAATACGATGGGACACCCGGATCGGTCGCCTGATCAACTTGACGGGCATCCCCTTTCAATGGGAATGGACCTGCCCACTGTGCTGGCGGCCAGTCAGGCGATGATGTTGATGGTGCCGGTATTGCCGGTGATATTGATGGTCTCCCCGGCCGAGCCGGATGCGCCGCCACCGCCCGCGCCTCCGATGATCTCGTTGATGGTGCCGGAATTGTTGGTGATGTTGAGGGTGTCGCCGGTCGAGGCGCTTGCGGCCGGGGTGGAGGCGGCCGCCTGGCCGCCTTGGCCTCCATGGTGGTGATGGTGATGTCCGCCCGCCTGCTGGAGTTGGGCAAAGGCTTGCTGTGCGGCGGCAAGGTTACCGGATTGCAGGGCTTGGCCCAGGGCCGCGAAGGCGGCCTGGCGGGACCCGGGTTGTCCGGTTGATGCTTGGGTCGCCTGGTCGGTTGCGCCCTGGGGCGCGTTCTTCTGGATCTGCGCGAAGGCCTGCTGGGCGGCTGCCAAGTTGCCTGACTGCAAGGCCTCGGCCAGCTGTTTGAAGGGATTGGCCGGCTGGGCCCAGGTCGCCGCCTGGGTTGCGCTGGTGGAAGAAGCAATATTGAGATCACTGCTCATGGTGCCTCCATGGGAACTTGACCCGCCTCCGGTCCATACCCATTGCGATACCGTTTCATCGGCCAGACTTCCCTTTGGGATGAGGCGCTTCCACCGGGCGGCGGGATTTTGGGATAGCCAACCCGGCTCATTCATGGAGAATTGGAACCCATGGACACCCAAGAATTTCGTCAACTCGGCCACCAGATGGTGGAGTGGATCGCGTCGTACCGGGAAGGGATGGCCAGCCTGCCGGTGAAGAGCCCGGTCGAGCCGGGGGAGATCAAGCGGATGCTGCCCGCCGAACCGCCCATCGTGGGCGAGGGGCTGGCGGGGGCGCTGGCGGATCTGGACCGGATCGTGCTGCCGGGGATCACCCACTGGAACCACCCGGGGTTCTTCGCCTATTTCCCGGCCAATTCGGATCTGGCCTCGGTGCTGGCGGACATGGCCTGCGCGGGGCTGGGGGCCCAGGGGATGAGCTGGCAGACCAGCCCGGCCGCCACCGAGGTGGAAGAAGTGGTCATGGACTGGCTCCGGCAGATGCTGGGCCTGGGCACGGAATTCACCGGGGTCATCCAGGACACCGCCAGCACCTCCACCTTCTGCGCGCTGCTGTGCGCCCGGGAGTGGGCCTGCGCCTTCGGCCAGAGCCGCGGCGGCATGCAGGCGGAGGAGGCGCCCCTGGTGGTCTACGCCTCGGACCAGGCCCACAGCTCGGTGGAGAAGGCCGCGCTGCTGGCCGGCTTCGGCAAGGACAACCTGCGCCTGATCGCCACCGACGCCAACCATGCCCTGCGCCTGGACCTGCTGGAGGCGGCCATCGTCGCCGACCTGGCCGCGGGGCGCCGGCCCTGCGCCATGGTCGCGGCCATCGGCACCACCGCCACCACCGCCATGGATCCCCTCGAGGGCATGGCCCGGATCTCCTCCCAGTACGGCATCTGGCTGCACGTGGACGCGGCCATGGCCGGCACGGCCATGATCCTGCCGGAGTGCCGCGGGCTGTGGGCGGGCATCGAGGGCGCCGATTCGATCGTGCTCAACCCGCACAAATGGATGGGCACCGGCTTCGACCTGAGCGCCTACTTCGTCAAGGACCCCGAGCACCTGATCCGGGTCATGAGCACCAACCCCAGCTACCTGCGCACCGAGCAGGATGACCAGGTGAAGAACCTGCGGGACTGGGGCATTCCCCTGGGCCGGCGGTTCCGGGCCCTCAAGCTGTGGTTCCTCATTCGCGACCAGGGTGTGGCCGGGCTGCAGGCCCGGATCCGCCGGGATCTGGCCAACGCCCAGTGGCTGAGCGCCCAGGTCGACGCCGCCCCCGGATGGGAACGGATGGCGCCGGTCCACCTGCAGACCGTCTGCCTGCGCCACGTGCCCGCCGGGGTCGCGGACGAACCCCAGCTTCGCGCCCACAACCTGGCCATCGTCAATAAGATAAACAACGAGGGCCGGTACTACCTCACGCCCTCGGTGCTCAAGGGCCGGCAGATGATCCGGGTCTCCATCGGCAGCCAGACTACGGAACTTACGGACGTCCAGGGTGTCTGGGAAGCCTTGGCGCAAGCCGCCCTGGAGCTCGCCCCGGCGCCCCAGACCGTGGGCGGGTGAAGGTTGGACGCCCCGGTCTCGGTCAGGCGGCTTCTCGAGCAGCTCAAGACCCGGGTCGAGACGGCCTACGCCGCCGTGTGCGTGGTCGGCGAGGTCTCCAACTACCGATCCTCCGGCAAGCACTGGTACTTCACCCTCAAGGAGGAGGGCGCGGCCCTGTCCTGCGCCATCTGGGCCGGCCAGCAGCGGCTCCTGGGCCACACCCCCCGGGACGGCGAGCGGGTGGTGCTCCGGGGCTCCCTCAACGTCTACGTGGCCGGGGGCACCCTCACCCTGGCGGTCACCCGCTGCGAGCTGGCCGGCCTGGGCGATCTGCAGGCGCGGCTCCGGCAGCTGGAGGCCGAACTCCGGGCCCAGGGCCTGTTCGACCGGCCCAAGCGGCCGCTGCCCCGGTTTCCGCGCCGCCTGGGGGTGGTCGCCGCCCTGGGCGGGGCGGCCCTGCGGGACGTGCTGGAGGTCACCCTGCGCCGGGCGCCGGGCCTGGACCTGCTGATCGCCCCCGCCGCCGCCCAGGGCGACCGCGCCGTGCCCGAGAACCTGATGGCCCTGCAGGAGATCCAGGACGAGTTCTGGGGCTGTGAGGCGATCCTGCTGGTGCGCGGCGGCGGCAGCCTGGAGGACCTCTGGGCCTTCAACGACCCGGCCCTGGTCCGGGCCGTGGCCGAATGCCGGCTGCCGGTGGTGACCGGAGTCGGGCACGAGATCGACACCACCCTGGTGGATCTGGCCGCCGACCGGCGGGCCGCGACCCCCAGCCAGGCCGCGGAACTGGCCTCCCCCGACCGGGCCGCCCTGGGCAGCGAGCTGCGCCGGCGCACCGAGGCGCTGGTGGGCCGCATGGCCTGGCGCCTGCGCGGCCTGGAATCCACCCTGAACCTGCTTGAGGACAGCGCCGGCATGCGCGCCGTGCCCGAGCGGGTGGCCCGGGGCGCCGAGCGCCTGGAGGTCCTCCGCCACCGCCTGCGCATGGCCGGCGGTGGCGTCTTCCCGAGGCTCGAACGGCTGCGCCAGCGCCTGCAGCTGGCCCATCCCCAGCGCCGCCTGGACCAGGCCGGCGGCCGGCTCGGAACCCTCCGGCTCCGGCTCGCCCATCAGGCCGGTCGGGTGGCCGGGGAAGCCCTGGCCCTGCGCATCGCCGAATCCGGCCGCCGCCTGGCCCCGGCCCTGGACGGCGTGCTGGCCGCCCGGTGCCACCGCCTGGAAGTGCTGGCGGCCCGGCTCGGCCCCATGGACCCCCGCGGCCCCCTGGAGCGGGGCTTCGCCCTGGTGCGGGACGCCCAGGGCCGGGTGCTCACCCGGGCCGCGCAGGCGGTGCCGGGGAGCCGGGTCGAGCTGCAGTGGCTGGACGGCACCCGTCGCGGCGAACTCGAGCGTCCCGACAGCTGACGGGTCTATCCGCTCATGAAGTCGTCAGGATTTCGGGGTGTGCTTCGGTCCCGCCTTGGCCTTCGCCGCCACACTCCTGACGACTGGCGAGCCCTTGGCGGCCAATTGGCAGGCGGCCGCCCGCACAAATTCAGAAATCGTGGACCCTTGTCGCTGAGCAGCGGCCAGGATCGTCTCAGCCTGGTCCTGCGGAAACCGGACCGTCACCGAGCGGCTTGGCTCTGCCCCCCCGGAGGCCTTGGGCGGGCGGCCCCGCCGAACCTTGACCGGGAATTGCCGGGCAACATCTTCGGCCCATCGGATAGTGTCCAGCTGATCGCGGGCGATCTCCTCCAAGGGACGATTGGCGAGCTTACCCTTATCAAGAGCAGCCTGGAGTGCATTTTTTCGAGTGGTCATGGGGATTGTCCGTTGATTGTGATGGATCGTTGTTGGAGGAAAATGGGCAGCTAGCGGTGCCGAAGGAATTCCTTGTCCCTAATCCGCCAGCAGGAGACTGGGACGACCTCTTGCTTGTCGGAGACCTCGAAAACCACCCGGTAGGGACGCCCCGTGCCCGGTGGAAAGTAGCCTTCAAAGACTTGCCGGTGGGCGAATGTCTTGTCGGAGTACACGCGGGAAGGACTTCCGTTTTCCAGCAACTGCTCAATGAACGCAGGGCAAATCTCAGGAGCCTCCAGGTGATGTCCACTGCAATGCTTTTTGTATTTCGGGAGCCATCGGATCTCCACCGTCCCTCCATGAAAATAATTGTAAGACGTTTTCTCCCACGCGCCACTATTGGCCTTTTCGATGGGGATAAAAAGGCACTGCGCGGAATAGATGGGGGGCAGCCGGCCGAGTAAGTCTAATCCGCCCAAGCCAATGCCAGGATCAGCCCATTCGTTTCCTGCAGATCAAGATGCCAGCCGCCGGCCGAGCCCGGCGCCCGCAGCACGCGCAGCCCTCCCCCGGCCGGCGCCAGTTCCACCTGGTCCGCATCCTCGGCCAGGCCCAATCCCAACCCCTTGAGCAGCGCCTCCCGGCCGGCCCACAACTGGAACAGGCGGTGGCGCCGCGGGCCCTCGGGCAGGGCTGCGAGCCAGAGGCGCTCCGGGGGCGCGGCGAGCTCCATCATGGCCTCGGCGGCGATGGGCGCGCCGGGGTCCACCAGGTCCACGCCCACCCGGCCCGCGCGGGCCAGGGCCACGGCGGCGCGGCCGCGGCAGCGGCTGAGGCTCACCGCCAGGGGCTCGCCCCGGAACATCGCCCGGGGGCGGCCGTGGGGGTCGTGGCCGGCGAACCTGGCGGGCTCCGGGAGGCCGAGGGATCGGGACAGGGCCGCCAGGGCCGCGGCCGGATCGTCGGCCGGGGCGAAGGCGACGGCGGGTCTCACCGGATCCGGCGGGCGGGGCTGCCCTGCCAGCGGGTGCCGGCGGGCAGGGTCTCGCCCTTCATCAGCAGGGACAGGTCGCCCAGGCTGGAGCCGGCCTCCATGCGGGTGCCGTAGAGCACCACCGCGTCGGTGCCCACCGAGCAGCGCGGGCCCACGTCCACCCGGGCCATCTTCATGACCCGGTCCTCGAACAGGTGGGTCTGGATGGTGCAGTCGGGGCCCAGGCAGACGTCCCCGCCCAGCCGGACCAGGTCGTACTCGGTCAGCCAGGTGCTCTCCATGTAGACACCCGGCCCGATCCGGGCGCCCAGCAGGCGGAAGTAGAGCGGCAGCAGGGGCGTGCCCTGGCACATCATGAGCAGCCAGGGCACCGCCAGGTTCTCGTGCAGGGCCGACACCAGCTCCGTGCGCCAGACGAAGGAGCACCACAAGGGCTTCTCGCCGGGGACGTAGCGGCCGATGAGGAGCCACTTCATCGCCACCACGAACAGGCACGCGGCGCACCCGGCCACGAAGTAGAGCAGGGGGAACAGGGCGATGGTCGCGGCCACGCCCAGGACATCCTCGAGCACGGTGGTGGTGGTGAGCAGCAGGCAGGTCAGGAGGGCGAAGCCCATGGCCGGCAGGGTCACCCGGAAGAACTCGATGGCCAGGCGCAGCGCCACTAGGCGCCGGGACGGGGTGTAGGTCTGGGTCTCCAGGAAGCCCTCGGCATGGCTGCGCCGGGGCAGGTAGATGGCCGGCGAGCCCAGCCAGGACGCGTCGGTGCGGGCGGCCTCGTAGGGGTCCAGGGGCGGGACGGACAGGACGCCGATCAGGGCCATGTCCCCCAGCACGGTGCCGCCGGGCACGGCGGCGCTGTTGCCGACGAAGGCGCGGCGGCCGATCCGGGTGGGGGCGAGGGTGATCCGGCCCAGGTCGTAGCGGGGCGTGCCCAGGGAGGCGGCATCGGCGATGAAGGTCTCCTCGCCGATGTCCAGGAGATCCGGGGTGGCCGCGCCGGCGGTGGAGATCTCGGCCCGGCGCCCGACCCGGGCGCCCAGGGCGCGGAACCAGGGGTTCAGGTAGAGGGTGGCGTAGAGCGGGCCCAGGAGGTCCAGGGAGATCTCCAGCAGCTGGTCCACGAACCATTTTCGCAGGTAGAAGGGGGAGGTGAGGTCGTAGTTGCCCGCGGCCGCCCGGCCCAGGACGGCCTGCTTGACCCCGACGATGATCAGGCTCAGGAGGAGGATGTACGACACCGCCGCCAGCGGCACCGCCCACAGGTAGCCGAAATAGCCCGGAATGCGCAGCCAGAGCTCGTTGAGCATCAGCATGCCGGGCAGGATCGAGGCCAGGAACACCACCGGCACCAGGAACGCCCCCAGGCCCTGGGCCAGGGCCATGACGAAGATCCGCGCCCGGGCGGGCCGGGCCGGCTCGCCCCGGTCGGCCTGGGGCCCGGGCAGGTTCACCGCCGGCGATCCCGCCCAGCGCTGGCCGGCGGGGATGCGGCCGCCGGAGGGCAGCAGGCTCAGGTCGCCCAGCTCGGCGCCGTCCTCCATCCGGGTCCCCGCGGCCAGCACGGCCCGGGCGCCCACGCAGCAGCGATCGCCGATCGTGATGGGGCCCAGGCGCAGGTGCCCGTCCTCGATGCTGTAGGCCTCGAGCCGCGCGTCCACGCCGATGCAGGTGTCGTCGCCCACGGTGAGCAGGTCGAAGCCGAGGATGGCGTCGGAGGCGAAATGGGTGTGCTGGCCCACCTTGGCCCCCATGAGGCGGAGGTACAGGCGGATCCATGGGGTGCCCACCAGGTAGCCGGTGGGCGTCGCGGCCTGGATCCGGGTGGCCAGCCACCAGCGCAGGTGGTAGGCGCCCCAGAGGCGGTGGACGCCCGGCCGGACCCGGCCCAGGAGCAGCCATTTGGCCGCCACGGACAGGAGGAACATGGCGGGGTTCAGCACCAGCAGCATGGTGATGGAGGCGGCCAGGGCCACGGTCCGATCGTGGTCGTTGTCGATCAGCCAGCTGTAGGTCAGGTAGGGCGCCAGCCACTGCAGGCCGAAATAGCCCAGCAGGGGGTAGAGGCCCGCCAGCTGGAGGCCGTTGCAGGCCCAGCGGGCCCGCCGCCCGATCCGGGGCAGGGCGGGCTCCTCCGGCGGAGGCGCCAGGGGCGCCCGCTGGTCCAGGTCCCGGGCCAGCCCGCGCACGGTGGGGAAGGCGTAGACATCGGGCACCGAAAGATCCCGGAAGGCCTCGCCGCGGCGCAGTTCCGAGACCATGAGGGCGGCCAGGAGGGAATGCCCCCCCAGGTCCAGGAAGAAATCCTCATCCAGGCCCACCGCCTCGTGGTGGAACAGCCGGGCCCAGGCCTCGGCCAGGGCCCGCTCCCGGGGCGTGCCCGGGGGCTCCAGGGCGCCGGCGGCCTCGGCCCGGGCCGGGGGCCGGGGCAGGCGCTTGCGCTCCAGCTTGCCGCTGGGGAGGGTGGGCAGGGCCTCGAGGGCCATGACCCGGGCCGGGATCATGTAGGGCGGCAGGGTGGCCCGGAGCGCGGCCCGCAGGGCGTCCTCGTCCAGGCTCGCGCCCGCCTGCAGGACCACGTAGCCGGCCAGCAGATCGGGGCCGTCGTCCCGGAGCACGTGGGCTGCGGCGGCCAGGATTCCGGGCTGGTGGCGCAGGGCCGCCTCGATCTCGCCCAGTTCGATCCGGAACCCGCGCAGCTTGACCTGGTCGTCCAGGCGGCCCAGGAACGAAAGCTCGCCGTCCGCGGCGCAGCTCACCAGGTCCCCCGTGCGATAGATCCGTTCGGTCCAGGGGCCTTCCGGCCGCGGGTTGGCCGGGAACCGCTCGGCGGTGAGGTCGGGCCGGCCCAGGTAGCCCAGGGCCAGGCCGACGCCCGAAAGGCAGAGTTCCCCGGGCTCGCCCGGGGCCACCGGCGCCAGCTGGGCGTCGAGCACATAGGTGCGCATGTTGGGGATGGCCCGGCCGATCGTCACCGGGCGGTCCGGGGCCAGCTCGGTCCAGGTGGCGATGACGGTGGCCTCGGTGGGTCCGTAGGTGTTGAGCATCCGCCGGCCCGGCACGGCCCAGCGGGCCACCAGGTCCTGCGGGCAGGCCTCGCCGCCGACGATCAGCAGGCGCAGGCCGGGCAGGTCCCCCTCGAAGGTGCTGAGCAGGGTGGGGACGGTGGACAGGACGGTGATGCCCTGGGCCGCCAGCCAAGCAGGCAGGAGGGGGCCGGACTTGACCCGTTCCGAGGAACCGGCCACCAGGGCGGCACCGGCGTGGAAGGCCAGCCAGACCTCCTCCACCGAGGCGTCGAAGGCCAGGGAGAAGCCCTGGAAGACCCGGTCCCCGGGGGTCACGCCGAACAGCCGGCCCTCGGCCCGCACCAGATTGCAGGCGGACCGGTGGGCCACGGCCACGCCCTTGGGGCGGCCGGTGGAGCCGCTGGTGAAGATGGCGTAGCAGGGGTCGCCGGGATGGGCGCGGGGGGCCGGCCGGAGCGGGGACATGGCGGCCAGGGCGGCGGCCTCCTCGTCCAGGAGCACGGGCATCCAGGGCCCTTCGGGCAGCCGCGCGGCCATGCCCAGGCTGGAGACCAGCAGGGCGGCCCCGGCATCCTCCAGAATGGCGGTCACCCGTTCGGCCGGGTATTCCGGATCGAGCGGCACATAGGCGGCGCCGGACTTCAGGATCGCGAGGATGGCCACGATCGCGTCGATACCCCGGGGCAGGAACAGGCCGACGTAGCGGCCGGGCCCGGCCCCCCGGCCGGCGAGGAGCCGGGCCAGGCGGTTGGCCCGGGCCTCCAGCTCCCGATAGGTGAGCCGGGTCCCCTCGAATTCCAGGGCGGGGCGGTCCCCGAAGCGGTCCGCGCTGGCCTCGAACAGGCCGGGCAGGAGCTCCTCCCTGGCGAGGTCGGGATCCCACGGGAGGGAGGGCGGATCGGGGGACAGGGTCATGGCGCCTCGGGAAGGGAGAGCTTGCAAGGGTGCTGGCTCCGGGACAGACCCGGCCGGGGCGCCGTTCGTTGAATCAGGGCATGAGCATGCCGCCATTGACGCTGAGCACCTGACCGGTCATGTACTCGGCCTCGTCGGAGGCCAGGAACACCACGGCGTTGGCGATGTCCAGCGGGGTGCCCATGCGGCCCAGGGGGATCTGGCGGTTGAACTCGGCCTTGACCTCGTCGGGCAGCTTCTCGGTCATGGCGGTGGCGATGTAGCCGGGGGCCACGGCGTTGCAGGTGACGTTGCGGCTGGCGAGCTCGCGGGCGATGGTCTTGGTCAGGCCGATCAGGCCGGCCTTGGAGGCCACGTAGTTGCCCTGGCCGGCGTTGCCCATCTGGCCCACCACCGAGGCGATGTTGACGATCCGGCCCCAGCGCTGCTTCATCATGGTCCGGGCCACGGCCTGGGTGGCCAGCCAGGAGCCCTTGAGGTTGATGTCCAGGACCAGCTCGAACTCCTCCTCCTTCATCTGGATCATCAGCTTGTCCTTGGTGATCCCGGCGTTGTTGACCAGGATGTGGATGGTGCCGTGGCGCTCCAGGACCGTGGCGATGGCGGCCCGGATGCTCTCCCCGTCGCGCATGTCCAGGAGGACGTAGTCGGCCTGGCCGCCCTGGGCCTGGATGCCGGCCACCACCTGCTGGAGGTCGGCCTCGGTGGAGGGGAGGGAGGCGCAGACGGCAAAGGCCCCCTGGCGGGCCAGCTGCTGGGCGATGGTCTCGCCGATGCCCTGGCTGGCGCCGGTGATGAGGGCGATCTTGCCTTTGAGAGAGAACATGTAGACTCCAATGAAGATGGCCCCAAAGTCTACCATCGGGCCCGCGCTTGTGCGTAGCATGAGGGTCTCCGAGGGAGTTCCCATGCGCATTCCGGCCGTCCTGCTCGTGGCGTCGACCCTGCTGGCCGCCCAGGCGCCGCCGGCCGCCCAGGGCCCGCCCGCGGCTCCCAAGGGGTCGCCCTACGTGCTGGAGATGGTCGGACATGTCGAATCCTCCCGGCTGCGCCGGACCGTGGAGCGGCTGGCCGCCTTCGGCACCCGCCACAGCCTGTCCACCACCTCCTCGGACACCCGCGGCATCGGCGCGGCCCGGCGCTGGCTGGAGGACGAGACCCAGGCCCTCGCGGCGCTGCCGGGCTCGCGGCTGGTGCCGTTCGAGGACGTCTTCACCGCCGAGGTCGGGCCGCGGGTGCCCAAGCCCACCGAGATGGCCAACGTGGGCGTGATGCTCCCGGCCATGGACGCCTCCCGGAGCAAGGACGCCCTGCTGGTGGCGGGCCACTACGACAGCCGCGCCAACGACGTCCTGGACGCCGAGAGCGACGCCCCGGGGGCGGTGGACAACGCCAGCGGGGTGGCCCTGACCCTGGAGATGGCCCACGTCATGGCCCAGGACCGGACCGCCGTGAACGTGTTCTTCGTGGCGACTTCCGGCGAGGAGCAGGGCCTGCTGGGCGCGGCCCACCTGGCCCGGCGGCTCAAGGCCGAGGGCTACAACGTCATCGCCATGCTGGCGGCGGACTCCGTGGGCAACACCGCCGGGCCCGGCAACACCAGGGTCAACACCTCGGTGCGGCTGTTCTCCGAGGCCCTGCCGGCCGGCGAGGGCGAAGCCCAGCGCAAGGCCCGGGAGGCCCTGGGCGGGGAGAACGACACCCCCTCGCGGGAATTCGCCCGCTACCTCAAGCGCACCGGGGAACGCTACGCCGAGTTCATGAGCTGCCTGGTCATGCTGCGCCGGGACCGGGTGAGCCGGGGCGGCGACCATCTGGCCTTCAACAAGGAGGGCTTCCCCGCCGCCCGGGTCACCGAGACCCTGGAGAACTTCGACCGCCAGCACCAGGTGCCCCGGATCGAGGGCGGGCGCACCTACGGCGACTCCCCGGTGTTCTTCGATCCCGGCTACTGCGCCAAGATCACCCGGGTGATGACCGGGGCCTTCCACCACCTGGCCACCGCCCCCGAGGCCCCGGCCGACGTGGTGATGTCGGCGGGCCCCAACGGCGCGGTCCGGCTGCGCTGGGCGCCGATGACCGATCCCCGGATCGCCGGCATCGTCGTCTACTGGCGCCCGGCGGATGCGGTCGCCTGGCAGGGCGGGCAGTTCTACCCCAAGGGGGACCATGTGGACCTGCCGGGGGTGGGGGGCATCGACAACTCCTTCTTCGCCGTGGCTACCCGCGATGCCGAGGGGGACGAGTCCCTGGCCGTGGCGCCCACCCGGGCGGAGTGAGCGGACGCCTCAACCGGGCGGGCCCAGGCCGGGTCCAAGGCTGCCAGAGAGGGGTCTTATGAACAAACTCATCCCATGCCTGGCGGTCCTGGCCCTTTCCCTGGGCTGCGCGGGCCCCGAGGTCCACTACGATTATGATTCCCGGGCCGCCTACCAGAACTTCCATTCCTACGACTGGTACGCCCCGTCCCGGGAGGACCTGGCCCGGGCCCATGGAGTCCAGGATTCACTCATGGACACGCGGGTCCGCCGGGCGGTGGAAGCGGAGCTGGCCACCCGCAAGTTCCGCCGGGAGACCGCCGGCGACCCGGATTTCCTGGTGACCTACTATCCGGTGTTCGAGCCGCGGGGCGGGGGCCGGGGCCATGTGGGCATCGGCCTGGGCTTCGGCGTCATGCGCGGCGTCGGCATCGGGGTCGGAGTTGGCGGTCCGGTCGCCCGCATGGAACCCCGGACCAGTTCCATCGTCCTGGAAATCAGGGAGTTCCGGAGCCACACCCTGGTCTGGAAGGCGCGCGCGGATGAGGTCCTGGAGGGCAACGAACTGCCCGAGGACGCCGAGGAGCTGATCGCCAAGGCGGTGCAGAAGATGCTGGCCCGCTTCCCGCCCAGCAGCTTGTCCGCGTCCTAGGGGGCTATTTCAGCCCGCTGATCCAGGCTGCGAGCGGGGTGAGGTCGGCCAGGGGGCGGTCGTCGCCGTAGCCCTCCACGGCCTTGGCCAGATCCATCTCGCCACGGAGCCGGGGCTCGCGCTTGAACAGGTGGTTGGCCATGGGCACTTCGAGGACGTCGCCCTGGAAGGAGGCGGGGATGTGGGCCGGCTTCCAGGTCTGCATGTCCTTGTCGCCCCAGGCCACCGCCACCGGGCCGGGGAACCGGGAGGCCATGGCCCAGGGGTCCAGGTCCAGGGTCGCCCGGACGAACGCGAGGGTCTCCGGGGCCATGAGCGAGACGCCCAGGCGGGCGAGGGCGGGATACACGTCCGGTCCGGGCACGGGGCCGGGTTTGCGTTCCCGGATGGCCTGGAACACGGCGTGCAGGTGGGCGAGGTTGGCGATCTCCTTCTCCGGGGGCAGCTGGGCGGCCACCGGTTCCTCGATGGCCATGGCCATGGTCTGGCTGGGCGGGGCCAGCAGCAGCAGGGCGTCGGCGTCCTGGGCCGCCAGCAGGGCCAGCAGGGCGCCTTCGCCGTGGCCCACCAGGAGGATCCGCCGGTCCCGGGCCTCGGGGAGGGCGCGGGCGGCCCGGATGGCGGCGCGGATATCCCCGGCCTGGGCGTCCAGGGAGGCGTCGAGCTTCGGATCGCGGCTGAAGGCGATGCGCTTGTCGTAGCGCAGGGAGGCGACGCCCTGGTCCTGGAGCCAAAGGGCCAGAGCCCGGCCGCCGTGGGAAGCCAGCCGGGGCCCGGACCAGTCCCGGTCCAGGGGGCCGGAATCGGCCACCATCACGGCGAACCAGTGGCCGCCCCGGGCCGGCAGCACGGTGCCGGCCAGGGCGAGGCCGTTGAAGCCTTCGAAGGCCAGCTCCCGGGGCGCGGGCGCGGTCTGGATCTGGGCGGGGGGGGCGGGGATCATCGGTACTCCAGAGGTGCTGTGACGGGATCCATAAGTTCCTGGCAATGCCTCGCGTTGCGATAGCCCATGGGTATCATGGAATGCCCAAGCCGATTCCCCTCCGAAAGGAAGCCCATGAAGTCCCTGTTCCAAGCCCTGACGGCGACCGCCGCGATCCTGGCCTCCAGCCTCGCACAGCCGCTCTGCGCCTGCACCAACATCCTGGTCACCAAGGGCGCGAGCAAGGACGGCGCCACCATGCTCAGCTACGCCGCCGACAGCCACGAGCTCTACGGGGAACTCTACTTCAAGCCCGCCGCCCTGCACCACCCCGGGGAGACCCGGGACATCGTCGACTGGGATTCGGGCCGGTTCCTCGGGCGGATCGAGGAAGCCCCGGCCACCTACAGCCGGGTGGGCAACATGAACGAGTTCCAGGTGGTGGTGGGCGAGACCACCTTCGGCGGGCGCAAGGAGCTGCAGGTGCCTTCGGGCATCGTCGACTACGGCAGCCTGATGTACATCGCCCTGGAGCGTTCCCACACCGCCCGGGAGGCCATCCAGGTCATGGCCGGCCTGGTGGAGAAGTACGGCTACGCCAGCGAAGGCGAGTCGATCTCCGTGGGCGATCCCAACGAGGCCTGGATCTTCGACATCATCGGCAAGGGCAAGGGCCAGGTGGGCGCGCTGTGGGTGGCGGTCAAGCTTCCCGACGGCACCATCTCCGCCCACGCCAACCACTCCCGGATCGCCCAGTTCCCCCTGGACGACCCCAAGACCTGCCTGTATTCCAAGGACCTGATCCCCTTCGCCCGCAGGAACGGCCTGTTCAAGGGCGAGGACAGGGACTTCCGGTTCAACGAGGTCTACGCGCCCGCCGATTTCAGCGCCATCCGCTTCTGTGAGGCCCGGGTCTGGAGCGTGTTCCGCCGGGCGGCGCCGTCCCTGGATCTGCCGGTGGCCATGGTCAAGGACGCCGGCGGCAAGGCCCTGCCGCTGTTCATCAAGCCCGACCGCAAGCTGGACTTGCATGACGTCATGGCGCTCATGCGCGACCATTTCGAGGGCACCGAGCTGGACATGACCCAGGATGTCGGCGCCGGCCCCTACCACCTGCCGTACCGCTGGCGGCCCATGGAGTGGAAGGTCGACGGCAAGGACTACCTGCACGAGCGCGCCATCTCCACCCAGCAGACCGGCTGGTCGTACGTGAGCCAGTCCCGGTCCTGGCTGCCCGACCCCATCGGCGGCGTGCTGTGGTTCGGCGTGGACGACACCTACAGCACCGTCTACGTGCCGGTCTACTGCGCCAACAAGGCGGTGCCGCACAGCTTCGCCGAAGGCACCGGCACCTGGAACGAGTTCAGCTGGGACAGCGCCTTCTGGACCTTCAACTTCGTGGCCAACTACGCCTACAGCCGCTACGAGGACATGATCGTGGACATCCAGAAGGTCCAGCACGAGCTGGAGGGCGGCTTCCTGGCCCGCCAGCCGGAGCTGGAAGCCCACGCCAAGATGCTCTACCAGCAGTCGCCGACCCTGGCCAAGGACTTCCTGACCGAATATTCCTGCCGCGAAGGCGACAAGGTCACCGCCCGCTGGAAGAAGCTGGGCGAGTTCCTGATCTGGAAGTACCTGGACGGCAACGTCCGCGGCAGCAAGGGCGAGATCACCCACCCCCCCTACAACGACGACTGGTACCGCCGGATCGTGAAGGAGAAGGGCGACAGCATCCGCATCCCCGAGGGCGAAGCCGGGCACTGAAGGCAAGCGGTACCCATCAGGATCGCTTGTGGTGCATGAGCCACTCCGCACTGGCGATCTGCAGGACGGCATTCAGGGAAAGCCCCTGCAGCCTGGCCGACTCCTGGAGGGCCTCCAGGAGGGCCAGGGGCAGCCGTACGGCCTTGACCACGCTGGGGGCCGAGGCTTCGGCCTTTTTCGGGCGCCCCATCTTGACCCGGACGTAGGCCATGGCCGAACCAGCTTCAAGGTCGCTTTCCGTCGCTTCCAGGAGATCCTCGAAGTCCTTCCGGTCCTGGGGGGGCGCCGTTACCGGCATGCCTTTCAGCATCGTGTCCATGGTGATGGCCTTGGGCTTGGTCATGGGCTACCTCCTGCGGCCGGAGTCGATCCGGAAACACGTGATGACGAAAAGTTCCGCCTCTCCGGAACGGATGAAGGCCACCTTCCAGGTTCTGCCGTTCACGGTTCCGAATCCCTCCCAGCGGGGCGGGTTCATCGGACGGGCCTGGAAGTCCGGGGCCGAGAACACAGCCTCAGCCAGCCGCGGGGTCGCCCCATGCCTTGCGATGTGTTCCGTATTCCATGGTTGCCAGATGAACGCCACCATGAAACAAGTGTAGAACACTTTTTTGTTCTGTCAAGGCGCTGAGCCCCTTGGGGAAAATCGGCATAAATGAAAGCGGCCGGGAACTTCCCGGCCGCTTGTGGGGTTCCTGAAATCTAGTCCGGGCTGTTCGGGGGATCGACGAAGTCCTCGTCGGAGACCAGGGCCTCCTCGGGCAGCTTGGCCAGTTCGGCATGGACCAGGTCCTGGTGCTCCAGTTCCTCGTCGCGCAGTTCCGCGAACAGGGCCCGGACCTGCGGGTCCTTGATCGCGGGGATGGCCGAGCTGAAGAAGGCGTAGGCCTTCTTCTCCGATTCCAGGGCGGCCGCCATGGCGGCGCGGGGGGTCATGAAGGCCCGGGCGGCGTCGTAGTCGGGGGCTTCCACGTCGAACAGCATGGTGCCGTTGACGACGGCCTTTGTGGAGCCGAACAGCTCCTGCCGGCGCTGGGCCAGCTGCTCGCCGTGCTTGGTCTCGTTCTCCACCATGTAGCGGAAGAACCTGGCCGCCTCGGGGGTGCGGTGCTGCTCCATCTGGTAGGCGAACTCCTCGTAGCGCTCCTTGGCTTCGGCCTCGACGAGCACGGCCAGGTCGAGGGCATCCATCAGGGTCAGTTTGGCGAAATCAAAGCCTTGGGTGGGCATGTGGGCTCCTGTCACTTTTTGATGAAGAGATCGAGGATGCGTTCCCGGGGCAGGGCGTCCTTGCTGAGCAGCTCCTGCCGTTCCTTGATCAGGTCGCCGTAGGTCGGCGGCGGCTCGGGGTTGCGGTAGAACACGCCCAGGTGGAGCTTGTCGCCGTAGTGCTGGGCCAGGTCCATGGCCGCCAGGCGGTCCGCGGGATTGTGGCCGAGCGCGGGCAGGCTTTCGCTGATCGCCTTGAGGCCCTTGATCTGCTGGCTTTCCTCGCCGTAGGTGACGCAGGGGGACTGGATGTTGACGAACGCGAAACCGGGGTAGCGGATCGCCTCCTCGATGGTCGCGGCCATGCCGGCGATATCGATCGGCGCGGCCTGGGCCACGAAGCCGGCGCCGTAGGCCAGGGCGTAGAGCAGGGGATTGACCGGCTGCTCCAGGCTGCCGTGGCGGGAGGTGGAGGAGGTGCGGCCCTTCTTGGAGGTGGGCGACAGCTGGCCCTTGGTCAGGCCGTAGATCTGGTTGTCCATCACGATGTAGGTGATGTCCATGTTGCGCCGGATCATGTGCGGGATGTGCCCGCCGCCGATCGAGAAGCCGTCGCCGTCGCCGCCGGCGGCCAGCACCAGCAGTTCGGGGTTGGCCATCTTGATGCCCTGGGCGATCGGCAGGCTCCGGCCGTGCACGCTGTTGAAGCCGTAGGCGGTGGTGTATCCGGGGATGCGGCTGGAGCAGCCGATCCCGGAGACGAAGGCGATCTCATGGGGCGGCCGGCCGATGGCGGCCAGGGCCCGGTAGATGGCGGCCACGACCGAGAAGTCGCCGCATCCCGGGCACCAGATCGGCTTGAGGTCGCTCTTGTAGTCCTTGGGCTGGAATTCCATTGTGGTGGTTCCGTTCATGGTCGACCTCTACTCCTGGGGCTGAAGTTGGGACTCGTGGCTGCGCTGCAGCTCCGAGAGGAGACGATGGAGGGCCGCGACGATCTCGCCGGGCAGGAAGGGGTTCGCGCCGCTGCGGGCCATGGGCTTGACGCCCTTGGGCAGGTCCAGGTGCATCCTGAGCAGCTTGTGGAACTGGGCCAGGTGGGTCTGCTCGATGATCAGGCCCTTCTTGACCGACGCGAAGTAGTCGTTGTAGAAGCCCTCGGCCACCGGATACAGCAGGTAGGGAACCAGCAGCTTGACGTTCAGGCCCTCGGCCCGGGCCATGGCCAGCGCCTCCCGGCACACGCCGGCCACGCTGCCCCAGGCCACCATGGCGATCGGCGCGTCGGGGTCGCCGCTGATCTCGAACAGGTCGCGGCGCTCGCGGAGCGGATCGAACTTCTTGGTGCGCTTGTTGTTCATCTTGGCGTGGACGGTGCCGCTGTTGGTCGGGGCGCCGTTCTCGGTGTGCTCGATGCCCGATGCCAGGTAGGTGCCGCCGAGCATGCCGGGATGGCTGATCGGGCTGATGTTGTTCTCGGTCAGCTTGAAGCGCTTGTAGTTCTGCAGGTCGGAACCGGTGGGGACGAGCCGGTCCTCGATCTTGAACACGCTCGTGTCGATCGGATCCAGGGTCTCCTTGCGCTGGGAGATCTCCTGGTCGGAGAGGACGATCACCGGGGTCTGGAAGTGCTCGGCGATGTTGAAGGCCTCGATGGTGATGCGGAAGGTGTCGGCCACCGAGGTGGGCGCCAGCACCGGCCGGATCACGTCACCGTGGGCGGAGAACACCGCGGCGAACAGGTCGGACTGCTCGTTCTTGGTGGGCAGGCCGGTGGAGGGGCCGCCGCGCTGGACGTTGACGATCACCAGCGGCAGTTCGGCGATGGACGCCAGTCCCATCATCTCGGTCTTGAGGGAGAGGCCCGGTCCGCTGGTGGCGGTCATGGACTTCAGGCCGGCGAAGGAGGCGCCGATGGCGGCGCCGATGCCGGCGATCTCGTCCTCGGCCTGCAGCACCGAGCCGCCGTACTTCCAGACGTGGTCCGTGAAGAACTGCATGATCTCGGTGGAGGGGGTGATCGGGTAGCCGCCGAAGAACTTGCAGCCCGCGAAGATGGCCGCGGCGGCGCACATGTCGTTGCCGTCGGTGATGAGCTTGACGTTGCCCTTGGTGTCGGACGCGACGATCTGCATGCTGGTGACCAGCGGGTGCTCGATGGCGAAGGCCCGGCCCGCGTCGAAGGCGCGCTGGTTGGCTTCCACCAGCTCGTCGCCCTTCTTGCTCAGCTTCTTGCGGATGCCCTTCATGACGGCGACCGCGCCGATGCCGAACCAGCCGGCGATCAGGCCCAGCACTACGGTGTTCTTGGCCCGCTCGGTGCCGGCGGTTTCCTTGGCCATGGCCGTCATGGGCACGGCGATGACCTGCAGGGGGGTGATGCCGACCAGGGGGATCTGGTCCTCGGGGATGTTGGTGGCGGCCTCGTAGATCACCACGGTCTTGCCGCTGACCGGCAGTTCGGCGCCGAACTTGAGGAAGTCATCCCAGTTCAGGGCCACCGCCACGTCCAGGTCGCCGCCCGGATTGAGGATCGGGTCGGTGCTGATGCGGACCCGGCAGGACGATTCGCCGCCGCGGATCTGCGAGCCGAAGCTCTTGGTCATCACGCCGTGGTAGCCTTCCGCCGCCGCGGCCTGCAGCAGCGAATCACCGGCGGAGACGATGCCGTCACCTCCGGAACCCGCCATGCCGAACACGAGATCTTTGCGCATGGGCACGGTAAAACCGTTGTTGCCCCAGGGCTGCCGTTCCGGGTCTCTGCCACTCATCGATTCTGTCCTCCAAGGGATAGGAACATCATCATTGCATTTTGCCGGCCGAGTAGGAATAGCTGTAAAGGCGTCAAACCATCTAATTCATGAAGGTTGAAATTATTTATTGGTTCATTCGTCCTGAGAATGATTCTCCGCCCCCCAGGGCGCCGGGACGGGGGGCCGTTATCCTTTTCCATATGGAAAACCCGACCCATCCCCGCCAAGGCCTCCGGGAGGCCACCCGGATCGTGGTCAAGCTCGGCACCCAGGTGGTGCTGGACGCCCGGGGCCGCCCGGCCATGGCCAGGCTTTACGGCCTCATGGAAGGTGTGGCCCAGCTCCGCCGGGACGGCCGGGAGGTCCTGCTGGTCAGCTCCGGGGCCATCGGCCTTGGGGCCCAACAATTGGGGATCAAGCCCGGCTCCCTGGCCGAGAAGCAGGCCTGCGCCGCGGTCGGCCAGGGCGAACTGATCGGGCTCTACCAGGACGGGTTCCGCCGGATGGGCGTGCGCGCCGCGCAGGTGCTGCTCACCGAGGACGATTTCACCGATCCCCACCGCCACGCCAACCTCAGCCGGACCCTGGGCACCCTGCTGAGGCTGGGCGCGGTGCCGATCCTGAACGAGAACGATGCGATCTCCACCCTGGAACTCGACCGTCCGCTCGGTAAGCGGACCGTGTTCGGCGACAACGATCGCCTGTCCGCCCTTCTGGCCAGGGACCTGGGCGCCCAGGTGCTGGTGCTGCTCTCGGACGTGGCCGCCCTGCACACCCGCAACCCCGGCCTGGACGCCCAGGCCGAACCCATCCTGGAAGTGCCCTACGGCAGCGTCCCCCAGGCCCGCACCGAAGGCGGCAGCGACCGGGGCCGGGGCGGCATGGCCAGCAAGCTGGAGGCCGCCTCCCTGGCGGCGGCGGCCGGAATCACAGTGTTCCTGGCCGGCGGCCAGACGCCAGGCGTGCTGGAGCGGCTCATGGCCGGGGACCCGGTGGGCACCTGCTTCCACCCCGCCCCGGCGGCCTCATGAATCCGGTCCGGGACCAGGCCGAGGCAGCGCGTTCGGCCGCACGGGTCCTGGCGACCTCGACCGACCTCGACCGGTGCCGGGCACTCGAGCTCCTGGCCGCCGCTCTGGAGCGGGAGGCCCCGGCCATCCTGGCCGCCAACGCCCGGGATGTGGCCACCGCGGCCGTGCCCCCCGCGACCCTGCAGCGCCTGGCGCTGTCCGCCGGCAAGCTGGCCGACATGGCCGCCGGGGTGCGGGCCGTGGCCGCGCTGCCCGATCCCCTCGCCCGGGTCCAGGTCCGGCGCCGCCTGGACGACGACCTGGTGCTCACCCGGGTGACCTGCCCGATCGGCGTCCTGGCGGTGGTGTTCGAGGCCCGGCCGGACGCGCTGGTGCAGGTGGCGTCCCTGGCCCTGCGAAGCGGCAACGCCGTCCTGCTCAAGGGCGGCAGCGAGGCCGCGGGCTCCAACGCCGCCCTCCTGGCCGTGCTCCAGGAGGCCCTGGCGGGCGCCGGTCTGCCGCCGGCCTCGGCCCAGGCCCTGGACGGCCGGGCCGCGGTGGAGGCCCTGCTGGCCCTGGACGACCTGGTCGACCTGGTGATCCCCCGGGGCTCCCGGGAACTGGTGCAGCGGATCAAGGCCGCCACGAAGATCCCGGTGCTCGGCCACGCCGACGGGATCTGCCACATGTTCCTGGATGAAAGCGCCGACCCGGGCATGGCCCTGGCCCTGGTGCGCGACGCTAAGCTGCAGTACCCGGCCGCCTGCAACGCCGTGGAGACCGTGCTCATCCACGCCGCCGCCGCCCCGGTCCTGGTGCCCCTGCTGGCCGCCGGCATGCCCGAGGCGGAATTGCGCGGCTGCCCCGCATGCCGGCTCCTCGCCCCAGGGCTCGGGGAGGCCGCCGAAGCCGACTGGGACACCGAATACGGCGCCCCGATCCTGGCCCTGCGCGTGGTCCCCGACCTGGACGCCGCCCTGGCCCACATCGCCGCCCACGGCAGCTGCCACACCGAGGCCATCGTCACCGGGGACCCCGGGAACGCCGAGCGCTTCCTGGCCGAGGTCGACGCCGCCAGCGTCTTCCACAACGCCTCCACCCGCTTCGCCGACGGCTTCCGCTACGGCCTGGGGGCCGAGGTCGGCATCAGCACCTCGCGAATCCACGCCCGCGGGCCGGTGGGCCTGGAAGGCCTGCTGACAACAAAATACCTGCTCCGTGGAAAAGGCCAGATCGTGGCCGACTATGCCCAAGGACGGCCTTTCAAACACGAGGATTTCTAGTTGTAATTTCGTTCCTCGTGGAATAGCGGGGGAGCATTGGCCGCGGAAGTGGCAAAATCAGGATGATTTAAATGTGGTAACAAAACCCCTTGTACCTCAACAAAAAGGTGCATAGTGTACTTGGATGGCCCGAGATATCTTGCCCTCTGAGCTTTGGGAACGCATCCAACCCCTTCTACCGCCACCCACGCCGAAGCCGA
>Ga0316225_1000092_pt1 | contig 129807 bp, 139 predicted proteins | sample TBH18015metaG_FD_206010 | JGI IMG/M metagenome (GOLD analysis project Ga0316225, IMG submission 206010) | Freshwater microbial communities from Trout Bog Lake, Wisconsin, USA - TBH18015 | ecosystem: Environmental > Aquatic > Freshwater > Lake > Hypolimnion/Profundal zone | place: USA... | reverse complement strand
GAAACACAATCACTCAAAGACGCTTGCTTCACCAAAAGATCGCCGCTTAAGATCAACCAACAGATGAGGCCAATGCTCCCTTAATCTACGCCCTCAGTTGTCCCAATTGTTTTGACGACACACAGTAACAACGTTCCAAAATCGCTCGGACGAGCTAGCCTGTCCCGGCTTCTGGGGAGGAGTATATGCGGTTACTAGCGGCATGGGCGGCGGCGGGGCTGCTTTTCGTTAGCTATCCAAGTCAGGCGCAAAACGCGACCGATATTGCTGCGGCTTGTGCCGCCCTGGACGGTGCCTTAATCGTCGCCGATGACGGCCATTTTTTGGGAAAGCTGGCAAACGAGTTCGACTCGGACAGCATCTTCAACGAATTTGGCAAGGGCAACGAGTTTGGATCAGATTCAATCTGGAATGATTTTAGCCGCTATGGCGGTGACATAGGTTCTATGTCGGCCTTCGATACAACGGCATCCAGGCCGCCCATGCTAATCAAAAACCGACAAGTTATTGGGGCGCTCACAGCCAACAAAGCCATCGCCAATAGAGTAGACCCCATCCGGGTGGCGAGGATTTGCTATCAATTCAAACCGCCGAACCACTGATCTAGGTGTGCTTGCTGCATAATGGAGAGGCATCGAAGCGCGCGAAGTGGATGTTCAGGTCCATATCGGCGAGGCGGGCGGCGGCCAGTTCAACATTGTCGGCCTGGCCGACAAGGCGGTGGCGGAAAGCAAGGAGCGGGTGCGCGCGGCGCTCACCGCCATCGGGTTGGCGCTTCCCTACAAGCGCATCACCGTCAATCTGGCGCCCGCTGATCTGCCCAAGGAAGGCTCGCATTACGACCTTCCCATCGCGCTGGGCCTGCTGGCGGCGATGGGCGTGTTGCCGGCCAGTGAAATGGCGAATTACGTCGCACTGGGGGAATTGTCGCTCGATGCCGCGGTGACAATGGTGGCCGGTGTGCTGCCCGCGGCGCTGGCGGCGTCGGAAGCGGGGCGCGGTCTGATCTGTCCCGCGGGCAATGGCCCGGAAGCGGCTTGGGCAGGCGATGTGGAAATCCTCGCCGCGCCCTCCTTGATCGCACTGGTCAATCACATGAAGGGCACGCAAGTGCTTTCCCCGCCCACGGCCAAGCTGGCGAGCGATAGCCGCAAAGTGCCCGACCTGAAAGATGTGAAGGGACAGGAATCCGCCAAGCGCGCGCTGGAGATCGCCGCTGCCGGTGGACATAATCTATTGATGATCGGTCCGCCCGGCGCTGGCAAATCCATGCTGGCGCAGCGCCTGCCCGGCCTGTTGCCGCCGCTGGATGCGCGTGAAGCGCTGGAAATTTCCATGGTGCGCAGTCTGGCCGGTGAGCTCACCGACGGCGCCATCAGCCAGGCGCGGCCATTTCGCAATCCGCATCATTCCGCTTCCATGGCGGCGTTGGTGGGCGGCGGCCTGAAAGTGCGGCCCGGCGAAGTCTCGCTGGCGCATCTGGGCGTTTTGTTTCTGGACGAGCTGCCGGAATTCCAGCGCGGCGTGCTCGACAGTTTGCGCCAACCGATTGAAAGCGGCGAGGCAGTGGTGGCGCGGGCCAATGCTCATGTGCGTTATCCGGCACGCTTTCAACTGGTCGCGGCGATGAACCCCTGCCGCTGCGGTTATCTTTCCGATCCGTCCCAGGCTTGTAGCCGCGCCCCAAAATGCGCCGGCGATTATCAGCAGCGCATTTCCGGGCCGCTGTTCGACCGCATTGATCTGCATGTCGATGTCGCCGCCGTGACCGCCAGCGATCTCACTTTGCCGCCGCCCGCCGAAGGCAATGAAGAAGTCACGGCGCGCGTCGCCAAAGCCCGCGCCATCCAGCGCGAACGTTTCAAGGATCTTCCCATCCGCACCAATGCCGAAGCCGATGGCGAATTGCTGGACGCCATCGCCAAGCCGGATGCGGCGGGTGCAAAGCTTCTCACCGAAGCCGCCGAGCGCATGAAATTGTCGGCGCGCGGTTATCACCGCGTGCTGCGCGTGGCACGCACGATTGCCGATCTGGCGGGCGCTGAGAGCGTGACGCGTCCGCATATCGCCGAAGCGCTGTCCTATCGCCGGATCACCACCGTCGCAGGGTGAGTTGCGATGGAACTTTGGTTGCAAAGTTCCGCGCGCGCGATTCATCTCTTGGCGAGGACTCTGGCGCTACCATGTTGCTGCTGAAGGAGGGGGCGAAGCCGCGCGATAGTCGCGGCGGACATGGAGGACAGTATGGCCAGCGATGCACGTGCGCCGCGAAGCTATGTGACCGGTCCGGACGGCGACGTCCTCACCCTCGATAATCTGCCTGCCGCCGATACCGGGCGATGGGTGGCGCGCAAAAAAGCCCAGATCGTTGCTGCGGTTCGCGGCGGATTGCTCAGCTTTGACGAAGCTTGCGAGCGCTATCACCTGACCCCTGAGGAATTTCTCGCCTGGCAAAGCGCGCTGGAGCATTTCGGCCTGCCCGGCTTGCGCGCCACCGATGCCCGGGATTACCGGCACAGCTAGAAACCGGAACTTTTGTTCCACAGGCTCGTTGTCTCCCGCGTATTTCAAAGGGAAACCGCCATGAAAAATATGGGCATTTTGGGCGCCGTTTTGATCGTGCTGGGCGTCGGCGCCCTGTTCTTCGGCCATTTCAGCTATACCGACACCAAGCCCGTGCTCAAGGCTGGGCCGCTGGAAATCAATTCCCAGGAAGACCATACGGTCTGGATTCCCACCGCCGCCGGTATCGTCATCGTTCTGGCCGGGCTGGGCCTGGTAATGGCCGGGCGCAAATCCACGTAACGGCCTTGATTAGCCCTGATCGGGCCACGCCTGACAGGCCGGAATAATTCGGCTATCCTCCCGCGATAACAACAACGCGGGAGGATTATCATGCATACGATTTCCAGAGCGATCTTGACCCTTGGGCTGGCCGCCGGCCTTTGCGCCGCCGCCTCCGCCCAGCCGGTCAAGCCAGACCCCACCCATCTGCCCTTCGTCCCGCCGGATAATATTCAATGGAGCGGCACCGCCGCCAGCCCGATGCAGTCGGCCACCATTTTCGGCGACCCGAACAAGCCGGGCCCTTACGGCATTCTGGTCAAATGGAATCCCGGCAATTTCAGCAAGCCGCATTTCCACAACACCGATCGCTGGGTCTATGTGATTTCCGGCACCTGGTGGGTGAGCTCGTCCGCCGTCTATGACGAGAGCAAGACCTATCCGATGCCGGCCGGCACCTTCGCCACCGATATCGCCAACACGGTGCATTATGACGGCGCCAAGGCCGGCGGCCCGCCGGCGATCCTGGAGATTGTCGGCATGGGACCGGTGACCACCGTGCCGGTGGATGAGACCGGCAAGGCCAAGCCTCGCCCCGCCCAGTAAACAGCTTTTCTGTTATAGACTGCTTCGCCGCTGGTTTACCGCCAGCGGCGAAGTCGTATTTTGGGGGAAACATGAACGACCAGCCGCCGCCGCGCCGGAAATTCCATCCGGTCTATCTGCTGCTGCTTCTGCCATTCGCCGCCGATCTGTGGCCCCCCTTCTACAACCGCATTGATCCGCAGCTTTTGGGCATTCCCTTTTTCTATTGGTGGCAGACGATGTGGATCGTGCTGGCCGCGCTCTGCATCCTGCCGGCCTATTGGCACGAAATGCGGCAGGGCAAATGACCTCCCATCCCATCACCCTGGTGGTGTTCTTTGCGCTGTTCGCCGGCGTGGCGTTGCTGGGCCTGTTCGGGGCGCGCTGGCGCGCCGCCGATCTTTCGCAATTGGCGGAATGGGGCTTGGGGGGACGGCGCTTTGGCACCGTCATCACCTGGTTTCTGATGGGCGGCGACCTTTATACCGCTTACACCTTCATCGCCGTGCCGGCCTTGATGTTCGGCGCAGGGGCGACGGGGTTCTTCGCCATCCCCTATGCCACCATCATGTATCCGATGCTGTTCCTGATTTTTCCGCGCCTGTGGTCGGTATCGCGCGCCCATGGCTATGTCACCGCCGCCGATTTTGTGCGCGGGCGCTTTGACAATCGCCCGCTGGCGCTGGCGGTGGCGCTGACCGGCATTGTCGCCACCATGCCTTACATCGCACTGCAATTGATGGGCATGCAGGTGGTGATCGCAGCCTTGGGACTGAATTACGCCGTGACCGTGCCGCTGCTGGGCGGCGTGTCCCTGCCGCTGATCGCCGCCTTCATCGTGCTGGCCGCCTATACCTATACCAGCGGGTTGCGCGGCACAGCGCTGGTGGCGGTGGTCAAGGATTTGCTGATCTATGCCACGGTGCTGGCGGCGATCATCATCATTCCGTCCGAGCTTGGCGGTTACGCAAAGGTCTTCGCCAGCGTTGATCCCAAGCTGCTGGTGCTGGGCAAAGGCACCGCCGACAATCTGGGACCGGGCTTTGCCTATGTCAGCCTGATCATCGGTTCGACCCTGGCGCTGTTCATGTATCCCCATGCCGTGACCGGGTTGCTGTCTGCGTCCAGCCGCCATGTGGTGAAGCGCAATGCCATGATCCTGCCCGCCTATTCGGTGGCTTTGGCGGCGGTGGCGCTGTTGGGTTACATGGCGATTTCCGCCGGCGTGAAGGCGATGCCCGCCTATGCGCCCGGCTTTGCCAGCTTCGGCAACAATTTCGCCGTGCCCGCGCTGTTTCTGCACATGTTTCCGGCCTGGTTTGTCGGCGTCGCCTTCGCCGCCATTGCCATTGGTGCGCTGGTGCCCGCCAGCATGATGGCGATTGCCTGCGGCAATCTTTTCAGCCGCAATATCTACAAGGATTTCATCAATCCGGCCTGCACTCCGGCGCAGGAATCGCGCGCCGCCAAAATGACGTCGCTGACGGTCAAGCTGGGCGCGCTGCTGTTCGTGCTGGAAATGCAGACCACTTACGCCATCCAGCTGCAATTGCTGGGCGGCATCTGGATCTGCCAGACCGTGCCCGCAGTTTTGCTGGCGCTGTATGTGCGGCTCAACCCGTGGGGATTGCTGGCGGGCTGGGCCGCAGGCATGGCATCCGGCACCTACATGGCCTGGACCCTGGGCTTCAAAGGCTCAACCTATGTGCTGCACATTTTCGGCGGGGCCATTCCCTGCTACGCCGCACTCAGCGCGCTGGTGCTCAATCTTCTGGTCGCCGGCATCATCACATTAATCGCGCAGGCGATGTCCGTGACGAGTACGGATCAGACGGTGGCGGAAGATTATATTTAGCCGAAACGGCCCGTAATATACTGCTCGGTGCGCTTGTTATCGGGCGCGGTGAAAATCTTTTCCGTCGCGCCGTATTCCACCAATTCGCCCAAATACATGAACGCCGTGTAGTCGGATGAGCGCGACGCCTGCTGCATGTTATGGGTCACGATCACGATGGTGTAATCGCTGGCAAGTTCGTCGATCAGTTCCTCGATCTTGGCGGTCGAAATCGGATCAAGCGCGGAGCAAGGCTCATCCAGCAAAATCACTTCCGGGCGCGTCGCCACGCTGCGGGCGATGCAAAGACGCTGCTGCTGGCCGCCCGACAAGGACAGGCCCGAGGCATTCAGTTTGTCCTTGACCTCGGTCCATAGCGCGGCGCGGGTCAGGGCATCTTCAATGCGGCCATCCATCTCCGAGCGCGGCAGGTTTTCGTACAGCTTTATGCCGAAGGCTACATTGTCATAGATGGTCATGGGGAAGGGCGTCGGCTTCTGAAACACCATGCCGATGCGGGCGCGCAGCAGATTCAGATCCTTTACTGTCAGGATATTCTCGCCGTCCAGGGTGATGGTGCCTTCCGCGCGCTGGTTCGGATACAGCTCATAAATGCGGTTGATGGCGCGCAGCAAAGTGGACTTGCCGCAGCCCGACGGACCAATGAACGCGGTCACTTTGCGGTCATAGAGCGGCAGTGTGATGTTCTTCAGCGACTTGGTGGCGCCATAGAAGAAAGACAGGTCGTTGATGTCGATCTTGGTTTTCAGATCTGTCTGGGCATCCATGGATCAGTTCCGTTGTTTGTTTTCAAGCAGGCGGGCAATGATGGAAAGCGTCAGCACCGTGGCGGTGACCAGCAGCGCGCCGGCCCAGGCCAGGCGGTGCCAGTCTTCATAGGGCGACAGCGCATATTGGAAGATCACGACCGGCAGCGAGGCCATGGGGCCGTTGAATTTCAGGCTCATGAACTGGTTGTTCAGCGCGGTGAAGAGCAGCGGCGCGGTTTCGCCCGAGATGCGCGCCACCGCCAGCAGCACGCCGGTGACGATGCCGGCCTGCGCCGCTTTCCAGGTGACGGAGCGGATGACGAAGCTCATCGGCGCGCCCAGCGCGGTGGCGGCTTCGCGCAAGGTGTGCGGCACCAGCAGCAGCATATTTTCCGTGGTGCGCACCACAACCGGGATCACGATCACCGCCAGTGAGGCGGCGCCCGCCCAGCCCGAGAAATGGCCCATCGGCACCACGATGATTTCATAGATGAACAGGCCCGTGACGATGGATGGCGCGCTGAGCAGGATGTCGTTGACGAAGCGCACGACAAAAGCGAAGCGGGTGTGCTTGCCATATTCCGCCAGATAGGTGCCCGCGAACAGGCCGATGGGCGTTCCCACCACCACCGCCAGCACGCTCATCGCCACGCTGCCCAAGATGGCGTTGGCAAGGCCGCCTTCCGATCCCGGCGGCGGCGTGGATTCGGTGAAGAGAGACGGCGACAAGGCGGCGACGCCCTGCGACAGGAGCGAACCCAGAATGAAAGCCAGCCAGATCAGGCCGAAAATCGCGGCGGAAATGGACAGCACGATAAAGGCGCTGTTGGCGACCCGGCGGCGGGCATAGAGCGCGCGATTGATCATTTGCCGGACTGCCTCTCAAGCCGGCGCAGCATCAACTGGGCGCAGGCGAGCACGATGAAAGTGATAAAGAACAGGATCAGGCCCAGCGAGATCAGCGACGAGGTGTAGATTTCGCTGGTCGCTTCGGTGAATTCATTGGCGATGGTGGCCGAGATGGTCGTGCCCGGCGCGAACAGCGACGAGTCGATCTTGTGGGCGTTGCCGATTACGAAGGTGACCGCCATGGTTTCGCCCAGTGCCCGGCCCAGCGCCAGCATGGCGCCGCCGACTACGCCGGTACGCGAGAAGGGCAGCACCACCCGCCACATCACTTCCCAGGTGGTGCAGCCCAGGCCGTAAGTCGCTTCCTTCAGCATGGTAGGCACGGTCTCAAATACGTCGCGCGTCACCGCCGAGATGAAGGGCAGGATCATGATGGAAAGAATCAGGGCGGCGGTGATGACGCCGATGCCATAGGGCGAGCCGCCGAACAGGGTGCCGAGAACCGGGATGCCGGCGGTGGCGTCGATCACCGGCAGCTGGACATGCTCCTGAAACCACGGCGCGAACACGAACAGGCCCCAGATGCCGTAGATGATGGAGGGGATGCCGGCCAGCAGCTCGATGGCGATGCCGATGGGGCGGCGCAGCATGCGCGGACACAGTTCGGTGAGGAAGATCGCGATGCCGATGCCCACCGGCACGGCCACGATCATCGCCAGCAATGAGGTGATCAGGGTGCCGTAGATCGAGGCCAGGGCACCGAATCTTTCGCGTGCCGGGCTCCAGATTTCCGTGGTGACGAAGCCGAGGCCGAACGCTTTGAAGGCCGGTACCGAGCCGATCACCAGCGAGGTGATGACGCCGGCGAAGATCAGCAGCACCACAAGGGCGGCCAGCCAGGTGAAGAAGTGAAAGCGGGCGTCACCGGCGCCGGCGCGGCGCGTGGTCTGGGCTCGTGCCGTCAGGGCAGTTTCGTCGGTCAAGGCAATATCAGCCATTAGAGGGGAGCATCCGGTGCGGGTTAGCGCCAATTCACAATGCTCTCGCGCCACGAACATCACAGTTCTGCAAAGCTTTTGTGACGGTGGACGAATTCGGCGTCTCAACCTTCCGTTAACCACCTGATTTGTATGAGTTTTAGCGATATTGCCGCCCGTGCCTGGCGCAACCTCGCGCTTTGCCGGGAACCTTAAGGCTTTTGTATCGGGTGCCGGGTCAAGCTATGGGCTCAAACGGAAGGGATTTCAGTCGCTTGACCACAGCAAGGGTCATCCGAATTGTATTTGGCGTGCTGGCGGGCCTGATGCTCGTGGCGGCCCTGGCCGATGTCGTGCTGTTCGGCCGCTTGACCATTGTCAGCCCGGCCAGTTTCGGCGCGCTGCTGACGGTGGCGCTTGCCTTCCTGATCAACAATCTTCTCACCACGCGCGAACGGCGCGAGATGCTGGAAAAACAGACCAGCGAATTGCGCGCCAGCGGCGCCCGGCTGGAAGTCAGCCTGCGCAACGCCGCGGCGATGAATGCACGGCTCTACCAGAGCGAGCTTCGCTACAAGGGCCTGGTGGATGCACAGGGCGACGCCATCTTCCGCCGCGATTCCTCCAGCCGCCTCACCTATGCCAATGAAGGCTTCTTCAAGATTTTCGGCCTCGATCCCAAGCGGGCGATTGGCTATCCCTTCGCGCCCGAACTGCATCCGGAAAGCCGCGCGCCTTTGTTCGGCAGTTTCGCGGCGCTGGAACAGGGGCGCGGCCGCGCCCGCTATGACCAGCATGTGCGCACGCCGCAAGGCTATCGCTGGATCGCCTGGGAAGATTACGCCATCCGCGATTCCTATGGCCGCCTGGTGGAAGTGCAAAGCGTCGGACGCGACATCACCGAGCGCAAGGCGCTGGAAGACGCGCTGACCGAAGCGCGCGATTCCGCCGAAGCCGCATCGCGCGCCAAGTCGGGCTTCCTGGCCACCATGAGCCATGAAATCCGCACCCCCATGAATGGCGTGCTGGGCATGGGCCGCCTGCTGCTGGAAACCGATCTGCGCGCCGACCAGCGCACCTATGCCGAAGCCATCACCCAGTCGGGCGAGGCGCTGCTCACCCTGATCGGCGATATTCTGGACTTCTCCAAGATCGAATCCGGCACGCTCACATTGGACGAAGATGAGGTTGATGTTCGCAAGCTGCTGAACGGCGTCGCCGAACTGCTGGGCCCGCGCGCCCATGCCAAGGGCATCGAGATCGTCACCGTGGTCGGCCACGACGTGCCGCGCATCATCCGCATTGACGAAGTGCGTTTCCGCCAGGTGCTGACCAACCTGGTCGGCAACGCGGTGAAGTTCACCGAGAAGGGCGGCATCTGCGTCGAGATCAAGATGAGCCACGTGCAGGGCCGCGGCTTCCTGCGTATCGAAGTGCGCGATACCGGCGTGGGCGTTCCCATCCAGAAGCGCCAGGATATTTTCCAGGAATTCGTCCAGGCCGATTCCAGCCATGCCCGCAAATTCGGCGGCTCGGGCCTAGGCTTGGCGATTTCCAAGCGCCTGGCCGAAGCGATGGGCGGCGAGATCGGGCTGGAGTCGGGCGAAGACGGCGGCTCGTCTTTCTGGTTCACCTTGCCTGCGATCGTCGCCGACGTGGCGCCGGAACGCACCCTGACCTTGGACGGCAAGCGCATCGCCATCGTCACCCGCAACAAGTCGCTGCGCGAAGGCCTGTCCTTGGCTGTCGAGGCAGCGGGCGGCGAGGCGATCAATTTCAATCACATGGCGCCCGGCGGGCGCATTGACGCGATTCTGATTGATGCCGGCACCGAAACCGAGCCCGTGCCCTTCATCCAGCCGGAGTTCGATATTCCCGCCCTGGTGCTGCTGACCCCGGCGGCGCGCGGCAAGCTGGACGTTCTCAAAGCGATGGGTTTTGCCGGTTACCTGGTCAAGCCGGTGCGCGAAATCTCGCTGCTGACGCGGCTGATCATCTGCATGGAAAATCACAGCAAGGCCGCGGTGGCCGCGCCCATAGACGGGCCCCTGCCGCCATTGGCGACCGAATCCTATCTGCCGCCGCTGTCGCGGGCGCCGGACCATGTCGCGCCGCCGGCCCCGCCCGCGCCCGAACGCGTCAGACCGGAACCGCCGCGCCCGCCGGGCGAGCAAAAGCTTCAGCACACGGGCAGCGGCCTTAAAATTCTCCTGGCCGAGGACAATCCCGTCAATGCGCTGTTGATCCGCGAATTGCTGCGCCGCCGTGGCCATATCACCAAGGAGGTCACAACCGGCAGCGCCGCCGTGGCCGCCATGGACGAGGAAAATTTCGATCTGTTGCTTACCGATATTCACATGCCCGGCATGGATGGCATCGAAGCCGCCCGCGCCATCCGCGCCAGTGAAGAAAAACATGGCCGCCGCCGCACTCCCATCGTCGCCTTGACCGCCGACGCGCTGGAAACCGGCAAGCGGGCCTGTCAGGAAGCGGGCATGGACGGCTTTCTGACCAAGCCGGTGGACCCCGCCGAGCTGGAAGAAATGTTCCTGATGCTCTTCCCCAATGAGGACGGATTGCCGCAAACTGCCGCGGCATGATTCCTTCTACATCCGCCAAAAGTGGTGCGCGCAAGCGCTACGCCCTGCGCGATTATCTCAACCGGCGTGCACTGACCATGCTGGCGCTGGGCTTTTCTTCCGGCCTGCCCTTCCTGCTGGTGGCAAACACATTCGGCTTCTGGCTGCGCGATGAAGGCACCAGCCTGAAGGCCATCGGCTTTCTGTCCTGGGTTGGCCTGGCTTATTCCCTGCAATTCGTCTGGGCGCCACTGGTGGACCGGATTCCTGTTTTGAAGATACTGGGCCAGCGCCGCGGCTGGATGCTGGCGTCGCAATGCCTGGTGGCGCTGGGCCTGTTCGCCATGGCTTTCGTGGGCGTGCGCTTTGGCGTGCTGGTGCTGGGCGGCTGCGCCCTGGTGGTCGGGCTGTCCGCCGCCACCCAGGATATCGCCATCAATGCCTGGCGCATCGAAATCGCAAAATCGCAAGACGAACAGGGTCTGCTGATTTCCGCATACACGCTGTCCTACCGCATCGCCCTGATGTGCACCGATTCTCTGATGCTGATTGGGGCGCAGCATTTCGGCTGGCCGGCGGCTTACACGGTTTGCGGCCTGGCGATGGGGATCGGCATCGCCGCCAGCCTGTTCGCGCCCGAGCCGGCGCGCGGCGAAGGCGTGCTGGCGCGCCTCGAAAAAGAAAAGCCGCTATGGAGCGCGCGCGGATTTTTCGACGCCGTGGCCGGGCCCTTCATCGTCTTCTTCAAGACCTATGGTGCGAGCGCCTTGTTGATGCTGCTGGCGATCAGCCTTTACCGGTTGCCCGACTTCATGCGCGGCCCGCTCACCAATCCCTTTTTCCATGACCTTGGCGTGAGCAAGGATGTGATCGGCGCGGCGCGCGCCACGGTCGGGCTGGTTTCGATTTTCGCGGGTGTCGCGGCTGGCGGATTTTTCTGCCTGCAGCTTGGCTATATGCGCGCCCTGATGCTGGGCGCCATTCTTCAGTCCATCGGCATCTTTGCCCAGGCCGTGCTGACCGTGAATCACGATGTGCCGGCGTTTCTGGCGGCGATGGCGATTGACGATTTCGGCATCAGTGTCGCCGGCGTAACCTTGGTCGCTTACATGTCGTCGCTGACAAGCCTGGGTTATACCGCAACGCAATATGCGCTGCTGTCGTCGGCCTATGCGCTGGCGGGAAAATTCCTCAAGGGTTTTTCCGGCCTTATCGTGGAAGGGTTAACCCCACATTTCGGCTTGATGACCGCCTATGCCTTGTTTTTCATCGGCTCCGGTGTGATTGGGGTTCCGTCCTTGGCGCTTTTCGCCTTTTTGGGCCGCAAACAGCCCCCGGGCCAATCGCGGGCGATCTGACTGTCACAATTCGTTGCTCCGGCCCTGCGCTTGCGGTAAAATTATCAAACTGTCGCACTAAGGGCCTATGCCGGAGGGCAGATCCGAATCGTCTCTTGCCCGTATCGGCCACGACAGGCACTTAAAGGAAGATTCGCTTGGTCAATATTTACGAAGCCGGACCGTTTGAAGGCCGCCTGGAACAATGGCCAGTCCTGGCCGTGTCCGGCTCGCTGGAAGTGCGCCTGGCCGAGACCCAGCATGAAGTCGAGCAGGCACAGAGCCTGCGCTATGCCGTCTTCTATGAAGAGATGAGCGCGCTGCCGTCGGACGAAATGCGCCGGCTGCGCCGCGACTTCGACAAGTTCGATGATGTCTGCGACCATCTTCTGGTGGTGGACCGCGAAGTGCATGGCGAAGACGGCCAGCCTTTGGTGGTCGCCACCTATCGCCTGACGCGCGAGAAAGATGCGGCGCGGGCCGGCGGCTTTTATACCGCCAGCGAATACAATATCGCCCCGATGCTGAATGGCATGCCGCCCGGCACAAAATTCCTGGAGCTGGGCCGCTCCTGCGTGCTGAAAAGCTATCGCAGCCGTCCCGGCTCGATGCAGCTTTTGTGGAAAGGCCTGATGGCCTATGTCGCGCGCTTCGACATTGATCTGATGTTCGGCTGCGCTTCGCTGCCCGGCACCGATATCGAGGCGCTGGCGCTGCCGCTGTCCTATCTGCATCACTTCCATGCCATGCCGGAAAATCTGCGGGTCAAGGCGCGGCCGGAATTGTTCGTGGACATGAACCGCATGGCGCTGGATGCCACGCCGCAGCGCGAAGGCCTGCGCGCCCTGCCGCCGCTGCTCAAAGGTTATGTGCGCGCCGGTTGCTGCGTCGGCGATGGCGCGGTGATTGACCGCCAGTTCGGCACCACCGACGTCTTCATCTATTTCCCGCTTTCGGGCATTGACGCGCGCTACAAGTCGCGCTTCGGCCTCGCCAAGTAACGCGCGCCTGCGTTACTCCGCTTAAGCCAGATCGAACAGCAGCACTTCCGACGGCGCGTGTGAGCGCACTTGAATCTGCGTCATGTCGTTCAAGGCGGCGGCATCACCAGCTTTCAAATGTTCCTCACCGATGCTGACCTCACCCTTGACCACCTGCAGCCAGGCTTTGCGGCCGGGACGCAATGTGTGGATCGCCTCATTGTTCACATCCAGCTTGGCGGCCCAGATTTCGGCATCCTGCACCAGGCGCACTTCATTGGCCTGCGGCTCGGGGCCGGCGATGCGGGCAAAATGGTTGGTCACGGTGTCGGTCTTGATGGCCTTCTGCTCATAGCCGGGCTCGATGCCGCGCCGCGACGGCATGATCCAGATCTGCAGCAGGTGACAGGGCTCGGTGGCGCTGGCGTTGAATTCGGCATGGGTGATGCCGCTGCCCGCGCTCATGCGCTGGATTTCGCCGGGCTTGATGGTACCGCCGCCGCCGCTGGAATCCTTGTGGCTGATGGCGCCGTCGATGATGTAGGTGACGATTTCCATGTCGCGGTGCGGATGCGGCGGGAAGCCCGCGCCACCGGCGATCCAGTCTTCATTGATGACCCGCAGTGGGCCGAAGCTTTCATATTCGGGATCGTAATAGTCCCCGAAGGCAAAGGTATGCCGGGATTCCAGCCAGCCGATCTTGGTATGGCCGCGCTCACCGGATTTGCGAACCGTGATCATGAGCCTTTGCGCCTTTCAATCGCATCCCAGACCAGCGCCGCGATATCGGCGCCGCCGAACCGCTTGACCTCATGGATGCCGGTCGGAGAGGTAACGTTTATCTCGGTCATATAGTCGCCGATCACGTCTATCCCTGTAAAAATAAGGCCCCGGCGTTTCAATTCGGGCGCGATGGCGGCGCAGATGTCGCGTTCGCGCGCGCTGAGTTCCGTCTTTTCCGGCCGCCCGCCGACATGCATATTGGACCGCGCCTCGCCTGCCGCCGGCACCCGGTTGATGGCGCCGGCAAATTCGCCGTCCACCAGGATGATGCGCTTGTCGCCCTTGCGCACATCGGGAAGGTAACGCTGCACGATGACAGGTTCGCGATAGAAGGCGGTGAACATCTCCAGCAGCGAACCCAGATTTTCGTCGTCAGGCCGCACCCGGAACACGCCCGCGCCGCCATTGCCATAAAGCGGCTTTAAAATGATGTCCTTATGCTCATCGCGAAAGTCGCGGATTTCACGGGCATCGGTGGTGATCAAGGTGGGCGGAATAAACTCCGCAAATTCGGTGACGAACAGTTTCTCCGGCGCATTGCGGACATGCGCCGGATCATTGACCACCAAGGTTTTGGGATGGATGCGCTCCAGAATATGGGTGGCGGTGATATAGGCCATGTCGAAAGGCGGGTCCTGGCGCATCAGCACCACATCCGCCGCCGACAAGTCATAGACAAAGCCGTCGCCCAGCGCGAAATGATCGCCCGGAACAGCGCGCACGCTCAGAGGCCGCATGCGCGCGGTGACCTTATTCTCGCGGAAGGTCAGATCGCGCGGGCCGTAATACAGCAGGCCATGACCGCGCTTCTGCGCTTCCAGCATCAGCGCGAAAGTGGAATCACCGTTGATATCAATCTTCTCAATTGGGTCCATCTGGACCGCGACGGTCAGCGCCATAAAATTTTTCCCCCACTAATCATCAGCACGCCACACATCCTTGAAATGCCTTGGAATTCCGGCCACCGCAACAATGTCGAACCTGGCGCCGCGCCTGGCAAGGGGGGCGGCTGGCGAGATATAGGGACGCCGCCCGCGCAATGCGAGCCCGCTGGGCGGGGCCCACTGCCTGCGCGGCATCACGGGCAAGCCGCCGCGCCTTGACCTCGACAAAACACACCGGCCCGATCAGTGGCAGAGCAACCAGGTCAATCTCACCGGCATGGGTTTTGACCCGGCGGCCCAGGATGCGGTGGCCCTTGAGACGCAGCAGCAGCTCCGCCAGTCTTTCGCTGCGATGGCCGCGCTTTTCCGCCGCCTGCTTGCGCGTATTAGCGGCCATTCTTTTTCTCAAGTCCGCGCGCGTAGATTTCCTTGCGCGGCATATCCAGCAGCGCGGCGATCATGTCGCTGGCCGGTTTGAGCGGCATGAATTCCAGCGCGGCATCCAGCGCCGCATCCACCTTGCCGAAATCGGCAGCCGCCGCATGCGGCGGCCCGACCAGCAACGTCACTTCACCCTTGGGCGTCGCGGCCCCGGCATAATGCGCCGCCAGTTCGGCAAGCGTGCCGCGCCGCACATCTTCATGCAGCTTGGTCATCTCACGCGCCACTGCGACGGTGCGGATGCCCAACACCTCCTGCATCTGCGCCAGCGTTTCTGCCAGCCGCTGCGCCGATTCAAAAAATATCAAAGTGGCGCGAATGGCCTTCAGTTCTTCCAGGATCGCGCCGCGCTCGCCGGCGCGCGATGGCAAAAAGCCCGCGAACAGAAACCGGTCCGACGGCAGGCCCGCCAGCATCAGCCCGGTCAGGACAGCGCTGGGCCCCGGAATGGCGTGAACCGCGATGCCCTCTTCGATGGCGGCGCGCACCAGCTTGAAGCCGGGATCGCTGACCAGCGGCGTTCCCGCATCGCTGACCAGCGCGATCCGCTCGCCGCTTTTCAGCCGGGCCAGCAGCTTGGGCCGCATCTGGGCCGCGTTGTGATCATTATAGGGCACCAGGCTTTTACTGATGCCGTGAATGGTAAGCAGCTTGGAGGTGACGCGGGTATCTTCCGCAGCGATTGCGTCCACCCCCGCCAGCACCGACAGCGCCCGCAGGCTGACATCCTGGGCATGGCCGATGGGCGTGGCGGTCAAATAAAGTCCCGCCGCCAAATCGTTCAATTGCTGCGTTTTGCCCACGCGCTGCGTTTTACCTACGGTCTGTTTACCGCTGGCGGCCGACCCTTTAGTGTCGCCGGCCAAGGGATTCAGGGATGTCTTTGACTGTGGTTCGGGCTTTTTCACTTCGTCTTTGTGCCATTGCGCTGGCCTGCGGCATAGCCGCGTCCTGCGTCGCCCCCAAGCCGGTGGCGCCGCCGCCGCCGCCGCCCGTGGCCGTCCTGCCGCCGGCCCCCGTGGCCGGCCACCCTCTGAGCGCGGACTCGCCCGCCTTTTTGCGGCTGCCCAACCTGGCCCCCAATCAGACCCCCGTGCGGGTTGGCGTGATCCTGCCTTTGGCCGGCGGCGCTGCCGCCACCCGGACATTGGCCGCCGCCATGCTGAAGGCGGCCCAGCTGGCGCTTTACGATGCCAAGAAACCCAACATTGTGCTGATGACCGCCGATGAAGGCACCAAGCCCGCCGACGCCGCTGCGGCAGCGACCAAGCTGCTGGCCCGGGGCGCCGAAGTTATTATCGGGCCGCTGTTCGGCCCCTCGGTCACAGCGGTGGCGCCCATCGCGCGCGACCGCGGCGTGCCGGTGCTGGCCTTTTCGACCGACAAATCGGTGGCGGGCAATGGCGTCTATCTTTTGTCCTTCCTGCCGCAGAGCGAAGTGCGCCGGGTGGTGAGCTATGCCGCGAGCCAGGGCCATCACAATTTCTCGGCCATGGTGCCGCAAAACGCTTATGGCGATGTCATCGCCGATGCCTTTGGCGATGCCGTGAAAAGCACCGGCGCCACCAGCCTGGATGTCCAGCATTTCGCCAGCAACACCAATGCCGTGCTAGCGCCGTCGCAGACCATTGCCAAAAGCCAGGCCGATGCCGTGATGATCGCCCAGGGCGGCCCCATCCTGCGCGCCATCGGCCCCGACCTCAGCTTCAGCGGGTTGGACAAGAACAAGGTCAAGCTGCTGGGCACCGGCCTGTGGGACGATCCCACCATCGCGCGCGAAGACACGTTGCTGGGCGGCTGGTTCGCGGCGCCCGAGCCCGATGCCGACAACGCCTTTAACAGCCGCTATCGCGACGCCTTTGGCAGCAACCCGCCGCAATTGGCGTCGCTGGCCTATGACGCGGTGGCGCTGATTGCGCTGCTGTCAGGCGGCGAGCCTTATCACCGCTTTACGCAAGCCGCGCTAATGGACCCCAACGGCTTTTCCGGCGTGGACGGGATTTTCCGTTTCAATGCAGACGGCACATCCGAGCGTGGCCTGGCCGTGCTGGAAGTGCAGCCCGACGGTTTTCACGTCGTCAGCCCCTCGCCCAAGACCTTCCAGAATCCGGCGTCCTAGTTTAGCAGCCGGGCGATAACGGCGTTGAGCAGCAGGCGCCCGCGCGGCGTGGCGATCAGAATATCGTCCCGCAAGTTCAAAAATCCTTCTTCTTGCAGCGCGGCGATTTTTTCCGCATCCGGCCGAACGCCCCAGCGCTTTTCATAAGCGGCCAGATCCAGCCCCTCGGCCAGGCGCAGATTCATCAGCAGATGTTCGCGCGCCGCATCGCCATCGGCTACCGCTACCACTTCGGCAAAGGCGCGGCCGGTTTTCGCCACGGCTTCGCGCCAGCGTTCCGGCAGGCGCTGCGTCGCTGTCGCCATGCGCTTGCCCTTGAGGCTGACGCGGCCATGCGCGCCGGGGCCAACCCCGGCATAATCGCCATAGCGCCAATAGATCAGATTGTGCCGGCTTTCTGAGCCGGGCCGGGCATGATTGGAAATCTCATAGGCCGGCAAACCTGCTGCTTGTGTCAATTCCTGCGTCGTCTCGTAAAGCCCCGCCGCCACATCATCGTCGGGAATGACCAGTTCGCCGTTCTTGTGCAGCAGCGCGAAGGGCGTTTGCGGTTCAATGGTCAGTTGATAGAGCGACAGATGATCGGTGCCAAAGCCGAGCGCCTCTTTCAGTTCGGCGCGCCAACCCGCATCGCTCTGGCCGGGCCGGGCATAGATCAGATCCAGCGAAACCCGATCAAAATTGCGCATCGCCAGCGCCAGTGCCGCCTTGGCTTCGGCGGCATTGTGCAATCGCCCCAGCACTTTCAGATCGGTATCATTCAGCGCCTGTACGCCAAGCGACAGGCGATTGACCCCCGCCGCTTTGTAATCGGCAAAGCGCGCCGCATCGGTGCTGGCGGGATTGGCCTCAAGCGTGATCTCGACATCATTGGCCATGCGCCAGTTGCGCGAAATCTTGTCGAGGATGCGGGCGGTGGATTTTCCCGTCATCAAGGACGGCGTGCCGCCGCCGAAGAAAATCGTCTCAACCAGCGGGCGCTCTTCGCCTTGCGCTTTGGCCGTCCAGTCCAGTTCTTTTTCGATAGCATCCACCCAGCCATCTTCGTCAATGGCGGTGCGGACATGGGAATTAAAATCGCAATAGGGACATTTGGCGGCGCAGAAGGGCCAGTGAACATAGATGCCGAACGCCAATTATGTGCTCTCCGGAAAAATGCCGCTGTGCAGGAGTTTTTCGAACGCCTTGGCGCGGTGGCTCATGTCGTTTTTCACCTGCGGATCAATTTCGCCGAATGTCTGATCCCAGCCATCGGGAATGAAGATCGGGTCATAGCCGAAACCCAAAAGCCCGCGCGGCGGGAATGTCAGCTTGCCATGCACTTCGCCTTCAAACGATTTAATCTCGCCCTGCGGCATGGCAATGGAAAGCGCGCAGACAAAGCGGGCGGTGAAATCCGTGGCCCCTTTGGCCAGCAATTCCTTTTCCACCCGCGCCATGGCAATGCGAAAATCCTTGGACGGCCCGGCCCAGCGCGCCGAATAAATGCCCGGATCGCCGCCCAGCGCGTCCACCCACAATCCGGAATCATCGGCCAAAGCCGGATGCTTGCCGGCATCGGCGGCGGCGCGGGCTTTCAGTTCGGCATTGGCGATAAACGTCGCGCCGGTCTCGATGGGCTCCGGCAATCCCAGATCGGCGGCGCTGAGTGGCGTGATGCCATGCGGGCCCAGCAGCGCCTTGATCTCCCGCACCTTGCCTTGATTGTGGCTGGCGACGATCAATTGGCTGCCGCGCGGCAGCTTCACGCTTTTTTGTCCAGCGAGGCGATAGCCTGCTTCTGCAGTTCCACCAATTCGCCAATGCCCTTGCGCGCTAGGCGCAAAAGGGCGGTCAATTGTTCTTCGCTGAAGGGCGCACCTTCGGCGGTGCCTTGAATCTCCACCAGCCCGCCCGAACCGGTGAGCACGAAATTGGCATCGGTCTCGGCGGTGGAATCTTCTTCATAATTCAGATCCAGCAGCGTCTCGCCCTTGACGATGCCGCAGGAAACCGCCGCGACATGATCCTTGAGCAGCGGCGTTTTCAGCAGGCCGGTCTTCTGCATCAGGTGGGCGCACTGCGCCAGCGCGACATAGCCGCCGGTAATCGCAGCGGTGCGCGTGCCGCCATCGGCCTGCAGCACATCGCAGTCAATCACGATCTGGCGTTCGCCCAAAGCGGTGAAATCACAGATGGCGCGCAGGCTGCGCCCGACCAGACGCTGGATTTCCTGGGTGCGGCCCGACTGTTTGCCGGCGGCGGCTTCGCGGCGCATGCGTTCATGGGTGGAGCGCGGCAGCATGCCGTATTCCGCCGTCACCCAGCCCTTGCCCGAGCCTTTGAGAAAGGGCGGGGCCTTTTCTTCCAGGCTGGCGGTGACCAGCACATGGGTGTCGCCGAATTTGACCAGGCAGGAGCCTTCGGCATGGCGGGAAAAGCCGGGGGTGAGGCTGACGGCCCGAAGGGCGTCGGAGGCGCGGTTGGATAGGCGCATGGGTGTGTATATCTTGAAGGAGAGGAACGGGGCGGTTACCTAGCTTCTTTGCCCCGGCCCGTCCATGGACGGACAGCACCCCTTAAACATCGTTTCAAATCAAAGGCTTAAATTGGACTCGCGCAATTCCACCCCTCACGGCATGCCCCTGGGCGAGCGTTCGCGCGAGGTCTTTCGCCATTTGGTGGAGGCCTTTCTGGCGTCGGGGGAGCCTGTGGGCTCACGCACCCTCTCTCAGCGCATGCCGCAGACCCTGTCGCCCGCCTCGATCCGCAATGTGATGGCCGACCTGGAACTGATGGGGCTGCTTTATGCCCCGCACACCAGCGCCGGACGGGTGCCGACCGAACGCGGCCTGCGGCTGTTTGTGGATGGCATGCTGGAAATCGGCGAACTGGCGCCCGATGAGCGCGTCGCCATTGAAGCGCGCATGTCGGGCAGCGGGCGGCGGATCGAAGACGTGATGATCCAGGCCACCCAGTCCTTGTCCGGCCTGTCGCGCTGCGCCGGGCTGATGCTGACCGCCAAGCAGGATACCACGCTCAAGCACGTGGAATTCGTAGCGCTGCGGCCCGGCCAGGCGCTGGTCATCATGGTCAGCGAGGACGGCCAGGTGGAAAACCGCGTCATTGATACCCCCGCCGGGCTGCCGGTTTCCGCCCTGATGGAAGCCTCCAATTACCTCAACGCCCGGCTGACCGGGCGCACCATGGATGCGGCGCGGGCGGAAATCCTGGCCGAACTGGAAGGCGAGCGGGCAATGCTCGACAGCCTCACCGCCAAGGTGGTGGCCGAGGGGCTGGCGACCTTGTCCCTCATGGCCGGGTCGCAGCAATCGGCTGGCGACGACAAGATGTTGATCGTGCGCGGCCAGTCGCACCTGCTGGATTCGGTGGACGCCCAGGCCGATATCGAACGGGTGCGCACCCTGTTCGAGGATATCGAGCGCAAGAACGACCTGATCCGGCTGTTGGAACTCGCCAAGGAAGGCGACGGGGTTCGCATTTTCATCGGCTCGGAAAACCGGCTGTTCAGCCTGTCGGGATCTTCCATCGTGGCTGCGCCTTATGCCAATGCGGCGGGCAAGATCGTGGGCGTGATCGGCGTCCTGGGCCCCACCCGGCTTAACTATGGCCGCATCATTCCCATGGTGGACCATACCGCGAAAGTTATTGGACGGCTGCTTGCCTAAAGTTTAAGGAACACGACCATGAGCGACGAACAGAATACCGAAATCCCCACCGCCCCTTTTCCGGGCGACGACAATCCCCATGCGGCGGAATTCGCCGTGCTGGAAGCCCTGAAGGCCGAAGTCGAAAGCCTCAAGGACCAGCGCCTGCGCGCCCTGGCAGAAGTGGAAAATATCCGCCGCCGCGCCGACAAGGAAAACAAGGAAGCCTCGCAATATGCGGTGACAAAATTCGCCCGCGACATGTTGGGCATCGCGGACAATTTCGCCCGCGCTTTGGCCGCCTGCCCGCCCGCGTTGCGCGCTAGCGCCGATCCGCAAGTGGCCGCCGTGCTGGATGGCGTCGAGGCCACCGACCGGCAATTGCTGGCGACCATGGAACGCTATGGCGTCAAGCAGATCGAAACCGACGGCAAGTTCGACCCCAATCTGCATCAGGCCATTGCCGAAGTCCCCGGCGGCGGCAAGCCGCCCGGCACTATCGTGGATGTGATGCAGACCGGCTTTATGATTGGTGACCGTCTGCTGCGTCCCGCCATGGTGACGGTGGCGCGGCGGGGCGATCCCATACCGGACTCCGTTGATACGAAAGTCTGACCGATGGCGGATGTGAAAATCGTGGTGGCAGGCGCCTCGGGCCGCATGGGCCGGGCGCTGGTGCGCGAAATCAGCCAAGGCCATGGCGTCACTTTGGTGGGCGCGCTGGAAGCCGAAGGCCATCCCGATCTGGGCATGGACAGCGGCAGCCTGGCGGGGCTGCAGCCCAACGGCATCAAGCTCTCCGCCGATCCCTTGCCGCTGCTGGCCCATGCCGAGGCGGTGATAGATTTCACCCGCCCCATCGTGTCCACCATGCTGGCCGATCTCGCCGCCCAGGCGCGCATTGTCCATGTCATGGGCACCACCGGATTTTCTCCCGCCGATGAAAAACGCATTGAGGCCGCTTCGCGCCATGCCGTGATCGTCAAGTCAGGCAATATGAGCCTTGGTGTGACTTTGTTGGCGGCGCTGGTGGAGAAGGCCGCCAAGGCATTGCCGGGCTTCGATGTCGAAATTCTGGAAATGCATCACAAGCTGAAAGTGGACGCGCCGTCCGGCACCGCCCTGCTGCTGGGCAATGCCGCCGCACGCGGACGCGGCGAGCCGCTGGACAAACTGCGCCGCGGCGATGGCAATAACGGACCGCGCCAGGACGGCAGCATCGGCTTCGCCAGCATGCGCGGCGGCACGGTGGTGGGCGAACATGACGTCATTCTGGCGGGTTCTGGCGAGCGCATCACCTTGTCCCATTCCGCCGAAGACCGTTCCATCTTCGCGCGCGGCGCGGTGCAGGCCGCACGCTGGGGTCACGGCCAAAAACCCGGCCTCTATGGAATGACGGATGTGCTGGGCCTCTAATGGTCAAGCTGATGACGCGTGCCGAAATTGAAGACTTCTTCGCGCGGCTGAAAAAGCAAAATCCCGATCCCAAGACCGAGCTACAATACAAAAATCCCTACACCCTGCTGGTGGCCGTGGCGCTGTCAGCCCAGGCCACCGACAAATCGGTCAACAAGGCGACACAGCCTTTGTTCAAGACCGTGGACACGCCGCAGAAAATGCTGGCGTTGGGCGAAGGCAAACTCACCGAAGCGATCAAGACCATCGGGCTGTATCGCGGCAAAGCCAAGAACGTCATCGCCGCCGCGAAGCTGCTGATTGAAAAACATGGCGGCGAAGTCCCCAGGGATCGCGCCGCGCTGGAGGAATTGCCCGGCGTTGGCCGCAAGACCGCCAATGTGGTTTTGAATGTCGCGTTCGGCGAACCCACCATCGCAGTGGATACGCATATCTTCCGTGTTTCTAATCGCACCGGCCTGTCGCCAGGCAAGGATGTGTTGGCGGTTGAATTGGGATTGGAAAAGAAAATCCCGGAGAAATATCTCGGCCACGCGCATCACTGGCTGATCCTGCATGGCCGCTACACCTGCATCGCTCGCAAGCCGCTATGTCCCACCTGCGTGGTGCGCGATCTTTGTCACTTCCCGGACAAGACAAAAGAACTGCCGCCGGAAAAACCGCGCTTGAAGATCAAGAAGCTTTCTTCAAAGCACTGAGGCAGGCGGGATCGGCGGAATCACCCGGTCCCCGTGGCACGGTCTCGATGTGGCTGACCGCGCCGCTGGTGAAAAAGAAAAAGGCGTGGCAGGCGCCAGCATCATAGCGCCACATCTCGGTGACGCCGTCCTTGCGGGAAAATGCCGGCCCGCCCAGACGCGCCCGCAAGGCATCCAGCGTTAGCCCGGCATAACCGGGCGGTTCGGGCTGCCGCCGGGGCGCCGCCGGAATCGGCACGCTGGGTGCGACGCGCGGCGCCGGGGTCTTGGCGGCGCAGCCTGCCAGCAACAGCAAAGCGGCCAGAATTACAAATTTGCGAGTCACGCTGTCTCCTGCCGCGAAATGCGGTGGAACAGATGCACCATCAGCGCCGTGCCGAACAGGGGCGCGATCAGATCCAGCAGCGGAATTTCACTCAGCAGGGCGATCACGACGCCGCCGCCCCACACCTGCCAGCCATGGGATTTGCGCAAGGAGTCAACCTGCGCCACCGGCAGATGGCGCAGGCCCGCCAGCTCGAAATATTCCCAGCCCAGCAACCAGCCATTGGCGATCAGGCTGAGAAATTCGCCCAGCCCCGGCAGTGCGACATCCAGCGGCAGCAGCAACAAATCCGCCCCCAGCACCATCGCCGTCAGGCGCATCCCCGCTTTTAAACTCGGCCAGAAGCTGGTGGGCAGGCTGGACGCCCCGGGATATTCCCGCGCTTCGATCCTGCCGGCCACCCGGTCCAGGAAAAAGGTGCCAAACAGCGCCGCCACCGGCGCACCCAGGGCACTGAGCAGAAAAACAAACAATACCGGCGCCAGCAATTCCAGCGCCCGGTTGACCTGCGGGTTTCCCAGCACCGGCAAGTGGGCGAGCAGGATTTCCGCCCCCGCCAGCCCGATCAGGAACATCAGCAGGGTCAGCATGGCCGAACGCAGCGCAATTGCGGCATAGCCAGGCTGGAAAATCAGCCGCGCGGCGCGGGCGATGCTTGCGAACATGGGGCCAGTTCCGTATGGCAGGGACAAACTTATATAGCGGGAAACACCATGCCGAAAAAATACGATGTCGCCAGCCTGGGCAACGCCATTGTGGATGTCATCGCCTCGGTGGATGACCGCTTTCTGCTGACCCATCGCATCGCCAAAGGCGGCATGACCCTGATTGACGAATTCCGCGCGAAGGAATTGCTCAAGGCACTGGCCGACAACAGCCAGGCGCTCAGCTCGTTGCATGAAGTGGCCGGCGGCTCGGCTGCCAACACCATGGCGGGGCTGGCCTCATTGGGCGGCACCGGGTTGTTCGTGGGCAAAGTCTATGACGACCGGCTGGGCGAAGTGTTCGGCAAATCCATGTCGGCACAGGGCATCAGCTTCACCACGCCGCCGACCAAACAAGGCTCGACCACCGCAAGCTGCATGATCGCAGTGACACCGGACGGCCAGCGCAGCATGAGCACCTATCTGGGCGCCTGCCGCGAGTTGATGCCCGATGATGTGAATGAAGAAGATGTGGCCGATGCCAGCCTGCTCTATATCGAAGGCTATCTGTGGGATGAAGAAAACGCCAAGCAGGCATCGCGCAAAGCCATCGCCGCCGTGAAGGGCGCGGGTGGCCGCGTGGCGCTGTCGCTGTCGGATTCCTTCTGCGTCGGCCGCTTCCGCGACGAATTCCTGCATCTGCTGGAGCGCGATGTGAATATCCTGTTCGCCAATGAAGACGAAGCCAAGGCGCTGTTCCAGGAAGAAGAGTTTGACGGCGTTCTCGCCAAGGCCAAGGCCTGGGGCGGCATCGCTGCTATCACCCGCTCTGCCAAGGGCTGTGTGGTGATGGAAGAAGGCCAGCAACACACCGTCCCCGCCGCCCCGGTGGCGCGGGTGATTGACACCACCGGAGCTGGCGATCAGTTCGCTGCCGGATTTCTCTATGGCCTGACACATGGCAAGGGCCTGGCCGATTGCGCCAGGCTGGGCGCCATCGCCGCCGCAGAAGTCATCTCGCATTACGGCGCGCGCCCGGAAACCTCGCTGAAGCAATTGGCGGCGAAAGCCGGACTGGCCTAATCGCAGGCTCGCTCCAGGCGCGAGGAATTTTGTGACCTGAGCAGGAGCGTCGCGCGGAGCGTGCGTAAGCACGTGAGCACGCGCGACGCACTCAGGGCGCAAAAGAACCGCGCCCTTATTTAGTCGCCACGTTCGGTTTTGCGCAGATAGATATACAGCGCGCCGGCGCCGCCATGACGCACATGGGCAGGCGCGGTACCTGCGATCAACGCAGCGAATTGCGGTTCGTTCAACCAGCGCGGCACCATTTCCTTGAGCACGCCATGGCTGCGCGTCATCCAGCCGGCATCGTCTTCATTCTTCGGATTGCCCTTGCCGGTCACCACCAAAGTGAGCCGCAAGCCGCTTTTGCGAGAGCGCTGCAAGAACGACAGCAAGGCGCGATGCGCCGCCTCCTGCGTCATGCCATGCAGGTCCATGCTCGCCTGCGGCCGCACCCCGCCGCGCTTCAACCGCTCCCGCGTATTGCCGTCCAGCGCAATCCCGCCGGATTTGGGCTTGGCGGCGGGCTTTTTCGGCTTGGCTTTGGCGATCACCTGCGGCCGGCTGGTTTCCACCGTTTTGCGGAACAGAATCTTTTCGTCTTCGGTGGTGCGCCGTTTCATAGGAAGTCTTTTTGCTGTCCCAGCTTGGCTGCCAGCGCCTTGGGCAATAGCACAAAGAGCGCGCCATCGGATTTCATGCTGCCCGCCTGATCTTGCGCCTTGTCACCAAAACCGAAAAATACATCGCCGCGCACCGCGCCCCGTATCGCGCCGCCGGTATCCTGGCCGATCAAAAGCCCACGCACTGGCGCGGCATCCACATAATAGGGCGCGCCCAATGTATTGAGGCGCGGATCAATCGCCAGACTGGCGCTGGGGGTCAGCGCCGCGCCCAAGGTGCCGGCATTGCCCAGTGCCGCATCGCCGACCGGTTTCTCTTCGAAAAAGATAAAGGACTGGTCGGCTTCCATCACGGCCTGGGCCCGCGCCGGATTTTTCTTTAGCCAATCGCGGATCGTCGCCAGCGAAACATTTTCCCGCGCCAGAGCGCCATCGGCAATCAGCACCTTGCCGATGGCGGTATAAGGCTTGCCATTCTCGCCGGCATAGCCGATGCGCTCGTTGCCGCCTTCTGCAAACCGCACCCGGCCCGAGCCCTGGATCTGCAAGAAGAACAGCGCGATGGGATCGTCGCACCAGAACAGGATTTTCGCATTGGCAATGCCATGGGCGTCAATCGCGGCGCGGTCGGCATAGGGCACCAGCTTCTGCCCCTCCAGCCTGCCCGAGACATGCTCGCCGGCAAAGCGCGGCGAAAATTGCGTCAGGTCCACCCGCACCAGGTCGGGCGGCAAGCCATAGACCGGCGTCTGATAGGCGCCTTGCCGCGCATGGCTGGCATTGATTTGCGGCTCGTAATAGCCGGTGAAAAGGCCGGTTTGTTTTCCTTCGCCGGAAATGCGGTAGGGGGTGAAATTCTCTTCAAAGAAAGACCGGGCATCGCCGTTGATATTGGAATTGGCATTGGCGCAGACCGGCAGCCAGTCGCCCACCGTGCCTGCATAACCTTTGCCGCCCATGGCGTCCTGCACGGGCTTGCTGGCGAGCACGGCGCAACCGCGCACGAAAGACGCCAGCGCCTTGGCCGCATCGGCTGCTTTCCAATCCGGCAAATCGGCGAACGTCGCGCGGGCCAACTGCATGGAGGCCACTGGCGCTTTTGGCGGTGATACGGGCAGCTGATGCCAAAGATAAAAGCTCACCACTGTCGCAAACAGCGCGAACAGCACCAAAGCGATGCGCAGATTTTTCAGGCCGCGTCGCCCGCAGTCGCGACCAGGGCCCAGTTGGGATCGGGCGCATGGATGGAGCGGGCAAAGCTCCAGCGATCCGCCACTTCCCGCACGGTGCCGTCCGCGGCGGTGAAATTGGCGCTGAAGGCCACCGTGATATCGGCCACCCCGCCGGCCGTGCCGGGGGACAGATCGGCGCCCACGATGCGCGCATCAATGATGTTGGTCATGCGATCCGGCGTACCAGAACGCGCGGCAATCTCGCGCTCAAAAGCGGCAAAGACTTCGTCCGACAAAAGCGGGCGCAGCGCCAGGCGGTCAGCATCGCCATAGGCTTTCTGTATGACCTCATAGGCGACGCGGGCGCCGCTGAGGAACCGGTCGCGGTCAAAGGCGGGATCGGCCAGTTCAATGTCCAGCAAGCCGCGGGCGCAGGCGCCTTCCGGCGGCAGGGTCTGCGCATCCGGTGCGCCGGCGCGGTGCACATCGCGCAAGGGTGACGGGGCGCGATTGCCAAGCGCGGCGTCATTCTGCGGCTCATGGCCGGTGCGGCGGCCCAGCACGGTGTAAAGCCGGAACAGCAACACCCCTGCCACCATCGCGGCAATCAGAATTCCGACCAATTGTGAATCCGGCATATTCTTTCCTTATGGCCCCGACCCTAGCGTTCTCGGCCCCCTCAGGTCCAGTTTCGTGGGGTCCCGTTGACAGTGCCGGATACCCCCATAACGCGCCAAATCGGCTCTTAGCCTTGTCTTAAATACAGAATCCATGGTAGCGCGCGGCCATCAGGCGATAGACGGCCAACATAAGGACGGCACCCATGAGCAGCGACGGCGGCGAAAACAAGCCCAATCTTCAGATTATCGGCCAGTACATCAAGGATTTGTCCTTCGAAAACCCCGGCGCGCCGGCGGTTTTGGGCACCAATCCCGAGATGGACCTGGGCGTGGATCTGCAGGCCAAGCCCGCCGGTCCCGACCTGTTCGAAGTGGTGCTGAGCCTGCGCATTCGGGCCAATTTTGAAGGCAAGCCCCTGTTCATCCTGGAACTCGCCTATGCCGCACTGATCCGGATGCAGAATATTCCCGAAGACGCGGTCCAGCGCATGCTGCTGATCCAGACCCCCTATCTGATGTATCCCTTCGCCCGCCGCATCCTGTCCGACATGGTGCGCGATGGCGGCATGCCGCCCTTGATGATCGAGCCGATTGATTTCGGCGCGCTCTATCAGGCCAAGATGGGCCTGGCGGCACAGCAGGCGGAAACACCGACCGCCTAAACCTGATTCCAGATCGCGTCCGCCCCCAGTTCCTTTTCGACAAAGGCCAGGTGCAGCGCGAGCTCGTCCACCGAAATGCGCGGCGCCAGAGGCTGGGGCCGCTGGTGCGCGCGTGGGCTTTCGGGCTCGGCGCTGGCGGCGGCAATCTCAATCGGCGCCAGCGCCAACCCGCGCTGCCGCCCGCCGATCAGTTCCAGATAAATCTGGGCGGTGAGGTCCGCGTCCAGTAGCGCGCCATGCTTGCTGCGCGCGCTCAAATCCACGCTGAAGCGCTTGCACAGCTCATCCAGCGAATAGCGCGCGCCGGGAATTTTGCGCTTGGCGATTTCAATCGTGTCAATGGCGCGCGACAGCGGAATGGCCGGATGGCCGGTACGCGCCAGCTCGGCATTGATGAATTTGATGTCGAAGCTGGCATTGTGAATCACCAGCGGCGCATCCCCGATGAAAGCGAGGAATTCTTCTGCCACCGCCGCGAAGAAAGGCTTGTCGGCGAGAAAATCGTTGCTGAGGCCATGCACCCGCTGCGAGTCCATCGGCACTTCGCGTTCCGGGTTGAGATAGGCCTGAAAGGTGTTGCCGGTGGGGAAATGATCCACCAGTTCGACGCAGCCGATTTCCACAATTCTGTGGCCGTCCGAAGGCTCAAAGCCCGTCGTTTCGGTATCGAAAACAATCTCACGCATCAGCTGATTTTCTTGGTAATGTCAGAAAGGATCATCCGCACTTGCTGACGAGCGTGATCCAGCCCCTGGTCCGTGACAACCACATAATGCGCCCGCGCCCGCTTTTCCACATCCGGCATTTGCCGCGCCAGCAGGGCCTCGAATTTTTCCGCCGTCATGCCGGGCCGTGCCAGGGCGCGCGCACGCTGCAGCGCCCCAGGCGCGCTGGCCACCACCAGCGCATCCAGTCCCACCTCGGCGCCGGTTTCAAATAACAGCGGAATATCCAGCAGCACGATGGGTGTTTTGTTTGCCGCCGCCTCTTGCAAGAATGCGTCGCGTTCTTGTGCCACCAGCGGATGCACCAGCGCTTCCAATTTCGCCAGCGCGGCAGGATCAGCGGCCACCAGCGCCGACAGCGCCGCCCGGTCCACCGCGCTGTCCTTTACCGCTTGCGGAAAAACCTGCGCGACCGCCGCCACGCCGGCGCCGCCCTTGCCGTACAGTTTGTGGATGGCGGCATCGGCGTCATGAACGACCACGCCTTCGGCGGCGAACAATCTGGCGGTCTCGCTTTTGCCCATGGCGAGCGAGCCGGTCAGGCCGATGACGAAAGGCCTAGCCATGCAGCGCCTGCACCAACGCCGCCCGCAAGCCCGGCGTCACTTTGGGCCGCACGCCAAAGAAAGCTTCAAAAGACGGCACCGCCTGATGCATCAGCATGCCGAGCCCATCAATCACTTTGAGGCCCCGCGCCGCGGCGTCTTTGAGCAATTGTGTCTCCAGCGGATTATAGACGATGTCGCAAACCGCTGCGCCCCGCGGCAGCCCCGTCAGATCGAGCGCCAGAGGCGGCGTGCCCGCCATGCCGGCGCTGGTGGTGTTGAGCAGCAGCGACGCCTGCGGCGCCAGCGCGGTCCAGCTTTCCAGCGGTCCCGGCAGCAGCTTGGCGGTGAGATTGAGCGCCAGCGCATGGGCAAGGCTGTCCGCCCGCGCGTGATGGCGGTTGAGAATATGGATCTGCGCCGCGCCCAGTTCATCCAGCGCCAGCAAGGCGCCGCGCGCCGCGCCGCCCGCGCCCAGCAGCACCACGGTTTTTCCCGCCAGTTCGCCCAGATTTTCCTGGAGGCTCTGATAAAGCCCGACATGATCGGTGTTGCGGCCCTGGATGCCGTCCTTGCTGAACACCAACAGATTGACGGCGCCGCAGATTTCCGCGGCCCGGTCACGTGTTTGCGCCAGTTCGAAAGCGGCTTCTTTATGCGGCACGGTGACATTGACCCCGGCAAAGCCAAGCCCGCGTACCCGTTCGATCTCAGCAGCAAATTGTTCGGGCTGGGCCGGCAACCGCAGTATTTCGCCGTCCACGCCATATTCCTTCAGCCAATAGCCATGCAGCACGGGCGAAAGGGAATGCGTCACTGGCCAGCCGATTATGCCCGCCCTCTTCATGGGATAAGTGTCATGCGTTTAAGATTCCTTGCGCCCGCAGCGCCGCCAGAACCGGCAGCAAAGGCAGCCCCAGAATGGTGAAGGCATCGCCCTCCACATGGGAGAATAACTGCGCCCCACGCCCTTCATAGCGATAGCCGCCGACACAGGACAACAAGCCTTCACCCTCTGCCGCCAGATAATCATCCAGAAACGCAGTGCTGAGCACCCGCATGGTCAGGTGCGCCGTGCCGGTATAATCCCACACCAAAGCGCCGTCCCGGGCCAGCGCCGCCGCGGAGATCAGCTGATGCGGTTTTCCCGACAATTTTTGCAGCAGGCTTTTCAGCGTCGCCATGTTGGCGCATTTGGAAACAATCTTCGGCCCAAACGCCACCACGGAATCTCCGCCCAGCACCAGCGCCCCTGGACTGCGGCGCGACACGGTGATGGCTTTCTGCTGCGCCAGCGCGGCGGCGATCCCCGCCGCGTCACTGCCTTTGTCCCACAAATCCGCGATTAGGGAGGTTTCATCCAGGTCGGCGGCGGAAACGCGAAACGGCACGCCGGCAGCGGTCAGCATTCTTTGGCGGGACGCGCTGGCGGAGGCCAGCACCAGCGCACTCATGGTACCGTCTTCTCTTGGAAATCCTGGTCCTGCGGCGCGGCGCGTTCCTGCCGTTCGGCCAGAAGATTCATCACCGCTGCCGCCGTTTCTTCAATGGAGCGGCGGGACACATCCAGGGTCGGCCAGTCATGCTGTTCGAACAGCCGGCGGGTGGCATTGATTTCCTCGCGCACCACATCGGGATCAATATAACTGGTATCGCGCCCCTCCCCCATGCTGGCGAGGCGGTTGCGCCGCACCTGCACCAGCCGGTCGGGTGTTACCCACAGCCCCACGATCAGCGGCTTTTTCGCCGCCAGCAATTGCGGCGGCGGCGGCATATGCGGCACCAGCGGCACATTGGCCGCTCGCACACCACGAATGGCCAGATAGACGCAGGTGGGCGTCTTGGACGTACGGCTGGCGCCGGTCAGGATCACTTCCGCATCGCCGATCGTGTCCAGGGACTGGCCATCATCATGGGCGATGGTGAAATTGAGGGTATCAATGCGTTCCAGATAGCGCTGATCCACCTGGTGCTGGCGGCCGACCTTGTGGGTTTCGCGCGATCCCAGGAAGCCGCGCAGCGCCGTCACAGGCGCATCCAGCACATCTACACATTCGATCAACAAGGCGTCGCAGCGGTAGATCAGCTTGTCGCGCAAATCCTGGTTGGCCAGGGTGAAAAACACCAGGCCCGGCGTGATGGTGATATGGTCCAGCGCGCGCGCCAGCTGGTGCTCGCCGCGCACCAGGGCATAGAAATGAACTTGAACATCCACATTCTCGAACTGCGCCAGCGCGGCATTGGCCAGGGCATTGAGGGTCTCGCCGGTCGAGTCCGAGACCAGGTGAATATGAAATTTTTTCTCCACAAACTGTCCCGATCGCTCCACGGTGATTCAGAGGCACAGCCCTCTATCCCCAGCGCCAGGACACAGACGGACGCCCCAGGCGGGACGTCTGTGCATGACAAGAGGATGACAAGGATAGCATTTCGGGACAGTTTGGCGAGAGTGGCTTTACCCTAAAGCCTTGAAGACGCACGCCTTGACGTCTATTGGAGCGCCCTGATTTCCAAAGCCTCCACAGATTCACATAGCAAACAACATCTTCATCATTACCCTTAGTCTAAATGTTCTTATGAAGGAGAGCCTGTGAAGCTTGGGATAGTTCTGTTCAACCTGGGCGGGCCAGACAGCCCCGAAGCCGTTGAGCCGTTCCTGCGCAACCTGTTTTCCGATCCTGCGATCATCACCCTGCCCGGCGTGATCCGCATTCCCTTGGCCCGCTTCATTGCCCGCCGGCGGGCGCCCCTGGCGCGTGCGATCTATGACCATATCGGCGGCAGTTCCCCAATCCTCGAAGAAACCCAGAAACAGGCTCGGGCGCTGGAACAGGCGCTGACCGCGCCGGGGATCGAGGCGCGGGCCTTTGTCGCGATGCGCTGCTGGCATCCTTTCAGCGACGGGACCGCCCTGGCGGTGAAAAAATTCTCCCCCGACCACATCGTGGCGTTGCCGCTTTATCCGCAATATTCGACCACGACCAGCGCCTCTTCCTTGAAGGATTGGGATCGGGCCGCCAAGAAGGCCGGGTTGGCGCAGCCGCTCTCCAGGGTGTGCTGCTACCCGGACGAACCTGGCTTCATTGCCGCAGCCGCCGCGAAAATCCGCACCACCATGGCCGATCTCAAACCGGGCCTGTCCTATCGGTTGCTGTTGTCCGCACACGGGCTGCCGAAGAAGGTGGTTGCCGGCGGCGATCCCTATCAATGGCAGGTTGAGCGCACGGCGAAGGCGCTGGTGGCGGCGCTGGACATTCCCGAATTGGACTGGACCATCTGCTACCAAAGCCGTGTGGGGCCCTTGAAATGGCTTGAGCCGGCAACGGATGCGGAAATCCGCAAAGCCGGTGCGCAGGGCAAAGGCGTGATCGTCGCGCCTATCGCTTTCGTCAGCGAACATTCGGAAACCCTGGTGGAACTGGATATCGAATATGGCAAGCTTGCGCGTGAAGCGGGCGTGCCCGATTATCGCCGGGCCGCAACCGTGGGGGCTGATCCGGCTTTCATCGCCGGACTGGCGGGGCTGGTGCGCCGCGCCGTGGATTCAAGCGGCACGATCAACAGCGGCGACGGCCGCTTGTGTCCCAAGGAATTTTGCCGCTGCGCTTTGGAGTGATTGTGGATGGAAAATTTACGCAACGCGCTGCTGGAATATACCTCCTGGATTATCGCGTTTCATGTGATCGCGGTGATCGCCTGGATGGCGGGAATGCTCTATCTGCCCCGCCTGTTCGTCTATCACACCGAAACCGTGCCGGGATCAGAAGGCAGCGAACGCTTCAAGGTGATGGAGCGCAAACTGCTCAAGGGCATCATGAACCCGTCCATGATTGCGGTCTGGATTCTGGGGCCGCTGCTGGTCTGGCTCACCGGCGCCTATACCGAAAGCTGGTTTCAGCTGAAGTTCATCCTGGTGATCATCCTCAGCGGCATGCACGGGTTTTTTGTGCGCTGCTGGCGGGATTTCGCCAATGACCGCAACACCCGGCCTGCCCGTTTCTACCGTATCGTCAACGAGGTTCCGGCGCTGCTGATGGCGTTAATTGTCATTTTGGTAATCGTGAAGCCCTTTTCCTGAGCTTCGAAAATCGTGCCGCCGGGGGGTTGCAGGCGATTTGCAAGCCCGCAAAATCCGGCTATAACCGATCCGTTCCCTCAAGACCCGAAGGCCTCCCGCGATGTCCGCCGGAAAGCCGGGGCCGGCAAAACCGGTGCGGGTCAGACCAACTCCCGATGAAAAATTCCAGGGGCTTTTCCGCAGCCCCGTTCACCGGGCCAAATTCCTCTCAGGTGTTATTGCCATGACAGTTCAAGACGGCTTGCAGACCATGAAGCTGCAGGAGCTCAAGAATAAAAAGCCCGGCGACCTGCTGGCCTTTGCCGAAGAGCTCGAAATTGAGAATGCCTCGTCCATGCGCAAGCAGGACATGCTGTTCGCCATCCTCAAGGAATTGGCTGAGCGCAATGTCGAGATCATGGGCCAGGGCGTGGTGGAGACCCTGCAGGACGGCTTCGGCTTCCTGCGCTCCCCCGAATCCAATTACCTGCCCGGCCCCGACGATATCTATGTTTCCCCTTCGCAGATCCGCCGTTTCGGCCTGCGTACCGGCGATACGGTGGAAGGCCCGATCCGCGCGCCCAAGGACGGCGAACGCTATTTCGCGCTGCTCAAGGTCACCACCATCAATTTCGAAGACCCCGAGCAGATCAAGCACAAGGTCCATTTCGACAATCTGACGCCGCTTTATCCGACACGCTGGCTCAAGATGGAGCTGGACGATCCCACCATCAAGGACAAGACCGGCCGCGTCATTGACATCGTGGCGCCACAGGGCATGGGCCAGCGCGCTTTGATCACCGCCCCGCCGCGCACCGGCAAGACGGTCATCCTGCAGAACATCGCCAAGGCGATGGCGGTCAATCATCCCGATGCCTTCCTGATCGTGCTGCTGATCGACGAGCGCCCGGAAGAAGTCACCGACATGCAGCGCACCGTGGTGGGCGAAGTGATTTCCTCCACCTTCGATGAACCGGCGACGCGTCACGTCCAGGTCGCCGAAATGGTGATCGAAAAGGCCAAGCGCCTGGTCGAGCACAAGCGCGATGTCATCATCCTTCTCGACTCGATCACGCGCCTTGGCCGCGCCTACAACACCGTGGTGCCGTCTTCCGGCAAGGTGCTGACCGGCGGCGTTGACGCCAACGCCTTGCAGCGTCCCAAGCGCTTCTTCGGCGCGGCGCGCAATATCGAAGAAGGCGGCTCACTCACCATCATCGCCACCGCGCTGATCGATACCGGCAGCCGCATGGACGAAGTGATTTTCGAAGAGTTCAAGGGCACCGGCAACAGCGAAATCATCCTGGACCGTAAGGTCGCCGACAAGCGCGTCTTCCCGGCGATTGACATCATGCGTTCGGGCACCCGCAAGGACGAATTGCTGGTCGAAAAGGGCACCCTGGCGAAAACCTATGTCCTGCGCCGCATCCTCTCGCCCATGGGCACCGTGGACGCGATCGAATTCCTGCAGGACAAGCTGCGCTCTTCGAAGAACAACGCCGAATTCTTTGAGAGCATGAATACCTGACGTCATCTATTCTTCGCAAAACTGACATATGCGAGGGCGTCATGGTCAACCGCGCCTTAACCAAGGCCGCTTAGTCTTTTCCCGCCATACTGCGGGAGGATGAGGATGCGTGCGAAGGTTCTGGTCAGCGTGGATCGTCAGTCGGCGCTGAACGCCATCCATGCGCTCGATTCGCTCAGCATGGCGCTGGGCGAAAAACAGTCTCTCCTGCCCAAAAAACTGCGCAAGAAATATGTCGCGGCGCGCCAGGAACTGGCCGCCGCCATCGGCCATTGGGCCTTCTGCAACGGCGTCGCCGAACTGACGGAATAAGCTTTACGGAACGAGGATCGTCGCGCCGGTTGTCTTCTTGGCGGCCAGTTCTTCCTGCGCCTTGGCGGCATCCTTCAGCGCATGGCGCTGGTTGATGGCGATCTTCACTTTGCCCGATGCAATAACGGCAAACAGATCGTCGGCGGTTTCCTGCAATTCCTGCGGCGTGCGGGTGAAACTGGCCAGGGTCGGGCGCGTCACCATCAGCGAGCCCTTGCCCGCCAGTATGCCGGGGGCAAACGGATCCACGGGCCCCGACGCATTGCCATATGTCACCATGATGCCGCGCGTGGCGAGGCAATCCAGACCCGCCAGGAAGGTGGCCTTGCCGATGGAGTCATAGACCACCGGCACGCCCTTGCCGCCGGTGATCTCACGCACCTGCTTTTCCCAGCCGGCGTCATGGGTGTTCAGCACATGATCGCAGCCATTGGCTTTGCAGAGCGCGATTTTCTCGGGCGAGGTGGTGGTGCCGATCACGGTAGCGCCAAGCGCCTTGGCCCATTGCACGCCGATCTGGCCGACGCCGCCCGCTGCGGCATGAAACACGATGGTCTCGCCCGCCTTCACCGGATGGATACGGCGCAGCAGATATTGCGCCGTCATGCCCTTGAGCATGGACGCCGCCGCGATTTCGTCGCTGATGCCTGCCGGCAATCTCACCAGCCGGTCAGCCGGCACATTGGCGGCCTGGGCATACGACCCGATAAAGCCGCTGCAATAACCCACCCGGTCGCCGAGCTTCAGGCCGTTGACGCCTTCGCCCAGCGCCTCGACCACGCCGGCGGCTTCGGAGCCCAAGCCCGACGGCAACGGCAGCGGGTACAGGCCCGTGCGGTGGTAGATGTCGATGAAATTGACGCCGATGGCGGTATGGCGGATGCGCGCCTGGCCCGCTGCGGGCGCGGGCAGGTCAATGTCTTTGTATTCCAGGACGTCCGTGCCGCCGGTTTTTTCAAAACGAATGGCTTTGACCATGGTCGGCCCCTAGCTGAGATGCTGGCGGAAAAAAGTCTGGCTGCGGACATTGGCGAGATCGGCATTGGCCTTGTCGTGATGCATGCCGCCCACCCGCGCGAAGGCGTGCCCCATCAGGGGATATTTGTAGAGCGTGACCAGCGGATTGCCGCCCAGCGCCTGTTCGATTTTGGCCTGTGCGGGCGGCGGCACGAAATCATCGGCTTCCGCGATGTGCAGTACCAGCGGTTGCTTGATGGTTTTGGCTTCGTCCAGCTGGTCTTCAATGCGGATGCCGTAATAACCGACCGAAGCCTGGCTGTCGGTGCGCGCGGCGGCCAAATAGGCCAGTTGCCCGCCCAGGCAATAGCCGAGCACGCCGGCCTTGCCGGTGGCGCCCGGCAGACCGCGCAGATGATCAAGGGCGGACTGGATGTCGGCGACACCTTTGCCCAGATCGAATTTCCCCAGACAATCGAACGCCACGGCGCGGTCGGCCTCCACCTTGTCCGACAATTCGATGCCCGGCTTGATGCGCCAGAACAGGTCCGGCACCAGGGCGAAGAAGCCGCGCGAAGCCAGGCCATCAGCGATATCGCGCAGGCCTTGATTGACCCCGAAAATTTCCTGGATCACGACGATGCCCGGACCCTTGCCCGCGCCGGGCGAAGCCAGATAGCCGCCGAAGCTGCCATCCTTGCCTGTGATTGTGGCGTTCAGTTTGCTCATCGGATCAGGCCGCCGCGCCGCGTTGCTGCGGCAGGGTCAGCGCCTGGCTGAGGGCCACGGCGCTGGTGATGGGCCCCGAGCAAGTGTTGCGCTGGCACAGATAAACGGTGGGCTGGCCATTCTCCATCGGCTTGCCGAACGCCGGATGGTCCTGCGGCAGCTCGTCGGTGCTGTCCACCTGCACCAGCAGCCGGTCGGGCAGCGACTTGCCCCAGATGGCGCGGACCAGTTCGCGGGTGGCGGCATTGGACTGTTTGCCCACCACCACCATCTGTATGCCGGTGGCGAAGCATTCAAAGCCGTTGAGGAAGCCGCCGGCGGAAATCCAGCTGCGGTCGAACTCGCCGGCAAAGGCCAGGGCGATGGCCTGGGCGCGCATGCCATAGCTGTTCTCGCCGGTCAGCAGCGCCAGCTTGGTCAGCACCGCGATCATGCTGCCATTGGCCGAAGGGATGGGCTGGTCGAATATGGTGCGTGTACGGATCATCATCTGTTCCGCATCCTTGGCCGAGATGTAATAACCGCCGCGCGCCTCGTCCCAGAAATTGGCGTCCAGGCTTTTGACCCAGGTCTTGGCTGCTTCGACAAAGCGCTTGTCGCCGGTGGATTCGTAAAGCTGCAGGGCGGCTTCGGCCATATGGGCATAATCGTCGGCGAAGCCTTGCGGGCTGCGCTTGCCGTCGGCCCAGGCGTGAAACAGCGTGCCGTCCTGGTCCATGCGCTTGACGATGGCATCAAAGGCGCTGACGGCGGCGGCGACCCATTCCGGGCGCTCGAAGGCCGAGCCTGCCAGGGCCACGGCGCGGATGGCGAGGCCATTCCAGTCAGCCAGCAGTTTTTCGTCGCGCTGCGGCCGGGGCCGCTTGCCCCGCGCCGCCAGCAGCAAGGCGCGCTGCTTGGCCATCAAGGCTTCATCGGCTTCGGTAGGCGCCTGGCTGTCGTTGAGACGGCGCAGAATGATCTTGCCCTTGAAGTCGCCGTCACGCCGCACGCCATACACCTGCTTGAAGCGTGCCGAGAAAGTACCGGTCAGGGCGGCGTCAATTTCCGCTTCGCTCCAGGTGTAATATTTGCCTTCTTCATCATCGGCGTAAGCACTGAGGCCGCTGGCGAAGGCGCCATCCAGCTTCATGTCGCGCAGCAGCCATTCCACCGTTTCATTCACCCGCACCTTGCACAACTCGTTGCGGTTGAACTGCCACATCAAGGTCATGAAACCGATCAGCAGGGCGTTGTCGCACAGCGTCTTTTCGAAGTTCGGCACCATCCAGCGCTCATCGGTGGTGTAGCGGAAAAAGCCGCCGCCGATGTGATCGTAAAGGCCACCCATCAGCATGTTGTTCATGGTGGGCGAGACGATCTGCAGATATTGCATCAGGCCGGAGCGCAGATAGCCGCGCCATAAAGCTTCCAGCAGCGCCACGGACGGAAACTTGCTCGCGCCGGTCAGTCCGCCCATGAAAATGTCGAAGCGCTGGCCGATCCGGATGGAGGCCAGGTCGATCTGGATCTGCTCCAGCCCGCCGCGCATCTCGCGTTCGTAAATCCTGTGCAATTCCGTCAGCACCTGGGCGCCGACGGCCGCCATTTCGGCGGGCTGCTCCTTGAAGGCCTTGATCCGGTCGTCCAGGACTTCGGCAAAGGCCGGGCGGGGGCCGCCCGGGGCCGCGGGGCTGGCATCGCGGCTGAGAAAGCCGGCGACGAAAAACGGTGCGCTGTCCGGCATCAAAAACATGTTGAGTGGCCAGCCGCCGGAATGGCCCATGATCGCGGCGGCGGCCTGATGGATCTGGTCAATGTCGGGACGCTCTTCGCGGTCCACCAGCACGGGGAAGAAATTGTCGTTGATCAGCGCCGCGGTTTGCATGTCGCTGAAGATTTCCTTGTTCATCACCTGGCACCAATGGCAGCCGGCGTAACCGATATGCAGGAAGATGGGCTTGCCCGCCGCTTTGGCCTCCGCCAGCACCGCGTCGCTCCAGGGCCGCCAGGCCACGGGACCGTCCTTGTGCTGAAGAAGATAGGGGCTGATGGATTTGTCCAGGGCGGTCATCATTCTGTTCCAATTGCGCGCGGGGCAGGCGATGCTGTCCCTTGTTTTTGGCCTGTTTTTGGGCCGCGCTTCTTAGCCTGAAAGGGCGTGGCAGCGAAAGCCCGGCGCTGGGCGCGGATTTTGGGAGGGACGCATGAAGGTGAATGTTGAAGTGGATATGACCCCTGAGGAAGCGCGCCGTTTTATGGGCCTGCCCGACGTCGCGCCGCTGCAGGAGAAAATGCTGGAGGAAATGCAGGCCAAGATGAAGGCCGCTTTCGATACCGGCGACCCCGAGGCGATGATGCAGGCCTGGATGCCGATGGGGGGCGCCAAGGCGTTTGAGCAGTTCCAGAAATATCTCTGGGACAGCGCCCGGCTGATGTCGGGCAAGAAGGACAAGGCCTGATTGACGGGCAGTAGCACGATTTTCGCCCTGGCCAGCGCCGGTGGCCGGGCCGGCCTGGCGGTGGTGCGGGTGTCGGGGCCAAAAGCCGGATCGGTGCTGGAAGCGCTGGCGGGGGCGCGGCCCCCTGCCCGCCGCGCCAGCCTGAAGCGGCTGATCTGGCAGGGCGCGGTGCTGGATCAGGCCCTGCTGCTGTGGTTTCCCGGGCCAGACAGTTTCACTGGCGAAGACGTGGCCGAATTCCATATCCATGGTGGCCGGGCGGTGCGCGAGGCGTTGTTCGCGGCGTTTCTGGAATTGGGCCTGGTCCCGGCGCAAGCGGGCGAGTTCAGCCGCCGGGCAGTGGAAAATGGCCGCCTGGATCTCACCCGGGCCGAGGCGGTGGCCGATCTGACCGATGCCGAAACCCCGGCCCAACTCCGCCAGGCCCTGCGCCAATATGAAGGCGGGCTGGCCGATCTCTATGAAAACTGGCGGGCGGCCCTAATCGGGGCGCTGGGGCGGGCTGAAGCGGCGATTGATTTTTCCGATGACGGGGTGGGGGAGACGGAGTTTGCCGCTGCCCAGGCCGTGGTGTCGGAAATAGCACAACAAATACAATCACATATGGATGATTCAGGCCGCGGCGAAATGCTGCGCGAAGGCCTGCGTCTGGCCATTGTCGGGCCGCCCAATGCCGGCAAAAGCTCGCTGATCAACGCGCTGGCCCGGCGCGACATCGCCATTGTCTCGCAAACCCCCGGCACCACGCGCGATGTCATCGGGGTGCGGCTGCAGCTGGGCGGCTATCCCCTGCACGTCTCCGACACGGCGGGCCTGCGCGACAGCGCCGATGCCATCGAAGCCGAAGGCGTGCGCCGGGCGCGCGCCGAAGCCGCTGCCAGCCATCTCACCTTGCTGCTGCTGGACGGCAGCCGGGCGGCGGAAATTCCAGGCGGCATCACGCCCGATCTCATTGTCTGGAATAAAAGCGACCTGCCGGATTTTCAAAAACGGGACGGCATCTGTGTATCGTTAAAAAGTGGCGCGGGTTTTGACGCCTTGCTGGCGGCGCTGAGCGCGCTGGTGGAAAAAAGGCTGGAAACAAAGGACGAAAGCCCTGCCCTGACACGGCCGCGCCATCGCCACGCTTTGAACGATGCCCTGGCCTCACTGCGCCACGCGCAAGATGCGCGGGAGCCGGAATTGTTCGCCGAAGATCTGCGTCTGGCCACCCGCGCCATCGGCCGTATCACCGGCACGGTGGATGTCGAGGAGATCCTCGACTCAGTTTTTCGCGACTTCTGTATCGGCAAGTAGTAATGAGCCGCCATGAGCGGCTCTTACGATGTCATCGTGATTGGCGGCGGCCATGCCGGCTGCGAAGCGGCGTCGGCGTCAGCGCGCGCTGGCGCAAAAACCCTTCTGCTGACGCACAAACTCGCCACCCTGGGCGAGATGTCCTGCAATCCCGCCATTGGCGGCGTCGGCAAAGGTCATCTGGTGCGCGAGATTGATGCGCTTGATGGCCTGATGGGCAAGGTCGCGGATGCGGCGGGAATCCAGTTTCGTCTTTTGAATCGCCGCAAGGGTCCGGCAGTGCGCGGGCCGCGCGCCCAGGCTGATCGCGCTTTGTATCGCGCCGCCATGCAGGCGCAGTTGCGCGAGATTGCCAATCTGGAAATTCGTGAGGCGAGCGCAGAAGACCTGGTATTAAAGGGTCAAAACGTCAGCGGCGTTTTGCTTGCTACAGGCGAAGAAATTTCCTGCGCCGCTGTCGTTCTCACCACCGGCACTTTTTTGCGCGGCCTCGTCCATATCGGTGAAGTGCAATTTTCCGCCGGCCGCATGGCGGCGCACACCGCAGATGCCGATCAGGCCGATCCGCCCTCCATTGGTCTTTCCAAAACGCTTTATGGTTTTGGTTTGCAGATGGGCCGCCTCAAGACCGGCACGCCGCCGCGCCTTGATGGCCGCACGATTGATTGGGCCGCACTTGAGATGCAGCCGGGTGACGAACCGCCCGTGCCCTTTTCTTTTTTGACGACGAAAATCACCGCGCCGCAGATTTCCTGCGGCATCACCCGCACCACCTTAGGCACCCACGCGATCATTCGCGCCAATCTGCACCGCGCGCCCATGTACACTGGCCAGATCGGCAGCACCGGGCCGCGCTATTGCCCCTCCATCGAGGACAAGGTCACCCGCTTTGCAGATCGCGAGAGTCACCAGATTTTCTTGGAACCAGAAGGACTTAACGACGATACGGTCTATCCCAACGGCATCTCCACCTCCCTGCCCCAGGACGTCCAGCTGGCCCTGATCGCCACCATTCCCGGCCTGGAAAAGGCGGTGGTGCGCCGCCCCGGCTATGCCATCGAATATGATTATGTGGATCCGCGCGAACTCACCCCGGCGCTGGCGGTCAAGAAAGTCCCCGGTCTTTATCTGGCCGGACAGATCAACGGCACCACCGGCTATGAAGAAGCCGCTGCCCAGGGGTTGATGGCCGGGCTCAATGCCGCCCGCGCCGCCGGTGCCCAGGCGCCCATCCTTCTGGACCGCGCCACCGCCTATATCGGCGTGATGATCGACGATCTGGTGACCAAGGGGGTCAGCGAGCCCTACCGCATGTTCACGTCCCGGGCGGAATACCGGCTTTCCCTGCGCTCTGACAATGCCGACCAGCGCCTCACCGCGCTGGGGGAAAAGGCCGGAATCGTGGGTTCTACGCGGACAAAAGCCTTTGCGGACAAGATGGAACGGCTGGCTGTTTCACGTGAAACAATGACCGCCCGCACCCTCACCCCCAACGAGGCCGCCAAATTCGGGCTTACCATCCGCCAGGACGGGGTCCGCCGCACCGCCCTCGACCTGTTGGCCCTGCCGGAGGTGGATTTCTCCACCCTCACCCGCATCTGGCCCGATCTGGCTGGTATGAGCCCCGAAATCGTCGAGCAGGTCGAAATTGACGCCCAATATGCGGGCTACATGGATCGGCAGGAGGCTGACGTACTGGCCTTCCGCCGCGACGAAGGCCGCGCCCTGCCTGCCAGCCTGGATTATAGCGCGGTGGTCGGGCTATCCAACGAAGTGCGCCAGAAGCTGGAGCGCATCCGCCCCGCCACCTTGGGACAGGCCGCCCGGATCGAGGGCGTGACTTCTGCCGCCCTCACTTTGGTGCTGGCGCATGTCAAGGGCGCCCGGAAAGCCAAAATTGCCTAACCCATTGTTCGGACCAGAGGAATTCGCCGAAAAGACCGGTGTTTCACGTGAAACATTGTCCCGGCTGAAGGCCTATGCCGATATTCTGACAGACTGGAACGCCCGCCATAATCTGGTGTCCGCCAGCACCCTGGGCGATGCCTGGCAGCGGCATTTCTGGGACAGCGCCCAGCTTGTCCCCCTCATCCCGCCGGGCGCCAAGACATTGGCCGATCTGGGCTCCGGCGCCGGCTTTCCCGGCCTGGTGCTGGCCGAGATGCTGCGGGGCCGGGTGGCGGTCAGCCTTTACGAAGCCACCGGCAAAAAGGCTGCCTTCCTCACCGCGGCAGCCGAACGGATGCAATTGCCGGTGACGATCCATAACCAGCGGATGGAGGATGCCCCTGCTCGCGCCTATGACGTGGTGACTGCCCGGGCCTGCGCGCCCCTGCCTGTGCTGCTGAAATACGTTCAGCGATTCACAGGTCCGAACAGCGTTTGCTTGCTGTTAAAAGGGCAAAATGTGGGGTCTGAATTGACGGAAGCCCATAAATCTTGGAAGATGAAAGCCAGGCAGATACCCAGCCTGACCGATCCCTCCGGTACTGTTCTGGAGCTTACGGAACTGGTTGCCAATGAACCTTTCGCACCCTCCGGGCCGGAAAAAGCCCCGCATCTTGGTCGTCGCCAATCAAAAAGGCGGCGTCGGTAAGACCACGACCGCCATCAACCTGGGCACTGCCCTGGCCGCGGTGGGCGAGCCGACCCTGGTGATCGACATTGACCCGCAGGGCAACGCCTCCACCGGGCTGGGCGTGCCGCGCGCCGCCCGCACCCTCACCACCTATGACGTGCTGATGGGCGAGGCCAAATTGGCCGACACCATCGTCGCCACCCGCATTCCGAAATTGTCGCTGGTGCCCGCGACGGTGGATCTGTCCGGCGCCGAGCTGGAACTGATTGACCGGCCGCGCCGCAATTTCATTTTGAAGGATGCGCTGGAGGAATATTCTGTACACGGAGAAAATGCTTTCTCCTATATCCTGATTGACTGCCCGCCGTCCCTCACCCTTCTCACCATCAACGCCATGTGCGCCGCCGATGCCGTGATGGTGCCGCTCCAATGTGAATTCTTCGCGCTGGAAGGTCTCAGCCAGTTGCTCAAGACGATTGAGCTGGTGCGCGCCAATCTCAATCCGTCCTTGGCAATCCAGGGCATCGTCCTCACCATGTTCGACAAGCGCAACAAGCTGTCGGATCAGGTGGCCGCGGATGTGCGGCAGAATATGGGCGAAATCGTTTATTCCACGGTGATTCCGCGCAATGTGCGAATCTCCGAAGCGCCATCGCATGGCGTGCCGGCGCTGGTCTATGACCTGCGCTGTCCCGGCAGCCAGGCTTACATCAAGCTGGCGGGCGAATTGATCCAGCGCGAAAAGATCCGGGTCGCGGCATGACACCCAAGGAAGAACCGCGCCGCGGCCTTGGCCGCGGCCTGTCCGCCCTGATCGGCGATGAAGCCGCCCCCACGCGCGGCGAGATGCCCAAGGGCACGCGCACCTTGCCGATTGCCTTTCTGCGCCCCGGCAAATTCCAGCCGCGCAAATTTTTCGGCGAAGAGGCGCTGGCCGACCTGGCCCAGTCGGTGAAGGAAAAGGGGATCCTGACCCCCATCCTGGTCCGCCCCCTGGGCGGCGAGTCGTACGAGATCGTGGCGGGCGAGCGGCGCTGGCGCGCGGCCCAGATGGCCAAGCTGCATGACGTGCCGGTGGTGGTCCGCGAGATGGTGGACTCCGAGGCGCTGGAGCTGGGCATCATCGAAAATGTCCAGCGCGCCGACCTCAATGTGCTGGAGGAAGCGGCGGCCTATCACGAGCTGATGGACCGCTTTGGCCGCACCCAGGAGCAAGTGGCCCAGGAGGTCGGCAAGAGCCGGTCCCACATCGCCAACAGCGTTCGGCTGCTGCGCCTGCCGGACAGCGTTCAAACCCTGCTGCGGGAGGGCAAACTCACCGCCGGACACGCCCGAACATTGTTAGGCGCCGCCGATCCGGAAGCCGCCGCCCGGGAAATTCTATCTGGCGGGATGAATGTAAGGCAGGCCGAACAGCGTTCGGTGGCCAAGAAAAAGCACACAATCCCGCCGCCCAAAGACCCCAACATCAAGCAATTGGAATCCAGCATCTCCAACCGCTTAGGGTTGAAGGTTCAAGTTATACACAAGGTGGATAAAAAAGGGCGCGACTTGGGCGGCGAGCTAAGAGTCAACTATAAGACCTTGGAACAGCTGGACGAAGTGTCCCGGCGGCTCAGCAAGGCTTAATTTCCGGGCAAGACCGGGGCTTGCCTAGGATTTCGGCTCTAAGGCTTTGCGAGTGCCAGCGCAGCCGCCGGATCAATCCGGCCATCGTAAAGCGCACGGCCCACGACCACCCCGACAATATTCGGCTCACCGGCGGCTTTCAGATTTTCGATATCGGCAATGGACCCGACCCCGCCCGAGGCGATCACCGGAATGGTCAGGGCGCGGGCGAGGGCGGCGGTGGCCGCGACATTGACCCCCTGCAGCAACCCGTCGCCATCAATATCGGTGAACAGGACGGCGGCGACCCCGGCATCCTCAAAGCGCTTGCCCAGCTCCACCGGGGTCAGCTCAGACACCTCCGCCCAGCCGGCCGTGGCGACCTTGCCCCCCTTGGCGTCGGCCCCGACCACGACCTGGCCGGGGAATTTGCGGGCGGCCTCTTTGACAAAGCCCGGATTGGTCAGGGCTGCCGTCCCCAGGATGACGCGGGTGATGCCCGCCGCCAGCCAGAATTCCACCGCCGCCAGATCGCGGATGCCGCCGCCGAGCTGAATGGGCAAAGTGATGGCGGCGCGGATTTTCTGGATCGCCTCGGCATTGGCGCTCTTGCCGGCAAAGGCGCCGTTCAGATCAACACAGTGCAGCCATTCGAATTTCTGGTCCTGAAAGATTTTCGCCTGGGCGCCGGGGTCGGCGTTGAACACGGTGGCGTCATCCATCACGCCTTTTTTCAGGCGCACGCATTGGCCGTCTTTCAAATCAATCGCAGGGAAAATAATCATGGCTTCCAGCGCAAAAAGTTTTCCAGCAGCTTGATGCCGGTGGCCTGGCTTTTCTCAGGATGAAATTGCGTGCCGGCAATATTCTCATTCGCCACCATGGCGGTGAGCGGCCCGCCATAGTCCGTGGTGGCAAACAGATCATCCGGCAAAATGGGCTTGAACTGATAGGAGTGGACGAAATAGGCGTGTGCCCCATTGCTGATTCCAGCCAGCAACGGATGCGGCGCCAGCAGCTTTAATTCATTCCAGCCCATGTGGGGGATTTTGAGATTGGGATCATCCGGCGTGATCTTCACCACTTCGCCCGCAATCCAGCCCAGCCCGGGATGATCGCCAAATTCCCGGCCCACCGTCGCCAGCAACTGCATGCCGACACAGATGCCCAGGAACGGCGCACCTTCTTTCAAAACTTTTTCGCGCAGCACATCCACCATGCCTGGCACCGCCTTGAGGCCGCGCATGCAATCGGCAAAAGCGCCGACGCCGGGCAGCACGATGCGCTCGGCATTGAGGACAATTTCGGGATCGGCGGTGGTGACGATTTCCTGGCCGGTATCGGTGGCGGCGCGCGCCAGCGCCTTCGCCGCCGAGGCGAGGTTGCCGGAGCCATAATCAATCAGGGCCGTGCGCATAGCGGTTTTCGTCAAAGACGCCGGGTCTATAAACGCTCAGACCGCACTTGTCGAAGCGTGAAATCAGAGTACCGGGCATGCCGTGGGCAAGTCCGCCAAACCCGGCGTTGCGGGCAGAACGCTGAGGCGGATGCCGTCCACCACCAGGTCGCGCCAGCTGCCCGAGGGCCGCGCCAGCGCAAAATGCCCGGCGCGCAGCGCATCCAGGCCGCCGGGGCAGGGGGGCGCTGCCAAAGTGCCCGCCACATACCAGCCGCCACCGCTGCCCTGTTTCATCACCGCCGCCCACCAGCGCGCGTCGGTGCCATAAGCCAGCAGGATTTCGTCATGCCCGTCGCCATCCAGGTCGCTGAAAAAGGCATCGCAGGTAAGCGCCGCGCTGGTCAGGCAGGGCGGCGCACTCGCCACGCCAGACCAGTCGCGCGCCAGCAATCCGGCAGGCAAGCCTGTGGCGGAGTGAACATGGATATTGGCGCCGATCTCGGTGGGGGTAGGGCGATCCGCGGACGGCTTGGCCGCCAGCGCTTCAAAGGCGCCGCGCGCCACGCCCGGCGCCGATTTGCTGGCCGCCATTGCCGCCAGCGCGAAGCCGGCCAGCAGGCTGAGTGGCACCAGCACCAGGCTGGCAATGAATTCGGTGCGCCGCTGCCAATAAGGCCGCCAGCTGGCGCCATCGCGATACGAGGCGTTGATGGCGATAATGAGCATGACACCCAGCCCCGCCGTCACCGCCAGCGAAGGCTGCCAGCGTCCCAGTGCGCCTAATGCTGCGACGGCCATACCGAGCAGCAGCAAAAAGGGCAGGGCCATGGTGAAGACAAACACCGCGCCTTCCTGCAGCGCGCCCAGAAAGCGTTCGCCCGTCAGTTGCGCGGCAATGGCGGCGCTGATCGCCACCAGCGGCAGCACCAGCGGCGCAAAGTCCAGCGCCGGATAATGTTCGCGCATAAAGCCGGATGCCGCTCCAGCCGCCGCCCAGGCCAGCCCCGCGAACAAAGCGCACAACACAATGCGGATCGCCAGCCGCCAGGCGCTGCGATAATGCGCCGGATAATCCTGCCCGCCGGCTTGCACCAGCGACTGACCAGCAAACAGGAACAGGGCGCACAAGGTCAGCAATGCCAAGCCGGGATGGCCGCCGTCCGACGACAGCGTGCGCCAGTGATGATAGGCGCCAGCGGCGGCGAGCAGCACGGCAGCGAAACCCGTCCATAACAACAGCGGCCAGAAGCGCATCCGCCCCAGCCCCGCCAGCAGCAACAGCGGCGCGAACATCAGCACCATGATGGCGGCGGAGAAGAAATAGGGATCGAGATAATCGCGCGCCGTGAACAGCGCGAACAACAACGCACCTTGCGCTATGCCCACACCAAGCCGGGGCAGGAAGAAACCGGGGCGCACAATTTCGCGGGGTGCCTCCGCCGGCGTGTAACGCGGCTTGGCGATGGGTGCTTCGGGAAAGGGTGCCGGCCGTGCCGCCGCTTCAAAGCGCGGCTCGATGATCTCTGCTTCTGCGACGGGTGTGATCATTGGTTCCGCCACGGCGACGCTTTCGGCAGCGAATTGCGGCTCCAGCCGCAGCGGCGTTTCCGGCGTCCATTGGAACGCGGGTGCATTGATCCAGCTGTCGGGCTCGTGGGCCATGGACCGTGAATAATGGGCGGCGCAGGAAGTGTCTTGTGACGTTAAGTGGTGTGGTTAATACGGGCTAGGTATCGCGCCACCCTGCGCTTGCGCTCCGGGCACTAGTCACTCAAATCGATGCACTGCATCGATTTGCCGGGCTCCGCCCGTCGTGACTAGTTATCGTCCATTTTCAGCGCGGCAATGAAGGCTTCCTGGGGAATGTCCACCTTGCCGAACTGGCGCATTTTCTTTTTGCCCTCTTTCTGCTTGTCCAGCAGCTTGCGCTTGCGGCTGATGTCGCCGCCATAACATTTGGCGGTAACGTCCTTGCGCAGGGCCGAAAGGGTTTCGCGCGCGATCACCTTGCCGCCGATGGCGGCCTGGATCGGAATCTTGAACATGTGGCGCGGGATCAGGTCTTTGAGCTTTTCGCACATTGCGCGGCCGCGGCCTTCGGCGCGCTGGCGGTTGACGATCATGGACAGCGCATCCACCGGTTCGTCATTGACCAGCACGGACATTTTCACCAGATCGCCTTCTTCGTATTTCTCGATGTGATAATCGAAGCTGGCATAGCCGCGCGATACGCTTTTCAGCCGGTCATAGAAATCGAACACCACTTCATTCAGCGGCAACAGGTAAATCACCATGGCGCGGTTGCCGGCATAGGTCAGCTCGACCTGCCGCCCGCGCCGGTCCTCGCACAATTTCAAAACGCTGCCGAGATATTCGTCCGGCACCAAAATGGTCGCCTTGATCCAGGGTTCTTCAATGTGATCGATATAGGTGACATCGGGCATGTCGGCGGGATTGTGCAGCTCCTGCATCGAGCCGTCATTCATGTAGATGTGATAGATCACCGACGGCGCCGTGGTGATGAGTTCGAGATTGAATTCGCGCTCCACCCGTTCGCGCACGATTTCCAGATGCAGCAAGCCCAGAAAGCCGCAGCGAAAGCCAAAGCCCAAAGCGGCGGAGGATTCCGTCTCATAGGTGAAGCTGGCGTCGTTGAGATGCAGCTTGCCCAGCGCCTCGCGCAGATCTTCAAACTGCGCCGCATCCACCGGGAACAAGCCGCAGAACACCACCTGCTGCGCCGGCTTGAAGCCGGGCAGGGGCGTGGGCGTGCCGCGGCGTTCATCGGTGATGGTGTCGCCAACCTTGGTGTCGGCCACCTGCTTGATCTGGGCGGTGATGAAGCCGACTTCGCCAGGCCCCAGTTTTTCCACGGCCACACGCTTGGGCGTGAAGACGCCGATCTGTTCCACTTGATAAACCGCATCGGCGGCCATCATGCGGATCTTCTGGCCCTTCTTCAGCTCGCCATCAATGATGCGCACCAGAACGACCACGCCCAGATAGGCGTCGTAAAAGGAATCGATCAGCAGCGCCTTCAGCGGCGCATCCAGCGTGCCCTTGGGCGGCGGCAGGCGGGTGACGATGGCCTCCAGCACCAGATCAATATTCAATCCGGTCTTGGCGCTGATCGGCACCGCATCGCTGGCGTCAATTCCGATCACATCTTCGATCTGCTGCTTGACCCGGTCCGGCTCTGCGGCGGGCAGGTCGATCTTGTTGAGGATGGGCACGATATCCAGCCCGGCATCAATCGCCTGATAGACATTGGCGAGGGTCTGCGCCTCGACGCCCTGGCTGGCATCCACCACCAGCAGCGCGCCTTCGCAGGCGGCCAGGCAGCGCGACACTTCGTAGCCAAAGTCCACATGGCCCGGCGTGTCCATCAGGTTGAGGACATAATCCTTGCCGTCCTTGGCCTTGTAATCCAGCCGCACGGTCTGGGCCTTGATGGTGATGCCGCGTTCCCGCTCGATATCCATGGAATCGAGAATCTGGTCCTTCATGTCGCGCGTCGAGACGGTACCGGTAAGCTGGATCAGCCGGTCGGCCAGGGTGGATTTGCCATGGTCGATATGGGCGACGATGGAAAAATTGCGGATTTGGGATAGCTCGGGCATTGGGCCGGGGGTCTAGCAGGCCCCAATTCCCCGGTAAACAGGGCACTTTCACCTCGCCCAAAGCCTGCAAATTGGGGCTATAACCCGGACAATGCTGACCTATCTCTACCTCGACTATGGCGGCCATGCGAAATACCGGCGGGAGCTGAAATACAGCCTGATTTCGCTGCGGGCGGAACTTGGCCAGGCTCCGGATGCCCAGATCGCCGTCTATAGCGACGCGCCCCTGGTTTATCGCCGCTGGCCGGTGACGGCGGTGGGGATCGCAGACCGGATCAAAGCCTGGTCCGGCAGCGGGCTCTATTATCACCGGATCAAGCCGGAAGTGGTGCGCGATGCCCTGACCCGCTTTGCCGGGCCGGTCTGTTTGCTGGATTCCGATTCCATTGTGCGCCCCGGCTTCCATGCCGAGGTGACGGCGAAGCTGCAGGCCGGCGTGGTGATGAATGTGTTCGAAAAGCCAAATCCCTTTCCGCCGCTGTCCGGCTTTCGCTGCCGCCTGCCAAACCTGGGGGACTATCGCTACGATGTTGCCGCCAGCGAGATGTATAATAGCGGCCTGATCGGCATGCAGCCTGAGCACGCGCCGGTGCTGGATGATACGCTGGCGATGATTGACGCCCTGATTGGCCGGGCCAAGAAATTTCCCGCCCTCGAACAATTTGCCCTCAGCGAAGTCTTGCGCCTGAACGGCATTGCCATCGCCGAAGTGAATCAAAGCTTCCTGCATTACTGGCAGGGGCGGCGGCGCATCTACATGCAGGCCCAGATCGAAAAAAATCTTGCCGCCGACTGGGACGATCTCACTCCGCCCAAAACCTGGGCCGAGATGAATTATTGGGCGATCCGCGCCTACAATTATTATTACGGCATCACCCATGCCCTGGAAGCCTTCAAATGACTGAGACGCTGAAAGACCTGTGGCCCGGCCAGTCGGTGGCGCTGCTGAAAGCGCTGCATATCCTCACCAGTAATGGCGGGCTGAACGCGGATTCGCGGCGCAAGCTGAAACAGGTGCAGCATCTGGCGCAGCTGATCAAACCGGCGATTGACGCCAGCCTGGCGGCAAAGGACCAACCTGTGCTGGCCGATCTGGGTGCGGGAAAATCCTATCTCGGTTTCGTATTATACGATCTGTATTTCGGTCCCGGCGGGCGCGGCAAAGTCGTTGCCGTGGAAGCGCGCGAAGCCTTGATCGCCACCGCCAAAAGAATCGCCAAGGAAAGCCATTTCGACCGCATGAGTTTTGCGCATGGCAAAATCGCCGAAGCGGAAGTGGGGCCGGTCGATATCGTCACGGCGCTGCATGCCTGCGACACCGCCACCGATGAAGCGATCATGTTCGCCCTCAAGCATGACGCCAAATATGTTGCGCTGGTGCCCTGCTGCCAGGCCGAACTGGCGCAGGATCTGGATGGCGTCAAAAACGATGTCGATCAGCTCTGGCGGCATCCCATTCACCGCCGGGCGCTGGGCTCCCATCTGACCAACGTGCTGCGCGGCCTGTTCCTGGAAGCGCATGGCTTCAAGGTGCGGGTGACGGAATTCACCGGCATGGAACATTCCCTGAAGAATGAATTCATCTATGCCGAACGGCATCAGCGCTCCAACCCGCGCGCGCGGGCCGAATTTGAAAAGCTGGCAAAGGAAATTGGCGCTGCTCCGAAGCTGCTCAGCTTCGCAGAGTCGCTCCCAGCTTAAGCGCGGCCGCCACGATCTTCTGCGCCACGGCTTCGATCTCGGGATCGGTCAGGGTCTTGTCCTTGGGCTGCAGCCGGATCGTGATGGCGACCGACGTTTTGCTTTCGGGAACGCCCTTGCCTTCATAGACATCGAACAAGGTCACGGTATCAATCAGCACCCGTTCGGCATTCTTCACCGCGCGGATCAGATCGCCCACCGCCAGATCGCGGTCCACCACAAAAGCAAAATCCCGCTCGATCGCCTGGAAAGGTGAAGGCGAGAATTGTGCCCTTGCCTTGGATTTGGGATCAGGCACTGCGTCCAGAATGATTTCGAATGCCGATGCCGGCACCTTGATGTCGAACGCCGCCAGGATCTTGGGATGCAGTTCGCCGAAATGGGCGATGGTTTTGGGGCCCAGCGCGATGGTGCCGCTGCGGCCAGGATGGAACCAGCCGGGCGCCGTGGCGGAAACGGGCGCGGTCATCGGCCCGTTCATGGCCGCTTCCAGCGCCGCCAGCATGGCGCCCTTGGCGTCAAAGACATCGGCGGCATGGCCCGATTTGCTCCAGTCTCGCAGGCCCGCGCCTGTGACAAGCCCCGCCGCATTGGCGGTCTGGGCGCCGGGCATGCCGCTCTGGAAGGCCGCGCCGATTTCAAAAAGACTGAGGTCGGAAAGCCCGCGCGCCGCATTGCGCGACGCCGCGCGGAGCAGCGACGGCAACAAGGAGGGCCGCAAAGCGTCCAGGTCCGAGGCGATGGGATTGGAAAGCTGGCGCGCGGCATCACCGCCACCGAACAAGGCGGCTTGGCCCTGGGCGATGAAGGAGAAGCTCACGCATTCATTGAAACCGCGCGCGGCCAAAGTGCGGCGCACGGCGCGCTGGCGGCGCTGCGATGCGGTCAGCACCGGCTTGGCCACGGCGGCGTGGCGGGGCAGCGCCACCGACGGCACTTCGTCCAGGCCGTGGATACGCACAATCTCTTCCACCAGATCGGCGGGGCCATCCATGTCGCGCCGCCAGCTGGGCGGGGTGACATGCAAAGTGGCGTGCTGCGCCACCACAAAACCCAGATTCTGCAGGATGGCGATAATCTCGTCGCGCGCCACCTTGATGCCGCCCAATGTCTCCACCAGACCCAGATCGAATTCGATCGCCTTGTGCGGCGGGGGTAAGGCGCCCGCGATCACCACATCGGAAGCCTCGCCGCCGCACCATTCCAGGATCAGCTGCGTCGCCAGTTCCAGGCCGGGCAGCACAAACTCCGGATCAACGCCGCGCTCGAAACGATAGCGCGCATCGGAAATAATGGCTTGTTTGCGCCCGGCGCGGGCGATGCGGACGGGATCGAACCAGGCGGATTCGATAAAGACATTCTTGGTCTCCAGCGAACAGCCGGTATCTTCGCCGCCCATGATGCCGGCAATGCCGCGCGCGAAACTGTCATCGGCAATCACGATGGTCTGGGAATCCAGCACATAGGTCTTGCCGTCCAGCGCCAGCACCTGTTCATGATCATTGGCCATGCGGGCATGCAGGCCGCCCGACAGCTTGTCGGTATCGAACACATGCAGCGGACGGCCACGGTCCTGGGCGATCAGGTTGGTGGCATCCACCAGCGCCGAAATGGATTTCATGCCGACAGCCTTGAAACGGTCCTGCACCCATTTGGGCGCGGGGCCATTTTTGACGCCGCGGATCAGCCGCCCGGCAAAGATTGGGCAGGCGTCTTTATTCTCGGGCGTGAAATCGAGTGTGATCTTTTTGGGGCTGGGGAATTTTCCCGCCACCGGCTGAACCTTTTCCGACTTCAGCTTGCCCAGGCCCGCCGCTGCCAGATCGCGGGCAATACCGAAAACCGAGGCGGCGTCGCCGCGATTGGGCGTAATGGAAACTTCGATCACCGGGTCGCTGGACAACAGACCCTTCGCCGCCAGCGCGGCGGCAGCAGGCGTGCCCGCCTGCGCGTCGGCGCCCAATTCGATGATGCCGTCATGATCTTCGCCCAGCAGCAATTCGCGCGCCGAACACATCATGCCGAAGGATTCCACATCGCGGATCTTGCCGACCTTCAGCGCCTCGCCGCTGGCCGGAATCACCGTGCCGGGCCGTGCCAGCACCACCTTGATGCCCGCGCGCGCATTGGGCGCGCCGCAGACGATCTGCAGGGGTGCGCCGTCACCGGCGCTGACCGTGCAAAGCCGCAGCTTGTCGGCATTGGGATGTTTTTCGGCGGTCAGAACTTCGCCGACAATAAAATCCTTCAGTGCCGCGCCGGCATCGGTAATGCCTTCGACTTCCAGCCCGATCGAGGTCAGCTTGTCGGCGATCTGCTCGGCGGTGGCATCTGTTTCCAGATGATCCTTCAGCCAATTCAGGGTCAGCTTCACTTGGAAAGCCCCCCATCCAAGGTCGGAATATCCAGCGCGGCAAAGCCGTAATGCTTCAGCCAGCGCAAATCCGATTCAAAGAAGCTGCGAATATCCGGAATGGCGTATTTCAGCATCGCCATGCGGTCCAACCCGAAGCCGAAGGCAAAGCCCTGATAGCGCGCCGGATCAATGCCGCAATTGACCAGCACCTTGGGGTGCACCATGCCGCTGCCGCCCAGCTCCAGCCAGTCATTGCCCTGGCCGAACTTGATCTGGCCGGGCACGCTGCGGTCGCAGCGCATGTCCCATTCCAGCGAAGGCTCGGTGAAGGGGAAAAAGCTGGGACGGGCGCGCAGCTCGATTTTATCAATCTCGAAAAACGCCTTGCAGAATTCTTCCACGGTCCATTTCAAATGGCCCAGGTGAATGCCTTCATCAATCACCAAAGCTTCGACCTGGTGAAACATGGGCGAATGGGTGGCGTCGGAATCCACGCGATAAGTGCGGCCCGGCGAGATAATGCGGATGGGCGGCTTGTTGTTCAGCATGGTGCGCACCTGCACCGGCGACGTATGCGTGCGCAGCACATGCGAAGAGCCATCGGCCTGCGGCGCAACGTAAAACGTATCCTGCATCTGGCGGGCAGGGTGGTCGGGGGGAATGTTCAGCTTGGTGAAATTGTAATCGTCGAATTCCACATCCGGGCCTTCGGCCACGGCAAAGCCCATATCCGCGAAGATGGCGGTGATTTCTTCCAGCACCTGGGAAATGGGGTGCACGCTGCCTTGCGCCTGGGCGCGGGGCGGCAAGGTAACGTCGATCTTTTCCGAGGCGAGCCGCGCGTCCAGCGCCGCGTCGCCCAGTGCGGCTTTGCGCGCGGCAATCGCGTCGGTCACCGCATCGCGCAGACCATTGAGCAGGGGCCCTTGGGTCTTGCGGTCCTCCGGACTCATGCCGCCCAGAGTTTTCATCAATTCGCTGATGCTGCCTTTCTTGCCCAGCGCGGCAACGCGCACGGCTTCCAGCGCGACTTCATCGCCGGCGCCAGTAACCTGGGCAAGAATTTCAGATTGCAGTGAGGCGATATCGGTCAATCAAAACCCCGAAAGAAGGAAACGCGGGGGTTTTGACGCCCCCGATTCGCTCCGATGGAGTTCGTGATTAGGCTTTCGACGCCTGATCCACCAGAGCCTTGAACGCAACAGGCTCGTGGATGGCGAGGTCCGAGAGCACCTTGCGGTCAATCTCGATACCGGCGCCCGCGAGCCCGCTGATAAATCGGCTGTAGGTCAGGCCATGCTCACGCACGGCGGCGTTGATGCGCTGGATCCACAAGGCGCGGAAGTTACGCTTGCGCTCTTTGCGGCCAATATAATTGTGCTGCAGCGACTTATCGACCGCGGCATTGGCCGTGGTGATGTTGTTCTTGCGGCGGCCGCGAAAGCCCTTGGCGGCTTTCAGAACCTTGTTGCGGCGGGCGCGGCTGGGTACGGAACGGGGGGTGCGTGACATGGGCTGTTCTCCTCAACCGTACGGCATCCAGCGCTTGACGCGCTGGGTTTCGGATTCAGACAGAACGGCCATGCCGCGCAGGTCGCGCGTACGGGCGGGCGAGTTGTTGATCAACCGGTGGCGCTTGCCGACCTGATGGGTTTTGATTTTCCCATTCGCAGTAAATTTGAAGCGCTTCTTAGCGCCCGACTTGGTCTTCATCTTGGGCATTTCGCTCTCCTCTGGAGCCCAGGGGGGCTCATAGCTTTCGTGGGTCGCCTCGGCATGCCCAGCCGGGCGGCCCGAAAGAGGGCGCGTTTAAGAGGAATACGGCCCGAAAATCAAGCCTCAGTGCAGGGGCTTTTTAGCCGGAGGTGCCCTCGCCATCCTTGCGCTTGGGGTTGGCGCTGGACGAACCGGTGACGCCGAAATCCTGGGATTTGCTGCCGCCTCCCGCAGAGTCGAAACCTTCGGCGGACAGACCGCGCTTCAAAAGCTCACGCACCGCCGCTGCCCGGCTGGGCATACGGCGCTGAAAACGCCAGCTGTCCAACGCCTCAAGTTCATCTGGCGTCAGCATAATTTGTAATCGTTCGCCTCTTGTAAGGTCGTTCATACCCGCCTCCGCTTTCTGTGCGATCTAGCACAAAATACCCCGTTTACTCATTCTACTCACAGGACTATGAATATGTCGATCCCTACAATAACGGGGAACCTGGTTCGATAGTTCCTTGAGCCGTTGGCGCGGAGGCCCAAGAGAACAGCAAATACTCAGTTAACTCATTGAAAATAAACGATAATATAGCTTGCGCGGGGTGCGGCGAACTGTCAGGTTGAGGGGGTCAGGAGACAACCATGCAAGCATCCCTCAGCGCAGATCTCGTCAAACCAGCCGCCACAACCAGCGACCTAGTCGCCGAAGCCAACCACCGTGCCGCGAACAGCCTGGCGCTCTTGGGCGGCCTTGTCCGAATGCAGGCGCGGGCCGTCGGGAATAATTCCCAGTCCTACAGCAATGCCGAAATCCGCCTGCTGTTCGACGGCATCGCCGCGCGCATCGCCACCATCGGCCAATTGCACCGCATGCTGGCGACCATCCCCAGCGAGGGCACCCTGCCGCTCAACGAGCATCTGCGCGAAGTCTGCACCAACCTCATCACCGCTTTCTCGTCAGAGCATCAGCCCGTCCGCATCGAATATCGCGGCACCGATTGTCAGGTGCTGACGCGCCATGTTCAGCCGCTGACCCTGATCATCTGCGAAATCCTCACCAATGCGATGAAGTACGCCCATCCTGCCGGCGTGCCGGTGCAAATGGTGGTGAGCTGTGAATCCCAGTGCGACGGCACCCTGCTGGTCTCGATCAGCGATGACGGCATCGGGCTGCCCGAAGGCTTCGACTTGAAAACCGGCGGTGGTATCGGCTTTCAGATCATCCGGGCCCTCACGTCGGAAATCGGCGCCAGCCTGGACGTCCACTCTGACAATCTGGGTGTCACATTCCTGCTGCGGGTGCCCCAGGCGCTGGTCGCCAACATCCGCACGGCCTGACTGCTCGCTTCCCTTGTTGCCGTGCGCGGCTCAGATTAGTTTGGCCGGGCATTTGGAACGAGTAGGGTTGGCATGTTCGAGGAATTCAAGAAATTTGCCGTGCGCGGCAATGTCATGGACCTGGCGGTCGGTGTCATAATCGGCGCTTCTTTCACGGGCATCGTCACGTCGCTGGTCAATGACGTCATCATGCCGCCGATCGGCCTGGCGCTGGGCGGCGTGGATTTTTCCAATTTTTTTGTCGTGCTCAAGGGCGACCACACCGTGGACACTTTGGCCGCCGCCAAGGCCGCCAAGGATGTGACAATCAATTACGGCATCTTCGTCAACGCGGTTATCAACTTCCTGATTGTCGCTTTCGTGCTCTTCATGTTGATCCGCCAGATGAACAAGCTGGTCGCGGCACCGCCCGCTGAACCGGCCACCCCGCCGCCGCCGCCGGAAGATGTGCTGCTGCTGCGGGAAATCCGCGACTCTCTCAAGGCTCGGGGATGACGCGGGCGCTGGCGCTCGCTTGTCTTCTGCCGGCGGCTTTATGGATGGTGGCAGTCCCGGCCCATGCCGATGACGCGATGACGGTAGCAGCCAACGCTTTTTATGCTGCCACGGCCAAGGCCAGCACCAGCGGCGGCATTCCCGACGCGGCCACGCGGGCCCGGCTGCAACCATTGCTGTCGCCCGGCCTGAACAGGATGCTGGCCGATGCCGCCGCCGCCGAAGCGCGCTTCAACGCCAAGAACAAGAATTCTCCCCCGCTGATCGAAGGCGATATTTTTTCATCGCTGTTCGAGGGGCCCACTGCGGTCAAGGTCGGGGTCTGCCGCGGCGACGACAAGATCGCCCATTGCGGCGCCACCTTGACCCACCAGGATCGCGGCCAGAAACCTGTTAGCTGGGTGGATACGCTGCGTTTGGTGAATGAGGACGGCTGGAAAATTGACGATGTCGCCTATGACGCCAATTTTGCTTTCGGCAATACCGGCACGTTAAGTGACATGCTGAAAATGACCGTGCACGAGGCGCCGTAACTTTTGCCGCAGGGCAGCGAATTGCCCTTCGAAAGGAAATCCCCACATGACCGACAATCGCAACCTCAGCCGCGAACAGCTGCATGTCCTCAAGGAACACGGCACCGAGCGCCCCGGCTCCAGCCCGCTCAACCATGAAAAGCGCAGCGGCGATTTCATGTGCGCCGGCTGCGGCAACCAGCTTTTCGCGTCCGATACAAAATACGAAAGCGGCTCAGGCTGGCCCAGCTTCTATGAAGCGCTTCCGGGCGCGGTGGAAACCACCACCGACACCAGCCATGGCATGACCCGCACGGAATTTCATTGCGCCAAATGCCATGGCCATCTGGGTCATATTTTCGAGGATGGGCCGCAACCTACCGGCTTGCGCTATTGCACCAATGGCGCGGCGCTGGACTTCATTCCTGCCGCAAAGAAGTAGAATAAAAAAGAAAGACGCCGCGACTATTGAAGCCGCGGCGTTTTTCTTTGCATCAAACTGTCGAACGGTCTCTGGCTTCCTGTTCGGCGGCGCGCAGGGCATCGCCTTCGGGTCCATCCAGGGCAGCTTCGGCTTCCTTCGCCAAGGCGGGGATTTTCGCCTTGTTGCGCGTTACGAAGCCGGCCTGATCCTTGTCGAATTTGCGGCTGGCGGCGTAATCGCCTTCGCCGACAATCTGTTTCTTCTTTTTCGGCGCAGCTTTTTTGGCCGGCTTTTTCGCTTTTGCGGCGACCTTCTTGGATTTCTTGGTCTTTGCGGGCGCCTTGGCGGCAGCGCGCTTTGCGATCTTTTTGCCCTTTTTCTTGACCGGCTTCGCCTTTGACTTTTTCACGGACGCTTTGGATTTATTCTTCGCTTTGGCCATGGGATCTCCGTTGGAAATGGGCAGCGACAGCTTAAACACCCAATCCACGGTAAGTCACGACTGCGACAGTCGTTCCATCAGCCAATAGGCGGCAGGTCCCGGCGGCGCATCGCTGCGATAGAGCGAGTGAAACGGATAGACCAGGTCGTTGTCGCTTTCGATGTCCAGCCGCACCAGCCGTCCCCGCTTGATGTCGTCCGCCACCACCCATTTGGGCATGTTGCCCCAGCCCAATCCCGCCAGCAGCAGCGCATGCTTGGCGCCCAGATCGGCCAGCCGCCAACTTCGCACCGCCAGCACGCCGAAATCGCGGCCCTGTGTCAGCGCCGACCGGTCGGTCAACACAAGTTGAATGTGATCGCGCAACTGGACGGCGCTGATCTTGCCTTGTTGCGCCAAGGGATGGTCCGGCGCCGCCACGGGCACCAGCTTGATCGAACCGGCGGGGCCGCGCGTCAGGGCGTCACTTTCCATCAGCAGCGGTCCCGATACGCCGAACGCCGCGCGCCCTTCCAGCACCGCCTCCGTCACCGCGCCCAGCGCCTCAACCCGCAGGCGCAGCGCCACGGTGGGAAATTTGGTGCGGAACTCGTCCAGCCCCCGCACCAGCCGCTTGGCTGGGAGCATCACATCCACCACCAGCGACACTTCCGCTTCCAACCCTTGCGTCAGTCCGCGCGCCTTGGCGACCAGACCGCTCAGAGCCAGCGCGATGCCCCGGCTGTCCGACAGGATGGCGCGGCCCGCTTCGGTCAGGCGCGGCCGCCGCGCCCCGGCGCGCTCGAACAGGCTGACACCAAGCTGGGCTTCCAGATTGGTGACGGCATAGGAAATCACTGAGGTCGCACGGTTCAGCTTGCGGGCGGCGGCGGTAAAGCTTCCAGCCTCCACAATCGCCAGGAACACGGCAATCTGGTCCAGGGTGGGCCGGGCAGGCTCCATATTCGGTTTTCTCGAACGATCTGATCGAAACTATACCGGTTTTCAGAACAATCCAAGGCGCCTATCTCCATGGCCTACCGCCACAGGAGAACCGCCATGTCCAAGCCCAAAATCCTCATCCCCTTTTATTCGCGCACCGGCACCATCGAAGGGCTGGCCAAGGCCATCGCTGAAGGCGCGGCAGCCGAGGGCGCCGACGTGCGCGTGCGCCGGGCGCGCGAATTTGTCGGCCCCGAGGTGATGGCCCAAGCGCCTGGCTGGAAAGAATCCGCTGAGGCGATGAACGCCAAATACGAAGCCCCCACCGCCGATGACGCGGTCTGGGCCGACGCCGTCATCTTCGGCACGCCCACCCGGTTCGGCGCGGTGTCGGCGGAATTGAAGGCCTAGTATAGACAGCCTGGGCGGCCTGTGGGCCAAGGGCGCGCTCAACGGCAAGCTGGGTTCGGCCTTTGGCGGCTCGGCGACGGCGCATGGCGGCAATGAATCCACCATCCTCTCACTCTACAATCCCATGGCACATCTGGGCCTGATCATCGTGCCCACTGGCTTTGCCGATGCCGCCATGTTCAAGGGCGCGGGCACGCCTTACGGCGCGTCGGTGGTGTCGGGCAATCCGCCCACGGGCCCCAGCGCGGAAGAACTGGATGTCGCCCGCTACCAGGGCCGCCGCGTGACACAGATCGCCAAGAAGCTATTTGCATAGCGGGCCTGCGTTCATCGGCCCGCGCTGCCTGATACCCGCGCTTCCTGATATAAGGGGCGCGGGAGAATGCGATGCGTGAACTGCTGTATCTGGAAAACCTTGCCGCCGGTCAGCGGTTCAAGACCGGATCGCATCTTCTGACGCAAGATGAGATCATCGCCTTTGCCCGGCGATATGATCCGCAGCCTTTCCACATAGACCCCCAGGCTGCGCGCCACACTTTCTTCGACGGCTTGGCGGCCTCGGGCTGGCACACCGGCGCCATCAGCATGCGGCTGCAGGTGGAGTCCGGGCCGGCTTTGGCTGGCGGCATGATCGGCGCCAGCGTGGATTTGACCTGGCCCCAGCCGACGCGCCCCGGCGATATCCTGCATGTCGAAAGCGAAATCCTGGCGGTGACGCCGTCGCGTTCCAGGCCGGATCGGGGCTTCATCACCCTGAAAAGCGAGACCAAAAATCAGAAAGGCGAGGTTCTGCAGCTTCAGACCTCCAAGCTTCTGGTCTGGCGGCGAAAACCTCTTTAAAGAACGCAGCTATGCTGGACGATCTCAAAGCCAATAATCGCGCCTGGGCGGACCGTATGGTTTCGCTTGATCCGGAATTCTTCAAGCGGCTGGAACGCCAGCAGGGCCCACAATATTTGTGGATCGGCTGTTCCGACAGCCGCGTTCCCGCCAATGAGATTGTGGATCTGGCGCCGGGCGAATTGTTCGTCCATCGCAATGTCGCCAACCTCGCCCCGCCGCAGGACGCCAATTATCTTTCGGTGCTGCAATTCGCCGTGGATGTCATCAAGGTCAAGCACATCATCGTGGTCGGCCATTATGGCTGCGGCGGCGTCGCCGCAGCAGTCAGCGGCAAGCGGCTGGGCCTGGTGGATCATTGGCTGCACCCCATCCGCGAAGTTCATGAGGATCACCTTCCTGAACTGAGCGCCATCCCCGATGAGAAAAAGCGTCTCGACCGGCTTTGCGAATTGAACGTCAAGCGCCAGGTCAAGAATGTTGCATCCGACCTGTTTGTGCAGGATGCCTGGGCGCGGGGCCAAAGCCTCAGCGTCCATGGCTGGGTCTATTCCCTCGCCACCGGTCTGGTGAACGATCAGAATGTCACCGTCCAGGGACAGGACGATCTGGGGAAACTCTGAAGGGTCAAAGGAAGCGCCATGCGGCTTGTAAGTTTCTGCCTGCTGACCACGATGATCGCGGCGCCCGCCGCTGCCGCGCCAGCCGAGATGGACAAGGCCTTTGCCGCCGCGTTCGGTCACGCGGCGCCTTTCGCCGCCACCGCAAGCCCCGACGGCAAAAAGCCCGCCCAGTTCACTTACACGCCCGCCGGTCTGGTGGATGTTGCGCCCGGCACAGTGGCGCTGATCTCCAAAGGCAAATCCTCCAGCGACAGCAGCGCCGGCGCGCTGGCGATCCATTATCTGAAGCGCAGCGGCGGCGCCTTCACCTTGGTGAAAGCCTGGCCCGCAATCGGCGTCACCGCACCGAATGGTCAAGTCACCTGGGCGGCGCGTCCCGATCTGGAAGGCGGCCCCGCCATTCTGGCCAGTCATGACGAGGTTGGCTCCGACTGCAAGCAAAGCTATGCCCAGTTGATCGCACTCACGCCTGACAAGCCGGTGCTGCGGGTCAATCTGCTGACGGCGGTGCACTATGATCCCGGCCCGGACCCGGATCATTCGCCGCCCTATCAGGCCAGGGCGAAAATCCTGCCCGGCGAACGCGGCAAAAGCTTCGCGCTGGAATATGCCGGCACCTGGAAGCTGCATGTGGATTATCTGCGCAAGGGCGATGTCTTTGCCGCCAAACAGCGCGAAGCACCCGCCTGCCAGTAACGGCTAACGCGAAATCTCAGACAGCGGCGGCGCGGGCTTGCGGTAATGGCGCATACCTTTGAGGAACAGCTTCACCGCCTGATAGTGGATCAGCGCCACAACTTTCAACGTCACCAGCGGATAGCGAAAGAAGCATGCCAAAAGCCGCGCCAACGTAAGCGGCTGGGTTTTGCCGATCAGCGAAGTAGAAAGCAGCAAGCCTTCGGCATCATGGTGATTGATCCAGATCGCCACCTTGTCGGACGGGCAGGCGAAGCGGAAACGGTAGCTGCCGTCCACCGCCAGAAACGGTGAAACGTGAAATATCTTTTTGGCTTCAAGCCAGTCATTTTCCGCGATGGCGCGATGATCGGCATGGCAGCACAGATACCGGTGCGTTTCACCGAACGTGTTGTTGACGGTGGCGATCACGGCGCGAAGATTTTTCTCTCGGTCATGGCATAGCCAGAAGCTGACGGGATTGAAGGCAAAGCCCAGCACCCGCGGCATGGTGATCAATTCGATCTGTCCGTCGGCTTCGTTGACGCCGAATTCCGCCAGGGCAGCGGCCACGGCTTCGCGCGCGGGCAGGGCGCCGGTGCTGTAATCGTCGGCCTTGAGCGAGAACAGGTTAAAGCGGTTCAGCGAAAACAGGACGCACTTGCCCGGCGCCGTCAGCTCTTCCAGCGTCAGCCGCAAATAATAAACGCCATAGCGAAACGCATTGCGCTTGGGCCGGGTGCGCGCATGGAAAACCTGCGCGGTGACGATTTGCGCCATCGAATTTCTGTCCCTTTAGAAAGAGACGCTATCATAGGCCGGGCGTTGCTGCGCCCCGGCCGGGACAATAACCGGCTCACGCGCCGGCGCGGCCTGCGCCACCGTCCAGGGGATCGCCGCGCCCAGGCGTTCCGCCACGGTCACCGCGCTCCACAGCCCGTCTTCGTGAAAGCCGTGCCGCAGATGCGCGCCGCAGAACCAGGTGTTGCGCGCGCCCTGCATCTGCTGCACCCGGCTCTGGGCGGCGATGGCGGCATTGTCGAACACCGGATGGTCGAACCCATGCCGGTCAAAGACATGCTCGTCCGCGATCGGCTGGGCCGGATTGAGGGTGACGAAAATGGGATAGGCCGGATCAATGCCCTGCAGCTTGTTCATCCAGTAAGACACCGACACCGCCGCGCCTTCGCCCTGGCCCTCGGAACGGTAATTCCAGCTTGACCAGCAGCGCCGGGTTTTGGGCATCACGCCGGTGTCCTTGTGCAGCACCGCCTCGTTGCGCTGATAGCGGAACGCACTCAAGACTTGCCGCTCCGCATCGCTGGCATCGCCCAGCGCCGCCAGCGCCTGGTCGCCATGACTGGCGAACACGACATGATCGAAAGTCTGGCTCTCGCCCTTGTCATCGGTGACGCAGGCGCCGCCGTCAAAACGGGTGACCCGCGCCGCGCCGCAGCCGCTGCGAATGCGGCCCGCAAAAGCCTCAGTGAGGCGATCAATGTAATTCTGCGCCCCGCCGGTGACGGTGTACCATTGCGGCTGGCCGGTGAATGACAAAAGCCCATGATTCTGGAAAAACCGCACAAAGGTGCGCGCGGGAAATTCCAGCATCTGCGCCAGCGGGCAGCTCCAGATCGCCCCGCCCATCGGCAGCAGGTAATAGCGCCGGAACCACTCGCCCAGCTTCAGCTTGGTGATCAGCCCTTCCAGGGTGAGCCCGGGATGGCGCTCGACGGTTTCCACCGCCTGGGCGTTGAAACGCATGACATCGCGGCAGACGCCATAAAAGGCCGGCCTCAGCATGTTGCGGCGCTGGCCGAACACGGTGTTGAGATTCTCCGCCCCCCATTCGAACCAGCCGTCGCGGATGCTGGCGGCAAAGGTCATGTCGCTCTTGTGCGTCGCCACGCCCAGATGCGCGAACATGGCGCTGAGATGGGGGTAGTTGGTCTGATTGAAGACGATAAAGCCGGTATCGACCGGGATATCGCGTTCGCCATAGCGCACATTCAGGGTGCGGGTATGGCCGCCAAGGCGGTTTTCCTTCTCGTAAACCGTGACGTCGTGTTTGGCGCCCAGCAGGTAAGCGCTGCCCAATCCCGAGATGCCCGTGCCGACAACCGCTATCTTCGCCATGGAACCTTGTACGCGCCGATCCATTCCCCGGATCACGCGTATACACTGGCATGATTTCCCCAGGAGGCCGCTATCGGCGCACTCGCTAAAATCGCGGCCGCCCTGCTGACCCTGGTGGTAAGCGCCTGCTCGCCCGGTTTGATCAATCTCACCGTGCCGCGCGGCGGCTATAGCGTGCACCGCGACCTGGTTTACGGCCCCGCGCCCCGCGAAAAGCTGGATATCTATGTGCCGGACGGCCTGACCGCGCCCGCTCCCGTCATCCTGTTTTTCTATGGCGGCAACTGGGACAGCGGCTCCAAGGAGCTTTATATGGCGTTCGGCGAAAGCTTCGCCAGCAAGGGCTTTGTCGTCGCCGTCGCCGATTACCGCCTGTATCCGCAGGTGAAATACCCCACCTTCCTGCAAGACAATGCGGCAGCGTTCCGCTTTGTGCGCGACAATGCCGCCCAGTATGGCGGCGATCCGGGGCGCATCTTCCTGGCCGGTCATTCCGCCGGGGCCTACAACGCCATCATGCTGGTCTCCGACCCGCATTATCTCAAAGACGCGGGCGCCGATATTTCCCAGGTCCGCGGCGCCATCGGCCTGGCGGGGCCCTATGATTTCCTGCCGCTGACCGATCCCGGCCTGATCGCCATGTTCGGCGGCAAGGCGCGGCCGCAAACCCAGCCCATCACCCATATCGTCGGCAAGCGACCGCCCATGCTGCTGGCGGCGGGCACCGGCGATGAAACCGTGGGTCCCGGCAACAGCACCCGCATGGCGGACAAACTCAAAAGCTTCGGCAGCCCGGTCGAGGTCAAACTCTATCCCGGTATCGGCCATATTGGCCTGATCCTCTCCCTGGCGCGCCCGTTCCGCGGCCGCACCAGCCTGCGCGACGACATGGTCAATTTCATTCGCGCCCATTGATGGCGCGTCTGTTATAAGACGGTCTCAGCGTCGCAAGGCTCCGTGATCCGCGCCGTGCCGCCCCGCGTACAAGGACCATGGATGCGCTTGCTCATGACGGGAACTTGCCGGGTTTTGCCCCCCGCCGCGCCGTGCCGCTTGTGGTATGGCGCAATCCCCGCCCGCCTTCCGGCGCAATGACGGCGCAGGACGACAAATCCCTGCTGGTCGTGGCCGTGGCGCAGCACCGCGACCGCGAAAGCTTTCGCCTTCTGTTCCAGCATTTCGCGCCGCGCATAAAAAGCTACCTGCTGCGCCTGGGCATGCCTGGGCAATTAGCCGACGAACTGGCGCAGGAAACCCTGCTGATGGTCTGGCGCAAGGCCGACCGTTTCGACCCCGGCCGCGCGGCGGCGGCGACCTGGATTTTCACCATAGCCCGCAATCTGCGCATCGATCATCTGCGGCGGGCCAAATTGCCCGGCGATTATTTTGTCGAAGAGGAATTCTGCCCCTCCGCGGGCGACGATTATCTTTCCGCCGAACGCGACGGCCAGGTCTCGCAAGCCTTGAAGACGCTGTCTCCCGATCAGGCCGCCGTCATCAGGCTCTCTTTTTTCGAGGAAAAACCCCACCCCCTCATTGCTGCCCAATTGGGCATTCCGCTTGGCACCGTGAAATCGCGCCTAAGGCTGGCCATGAACCGCCTGCGGGCCGCGCTGGAAGACAAGACATGATCCAACATCATCCCTCCGACGAAAATATCCTGGCCTATGCCAACGGCTCCCTCAGCCGCACCCTGGCGCTGGCGCTGGGCGCGCATCTGGATGGCTGCGCGCAATGCTGCCGCACACTCAACACCGCCGAAGCGGTGGGCGGCGTGATGCTGGAAGCGCAGGCACCTGCCGAACTGGATGAAAAGATTTTTTCCGAGCTGCTGACGGAACTCGATGCGCTGGTTGCGGCAACGCCGCCGCCGCCGCCCGTCACCCTCGCCATCCCGCTGCCTGCCAATCTGCGGCATCAGCGCATCGGCGCGCGGCGCTGGCTGGCGCCCGGCATCTGGATTCGCCCGGTGCTCAAAGACGCCAACGAAGGCACGCGGCTCTATCTGCTGGGCGCCGCGCCCGGCAAGGCGCTGCCGCGCCACGGCCATAGCGGTGTGGAAATGACCCAGGTGCTGACCGGAGAATTCCATGATGGCGGCACGCGCTATGGCGCCGGCGATTTCCTGGAAGCGGGCGACGATGTCGAACATTCCCTGATGGTCGGCGCCAATGAAGAATGCATCTGCATCATTGCCTCCCAGGGCGTGCCGCGGGGCCTTCCCGGCCTGCTGATGCGGCTGCTGGCATGAGCGAGCTGCCGCGCGCTTTGCTGGCCTATGGCACCTGCCTTGTGGTGCTCGTGCTGCTCGATCTGGCCTGGCTGCGCTATGCCGGCGACGCCATCTTCCGCCCCGAAGTGGGCGAAATGCTGACCAACAACCCCAATCTCGTCGCCGCAGGGCTGTTCTATCTCTTCTACGCGGGCGGCCTGGTTTACTTTGCCGTGCTGCCGGGCGTGCGTGCGGCCAGTTTCGCCACGGTGTTGCTCAACGGCGCTCTTCTTGGCTTTACCGCCTATATGACGTTCGAACTCACAAGCCTGGCGATCCTCAAAATCTGGTCTGTGAAAGTCGCAATTTTTGATATCTCCTGGGGCATCTTCGCCAGCGCGGTGGCGGCGGCTGCGGGGTTCACGGTCTTCGTTAAAATATGAACATTGCAAGCCAGTAATAATTAACGTTCTGCCTTTATTGAAGTACCCGGAAGGCTTGGGGAAAACAAAGGCTATGCCTGCCTCGGTCCACCCAGATGCCCGAAGAAGCGCCGTGATCCGGCGGTATCCGTACCGGCCATACCGGCGGGCAAACTCGATGATGTCGGCTGTCAAAGCCACTTCATCGTCGGGCGTTGTCGGCATCCTGCGCTGCGTAGACCGATGCTGTCCCAGAGCCCGGCATGCCCGCCTCTGCGGTACACCCAGTTCGGCAACAACGTGGTCCACACACGCACGGCGACGTGCGGGGCTTAGAAGTTTCCCCGCGCGTGACCTGCATGGCTCTTTTTGTACCAAGCGAATTGATAGAAATTGGCTTGGTACAAAAAGAGCCATGCAGGTCAGCGCCCGCAAGCGCAACAGGATTGAGAACATGGACCGAATGGGTCTTCTGCCCGATCGCGATAATTTCCTCATGGGCGAGCGCGGCAAGCATTCGCGATACCGTCTCGACGGTCAGGCCGAGGAAGTCGGCGATTTCCGACCGGCTCATCGGCAGCTTGGCAAGACGTTGCGGCCTGGCGGTGTCGCCCGGCGCGCGGTAGCCGTAAACCATCAGAAAATTCGCGACCTTTTCGCGCGCGGTCATCTGGCCCAGCAGCAGCAACTGGTCCTGGGCGGCGGTAAGCTGCCTGAGGCTCTCCCGATTCATGTATTTCTTGAGTTGCGGCAGGGCGCGGCGCATCGCCGCCACGTCCGGGCGCGAAAAGCGGCACAGCCGCGTGCCGGAAATGGCCTCCGCCGAGGTGGTGTAGGTATCGTGCTCGCCCAGGCCGAAATATTCGCCAGCCCCGCGGAAGCCGACGATCTGCGTGCGGCCGTCCGGCAGGGAACGCAGCAGTTTCACGATCCCGCAGGTCACGATGAAGAGGGATGTTGCCGGCTCACCCTCGACCATCACCGTCTGGCGCGGCTTGAACTCCACAAAGCTGCGTTTTTTCGAATGGGCTTTCAGATCGCGCGCGGGCACGGTCTGGCAGAAGCTGTCCCGGCGAACCGGACACGCCGCGCAATCCGAAGTCATGTCAGACCCCCAGTGATCACATCCCGGACTGATTGGCGGTAAGCAAAGGCCTGTGCGCCGCGATTGTTTTTATGGCAACAAGAACAGATCCACCGTCCTCACTATAGCATCTTGATTCAGATCAAGACAAACCGGACCCACCCATTTTGGGGTGAAAAAGGCCGCTGAAATGTTGAGGCGCCGCCGATAATCGCAAGATGACTTGGATCAAGAGAGCTTATGGCGCATTTTTGGGGCGAAGTAACATTGCCGGGAAAATGTTGGGACGATGTAAGGTTGTTTCGAATTTTTTTGAGCGATGTAATATTGCATCAATGCTTTCGTCGCGGCAGGAGCTTTGACTCGGTTTGGATTTGCCTATTCATCGGACAGCAGGGAGAAGTGACATGGAATTGCGCAGCGCCTTGTTGATGGTCACCGTGGCAATGATCGCCGTGCCGGCATGCGCCGTGCCCGCGCTTGCGGGGCCGCGCGAAGATGTCCGGGCCGGGTCGGCGCGGTGCGACGGCATCGCCGACGACCGCAGCTGGCTGGATTGCTATTACGGCGCGGCCCAGCCCATGCGCGGCAGGCTGGGACTTCCGCCGGCGCCGGCCAGCCAGCAGATGCTGGTGCCGGGCGCGGGGCCAACCCGCCCCAGGCGGCCATCGTGCCCTATCGCGCGCCGGCACCCGAAAAAACTGGGGTTTTTTGCGCGTCTCTACACGCACACGGATGTGAAGGGCGAGGCGCCGACGCGGATGTCGTCCTACCGGTTTGAAAAGGGAGGCTTCTTTGTCGTCGTGCTGGCAAACGGCGAAACCTGGAGGCAGGTGGTCGGCGACTCGGTCATGGCCGACTGGCACGACCGGCCCGAGCAGTATGCCGTCACGATTGTTCCCGCCGGTCAGCTGGGGATCATGAACATGAAGGTCGGCAAGGAAATCTACCAGGTTGAACGGGTGCGCTGAGCAGAAGCTGCTTGCTGCAATGCAGCGCAACCGGGCGTAGCGCCTAGTTTCCGCGTTCGCAGCAATGGCGGACATCGCGCCGGCCTGTTCAGCCCGATCCCATGCGCGCGTTTATGCTGCGGTGCGAAGGCCGCCGCCATCGTGATGCAAGGGCCGGGCACCGCGCCTAATTGACGCAACATGATCTGGATCAAGACTGATCGGGAGGTTTTCCCCTCCATTCACAAAAGCGTCATAAAAAAACACAGGGCGGGATCCAATGAACAATCTGTTTCAGAAATTGATGCTGTGCGGCTCGACGGTCGCATTGGCGGCTGTTGCCTCGATGGGCGCCGCCCACGCGCAGGATATCGAACAAGTTGTCGTGTCCGCATCGCGCATCAATATCGTGGGCTATACGCAGCCGACGCCGGTGACGGTGGTCGGCATGGCCGAGCTGGAAAGCATGGCCAACATCAATATCGGCGACTCGCTGCGCGAACTTCCCTCCCTCGGCGCCTCGCAGGGCCTGAGCAACGGCGCCAAGTCCGGCGACGCGGCGCAGGGCGATGCCGGCGTGGACACCGTCAGCCTTCGCAACCTCGGCGTCATTCGCACCCTGGTGCTGTTCGACGGCCAGCGCGTCGTGACCTCCAACCCCTCGGGCGGCGGCGCCGACCTGAGCACCATTCCCTCGGCGCTGGTCCAGCGCATTGACGTCGTGACCGGCGGCGCTTCCGCGGCCTGGGGCTCGGACGCGGTCGGCGGCGTGGTCAACCTGATCCTCAACAAGAATTTTGACGGCTTCAAGCTCAACGAGGAAGCCGGCCAGAACAAGACGAACACGCACCAGCAGTGGCGCACCGATGCCAGCTTCGGCACCGACTTCGACGGCGGCCGCGGCCACGCCATCATCAGCGGCTCCTACATCATGAGCCCGCAGGCCACTTTCTACGTCAACACCAACTGGTATTCGCCGCGCACCCTGATGCCGTCGTCGCTGTTCTATCCGGGCCAGACGGGCCTGCCGACCTATATCCACACCAGCGGCCCGCTGGGCTCGGCGTCCTATACCCAGGGTGGCCTGATCACCTCCGGCCCGCTGGCCGGCACGCAATTCGTCGGTTTGCCGGCCCAGCCGGTGCCGTTTAATTTCGGCCAGGTGTTCGCGGGCAATTGCGTCAACTGCTCGGCGAACCAGTATACCAACACCAACCAGCTCACCATGGCGGCCGTGCCCTATCACAGCACGACGCTGTTCGGCTTCGCCAAGTACAAGGTCACCCCCGAAATTCAGGCCTCGGTGCAACTGAACTACGGCACCAATTATGAAACCAACGTGACGGCCGACAAGCAGTCCCCCGTCACCATATTGAGCGGCAATCCCTTCATTCCTGCGGCGACCCAGGCGGCGATGACCGCCAAGGGCCTGGCCAGCATTTCGGTGGCGACCGACAATCTGGGCAATTTGGATCCCACCAGGCCCTCGATCGCGCAGCTGAGCAACGGCGCCTCCGCCGACGGCATCAACTACAGCAACCGTCAGCTGATGCGCGGCGTTCTTACGCTGGAAGGCACGATCGGCGAGGATTGGTCCTGGAACACCTATATCCAGCACAGCCAGGTCCGCGAAGTGCAGAAGGATCCGCAGGACGCGCTCACCGCCAACTACAACAATGCGGTGAACGCGGTGACCGTCACCGCTCTCAATCAAGGCAATTCAGGCCTGCCGCTGGGCAACACGGTCTGCGCCTCGTCGCTGACCAATCCCTACAATGGCTGCGTGCCGCTGAATATCTTCGGCAATGGCGGCGTAAGCCAGGCCGCGCTGAACTATGTCGATCCGGGCCGCAGCAATCCGGCGCTGGTCAATTCGGTGCTCTACACCATGTACCAGGACGTGGTGTCGGCCTCGATGGAGGGCACGCTGCCCTGGGAATTGCCGGCCGGCAAGGTCGCCGTCGCGTTCGGCGCCGAGTATCGCCATGAACAACAGCGCAACCAGGCCGCATTCCCGCTGATCGACGGCCCGGCGCTGTGGAACAACGCCAATTTCAGTTCCTATTCGGGCCAGTACGAAGTGTCCGAAGGCTTCCTGGAAGTGGACGCGCCGGTGCTGAAGGACACTTTCGTCAAGTCCCTGGATGTGTCGCTGGCGGGCCGCGTCACCGGCTACACCACCAGCGGCGTGGTCGAGACCTGGAAGCTGGGCGCGACCAGCCAGATCAATGACGACTTCAAGGTTCGCCTGACCTGGTCGGAAGACATTCGCGCGCCCATCATCTCGGAACTCTTCGCGGTGCCGCAGTACAATCAGGGCAGCAACACCATCGATCCCAAGACCGGCAAGGCCGTGACTGTCTTTTACACGGCGCAGGGCAATCCGAACCTGGTGCCGGAGCAGGCCAACACGGTTTCAGGCGGCGTCGTGCTGACACCGCACTGGTTCCCGGGCCTGTCGGCTTCGTTCGACTGGTATTCGATCGTCATCAAGGGCGCGATCTTCACGCCGACCAACCTGCAGGTGCTCAACCAGTGCGCCGGCGGCAATCAGGTTTTCTGCGGGTATCTGTTCTACGGCAATCCGAACTTCCCCCAGACCAGCTATCCGGGGCAGCTCAACCTGATCCTGAACGTGCCGCAGAATGTCGGGTCGCAGACCGCTTCGGGCCTGGACTTCCAGTCCAACTACACGATGGACCTGTTCTCGGGCACGCTCGGCCTGGGTGTGCTGGGCAACTATACCGACGAGTTCAGCCAGACCCTGTTCGGCGTGACCTCGGACGGCGCCGGCGCGCTGGGCGCGGATGCCGCCTATAACGGCACGCCCAAGTTCAAGCTGACGCTGCAGGCGGCCTATAGCGACGGACCGTGGCAGGGCACCATCAAGACCCGCTTCATCGGCCCCGCCAAGCTCAACAATCTGTGGACGAGCGGCGTGCAGGTGGACAACAACTCCATCCCGTGGGTCGGCTATCTGGACCTGCAGGGCTCCTACAAGTGGAACGAGCACCTGCAGTTCTATGGCACCATCGCCAACTTCACCAACACGCCGCCGCCCAACATCCCGAGCACCGCGGGCGGCAACTCGACCAACCTGCAGATCTATGACGGCATCGGCCGCATGTATCAGGCGGGTGTCCGCGTCAACCTGTAATGGCCTGATCCAATCCGCCGGGCCGGCGACTGCATGGACTGGAAGCCATGCATTGCCGGTCCGGACGGCCTGGGCTAGCATCGCGGCAAGGGCAAAAACGACAAGTTTTCAGGTGGGGCATGCTGGATAATCGGCCGCTGAAGATGTGCCGCCGCCGCTTTCTGGCATCGGTGGCGGCGCTGCCCGTGCTGACCGGCGGCGTGCTGGCCCACACCATGCCGCACAGCTTGCCCTGGTCGCCATTTGCCGGCGATCCGCCCAAACCCATCAATCCGCTGGGCTAGTATTTCCTCACCCCGATTGAAGTCATCACCGTCGAGGCCATCGTGGACCGCCTGATCCCGGCGGATCACCTGTCGCCGGGCGGCAAGGATGCGGGCTGCGCCGTGTTCATCGACCGCCAGCTGGCCGGCTCGTTCGGCAAGTCCAGCCATCTCTACAACAAGGGTCCGTTCCTGCCGGGACTGCCGACCCAGGGAGCCCCTGGGAGAACGGCTATTGCGAAAGCTTCAACGGCAAGCTGCGGGACGAACTGCTCAACGGCGAAATCTTCTGTAGCCTCAAGGAAGCCAAGGTCCTCATCGAACAATGGCGCCACCACTACAACACCGTCAGACCCCATTCATCGCTGGGATATCGGCCGCCCGCGCCGCAGGCTTTTGTGCCTCAGCCACCCCATCTAGATGGAACGCCAGCTATGCAGTAGTCTCACTCACGCTGGTACAAAATATCCGGCAGGCCAGTCCAACCAAGACCCGCGCTGTCAGCCCCAGCCATTTAGCTCGACTTGCACGGGCGCATAGAACCTAGGGGACAGTACTAGCCCGTCCGTCCGTTTGCTATGTGTTTGCTTGGACTAAATCTTGCGCCCCGGTAAATCCACTAAGTCATTGATTTTAATGGTGCACCCGACAGGATTCGAACCTGTGACCTCTGCCTTCGGAGGGCAGCGCTCTATCCAGCTGAGCTACGGGTGCTGACGCACCCAGCCTATAACCCATAACCTCAAAGCGCGGCAATCGCTGCCAGAATGAGGGTTTGCGCATCCGGCGGCGACACATTTCGGAAAAGAATGGCCGCCTGGGGCAGTGCGGCTGCCAGCGCGGCTTTGTCGCCGCTGCCGTCCATATCCAGCGCTACCAGTTCGGTTGCGTGTGACAGGTCCTCGGTGGCGATGTCGGCCAAGGTTTTGCGCGGCCAATCCGCGGGTGTGCCGGTGTGGCCCCAGGCATGGGCGAAAGCGTCCAGGGCATGCACCGCCACCAGCCGCGCCGCCTTGGGCAGGACAATTCCCCGCTGCAGCAGCTTTGTGACCGTGCCATCCGGCCCGGCGATCAGCAGCAGCGCCCGCGTCCCGCCGCGCGGCCCGAAAGCGGCGCTGTCGCAGAACAGCGGCTTGCCATCCGGCCCCATGGCGGGGTGGACGCGGCTGATGGCGTCGCCGCCGGCTTTCTCGCAGGCGGCGATGAAGTCCCGCCGTCCCTGGCGATAGTTTTTGGCGAAATCGGCCGGCATGACCGTTATTCTAGCGGGGAATCAGAAAGCCGCCATGACCGCATTCGAGAATCTGGAAGATTTGCGCCATCGCCCGATCGGTGAGCAGCAAAACGTCCGCGCCGCCCGCAAAGGCTATCGCAGCCGCATTCCCATTCGCCGTGACAATGCGCTGTTCGGCGAACCGGTGGTGGAGGCGCGCGATCACGCCTTGAAAGGCGAGAATTTCTACGCCAGTGTCAGGAACCCGCCCTATTGGCATCGGGTAGAAGGCGCCACCGAAAAATTGCTGCTGCGCGTTGGCGTTGCGGAAAAATTGTCCAAGGTGAATGCGCGCCTGGCACCGGCGGGGCTGGAATTGTTTTTGTTCGACGCCTGGCGGCCCCGCGCGGTGCAGGCCTATTTTCACGATGTCTGGATGCCGCGCGAATTGCAGCGGCGTCAGCCGGGTCTCACCGGCGCGGCTTTGACCGAAGAGGTGGAGCGTTACTGGTCGGCCCCTTCCAGTGATGAAAATTCGCCCGCGCCGCATGCCACCGGCGCGGCGGTGGACCTTACCTTGCGCTGGAAAGACGGCGAGGCGTTATGGATGGGCTCTCTGTTCGACGATGTCACCGCCATGGCCAATCGCGACCGCTTTGAAAATCTTGATCCCGATAATTTTTCGTTTTCCGACCAGGAAGCCTGCGCCAATCGCCGCCTGCTGCACTGGCTGATGACGGAAGAAGGCTTTGCCGGCCATCCGGATGAATGGTGGCATTTTTCCTGGGGCGATCAGATGTGGGCGGCACTGACCGGCGCGCCGCACGCGTTTTATGGCCCGGCGGCGGACGCCGCCCTTTAGATAAAGTCGCCTATTTCAGAATAGGCCGAAACGCGCCGTCCCATTCGGGACCGGGCGGATTCGATTCAAAATAACCGATGCGATTCAAGTGCAGGTCGTACAGCTTCTGGCTGGCGCCCGACAATTTGCGGCATTGCGCGATCAAAGCGCGGGCTTTGCTCCATTGCTGGTGCTGCAAGGACGCGAAGATATGTTCGTGAAAAGCGATCAAGGCGCGGAATTTGGGCGAGGCGCGGATCACCGGATTGCCCAGCAGCGCATACAGCCGCATCGGCGCATCGGTGGCCCCGGCGGCGATATAATCCACTTCCAGAAAAGCGAAAGCGCGACCCGCTGCTTCCAAGGTGTTTTCGGCAACAATCACGGCTGGGCCATATTGCGGCGACAATGCCTGAATCTGCGCCGCCAATTGCACCACGCCGCCATTGACGCTGTAGCCCATGCGGCCCGCGCCGCCAAAGCCGCCTGCGATCACCGGGCCGGTGGCAACCCCCACGCCGATCTCCAGTGCTGAAAGGCCGCCGCGCTCCAGCGCGATCTGTTCGCTGACGCGCGACGCCACCACCGACATGCCGCTGGCCGCTTCGCAGGCATGCAGCGCGTGGTCGGCATCTTCCAGCGGCGCGTTCCAGAACGCGGCGAAGCCGTCGGCGGTGAGCCGGTCAATGGTGCCGCCATGCGCCAGGGCCTGATCCATCAGCGGCGTCATGATCTGCTGCATGATCTGGGTGAAAGCCTTGGGATTGTCGCGCAGCGAGGCCGCCAGTTCCGCCAGCCCGCGCACGCCGCACACCAGATAGGTGATGGTGCGCGTCTCGCCTTCGATGGAAAGCAGCGCAGGCGTGTGGGCGATCTTTTCGATGCTGGCGCTGGGCAGGGAATCCGAAAAGGCCAGCCGCAGGCCCGCCCGCGCGGTGCGGATTTCGCGCAGCCGCATCAGCGCGCCCGCGGCGAAAACAAGCATCAGGCCGATGGCGGGCGTGGCCGCATCCATCAGCAGATGGGCGCGGGCAAATGCGAACCATGCGCCGTAAAAACCCGCCGCCACCGTCACCGCCATAAACAAAGCCGACCAGTGGGTGCGGAATTTCGCCATCAGCAGCAGCACGCCACCGCCGGCCAATATCAGCGCCCAGAATTCGGCGACCAGTGCGAAGGCCGGCCGCACCAGGACCCGCCCGCCGATCACATCGGCCAGGCCCTAGGCGATCACCGCGCCGCGCGTCGCCGCGCCGCCGGGGGTGATGACCGTGTCGCCGGGCGTATCCAGCACCAGGATTTTGTTTTTCAGCGTCTCGGGCCCCATCTCCCGCGACAACAGCGCGGCGGCGGAAATCTGTTCCGGCGGCGCGGCGTAGTCCATCCAGAAGCCGCCATCGCTGTCGGCGGGAATGGCATGGCCGCCAATGTCCAGGCTGGCGATGCCGGTGATGCCCCAATGCACGGCAAAGACGTCGCTCTGGTCGGTGGTGAAGGTGAGGGATTTTTCCCCTGCCGCCAGCCGGGCGCCTTCCGCGGCCAGCGACGGCACCAATTGTGCGTTCAGCTGAAACACCAGCGGCATGCGCCGCACCACACCGTCATGGTCGGCAATCAGGTTCGGCGCGCCCAGGCCCTTGGCGGCGAGGGCCACCGCCTGCAGCGGCCCCGCGCCGCTGCTGAAAGACGGGGCGGCGGCAAAGGGATTTTTCGTGCCGCGATATTCGAAATGGGTGACGGGCTGCGGCGTCAGCCCGCCCACGCCCAACAGGATCGGCACCACCGCGGGGACCGATTGCAGCGGCGCGGGAAAGCTGTCGCTCTGGGGCCGGTCGAGCGGCGCGGTGAAGACAATGGCCTGTGCCCCTGACAAAGCGATGGCGCGGGTAAGGTCTGATAATCCCTCATTGCTCCAGGGCCAGCGGCCATAATGCGCCATGCTGCCGGAATCCAAGGTCACCAGCGCCACGCGCGCGTCACCAGCCGTCCCATGCGGCGCGTGGTTTTCATAAAAATCGAACAGGGGGCCGCGCACGGCGGTGGCGGCGCCCAGCGGATCGAACAAAAGGGTTGCCGCGCCAAGGCCCAGAAGCAGCAACGGCGGCATCAGTCCGGTGAACGGGGTTGAAAAACTCATAGCCATCCGGCGATTCGTGCCATGGGCGAGACTAAGCGTCCGCCGGGCCCCGCCAAAGCGATGTTTTCGCCCGCGCCCAAACGGCGCCGAAACCGGCTTGTCTTGCCGGGCAGAAACTTCCGCATGGCGCAAAGCGCGCCGCTTTTAAGCCTTCCCTCATGGTGTTTTTGGCGGCGGGGCAGGCGCGCGCGGTCAACATGAAAAGGGCACGAGCCGTGCAACGCCAAGCCCAGGAATATGGTCGGGCAATTGCGGAGAGCGGCATGAATATCGGGTCCATGGCACAGCAGAGTTATGTCGGCACCGCCCAGCAAAGCGCCGCGCTGACGGCTGTTTCCCCGGATGCCTTTGGTCTGAATTCATCCGGCGCTGCGTCCGGTGCCGCCCCGGCTTCGTCGGCTGCCCCATCCGGCACGGCCGGCAATGCCACGCTTTCCAGCCAGACTTTGCAGGCGCTGATGGATCTGCTGCAGGGCGATCCGGCGGACTCGACGTCTGCCGCCAAGACCAAGCACCACCACCACCATGGCGCGCCGCCCACCGCTGCCAGCACAGCCCCCACCACCAGCACGGCCAGCACGGATGCGGCCAGCGCCAGCACGGCTGGCGCCGATGACAGCGAGCGCGCGACTCTCGCCACCGCTCTAGGTGCTTGATCTATTCTAGCGTGTGACGCGCAGCGCGACTTGCGCCAGCAGTACCCGCGCGCCTTTTTTCTTCAGGGCGCGATCGGTGATGCCTTGCAGCCGGTCGGCGATGGCGCCGATATCGGGCTGGGCATCGGTGCGCACGTCGCTGGCGGTAAAGGCCATCAGGTTGCGCAGAAAGGCATCGCGCAGCACCGGCATGGAACGAGTGACTTCGACCCGCAAAGCCGGATCGGGAACATCCAGCCCGATGCCGACCATCAGCATGCCGCCGGCGTGATTGTCGGTGACGATGGTGGTGTAGAAGGGTTCGATCGACAGATAGCTTTCCGACTGGGTGATCTTGTGTTCCGGCTTCTTGGCGTCGGCGGGGTCCTTGGCGTCGTCGGCGGCCCATGCGGGCGCTGCCGCCAGAAGGGCGACCATCAGGCCAAGACGAAGCGATATGCGGCGCATACCCCAGCTAAGACCCGGATTGGTAAACGAAAATTTAAAGCCGGTTCGGGCCCCATCCTGGGAAGGATGGTGGAGCTGAGCGGAATCGAACCGCTGGCCTCCTCATTGCGAACGAGGCGCTCTCCCAACTGAGCTACAGCCCCGAAACCGGTATTTTTGCCCCTTTTTGGAGGCAGGGCGTGGGTTTTAGGAAGACCGCCCCCCTAGGTCAAGCCGCGCTTGCGGGGGGTAGGGCTGGCTGGCTACAAGTTTCCCATGCTGAACCCCATCGCCGCCCTGCTGATCGAAATCCTGGAAATCTACAAATGGGTGGTGATCGCGGCGGTGATTGTCAGCTGGCTGGTGGCCTTCAACGTCATCAATAGCCATAACAATTTCGTCCGCACCGTGCTGCGCATCCTCTACACCCTGACCGAGCCGGTGTTCCGCCAGATCCGCCGGGTGATCCCGCCCATTTCCGGGCTCGATCTGTCGCCCATCATCGTCTTCGTGGTCATCTGGTTCCTGCAATACACGATTCAGTATCTGTCGTTCCGCGGTACCATCTAGGCCATGACCGGCACTCTCATTGATGGCAAGGCCAGCGCCGCCAAGCTGCGCGAGAAAATCGCCGCCGAAGCCGCCCGCCTGAAAGCCGCGCATGGTCTGGTGCCGGGCCTGGCCACGGTGCTGGTGGGACACGATCCGGCTTCCGAAGTCTATGTCCGCAACAAGGGCAAGACCGCAGAGGCGCTGGGTTTTAAATCCGTGCATGTTGCGCTGCCCGCCGATACCAGCCAGGAGACTTTGCTGGCCAAGGTGCGGGAATTGAATGCGGACAAGTCCGTACACGGAATTCTTGTCCAGCTGCCCTTGCCCAAGGGGCTGGACGAAGTACCGGTGCTCGATACGCTCGATCCCGCCAAGGATGTGGACGCGCTGACGCCAACCAATGCCGGTCTTTTGCTGTCGGGCCGCGCCCATCTGGTGTCCTGCACACCTGCCGGCGTGATGCTGCTGCTGAAGGAATATGTCGGCGATATCGCCGGAAAAGATGTGCTGGTGATCGGCCGCTCGCTGCTGTTCGGCAAGCCTGCGGCGCAGTTGCTGCTGGCCGCCAATGCCACCGTCACCATGGCCCATTCGCGCTCGCGCGATCTGCCCGCCCTTGCCCGCCGCGCCGATATCGTGGTGGCCGCCATCGGCAAGCCGCACATGGTCAAGGCCGACTGGATCAAGCCGGGCGCGGTGGTGATCGATGTCGGCATCAACCGGGTGGATGCCGGCGACGGCAAAACCAAACTGGTGGGCGATGTGGATTATGATGCGGCGAAAGAAGTCGCGGGCGCCATCACCCCGGTGCCCGGCGGCGTCGGCGCGATGACCATTGTCTGCCTGATGCAAAATACTTTAATCGCGGCCTGCCATCAGAGTGGCCTGCCAATTCCGACCTTTTAAATTTTTGCTTTGAGGTCTTTGGCGAGCGCGTCGGGCGAGATCAGCTCGTCATAATACGTCACCATCCGCCCATCCGGCCCCATCAGATAGATGACGCTGGAATGATCCATGCCATAGCCGCCCTTGGGATTGGCTTTGTCCAGCGGCTGTTTCTTGGCATAGACGCGATATTCTTTTTCCACCGCATTGATCGTGGCGACGTCGCTGGTTAGTCCGACAAAGCGCGGCCCAAAGGCCGCCATATACTGTTTCATCACCGCCGGTGTATCGCGTTCCGGATCAATGGTGATGAAGATGGGAACGACGCGGTTGCCGTCCACCCCCATCTGGTCCAGCGCCTGGGAAATCACGCCCAACGTGGTCGGGCAGACATCGGGACAGAAGCTGTAGCCGAAATAGATCAGCTGATATTTGCCCCGGAAATCGGTGTTGGAACGCGGTTTGCCGTTCTGGTCGGTGAGGGTAAAAGGGCCGCCGACTTCGACCTTGCCGCTGGTGATGGTGCGGCCCAGGCCAGGCACATTTTCGCTCTCATGCCAGATCAATCCGCCCGCCATCGCGGCGACCAGCAGCAGATACGGGATCAAAGCTTCCTTGGTCTTGAACATGGGGCCATGTTCTAATGTCCGCCGCAGCAAGAAGGAAGTGCCTGACGTGGCGCCGGCAAGGGAACGCACAAAATCGGCAAGACCGCGGGTCTATTTCCCGTCCTCCATCGGGCAGGAGCGGGGACGGGTGCGTCTGCGCACCCTGTCCAACCTGCGCTGGCTGGCCATCGCCGGCCAGTCGGCGGCGCTGTTCCTGGTCTATTTCGCGCTGGGCTATCCCTTGCCGATCACGTATTGCGTCGCCGCCATCGCCGCCAGCATCATTCTGAACGTGGTGCTTGCGGTACGCTATCCGGCGAGCCACCGGCTCGCCAACCGCGAAGCGACGCTCTATCTCGCCTTCGACGTGGTGCAATTGGCGGCGTTGCTTTACTTCACCGGCGGCATCGCCAATCCCTTTGCCCTGATGTTCGTGGCGCCCGTGGTGATTGCAGCGGCGACGCTCAACCTGGGCAACACCTTGATCCTGGCCTTCATCGCCTTCATCTCGGTTTCGATCATCGGCATTGTGCACCGGCCATTGCCCTGGCCTGTCAACGAGCCGCTGATGCTGCCGCAGCTTTACCAGGGCGGCATCTGGGCCTCGCTGATCGTCGGTATCGGTTTTACTTCGGTTTATGCCTGGCGCATCGCGTCTGAAAGCACGCGCATGTCGGCGGGCCTGGCGGCCACCCAATTGGCACTGTCGCGCGAACATCGCCTCGCCTCCATCGGCGCGCTGGCGACGGCTGCTGCGCATGAATTGGGCACGCCGCTGGGCACTATCGCCGTGGTGGCGCGCGAACTGGAACGCGGCATGAAGGAAAATTCCCCCGAGATCGAGGATGTGCGTTTGCTGCGGGCGCAGGCCGAACGCTGCCGCGCCATTATCGCCCGCCTCGCCAATCCGGAAGATGGCTTGCAAGGCATGACCCAGCGCCTGCCACTGGGCGCGCTGCTCGACGATATCGCCAGCGCCTATCGCGGCGATGGGTTAGAGATTCAGGTATCCGCAGCGAATGCCGACGAGACATCGGATCTTCCGGAGCCTCAAGTCTGGCGTGCGCCCGAACTGCTGCATGGCCTGGGCAACATCATCGAAAACGCCGCCGACTTCGCCAGCAGCCGGGTGGATATCACCATTCACTGGGACGCGGCGCGGCTGTCGGTGGTGATCGAGGATGACGGCCCCGGCTTCGCGCCGGAAATTTATGAGCGCATCGGCGAGCCCTATGTCACTTCGCGGCCCGGCCATCACGCCTTGGGCGAAACCGAGATGGGCCCGCGCGGCTCGCTGGACGAACATGAAGGCATGGGCCTTGGTTTCTTCATCGCCAAAGTGCTGCTGGAACAGACCGGCGGCGTGGTTAAGGCGGTCAATCCGCCCGGCGGCGGCGCGCGTGTCTCTACAGTGTGGCAGCGGGGCGTGATTGACGGCGCGGAACCCCCTGCAACAACGCCGGATTAGCTCTGCACAGAGACTGATTGACGCGGGCCCGCTATGGGTACTATGTCCCCCCAATGTCCGAAGAAAAGACCCTCCTGATCGTCGAAGATGACCGCCCCCTGCGCGAGCGTTTGGCGCGGGCGATGGAAACACGCGGTTTCACCGTGGCAATTGCGGAATCGGTGGCCGAAGGCAAAGCCAAGGCCAAAGAGGCGCCGCCCGCCTATGCTGTGGTCGATCTCAAGCTGGATGATGGTAACGGCCTGGATGTGGTCGAGACCCTGCACACCATCCGGCCCGACAGCCGCGTCGTGGTGCTGACCGGCTTCGGCAATATCGCCACGGCAGTGGCGGCGGTGAAATATGGCGCGGTGGATTACCTGCCCAAGCCGGCCGATGCCGACGATATTCTCGCCGCCCTGATGGCGATCCCCGGCTCCAAGCCCAAGCCGCCGGAAAATCCCATGTCGGCCGACCGGGTGCGCTGGGAGCATATTCAGCGCGTTTATGAACTCTGCGGCCACAATGTCTCGGAAACTGCGCGCCGCCTGAACATGCACCGGCGCACGCTTCAGCGCATTTTGGCCAAGCGCTCGCCGCGCTAGGCCTTCTTCTTTTTCTTCACGGCTTTTTTGACCGCGCGCGGTTTTTTCTTCGGCGCGGCTTCGATCTCGCGCACCCGCGCCGCCATCAATTCCTTCAAACTCTTGGCGGTCAACGCGCCGATGCGCGCCAGAAGCATCGGCCAGGCGCGGTAATGCTCGGTGATGTAGAAAAGCTTGGGCTCGGCCTCCAGCATGATATCGCGCATCTCGATGGTGCCGACGCGCAAGGCCACGGCCTCTTCCTTGTTGTGGACGCGCCCGACAAAATCCTCGCCGTAAAACACCGACGGCTTGCCGAAATAGGGCGCCTCGGACATGCCGTTGACGCCCAGCACGATCTTGCGCGCTTCAGCCTTCGTCAGTGCCATCAGGTCTCACCAGGTTGGGGATCGCGGCTTGCGCCATTGCTTCCATCATCGCCGCCAACCGCTCCGCCGCGACTTTGGCGAAACTCAGCGTCACGGATTTTCTGCGGCTGGCATGCAGCGATTGCGCCTGCGCGGGTTTCACAATCGCGCCGCCATAACGATCCGCGATCATCAATCCGGTCTGCGCCGGCACATGCTCGGGCGGAAAATCCGGCGGGATGGCGAAGTAAAACAGATCGCAATAATCCAGATATTCCGGCCATTTGCCGTCGCCGCGCAGATCCGCCAGTGCGACTTTAATTTCCACGCCCAGCATCTCGCCGCTGGGGCCGAGCGCCGCCACGTCCAGCCGCCGCCCATTGAGCAAAGTGAATTCCAGGATGGGCGAATAGCCTTCCTGAATCAAAAGCCGCGATACGCCGCGCGCCACATCGGCGGCGGTGGATGTGCTGATCATGCTTAGAGTTTAAAGCGAACCTTTGGTGGAGGCGACTCCGCCTTCCAGCCTGTCATCCGGCGCTACCGCCTGGCGCAACGCCCGCGCCAGACCCTTGAAGCAGGTCTCGACGATATGGTGGCTGTTCTCAGCGTAAAGACTTTCGATGTGCAGGCATACCCCGGCATTCTGGGCGAAGGCCTGGAACCATTCCTTGAACAGTTCGGTGTCCATCTCGCCCAGCTTGGGCTTGGGGATGGTGACGTGCCACACCAGATAGGGCCGGTTGGAGACATCAATCGCCACGCGGGTGAGCGCTTCGTCCATGGGGATCAAGGCGCTGCCAAAACGGCTGATGCCGGAAAAATCGCCCAGCGCCTTTTTCACGGCCTGGCCGATGACGATGGCGGTGTCTTCGGTGGTGTGGTGGAAATCGACATGCAGGTCGCCGGCAGCCCGCACCTTGAGGTCGATCATGGAATGGCGGCCAAAGCTGTCCAGCATGTGGTCCAGGAAGCCGATGCCGGTATCAATGTCGCACACCCCGGTGCCATCCAGGTCGAGCGAGACGCTGATATCGGTTTCGCGGGTTTTGCGTTCAACAGTGGCGGTACGCATGGGAATTCCTCGGATTTGCAGCGTGTATAGCAGCGGCTTACCGCTGCGTGAATCCCTACTTGTGAAGCGGATATGTCAAAACCGGCATATCCCCCTTTGACCCCCGCCCGATTCCCTGTAAAGGAGGCCACCCAATTCTTCACTTCAAGGATTAGCGATGGCCCGGTCCGATTATCTGTTTACATCCGAAAGCGTTTCCGAAGGTCATCCCGACAAGGTGAGCGACCGTATCTCGGATGAAGTGGTGGACCTGTTCTTCCGCGAAGGCCCCAAGGAAGGCATGAGCCCCTGGGACATCCGCGCCGCCTGCGAAACCCTTTGCACCACCAACCGCGTCGTGATCGCCGGCGAAACCCGTGGCCCCAAATCGGTTGGCGCCAAGGAAGTCGAAGCCGTGGCGCGCGCCGCCATCAAGGACATTGGCTACGAGCAGGAAGGCTTTCACTGGCAGAAGGCCCAGGTCGAAGTGCTGCTGCATGCCCAGTCGGCCCATATCGCCCAGGGCGTTGACGCTTCCGGCAACAAGGATGAAGGCGCGGGCGACCAGGGCATCATGTTCGGTTATGCCTGCCGCGAAACCCCGGCGCTGATGCCGGCGCCGCTGTTCTACAGCCATAAAATCCTGAAATTGCTGGCCGATGCGCGTCATGCGGGTAAGGAAAAGACCTTGCTGCCCGACGCCAAAAGCCAAGTCACCTTGCGCTATGTGAATGGCGTGCCGGTGGAAGCCACCCAGATCGTGCTCTCCACCCAGCACGCTTTGGAATCCCAGACCTCCGCCGACATCCGCAAGATCGTCGAGCCTTACATCCGCCAGGCTCTGCCGGCGGAATGGATCAATGCCAAGACCGTCTGGCACATCAATCCCACCGGCTCCTTTGTGATCGGCGGTCCGGACGGCGATTGCGGCCTCACCGGCCGCAAGATCATCGTGGACACTTACGGCGGCGCGGCCCCCCATGGCGGCGGCGCGTTCAGCGGCAAGGATTCCACCAAGGTGGATCGCTCGGCGGCCTATGCCGCGCGCTATCTGGCCAAGAATGTCGTGGCGTCCGGCCTGGCCGACCGCTGCACCATCCAGCTCGCCTACGCCATTGGCGTGGCCGAACCCTTGTCGGTCTATGTGGACACCCACGGCACCGGCAAGGTGGACGAGGCCAAGCTTGAGGCCATCCTGCCCCAGTTGATGAACCTGAAGCCGCGCGGCATCCGCGAGCATCTGGACCTCAACAAGCCCATCTATGCCCGCACCGCCGCTTACGGCCATTTCGGCCGGGAACCCGACGCCGAGGGTGGCTTTTCCTGGGAGAAGACCGACCTGGCGGACAAGATCAAAAGCGCGGTTTGAGCGACGCCGAACAGCGTTCACGGCAGCGCCAGCAACTATACGGCCGGCGCAAAGGGCCCAAACTGTCCGAACGGCAGTCGGGCCTGCGCCGAACACTGTTGGGAGAGCTTGCCTATAAGCCGGACCACGACGCTCGCAGCCAGTTTCCGAACAACGTTCGTGAACTGTGGTTGGAGGTCGGATTTGGCGCTGGAGAGCATCTTTTCTGGCAGGCCGAACAGCGTTCGGACATCGGCCTGATCGGGGCCGAGCCCTATGAGATGGGCGTCGCCAAGCTTCTCACCAAGCTGGATGACAAGCCCCTGAACAATGTTCGGATCTACGAGGGCGATGGCCGGGACATTATCGAAAAGCTGCCCGATGCCAGCCTGGGCCGGTTCTTTTTGCTATTCCCCGACCCCTGGCCCAAGACCCGCCATCACAAGCGCCGCTTCCTGCAAACCACCATGCTGGATGAGCTTGCGCGGGTGCTGGTTCCCGGCGCGGAACTTCGCTTCGCGACCGACGACAAATCCTACATGCCCTATGCCCTGGAAAGACTGCTGGCTCATCCCGGCTTTGAGTGGCTGGCCAGCGGACCCGCCGGTTGGCTGACCCGGCCCGCCGATTGGCCACCAACCCGTTATGAAACCAAGGCGATCAAGGGCCCACCGGCCTTTTTTCGCTTCCGCCGCACCGCTAATGTGACGCCATGAAGGACGAACTCAAGCTCAGGCCGGCCTCGGAATATGGCCTGCATTACGGCGATCTTGGCATCATCGTCATCGCGTTGTTTTTCCTGTTCGGCTTTTTGTGGCTGATGTTCAGCCCGGGAGCGACCCTGCGGGGGCTGGATCAATTCGACCAGGCATCGTCGCGCGACAATGCCGCCCGGCTCTCAAAACTCGAAAAAGCCAGGCGCCAGAAGGAAATAGACGACGCCGTGGCCTCGGGCGTGGTCATCGTCGGCATCGCCCCGGCCAAGCATTAGCGGCTTGAATTAAAGCCTTTCTGGGCGTACATAGCCGCCATCCCAAACAACAAAAGTAAGTTGTGTGGCAGTCCGAAAGGGCCGCCGCGGGCGAAAACCATTCTGTTTCGGAGCCGTCCATCTTTACCGCCGCCAGCCACCTCGAACCCATCTTCGCACCCGTTATTGAAAAAGCGGGTTTCCAGTTGGTGCGCCTGCGCGTCATGGGCGGCGCTTCCAAGACGTTGCAGATCATGGCCGAGCGTCCCGACGGCAGTATGGATGTCGAAGGCTGCGCCATCATCAGCCGCGCCCTGCTCGATTTCATCGAGACGCAAGATCCCATCGAAGGCGATTACGAAATCGAAGTGTCGTCGCCCGGCATTGATCGCCCGCTCACCCGGCTGGCCGACTTCACCCGCTGGAAAGGCCACGAAGCCAAGATCGAACTGAATATGCTGGTGCCCACCGCCAATGGTGAGCGCAAGCGGTTCCGCGGCAAGCTTGAAGGCCTGGACGGCAATGACGTGGTCATCGCCACAGGCGCAGACAAAATCCAGTTTCCCTTCCACGCCATCGTGGAAGCCAAGCTCGTTCTTACTGACAAATTGATCAACGAAGATTTGAAGGCGAAGAAAAACGCCGATTCGAAAAACCAGGAGAAAGTGTAATGGCCAGCGCTATTGCCGCAAACCGTCTCGAACTTTTGCAGATTGCCGACGCCGTCGCGCGTGACAAATCCATCGACAAGGGCGTCGTGCTCGCCGCGATGGAAGAGGCGATGCAGCGCGCCGCCAAGGCCCATTACGGCACCGAGAATGACATCAAGGTCGATATCGACCCCAAGACCGGCGAGACGCATGTTTCGCGCTATCTGCATGTCGTGGAACTGGTCGAGAATGACAAGACCGAGATTTCGCTGGTGGATGCCCGCCGCCGCAATCCCGACGCGCAGATTGACGACATCATCGCCGAAACCTTGCCGCCGATGGATTTCAACCGCATCAATGCCCAGAACGCCAAGCAGGTGATCGTGCAGAAGGTGCGCGATGCCGAACGCGAGCGCCAGTATGACGAATACAAGGACCGCATCGGCGAAGTGGTGCATGGCGTGGTCAAGCGCTCCGAGTTCGGCTCGGTGGTGGTGGATCTTGGCAAGGCCGAAGGCGTTGTGCGCCGCGACGAGATGATCCCGCGCGAATCCTTCCGTGCCGGCGACCGTATCCGCGCTTATATCTATGACGTGCGCCGCGAAGCGCGCGGGCCGCAGATTTTCCTGTCCCGCAGCCATCCGCAATTCATGGTTCGCCTGTTCGCGCAGGAAGTGCCTGAAATTTATGACGGCGTGATCGAAATCCGCGCCGTGGCCCGCGATCCGGGCAGCCGCGCCAAGATCGCCGTGATTTCCAAGGATTCGTCGATTGATCCGGTTGGCGCCTGCGTCGGCATGCGCGGCGTGCGCGTGCAGGCCGTGGTGCAGGAACTGCAGGGCGAACGCATTGACATTATTCCGTGGTCGAATGAGGCCGCGACTTTCATCGTCAATGCCCTGGCCCCCGCCGAAGTCTCCAAGGTGGTGCTGGACGAAGACACCCACCGCGTCGAAGTGGTGGTGCCCGATGAACAGCTTTCGCTGGGGATTGGCCGCCGTGGCCAGAATGTGCGCCTCGCCTCCCAGCTCACCGGCTGGCAGATTGATATTCTGACCGAGGCTGAAGAATCCGAACGCCGCCAGAAGGAATTTACCACCCGCACCGCCTTGTTCATGGAATCGCTGGACGTGGACGAAACCGTGGCCCAGTTGCTGGCCTCCGAAGGCTTCGCCTCCATCGAAGATGTGGCCTATGTTGATGCCGGCGAGCTGGCCCAGATCGAAGCCTTTGACGAGGAAACCGCCAACGAACTGCAGAACCGCGCCATCGAATTCATTGATGCGCGCAATGCGGCCCTGGACGACAAGCGCAAGAGTCTCGGTGTCGAGGACCAGGTGCTGGAAGTCGAAGGCGTGACCGCGGCCATGGCCGTGTCGCTGGGCGAGCACGACATCAAGACGTTGGAAGATCTGGCCGGCGCGGCCACCGACGACCTGCTGGGTTATTATGAGACCAACAAGGACAAGGAACGCGTTCGCATTCCCGGCGCCCTGGAAGGCTTCAACCTGTCATCCGATGACGCCAACGCCATCATCATGAAGTCGCGGGTCAAGATCGGCTGGATCGAAGAATTGCCGGTCGAAGAAGAGATTCTCGACGACGCGCCGGAAGAGGGTGAAGAGGCCTGATGACGGCAGTGGCGCACAAAATGGAAGAGGATGACAACGATATGCGCGAACGCCGCGATATCGTCTCGGGCGAAATCATGCCCGAGCATCGTCTTATCCGTTTTGTCGCAGCCCCTGACGGCACCATCGTTCCCGATGCCGCGGCCAAGCTGCCGGGCCGGGGCCTGTGGGTAGAGGCCACGCGCAAAGCCATCGCTACAGCGGTCGAAAAGAAACTGTTCGCCCGCGCCGCCAAGGCGCAGGTGAGCGCCACCGCCGATCTGGCCGACCGCGCTGAAAAAGCATTGCTCGCCCGGATCGTGGGCGATCTTGGCATTGCGCGGCGCTCCAGCACCCTGGTGCTGGGCTTCGACAATGTCCTGCGTGCGCTGGACGGTCCCAAAGCGCCGCCGACGCTTCTGATCGAGGCCAGCGATGGCTCCAAGGACGGCAAGCGCAAACTTTACAACGCGGCGCATGCCCGTGACCTGAAACCCGTGGTGGTGGAATGCCTTACCAGCACGGAATTGGGCTTGGCGCTGGGGCGCGAGAATGTGATACATGCCGCCGTCCACCCGGGCGGTCTGGCGGAACGTCTGACCCTTGACGCAGAGCGTCTCCAATCCCTGCGCACCACCCGGAACGAAAGCCCGCGACCCGACGCGAGCAAAGCGAAAGTAAAGTCATGAGCGATACTGACGAAACCAAGCGCCCGAAAACGCTGTCGTTGAAGAAGACGGAAATGTCCACCGTCAAGCAAAGCTTCAGCCATGGCCGCACCAAGGCGGTGGTGGTCGAGAAGAAACGCACTCTGGGCTCGGGGCCCGCGCCGGCCAAGGCGCCGGTGGAAAAGCCCGTCGTCGCGGAAAAGCCCGTGGCTGCCGCCCCTGCGCCGGTTGCCAAGCCCGCCACGCGCGGCGTGGTGCTGCGCCAATTGTCCGACGAAGAAAAAGCGCGCCGCGCCACCGCCCTGGCCGATGCCAAGGTTTCCGACGTCGAGGCCCGCCGCAACGCCGAGAATGACGCCATCCGCCGTGCCGCCGAGGAAGAAAAGCTCAAGGCCGAACGCGCCGCCGGTGAAAAGCGCAAAATTGAAGAAGAAGCGCGCAAGATCGCCGATATCGAAGCGCGCCGCGTCGCCGAAGAGGCGGCCCGCCGCGTCGAACCCAAGGTTGCCACCCCGGCCGCCGGCGAAGTCAGCCGCCGCCGCCCCGCCCAGGACGAAGAAGAAGAAACCGTCGCCAAGAAAATCGGCGGCAAGATGGTGCCGGTCAAGGCGCCTACGCCCAAGAAGGTTGGCGAAGGCGAGCGCCGCAAGGGCAAGCTCACCGTCACCCGCGCCCTGGAAGGCGATGACGAACGCATGCGTTCGGTGGCCGCCTATAAGCGCCATCTCCAGCGCGTCAACAAATCCCACCAGCAGCAGCCCGCCGGCCCCGCCGGCCCGCGCGACATCACCATTCCCGAAACCATCACCGTCTCCGAGCTCGCCAACCGCATGGCGCGCCGGGTGGTGGATGTCATCCGGGTGCTGATGGAAAACGGCATGACGCCGACCCCCAACGACGTGATTGACGCCGACACCGCCGAACTGGTCGCCACGCATTACGGCCATGTCGTCAAGCGCGTCGCCGAATCCGACGTGCTCGAAGGCCTGACCGGCGCCGCCGACGAAGCCGGCGAAATGATTTCGCGCGCGCCCGTCGTCACCGTCATGGGCCATGTCGATCACGGCAAGACCTCGCTGCTGGACGCCCTGCGCAAGACCGATGTGGTCGCGGGCGAAGCCGGCGGCATCACCCAGCATATCGGCGCCTATCAGGTGCAGCTCAAGGGCGGCCAGAAGATCACCTTCCTGGACACGCCGGGCCACGCCGCCTTCACCGCCATGCGTTCGCGCGGCGCCAAGGTGACCGACATTGTCATTCTGGTGGTTGCCGCCGATGACGGCGTCATGCCCCAGACCGTGGAAGCCATCGCCCATGCCAAGGCAGCCGGCGTCGCCATGATCGTGGCGGTCAACAAGATCGACAAGGGCGATTCCAACCCGACCCGGGTCAAGACCGAATTGCTGCAATATGAAATCCAGGTCGAAGATTTGGGCGGCCAGACTCAGGCCATCGAAGTCTCCGCCACCAAAGGCATCAATCTCGACAAGCTGGAAGAAGCCATTCTGTTGCAGGCCGAAATTCTCGACCTCAAGGCCAATCCGCATCGCCCCGCCGAAGGCGCGGTGATCGAGGCCAAGCTCGACAAGGGCCGCGGCCCCGTCGCCACCGTGCTGGTCCAGCGCGGCACGCTCAAGGTCGGCGATATCGTGGTTGCCGGTTCCGAATGGGGCCGGGTGCGCCTGCTGCAGAATGATCGCGGCGAAACCGTGAAAGAAGCCGGTCCCTCAACCCCGATTGAAGTGTTGGGCTTGTCGGCGGCGCCGGAAGCCGGCGACGAAATGGTGGTGGTGGAAAACGAAGCCCGCGCCCGCGAAGTGGCGGAATATCGCGGCCGCAAGCGCCGGGAATCGCGCCAGGCCTCCTCCAGCCGCCAGACCCTGGATCAATTGCTCCAGACGCGCGCCACCGGCGAAAAGCGGTTGTTGCCGCTGGTGCTCAAGGCCGACGTGCAGGGCTCTTCCGAAGCCATTCAAGGCGCGCTGGCCAAGCTGGGCACCGATGAAGTTGGGGCGCAGATTCTGCAGGCCGGTGTTGGCGGCATTACGGAAAGCGACGTGATCCTGGCCCATGCCAGCGGCGCGGCGGTGATCGGCTTTAACGTGCGCGCTAACAACCAGGCGCGCGAACGCGCCAAGCGCGATGGCGTGGATCTGCGCTATTACAACATCATCTACAATGTCGTGGATGATGTGAAAGCGGCGCTGTCGGGCATGTTGACGCCCGAGACGCGCGAGAAATTCCTTGGCAATGCCGAAATCCTGGATGTCTTCACGATCTCCAAGGTTGGCAAGGTCGCGGGTTGCAAGGTCACCGAAGGTGTTGTGCGCCGCGGTTCCAAGGTGCGCCTGATCCGCGAGAATGTCGTGATCCATGAAGGCGAGCTCTCCACCCTCAAGCGCTTCAAGGACGAAGTGAAAGAGGTTCAGAGCGGCCAGGAATGCGGCATGGCCTTCGCCAATTACCAGGACATGCAAAAGGGCGACGTGATCGAATGTTTCGACGTCGAAACCATTCAGCGCGCTCTATAGAACATCACCATTCCCGGCCAGCGCGTAGCGCGTGAGCCGGGAAACCAACTTTTCTCAGGTCCAACTCCTGGATTCCTGCTTATGCAGGAATGATAAAGCGGAAGTGAAATGTCCCGACATCGTTCCCCGCGCGACGGCGACCGTTCCGATCAATCCCGCCGCCGCACGCCGCGCGGCGATCTGGGTCCGTCCCAGCGTCAGTTGCGCGTTGGCGAAGCGCTGCGCCATGCGCTGGCGGAAATCCTGCGCCGCAACGACATCCAGGATTCCGATCTGGAGGGCGTCTCAGTCACCATCACCCAGGTCAAGCCATCAGCCGACATGCGCTATGCCACGGTCTATTGCGAGCCGCTGGGCGGGCGCAACGGCAAGGTGATCGTCGCCGCCCTCAACCGCCACAAGGGCTTTTTGCGCGGCGAGATGGGTCACATGATCGCCACCAAATTCACCCCCGAACTGCGTTTTGTCGAAGATGATTCCTTCGCCGAGGCACAGAAGATCGAGACCATCCTCAAATCGCCGGACGTGCAGCGCGACCTTGCTGCGTCCGATGAGGATGGCGAACCGGGCGATGAGTAAGAAGAAAAAAGGCAATCCGGTTCATGGCTGGGTGATCCTCGACAAGCCGGTGGGCATGACCTCCACCCAGGCGGTCGGCGCCGTGCGCCGGATTTTCGATGCCCAGAAGGCGGGGCATGCCGGCACGCTTGATCCGCTGGCGACCGGCATTCTGGCGATTGCGCTGGGAGAAGCGACCAAGACGGTGCCCTTCGTCCAGGACGCGCCCAAGATTTACCGCTTTACGGCCAGCTGGGGCGAAAGCCGCGACAGCGACGATGCCGAAGGCAAAGTCACCGGCACCTCCCCGGTGCGCCCCACGGCGGACCAGATCACCGCCATGCTGCCCCGCTTCACGGGCCCCCTGACCCAGGTCCCCCCGGCCTATTCCGCCATCAAAGTGGCCGGGGAACGGGCCTATGACCTGGCCCGGGAGGGGGCGGAAGTGGTGCTGGAGGCCCGCACGGTGCAGGTCTATGAAGCCCGCCTGCTGGCCGCCCATGCCGACGCCGCGGAGTTCGAAATCCTTTGTGGCAAAGGCACTTACGTCCGGTCCTGGGTACGCGATATCGCCCTGGCCCTGGGCACTTTGGGCTATGTCAGCGCCCTGCGCCGGACCCGGCTGGGCGGCTTTACGGAAAAAGACGCCGCGACTCTGGAGTCGCTGACCCCTTTTATGCATAGTCCCGCCGCTTTTGCGTATTTAAAGCCCCTTTCAACCGCGCTGGACGGCATCCCGGCGCTGGCTGTAACGGGCAGCGATACGGCCCGCCTCCGCAGCGGCAATCCCATTCTCATCCGCGCGAATTTGTTCGCCAGGCTGAAAGACGGATTCGCCGGTGATGACGGGTTCCAGGGGCAGACCGTCTTCCTCAAGGATGAGGCGGACGGCCCCGTGGCTTTGGCCGAGATCGCCGATGGCGAGCTTCGTCCCTTTCGTGTTTTCCAACTTTAGGACCTGATGACCGATGATTACGCCTGAACGCAAAAAAGAAGTTATCGCTGAATACGCGACCAAGAAGGGCGACACCGGTTCGCCGGAAGTCCAGATCGCTGTGCTCTCTGAGCGCATCTCCAACCTGACCGAGCATTTCAAGCTCCACGCCAAGGACAATCACTCGCGCCGTGGCATGATCCGCATGGTCTCGGAACGCCGCAGCCTTCTCGACTATGTGAAGAGAAGCGACCAGAAGCGCTATGAGTCGATCATCGCGCGCCTTGGTCTGCGCCGCTGAGTTCGTATCCAACAGAATTGGCAACGGTGAGCACCAAAGGTGTTCGCCGTTGCTTGCATTTGCGCCGGATGAGCCTGCGCAAAGGCTGATCCCATAGGGGGATCATGACGACGCTCGCGCGCAATATGGCGCGCGCGCAAATGACCGAAAGAAAAACGAAAATGTTCAAGATCCATAAGGAAAGCTTCGAATGGGGCGGCCGCACGCTGACCCTTGAGACCGGCAAGATCGCCCGTCAGGCTGACGGCTCCGTGCTGGCGACTTACGGCGAAACCGTCGTGCTGGCCACCGTTGTCGGCGCGCACAATCCCAAGGAAGGCGTGGATTTCTTCCCGCTGACCGTCAATTACCAGGAACGCTATTATGCCGCCGGCAAGATTCCGGGCGGCTATTTCAAGCGCGAACGCGGCGCGACGGAGCGCGAGACGCTGATCTCGCGCCTGATCGACCGTCCCATCCGCCCGCTGTTCGCGGACGGCTATCGCAATGAAACGCTGGTGGTGGCGCAGGTGCTGTCGCACGATCTGGAAAATGACCCCGACATGGTCGCCATGATCGCTGTTTCGGCGGCCCTGACGATTTCCGGCCTGCCCTTCCAGGGCCCCATCGGCGCCGCGCGCGTCGGTTACATTGACGGCGAATACAAGCTCAATCCCCCAATCGAGGAAATGCCCAATTCGACCCTGGACCTGGTCGTCGCCGGCACCCATGACGCCGTGATGATGGTGGAATCCGAAGCCCAGCAGCTCAGCGAAGAAATCATGCTGGGTGCGGTCATGTTCGGTCACCGCGAAATGCAGCATGCCATCAAGGCGATCATCAAGCTGGCGGAAAAGGCGGCGAAGGATCCGCGCGCCGTGCCGGAAGATGTTCATGCCCCGATGCGCGCCAAGATCAAGGCGGCGGCCTCCGCCGACCTGGCCAAGGCATTCCAGCTTCCCATCAAGTTCGAGCGCCGCGATGCGATCAGCGCCGTGAAGAAGAAGTTCGCCGCCGAATTTGTCGGCGAAGCCGCGGATGGCAAGCTTCCCGCCAGCGTCTATGGCGCGCTGCTGCACGATGCCGAAGCCGATGTGATGCGCAACGCGGTGCTGGACACCAAGAAGCGCGTCGATGGCCGCGATCTCACCACCGTGCGCCCGATCATCGGTGAAGTCGGCATCCTGCCGCGCACCCATGGTTCGGCGCTGTTCACCCGCGGCGAAACCCAGGCGCTGTGCGTCGTCACCCTGGGCACCGCCGAGGACGAACAATTCGTGGACAGCCTGGAAGGCACCGGCAAGCAGACCTTCATGCTGCACTACAACTTCCCTCCCTACAGCGTCGGTGAAACCGGCCGTATGGGCGCTCCCGGACGCCGCGAAATCGGCCATGGCAAGCTCGCCTGGCGCGCCATCCATCCGATGCTGCCGAAAAAGGACCAGTTCCCCTACACCATGCGCGTGGTGTCCGAGATCACCGAATCCAACGGCTCGTCGTCCATGGCGACAGTCTGCGGCACCTCACTGGCGCTGATGGATGCTGGCGTTCCCTTGGCCAAGCCGGTCGCGGGCATCGCGATGGGCCTGATCCTGGAAGGCGATCGCTACGCCGTCCTGTCGGACATTCTGGGTGACGAAGATCATCTGGGCGACATGGACTTCAAGGTGGCGGGCACCGATGACGGCATCACCTCGCTGCAGATGGACATCAAGATCGCCGGCATCACCGAGGAGATCATGAAGGTCGCGCTGGATCAGGCCAAGGGCGGCCGTATCCACATCCTGGGCGAAATGAACAAGGCGCTGACCGGCGCCCGTGCCGAGCTGGGCGAACATGCCCCGCGCATCGAGCAGATCAAGATCCCCACCGACAAGATCCGCGACGTGATCGGCACCGGTGGCAAGGTGATCCGCGAGATCGTGGAAAAGACCGGCGCCAAGATCAACATCGAAGACGACGGCACCGTGAAGATCGCTTCCGCTGATGGCGAGTCGATCAAGGCGGCGCTGAAGTGGATTCGCTCGCTCACCGCGGAGCCGGAAATCGGCGAAATCTATGACGGCAAGATCGTCAAGGTGATGGATTTCGGCGCCTTCGTGAATTTCTTCGGCCCCAAGGACGGCCTTGTCCATGTCAGCGAGCTGGCGCGCGAACGCGTCGCCAAGCCCGGCGATGTGGTCAAGGAAGGCCAGGCCGTGAAGGTCAAGCTTTTGGGCTTTGACGATCGCGGCAAGGTGCGCCTCTCCATGAAGCAGGTGGACCAGACCACCGGCGAAGACTTGTCCAAGAAGCAGGCTGCTGAAGCATAAAGCCTCTGCAATCCGCACAATTGTCGGAAAACCGTCCGGGGCTTACGCTTCGGGCGGTTTTTCTTTGGAGAATCCCGTGCCCAAGATCGACATTGCCGCCATTCCGCCGCGCCGCGGCTCCAGCTATCCCGCGCCTTATGCCGAGATGGCAAAGGACCGCGCCAAGCAGGCGCTGGGCAATGCGGGCGGCCTCAGCGACTTTGGCGTCAACCTGGTCACCTTGCCGCCTGGCGCCTGGTCCAGCCAGCGCCATTGGCATCTGCTGGAAGACGAATTCGTTTATGTCCTGTCCGGCGAACTCACGCTCGTCACCAATGCTGGCGAAACGCGCGTCGGGGCCGGCGAATGCGCTGCCTTCCCCAAGAACACACCGGACGGGCACTGCTTTATCAACAAGTCTCAAACCGACGCCATTTATCTGGAAGTCGGCACGCGCTCCGGCAAGGACACAGCCACCTATCCCGATATTGATCTGCATCTGGTCGTGGGTAAGGGCGGCTGGCGGCACAAGGACGGCACATTCTACCCGCCGCGTTAACTGGTTAACCGCCGTTCGCCATTCTTGTCTCGGGCGCGGCGCCGCGTTAGCGTGCGCCATGGCCGTATTGATGCGCCTTATCAGCCTTATCCTGATCGTCGTGGCCCTGATGCTGCTGGGCGCCGACGCCGTCACGTCTTTGGAAAAAGGCGGCGAAATCACCGTGCGCAGCCTCGCCACGGTCTGGATCATCATTGATGCGAATGGCCTGACAGTCTTCAAGGATTGGGTGCAGCATTATCTCCCCTTCCTCGCCCAGGGCGTCTATTCCGCTTTGGCGCTGCCAGGCTGGGGCATCACCGGCGTGATCGGGGTCATTCTGGCTTTCATTTTTGGGCGAAAGCTGGGGCCTGAGTAGTTATCGATTCTTCCCCGGCACCCAAAGCACATCGCCCATGCCGCCATCATTGGCGGTGCGCGCCAGCACGAACAAATGATCCGATAGCCGGTTGGCATATTGCAGCGCCGCTGAGTTGATCGTTTCCTGTGACGCCAATTGCGCGATCACGCCTTCTGCCCGCCGCGCCACGGCGCGGGCCAGATGCAGATGCGCCGCCAGCGCGGTGCCGCCAGGCAGCACGAAGGATTTGAGCGGCGACAGATTTTCGTTCATCGCATCAATCTCGCGTTCCAGCCGTTCCACTTGTGATCCGCCGATTCTGAGCCGGCCTTCCGCCTTGCGGCCATCTTCCGGCGCGCTGAGATCGGCGCCTAGGTCGAACAGGTCATTCTGAATGCGCGACAGCATGGTATCGACATCGCCTTCCGCGTCCAGCCGCGCCACGCCTATGGCGCTGTTGGTTTCATCCACCGCGCCCATCGCCGCCACGCGCAGCGCATATTTGGGCAGGCGGGAGCCGTCGCCCAGTCCGGTTTCACCGGAATCGCCGGTTTTTGTGTAAATCCTGTTCAGGGTCACCATGGCCGATCCTAACCTCTTGCCCCTCCCATCTTAGAAGCTATGATCCCGCCAATCTTCAAAAATAAGTCCACCTTTTCCGAGCGCCCCATGCCCGTAGATGCCCCCGAAATCATTGAAGTTACGGCCAGCCGCGTCTCCTGTGACGGCATTGGCGGGGCGCTGGGCCATCCGCGCGTCTATCTGGAAATGGGGGATGAGACCTCCGTCGAATGCCCCTATTGCGACCGCCGCTTTGTGCTGAAAGACGGCGCCGGAAGCCATCATTGACCGCTCTGAAAAAGGGCGACCATCTCTATCTGATTGACGGCTCCGGCTATCTGTTCCGGGCCTATCACGCCTTGCCGCCGCTCACCCGCAAATCCGACGGCCTGCCCACCGGGGCGGTGTCCGGCTACTGCAACATGCTGTGGAAGCTGCTGGAGGACATGAAGTCCGACGCACCCACCCATCTGGCGGTGATCTTCGACGCCAGCGAGAAGACCTTCCGCAACGACATCTACAAGGAATACAAGGCGCATCGTCCGCCCGCGCCGGAAGACCTGATCCCGCAATTTCCCCTGGTGCGCGACGCCACCCGCGCCTTCGGCATTTCCTGCGTCGAGATGAAAGGCTTTGAGGCCGACGATCTCATCGCCACCTATGCCCGCGCCGCGCGCGAAGCCGGCGCCAAGGTCACCATCGTGTCATCGGACAAGGACCTGATGCAGCTGGTGGTCGACGGCAAGGTCGAACTGCTCGACACCATGAAGAACAAGCGCATCGCGTCCGCCGAAGTGCTCGAGAAGTTTGGCGTGGCCCCGAACAAGGTGATCCAGGTCCAGGCCCTGGCCGGCGACTCGAGTGACAACGTGCCTGGCGTGCGGGGAATCGGGATCAAGACCGCGGCGGAATTGATAAATACCTATGGCGACGTCGAAACGCTTTTGAAGCGCGCCGGCGAGATCAAGCAGAACAAGCGCCGCGAAACCATCATCGAAAACGCCGACAATGCCCGCATTTCGCTCAGGCTGGTGACCTTGGACGACAAGGTGCCGCTGAAAGAACAGCCGGCCGAATTTACGGTGCACCAGCCCGACCCCGCGGAACTGATCGCCTTCCTGAAGGCGATGGAATTCACTTCCATCGTTAAGCGCGTTGCATCGCATTTCCAGATCGGCGATGTGGACACCATCGCCTCCGCCCCGTCCGTCGCCGCGCCGCCGCACCTGAAAATAGAATTGCCGAAAGTCGACGCACGCACCGAAAATGCCGCCGTCCGGGCGCCCATTGATCATGGCGCTTATCTCACTGTCACAACGGCCAAAGAGCTGGATGCCTGGATTGCCCGCGCCACAACCTTGGGACTGGTCTGCGTTGATACCGAAACCACTTCGTTGGATCCGCAGCAGGCAGGGCTGTGCGGTGTCTCGTTGGCTGTGGCGCCGGGGGAGGCCTGTTACATTCCCTGCGGCCACCGCAAGGGTGACGGCTCGCAGCTCGATTTGTCTTCGGCTGCCGACAGCGGCGCCGTTGTTCAGTTGCAGGAAGCCGATGTCATCAAACGCCTGAAGCCGCTGCTGGAAGACTCTGCCGTACTGAAAGTGGGGCAGAATCTGAAATATGACGCGGCGATTTTCCTGGAACGCGGCATCCGGCTGTTCCCGATCGATGACACGATGCTGATTTCCTATGTGCTGGAAGGCGGCTTGCATGGCCACGGCATGGACGAATTGTCGGAGCTGCATCTCTCCCACAAGCCCATTACCTTCAGCGAAGTGACCGGCAAGGGCAAAGAGAAGATCGGCTTTGATTGCGTGCCGGTGACGGAAGCCACCAAATATTCCGCCGAAGACGCCGATGTGACCTTGCGCCTGCACATGCTGCTGAAGCCCAAGCTGGCCGAGGCGCGAAAGCTGGGCGTATACGAAAGTCTGGAGCGCCCGCTGGTGATGGTGCTGGCCGATATGGAACGCGCCGGCATTACGATTGACCCGGAATTGCTGCGCCGCTTGTCCAACGATTTCGGCAAGACGCAAGGCGGGTTGGAGACAGAAATTCACAAGCTGGCGGGCCAGGATTTCAATATCGGCTCGCCCAAGCAGTTGGGCGAAATCCTGTTCGACAAGATGGGCCTGGAAGGCGGCCGCAAGACCAAGACCGGCGCCTGGTCCACCGATGTGGATGCGTTGGAAGAGGTGGCAGCACAAGGCCATCCCATCGCCCAGAAGGTGCTGGAATGGCGGGGCCTGGCGAAATTGCGCGGCACCTATACCGACGCGCTGCCGGGATACATCAATCCCAAGACCGGCCGGGTACACACCTCATACGCCATGGCCTCGACCACCACCGGGCGGCTGGCCTCCACCGATCCCAATCTGCAAAATATTCCTATCCGCACCGAGGAAGGCCGCCGCATCCGCCAGGCCTTTATCGCCGCCAAGGGCCACAAGCTCATCAGCGCCGATTACAGCCAGATCGAACTGCGGCTGCTGGCGCATATCGCAGATATTCCGGAATTGAAAAAAGCCTTTGCCGAGAATGTTGATATTCACGCTTTGACCGCATCCGAGATTTTCGGCGTGCCGGTGAAAGACATGCCCGCCGAAGTGCGGCGGCGCGCCAAGGCGATCAATTTCGGCATCGTCTATGGCATCTCGGGCTTTGGCCTGGCCAACCAGCTGGGCATCCCGCAAAGCGAGGCCAGCGATTACATCAAGAAATACTTCACCCGCTTTCCGGGCATTCGCGATTATATGGAAGACACCAAGCAATTCGCGCGCACGCATGGCTTTGTCGAAACCCTGTTCGGGCGGCGCATCCATATTCGCGAAATCAATTCCAAGATTCAGGGTTTTCGCGGCGGGGCGGAACGGGCAGCGATCAATGCGCCGATTCAAGGCGCCGCCGCCGACATCATCCGCCGCGCCATGATACGGCTGCCCGGCGCACTGGCCGAGAAAAAACTGTCCGCCCGCATGCTGCTGCAAGTGCATGATGAGTTGATTTTCGAGGCGCCCGACAAGGAAGTCGAAACCACGCGCAAGCTCGTGGTTGGAATCATGGAAAAGGCGGCGCTACCCGCCATCGAAATTTCGGTGCCCCTGGTGGTCGAAGCCCGCGCCGCCGACAATTGGGACGCGGCGCATTGACCTCGGCGCGCAAGCTGGCTGGCCTGAGCGCCGTGATCGGCCTGCTCTGCAGCATGCTGGGCGAGCGGGTTGCGCTGGGCTTGTCTGACGCCACGGTGATTCCCGGCTTGCTCGATCTGCGTCACACCTGGAATCAGGGCGTATCCTTCAGCCTGTTGTGGCAGAGCGGCGATTCCGGGCGTCATGCCTTGTCGCTGGCGCTTCTGGCGCTGATCGTATTTGTCGGCACCTTGGCCTGGCGCGCCGCGGACAAACTGACGGCGGCCGGGTACGGCCTGATTGTGGGCGGCGCGCTGGCGAATTTATGGGATCGCAGCTTCTATGGTGCGGTGTTTGATTATCTGTCGCTGCATCTGGGCGCGATGCAGCTTTTCGTTTTCAACGCTGCCGACGCCATGATTTCCTTGGGTGCCGTGCTGCTGGTGGCAGATACGCTGCTGCCTAGGCGGCAATAGAGCGAAGGCCCGTTTCCGCAGTGATGCCTGCCTTGTCCAAATCGGCAATCAACACAGACATTGCCTTCTCGGTATCGCCATCCGCCTGGGGCAGGCTGGCGAAATAGCCCGCCAGGAATCCTGGCGTGGCGAGATAGCCCAGGATCATCTCCCGCGCCCGTGACATGAGCTGGCCTTCGGTAAAGAAGCCGCCCAGCACCAGTTTCAAAAGCGTGGTGGCCTTCTCGACATGAGTGGAGTTGCGCGCCTCCAGGCCTTCAAACAGCTTGGCGCTTGTCGCGGCATTGAAGGCCAGCCGGTCAATCTTGTCGATGATTTCCTGGCGCTGTACTTCGATGAAATTGGAGCGCCGCACCTTGCCCTGCAGAGCCACCAGCCGCTGCAAGCGGCCCAGAATGGGGCTTTTGGGGTTGTTGAAGAAATTCTCGAACGGCGCCGAATTGACCACCGGCAGCACGAAACCGGCAAGCTGACGCTTGTTCTCGGTGCCGATGACATTTTCTTCCACGAACAGCAGGCGCTCGACTTTTTCGTCCGGCAACACACCGTCGATATGGGCCGAGAGGATTTCCTGGTTGACCAGCCGCTTGGAGCGCAAGGTGAAGGCGGCGACCAGGTCTTCATGCGACAGATATTTGCCCACGCCCAGCACGACCTTGTTGGCCAGGCTGCGAAGCGCTTTTAATTCCTCGACCAGCGAGTCCGGTACCAGCCGCTTGGTGCTTTTGAATTCGGCGACAATGCGGTTGGCCACGGCGGTACGGGCTTCGGCCAGATCATCAGCTGCGAAATGCTGCGTCAGCTTGGAAAGGCCGCCCTTGGCGTCCTTGGGCGCGCGGCCCAGAAACAGTTCGACCAGCTGGCCCAAGGCCACGGCCAAAGTATCGGCCGGACCCATCAACTCATGCAGCGCCGCGCTGCCGCCCATCACTTCTGCCAGAATGGCGTCAACCGATGACAGCACCAGCTTGCGCGGCCCTTCCGCGGCAGGCGCAGTTTCCATCACGGTCAGCAGAAGCTGGACTTTTTCATCCCAGCCTTTGGCATCCTTGAGATGATTGGACAGGGCGGCGTTGAAAATATACGCCGCGTCGCCCTGCGTCCCCAGCTTCTGCGCCAGCTCGCCGAACTGGTCGGCGCGCGGATTGGGAAACAGGCCCTTGCGCTGGTCGCGATAGACGCGCTGGATCGCCTGGGTCGCCAGCTCATTCAGCCCCTTGACGATGGCTTGCACCGGGGTTGCCGTATTGGCGGCCTGCGCCACCGCGACTTTCTGGATGGCGTGCTGATACAGCGTTCCGGTCGCTTCCAGTTTTTCCAGAATGTCGTGACGGTGAATCAGCTCGGTGACGGTGATGCGATTGCGCGCCAGGAAATCGGGCAGCAACCGGCGAATGGTGGAGCGGGCGTGATAGGAATACAGGTCTTCGGGCTTGAAGCAGGGCAGGGCGTTGGGCGTGTCTTCCTGCGCCACCGGCACTTTGACCTGGTTATGGCCCTCTTCGAAGATTTTCAGGGTGAGATAGTCGCCGGTATCGTCGTTGTAGGTTTCCTTGACGACTTTGACGCCAGTAGCCTTCTCGGCCTTCATCAGGCCCTGTGCCATCTCGATCGCGCTGTCGCGGTCCTGGCGCACGTCATGCAGCGACCAGGCGCCCTTGGCGCCGACCCTGCGGAAAACCTCGTAATGAATCTCTCTGGCCACGGACGTCCCCTCGTGACCAAAGTTTGCACTGCCCGCAATTAAACGTGGGTTAACTACAAAGCCGGCAGGCGGGGTCCGGCGGAAAATTCACGGTGCGAAAGCGCGCCGAAAGCGCCTCATAAATGAGAAGCCGCCCCGCTAGGCCTTCGCCGATTCCGGCGATTTCCTTGAGCACTTCCAGCGCCGCCAGTGACCCCATCACCCCTGCCGCTGCCCCGACCACCCCGGTTTCGGAGCAATTGGCAACGGTGCCGGGCGGCGGGGGCTGCGGGAACAGGCAGCGATAACAGGGCTTGCCCTTGAAGGTGGAAAGCTGCCCTTCGAATTCCGTCACTGCCGCCGATACCAGGGTTTTGCCCAGGGCAAAGCAGGTGTCATTGACCAGAAAACGGGTCTCAAAATTGTCGGAGCCATCGGCGACAATGTCATAAGCACCGATCAGCTCTTTGGCGTTCGCCGCCGTCAGCCGCACGGCATGGGGCTCGATTACGACCCCTGGGTTGAGGGCCTTCAGGGCTTTGGCCGCCGCCGCCGTTTTGGGGCTGCCCACATCGCCGGTCTGGAACAGGATCTGGCGCTGCAGGTTGGACAGGCTGACCGTGTCGTCATCCACCAGGCCCAGCACGCCCACCCCCGCCGCGGCCAAATAGAGCGCCAAGGGGCTGCCCAGCCCGCCCGCACCGACAATCAGCACCCGTGCAGCATGAATTTTTGCCTGGCCCGTGCCGCCGACCTGCCGCAGCACGATGTGGCGGGCATAGCGCTCCAGTTCTTCGTCGCTCAGGGCCATAGTCTAAACATATGATTTTAAATGTTATTCTTCAATACCGGGTGATTTATGCTGCACTTTATGCTGCAGCATGAAGTGCAGCATAAATTCTCAGATTTTGCGGTAAACCCAGACCCGGGCAGGCGGCAGATTGGCCCAGACCAAGGCGGCACGGCTCACGCAATGGCCGGGCAACGGCAAGGCGGGGGCGTTCATGCCATAGGAAAATTGAATCAGAGGGGCGCCGGGGGCCAGCAACCGGCAGACCCCTTCCATGAAGCTGCGCCGCCGCACCATGGGGAAATTCAGCAGCGGGATACCCGAAACAATGGCGCTGAAAGGCTCCCGCGCCTTGGGGCCCAGAGTGCGGGCCAGGTCGAAGGCGTCGCCCTCGATCACATTCACCCCCGCAAAATGCTGCGCCAGGAACGCGGCCATTTCGGTGTCGAATTCCACCAGGGTTAGCCGGTCCGGGGCGATGCCGCGGTCCAATATGCCTTGGGTCAGCGCCCCCGTGCCGGGACCAAGCTCCAGCACCGGGCCGGGGCGGGCGGGATCGATCTGGCGGCCAATGGCTTTGGCCAGCGCCCGGCTGGACGGGACCAGGGCCCCGATGCTTTTGGGATGCGCCATCAGGGCGCGCAAAAACCGCAGATTTCCGGAAAAGGCATCGGGGGGTGCGGTCATGGTCCCAGCTTAAGCGGGATCGCGGCCGTTCCAAAATTCTTTCAGCCGGGCCAGGAAGCCTTCGGCCTCGGGATGGGTGCCGGCCTGGCTGGCGGTTTCAAATTCGCGCAGCAATTCCTTTTGGCGCTTGGTCAGTTTGACCGGGGTCTCGACCGCGACCTCAATATAAAGATCGCCGCGCTGGGCGCTGCGCAGCACCGGCATGCCCTTGCCCTTGAGGCGGAATTGTCGCCCGCCTTGCGTGCCTTCGGGAATGGCCACCTTGGCGCGCCCGCCGTCCAGAGTGGGGACTTCAATCGTGCCGCCCAGCGAGGCGGTGATGAAAGACACCGGTGCGCGGCAATGCAGGCTGTGGCCATCGCGCTGGAAAATGGCGTGCTCGGCCACCGACAGGAAAACATAGAGATCGCCATTGGGGCCGCCGCCGGTACCAGCCGCGCCTTCGCCGGAAAGGCGGATGCGGGTGCCTTCCTCGACACCGGGTGGAATGTCCACGCTCAGCACGCGATCCTTCTGCACCACACCGGCGCCGCGGCAAGTCTTGCAGGGATGGCGGATAATCTTGCCGCTGCCGCGGCAGGCGTTGCAGCTGCGCTCGATGGTGAAGAAGCCCTGCGTCGCGCGCACCTTGCCGTGACCGGCGCAGGTGGGGCAGGTCTCGGCAGTGTGGCCGGCTTCTGCGCCCGAACCGTTGCAGGTCTCGCAGGCCACGGCGCTGGGCACTTCGATTTCGGCGGTGCGGCCGCGAAAAGCCTCTTCCAGGCTGATCTGAAGATTGTAGCGCAAATCCTGGCCGCGATTGCCGCGCCGCGCCTTGCGCCCACCCATCAGGTCGCCAAAGAAATCCTCGAACACATCGCTGAAGCTGCCGCCGAAATCGAATGGGTTGCCGCCGCGTGCGCCGCCCATGCCATTTTCAAATGCGGCATGGCCGAAGCGATCATAGGCGGCGCGCTTCTGATCGTCCTTCAGAATTTCATAGGCTTCGCTGATTTCCTTGAATTTGACTTCGGCGGTGGCGTCGCCGGGATTTTTGTCGGGGTGAAATTTCATCGCCAGCTTGCGGTACGAGGATTTGAGAATCTCGACCGTCGCGCCCTTCTGGCATTCCAGGGTCTCGTAGTAACAACGCTTGTTCATTGCCCCAGACATTTTTTATCTACCCGCCCCCGGATACGAAAAACAAAAAGGCCCTCCCGCGTTTGGCGGGAGGGCCTGGATGATTTAGGCGCCCTTCTTTTCGTCTTCGACTTCTTCAAAGTCGGCGTCCACGACATTGTCGTCGGGCTTGTTGCCGGCGCCGGCTGCCGCCGCATCGGCGGCGGCTTCACCGGCCTGCTGCGACTTGTACATCGCCTCGCCCAGCTTCATCGAAGCCTGGGCCAGGGTCTGGGTCTTGGCCTTGATGTCTTCGACATCTTCGCCTTTGGCGGCTTCCTTCAGCGCGGCGATGGCGGCCTCGATGGCGGTCTTTTCCGAAACATCAACCTTGTCGCCATGTTCGCCCATGGCGCGCTCGGTCGAGCTGACCAGGCCGTCGGCCTGGTTCTTGGCTTCCACCAGTTCACGGCGCTTCTTGTCATCCGTGGCGTGGAGTTCGGCTTCCTTGACCATCTTCTGGATATCGGCGTCCGACAGGCCGCCAGAAGCCTGGATGCGGATCTGCTGCTCCTTGCTGGTGGCCTTGTCCTTGGCGGTGACGCTGACAATGCCGTTGGCATCGATGTCAAAAGTGACTTCGATCTGCGGCACGCCGCGCGGCGCGGGCGGAATGCCCTGCAGGTCGAAGCGGCCCAGCGACTTGTTGTCCGCCGCCATTTCGCGTTCACCCTGGAACACATTGATGGTGACGGCGCCCTGATTGTCTTCGGCGGTCGAGAAGATGTTCGACTTCTTGGTGGGGATGGTGGTGTTGCGGTCAATCAGGCGGGTGAAGACGCCGCCCAATGTCTCGATGCCCAGTGACAGCGGGGTGACGTCGAGCAGCAGCACGTCTTTGACTTCGCCCTTCAGCACGCCGCCCTGGATGGCGGCGCCGATGGCGACCACTTCATCCGGATTGACGCCCTTGTGGGGTTCCTTGTTGAACAGCGCCTTGACCGCTTCCTGCACCTTGGGCATGCGGGTCATGCCGCCGACCAGGATGACTTCGTCAATCTGGCCCGCCGTGACGCCGGCATCTTTCAGCGCGGTCTTCACCGGGCCGATGGTCTTCTGGATCAGGTCATCGACCAGCGCTTCGAGCTTGGCGCGGGTGATCTTGATGGTCAGATGCTTGGGACCGGAGGCGTCGGCCGTGATGAAGGGCAGGTTCACTTCGGTCTGCTGCGCGCTCGACAATTCAATCTTGGCCTTTTCCGCCGCGTCCTTCAGGCGCTGCAACGCCAGACGGTCGCTGCGCAGGTCAATGCCATTCTCTTTCTTGAATTCATCGGCCAGGAAATTGACGATGCGGATGTCGAAATCTTCACCGCCCAGGAAGGTATCGCCATTGGTGGACTTCACTTCGAAGACGCCGTCGCCGATTTCCAGCACGGAGACGTCGAAAGTGCCGCCGCCAAGGTCATAGACCGCGATGGTGCCGGACTGTTTCTTGTCCAGGCCATAGGCCAGCGCCGCGGCGGTGGGCTCGTTGATGATGCGCAGAACTTCCAGGCCGGCGATCTTGCCGGCATCCTTGGTTGCCTGGCGCTGGGCGTCGTTGAAGTAGGCGGGAACGGTGATGACGGCCTGGGTGACTTTCTCGCCCAGATGCGCCTCGGCAGTTTCCTTCATCTTCTGCAGGATGAAGCCCGAAACTTCCGACGGCGAATATTTCTTGGAATCGCGCCCGGCAACCCAGGCGTCGCCATTGTCAGCCTTGACGATGGTGTAGGGCACCATGCCCATGTCCTTCTGGGTCATGGGATCGTCGAAGCGGCGGCCGATCAGCCGCTTGATGGCGAAGAAAGTGAATTCGGGATTGGTGACGCCCTGGCGCTTGGCGGGCTGGCCGATCAGGCGTTCGCCGTCGGGGGCAAAGCCCACAATCGAGGGCGTGGTACGGGCGCCTTCCGCATTTTCGATCACTTTGGGGGCCGACCCCTCCATCACCGCAACGCAGGAATTGGTCGTGCCCAGATCGATACCGATTACTTTAGCCATGTTATTTCCTCTCATTGGGCATGGAGTCCTGACCCCTAAGGCGTCCTCCGGTCCATCCCATTGAATTCTTTGACAAAATCAGGCTCGGGACTGAATCCCATGCTGACGTTATGGGGTATATAGGCAGGGTGCCCCGGATTGCCAAGTCCCCAGAAAAAGCCAGTTTTTCCGGGCCGCGGGCACTGTCGCCACAAACACGGCCGCCGCGCGATGATCCATCGGCTCCCTGGCTGCGTAGATAACCAATTGCCGGATTCGTGCCTTCATCCCCCCATGGCGCGTTTTCAACGGTTTGGCCGGCTTGCGTATTTTGTTGGCCATATCGGGGAGGTCGGGTGCGAAAGCGCCCGGCCTCTTTTCTTTGGTGCCGCGTCAGGGGTTCAGCAGCCAGAAGGCGTGGGTAAGGACCGCTGCAAAGCCGGTCCAGCCCAGATAGGGCAAAAACAACAGCCCTGCCAGCCAGTCACGGCGGGCGAACAACAAGGCGGTGACCAGGATCGCCACCACCAGCACGCCGATCTCGATCATCGCCAGCCCGATCTGATGCGCGGCGAAGAAGATGGCGCTCCAGGCGAAATTGAGCGCCAGTTGCACGCCATAGGCGGCCATTTCTTTTGAGCGCGTACCCGTGATGCGCCACACCCGCCAGGCCGCCACCGCCATCAAAACATAAAGCGTGGTCCAGACCGGCGCGAACACCCAATTGGGCGGCGCGATGACGGGATGCACAAGGTGTGCATACCAGGTGGGAATGGACGGCTCGGTGAAGATGGAAGCGCCCGCGCCGACGACCAGGGTCAGCAGAATAAAAATCAGCAACGGGCGGCGCGCTGCGCGCTTGGGGTCTTCGTCTGCGGAATCCAGAAAGCTCATGGTTTTTCCAACGCCTGATCCGCCAGGATGGAGGCAATGCAGGCGGAAATTTTCTTGGCCATGGGGATGTGAAGAAATTCGTTGGGACCATGGGCATTGGAATGCGGGCCCAGCACGCCGGTGACAACGAACTGTGTCTTGGGGAATTTGGTTGCCAGCATCCCCATGAAGGGGATGGATCCGCCTTCGCCGATAAAGGCGGCGGGCTTGCCGAACATGGCTTGGCTGGCCTTGTCCAGCGCGCGCTCCAGCCAGGGCGCGGTTGCCGGCGCGTTCCAGCCATTGTCAGCGGGCGGCCCGTTGAATGTGACCTGCGCGTTGTAAGGCGGATTGTCTTCCAGCGCCTTTTTCATGGCCTGGGCCGCTTTTTCGCCGTCGCAGGTGGGCGGCAGGCGCAGTGACAATTTCAAAGTGGAATAGGGCAACAGCACATTGCCACCATTTTCCGGCAGGGGATAACCTTCCATGCCCACGACGGCCAGTTGCGGCCGCCAGGTGCGGTTGAGGATCAATTCGAGCCCGTCATTCGCCATCGGCTGTGTGTGGCCGGCAAAGGGCATGCTGCAGGCAATTGCATCACCCAGGATGTGCGCCGCCTCTTGCGCCTGTTGCAATCGTTCGGGCGGCACTTGGGCGAACAGCGCTTCCAGTTTCATTTCGCCGCTATCTTCGTCTTCGATGCGGGTGAGGAGTTGCCGCACAATGCGGAAGGACGACGGCACGATGCCGCTGGCCATACCCGAATGCACGCCTTCGGTCAGAACCCGCACCGTCAATTCGCCGATCAAATTGCCGCGCAGGGATGTGGTCAGCCAAAGCTGATCGTAATTGCCGCAACCGGAGTCGAGGCACACCACCAGATCGGGCGTGCCGATACGCTGCGACAGATGCTCGACATAGGCGGGTAAATCGGGGGAGCCGGTTTCCTCTGATGCTTCGATCAGGATCACGGCGCGGGCGTGATCTTGATCCTGTTCCTTCAGCGCCAGCAGCGCCGATAGCGCCGCGTACATGGCATAGCCATCATCGGCGCCGCCACGGCCATAAAGTTTTTCGTCTTTCAGCACAGGAAGCCACGGCCCGGTGCCTTCATCCCAGCCTTTCATTTCCGGCTGCTTGTCGAGATGGCCATACATAAGCACGGTGCTGTCCGCCTTGCCGGGCACCTCGATCAGGATCAGCGGTGTGCGGCCTGGCAGGCGCACCACTTCCAATGTCGCGCCGGGCAGGGATTTGAGCTTTTCCTGCGCCCAGCCCGTCATCAGGGTGATGGCTTTGTCCATATGGCCATTGGCTTCCCAGTTCGGGTCGAAAGCCGGACTCTTGCAGGGGATGGCGATATAGTCCGTCAGGGCGGGGATAATCTCGCTGTCCCACAGATGGTTGATAAAGCGGGCGGTTTTCTGGTTGTCCATTGTCTTTTCCTTGGGTCTTATTGATAGCAGCCATCCACAATATCGGCGAGGGCGGCGAGTCCCTTCGGCAGGGTCCCTCTGATAGGGTCCGGCCATGAACGAACAGCCTGATTTTTCGCTGCAATCCGAGGAACGTGGTTCCCCCGATGCCACGCCGATGATGGCCCAATATCTGGGCATCAAGAGCGCGCATGAAGACTATCTGCTGTTCTACCGCATGGGTGATTTCTACGAACTGTTCTTTGACGATGCCGCCCGCGCCTCCGAGGCGCTGGATATTGCGCTGACCAAGCGCGGCAAACACCAGGGTGATGACATTCCCATGTGCGGCGTGCCGGTGCATGCCGCGGAAAGCTATCTGGAAAAGCTGATCCGCAAGGGTTTCCGCGTCGCGGTGTGCGAACAGGTGGAAGATCCGGCGGAAGCCAAAAAGCGCGGCGCCAAATCGGTGGTGCGGCGCGAAGTGGTGCGGCTGGTAACGCCGGGCACCTTAACGGAAGATTCGCTGCTGGAAGCGCGCAGCGCCAACATGCTGGCGGCTCTGGGGCGTGCGGGCAATGATTTCGCTTTGGCCTGTGCCGACATGTCCACCGGCGTGTTCCAGGTTTGCGCCTTGCGCGAAAGCGACATCGCCGCCGAACTGGCGCGGGTGAGCCCGCGCGAACTTCTGGCGCCGGACGGTTTGCTGGCGCAGGAAAATCTCAGCGCCCTGCTCAAAGCCTTGGGTCCGGCGCTGACGCCGCTGCCGTCTTCGCGTTTTGATTCCGTCAGCGGTGAACGCGCCTTGCTCGCCCATTATGGCGTGCTGTCCTTGGACGGGCTGGGCAATTTCAGCCGCGCCGAATTGTCGGCGGCCGGCGCGCTGGTCGCCTATCTGGAATTGACGCAAAAGGGCAAGCGCGTGGCGCTGGGGCGATTGTCCAGGGTCAGCCCCAAGCATTTCATGGCGATTGACGCGTCCACCCGGCGCAATCTGGAATTGACCGAAACCTTGTCCGGCGGGCGCAGCGGCAGCCTGCTGGCGGTGATTGACCGCAGCGTGACGGCGGCGGGCGCGCGCGAGCTGGCGTCTCGCCTGTCGGCGCCGCTCACCGATGTCAAAGCCATCGCTGCGCGTCATGACGCCGTGGAAATGTTTTTCAAACATTCCGAATTGCGCCGGGTGTTGCGAGAGGCCCTGCGCGCCGCGCCCGATCTGTCGCGCGCCATTGCGCGGCTGTCGGTGCAGCGCGGCGGGCCGCGCGACTTGGGCAATATCCGGGACGCCATCAAGGCGGCGCGCACCTTACGCGAGGGCTTAAGCAAAATTGCGCTGGCGGGCGAAGCGATAGCTGCGGCGGATGCGATCACCCAGGGCATCGCCGCGGCCTCGGCGCTGTATGACCGGCTGGAAAATCTGCTGGTGGCCGAGCCTCCTTATTTCAGCCGCGATGGCGGTTTCATCCGCGCCGGGGTGCATGCGCCGCTGGATGACGTGCGCGCCCTGCGCGATGAATCGCGCCGCGTCATCGCTTCGCTGGAAAGCCAATATCGCGGCGCCAGCGGCGTTGCGGCCTTGAAAATCAAGCATAATGGCGTGCTGGGCTATTTCATTGAAGTGACCCAGCAGCATGCCGACAAGTTGATGGGGAACAAGGATCTGTTTCGCCATCGCCAGACCATGGCCGGGGCGGTGCGTTTCTCCACCGACGAGCTGGCCAATCTCGCCAGCCGCATTTCGCAGGCGGGTGAACAAGCGCTGGGAATCGAAAAATCCCTGTTCGATGAGATGACGGCGCTGGCGCTGGACAATGCGGAAAGCCTGGCGGCCATCGCGGCGGCACTGGCGGCGATTGATGTTTCCGTGTCGCTGGCCGAACTGGCGGTGGCGGCGCGCCATGTGCGGCCCACCATGGACAATGGCTTTGGCTTTAAAATTGTGCGCGGGCGCCACCCGGTGGTGGAAGCGGCGTTGGCGTCCGATCACGCCCGCAGCTTTGTGCCCAATGATTGCGATCTGTCTCCCAATTCCAAGGGGCGTTTGTGGCTGGTCACCGGCCCCAACATGGCGGGCAAATCCACGTTCCTGCGCCAGAATGCGCTGATCGCCATTCTGGCGCAGATGGGCGGCTTTGTGCCCGCCGACAGCGCGCATATCGGCATTGTGGACCGGCTGTTTTCCCGCGTGGGCGCCGGGGATGATCTGGCGGCGGGCCGCTCCACCTTCATGGTCGAGATGGTGGAAACTGCCGCCATCCTCAATCAGGCGACAGAAAAAAGTCTGGTGATCCTGGATGAGATCGGGCGCGGCACGGCCACCTATGACGGCCTCGCCATCGCCTGGGCGGCGGCGGAACACTTACATGAAAGCAACAAGAGCCGGGCGCTGTTCGCGACGCATTATCATGAGATGGTAGCGCTGTGCGAAAGGCTGAATTCCATGACCTGCGTCACCATGAAGGTGAAGGAATGGAATGACAGCATCGTGTTTCTGCACGAAGTGACGCCGGGCGCTGCCGACCGGTCTTACGGTATTCATGTCGCCAAGCTGGCGGGATTGCCCGATCAGGTGGTGCGCCGCGCCGAGGAAGTGCTGGCCGCGCTGGAAGAGGGCAAGGAAGGCCACACGCCTTTGGCCCATATTGATGAATTGCCGCTATTCGGCGCCACGGCTCCCAAGCCCAAGGGCAATGCGGTGGAAGAGGCGCTCAAGCTGGTCGAACCCGACGCGCTTTCGCCCAAGGAAGCGCTGGAAGTCCTCTATGACTTGAAGCGGAAATTATCCTAGCATCGGCGCATGGCCGAGGCTTCTGACCCGCGCGTCCGCAAATTCCTGGTGGTGATCGACAAGACACCCGAATGCCAGGTGGCGCTGCGCTTCGCCACAAGGCGGGCACAGCATACCGGCGGCAGGGTTACCCTGATGTGCCCCGCCACGCCGGGCGAATTCCAGCAATGGCGCGGCGTCGAAGAAATCATGAAAGACGAAGCCCATGCCGAGGCGGAAGCCCTGCTGCATGCGAGCGCCAAAGTGGTGAATGACCTGTCCGGCATCTTGCCCGAACTGGTGATCCCTTACGGCACCGTCACCGAATGCCTGGCCAAGCTGCTGAAGGACGACAAGGACATTTCCATCCTGGTGCTGGCGTCCGGCGCCGGAAAAGAAGGCCCCGGCCCGCTGGTCGCCATGTTTGCCGGTGCCGTGCAGGCCATTCCGGTGACGATCGTGCCGGGAACTTTCACCGACGCCCAAATTGACGCCTTGGCTTAGGCAAGCGAAAACACGTCCATGGGAAAAGCTCTGGTCGCTATCGCCGTCGGTATCGTCTTTGTCGTGCTGCTGCTGGGGCTCTATACCCTGTGGAAGGGCGGGGCCACGGCGGCCATCTGGTCCAACAAGCTGATGCGTATCCGCGTCCTGGCCCAGTTCATCGCCATTCTGATCATCCTGGCGGTCCTGTATTTCCGCTAAAAATCCCTGATTTTGAGCCATGCGCGGGGCGGCGTTGAAGATTCCTGCCCCGCCTTATATGTAAGCGCCTCGCAGGCCCCCGGCAGGGCCGCGTCAATGGAAAGAATACGCATGGGCACGACGCTGTACGACAAAATCTGGGATGCGCATCTGGTCGAGGCCCGTCCGGGCGAGACGCCGCTCATCTATGTTGACCGGCACCTGGTCCATGAAGTCACCAGCCCCCAGGCGTTCGAGGGCCTGCGCAATACGGGCCGCAAAGTCCGCCGTCCCGAACTGACCTTGGCGGTGGCCGATCATAATGTGCCGACCAAGGACCGCGACAAGGGCATTACCGATCCGGAAAGCCGCGAACAGGTCGCCGCCCTGGCGCAGAACACCAAGGATTTTGGCATCGAATATTTCGCGATGGATGATATCCGCGCCGGCATCGTGCACATCATCGGCCCGGAACAGGGCTGGACCTTGCCCGGCACCACCATTGTCTGCGGTGACAGCCACACTTCGACCCATGGCGCATTCGGCTCGCTGGCCTTCGGCATCGGCACTTCGGATGTCGAGCATGTGCTGGCGACCCAGACCCTGCTGATGCCCAAGTCGCAGAACATGCGCGTGATGGTGAACGGCAAGCTGCCCGAAAGCGTCACGGCGAAAGACATCGCCCTGGCGGTGATCGCCAAGATCGGCACGGCCGGCGGCACCGGTTATGTCATCGAATATGCCGGTGATGCGGTGAAGGCCTTGTCGATGGAAGGGCGCATGACCCTGTGCAACCTGACGATCGAAGGCGGCGCCCGCGCTGGCCTGATCGCGCCCGATGAAGTCACCTTCAACTATATCAAGGGCCGCCCGCGCGCGCCCAAGGCCGCTGCGTTTGAGGCGGCGGTGAATTACTGGCGCACATTAAAGTCGGATGCCGACGCCAAATTCGATGCCGAGATCACGCTGGATGCGCGCGACATTGTGCCGATGGTGACCTGGGGCACCTCACCGGAACAGGCGCTGCCCGTAACGGGCAATGTGCCTGATCCCGCCAAGATGGAAGAGCATAAGCGCGCCTCCGCCGAACGGGCGCTGGATTATATGGGCCTGACCGCCGGCATGAAGCTCACCGATATCAAGGTGGATCACGTCTTTATCGGTTCCTGCACCAATGGCCGGATCGAAGACCTGCGCGCCGCCGCCGCCATCGCGCGTGGCAAGAAGGTGTCGTCTGGCGTCAATGCCATCGTCGTGCCGGGCTCCGGTCTGGTGAAGGAACAGGCCGAGGAAGAAGGCCTGGACAAGGTGTTCCTGGACGCCGGTTTTGAATGGCGCGATCCGGGCTGCTCCATGTGCCTGGCGATGAATGCCGACAAGCTGAAAGAGGGTGAGCGCTGCGCCTCCACCTCCAACCGCAACTTCGAAGGCCGTCAGGGCCGCGGCGGACGCACGCATCTGGTGTCACCTGCGATGGCTGCCGCTGCTGCGATCACGGGTCATCTGACGGATGTGCGGACGCTTTAAAAAAAGCTGATCGGGTCCACGTCCACTACGGCGCGGACTTGACCCGGAATTTTTACCAGCGCCAGCCAGGCACGCATATAAGCCTGCATATCCACGCCTTTTGCGGCCTGCACCAGCAATCGTTCGCGCGTCTGGCCGCGCAGCAGCGCGTAAAAAGCCGGCGTCGGGCCCCACACTTTCACATCCTTGGCGGACGGCGCGGCTTTGCCCAGCAGACGCGCGATTTCGCGCACTTGCTCGCCGTCATAGCCCGAGACGATGATCGCGGCGAGGCGGCCATAGGGCGGCGCGCCGGCGCGGGAGCGGAATTCTGCTTCCTGCGCGTAAAAATTGTCGCGGTCGCCCGACGCCAGTGCCGCGATCACCGCATCGGTGGGATTGCGGGTCTGCAGCAAGACCAGTCCGGGTTTTTCGGCGCGGCCTGCGCGACCTGACACTTGATGCAGTAATTGAAAGGTGCGTTCGCGGGCGCGTAGATCGCCGTCCGAGCCGCCCAGATCGGCGTCAATCACGCCCACCAAAGTCAGTTGCGGGAAATGATGCCCCTTGGCGATAATCTGGGTGCCGATCAGCACATCTATTTCGCGTTTGGCCATGGCGCGGATGGTGGCCTGCATTTCCGATGGCCCGGTATGCAGCGCCGCCATGGTATCGGAAGAGGCAACGGCATAACGGGCCTGCGGAAAGAACAGCGCGAATTCCTCAGCCACCCGTTCCACGCCGGGGCCGCAGGCGATCAAGGTGCCTTCTGCCTTGCATTCGGGACACGCGTTCGGCAGCGCGATTTCATAGCCGCATTGATGACAGGACAGGCGCTTCTTGTAGCGATGCTCCACCAGCCAGGAGGAACAATGCGGGCAGGTGAGCTTGTGACCGCAGGCTTCGCATAACGTAAGCGGGGCGTAACCGCGCCGGTTGAGGAACAATATCGCCTGCTCGCCTGCCGCCAAAGTCTGGCCCAAGGCTTCGCGCAAGGGGGCCGACAGCCATTTGGCATTGTCTTCGCTGCTTTGCTCACGCCGCACATCCACGATCTTGACGGTGGGCATTTGCGCCACGCCATGGCGCGCCGCCAGTTTCAAATGGGCATAGCGGCCCGAGCCGGCATTGATGAATGTCTCCAGCGACGGCGTGGCGCTGGACAAGATCAGCGGGCATTGCTCGATTCGCGCCCGCACCACCGCCATGTCGCGGGCATGATAGATGGCGCCTTCCTGTTGCTTGAAGGCCTGCTCATGCTCCTCATCCACGATGATGAGGCCCAGCTTTGGAAAGGGCAGGAACAAGGATGAGCGTGCGCCCACCACCACCCGCGCTTCGCCGTTCATCACGGCGCGATAGGTGCGGCGGCGTTCCTTCTGTGACAAATCGCTATGCCATTCGGCGGGCCGTGACCCGAAGCGGGCCGCGAAGCGTTCCAGAAACTGCACCGTCAGGGCAATTTCCGGCAACATGATCAGAACCTGCCGGCTCTGGCGCAAACTTTCGGCGATGGCCTCGAAATAGACTTCGGTTTTTCCCGAACCCGTCACGCCATCCAGCAGGCTGGCGGAGAATTTTCCTTCTCTTACTGCGCCGCGCAAATGTGCCGCCGCCTGGGCCTGGTCGCTATTCAATTCCGGCTGGGCGAAATTCGGGTCGGGCGATGGGAAAGCCGCGAACTCCGGCAATTTGGTCGTTACCAAGGCGCCCGCCGCGATCAATCCCCGCACCACGGCGGGCGAGACATTGGCGTCTTCCGCCAGGCCCGAAACGCTGCGCGCCAGCCCGTCTTGCGCCACGGCCAGCACGCGTTTGCGTCCTTCCGACAATTTGGCGGGGACAACATCGCCCTTCACATAGGCGGTGCGCAGGCTTTCCGGCTCAAATGCGCCCCGCGAGCGCAGCGCCATGGCCAGAATCGCGCCCGGCGGGTTGATGGTGTAATCCGCCACCCAGTCAATGAAATCACACAAACCGGCGGGCAAAACAGGCGCGCCGTCCAGCGGAACAGCCACTTTCAGGCGATTGTCGCCCACGGTGCCTTCAGCTGAGCCCCACACCACGCCCAGGCTTTCGCGGTTCCCCAGCGGGGCGGCAACCACGGTCCCCCGCGGCGCGTTTACGCCCCGAGGAAGCTTGTAATCATAGGCGCCGGCCAGCGGTAAAGGCAGCAAAACGCCCGCCCGTTCCTGGGGCGCCAGAATGACAGCTTCCTGCTTCAACCGGGCGGGTCTCATGGGATACCATTCGCTCCGCCTCAGCGCAGCCGTCAACCAAAAGGTCGCCAAGCCCCATGAAAATCTTTCTCGATACCGCCGATGTGGCCGAAATCCGCGAATATGCCGATAGCGGGCTGGTGGATGGCGTCACCACAAACCCCTCGCTGGCCGCCAAGACGGGGCGCGATTATGGCGATGTGCTCAAGGAGATCACCTCCTTTGTCTTTGGCTCGGTCAGCGCCGAAGTGCTGGCGACCGATTTCGACGGCATGATGAAGGAAGGCCGGGCGGTGGCAAAAATCGCCAAGAACATCACCATCAAGGTGCCGCTCACCTGGGATGGGCTGAAAGCCTGCAAGGCGCTGTCGGACGAAGGCGCGATGGTCAATGTCACGCTTTGCTTCTCGCCGGTGCAGGCGATGATGGCAGCCAAGGCGGGCGCCCATTTCATCTCGCCCTTCATCGGCCGGGTGGATGATGTCGGCGAAGACGGCATCGGCTTGATCCGCGACATCCGCGCCATCTATGACAATTACGGTTACAAGACCGAAATTCTCGCCGCCTCCATCCGCAGCGTCAGCCATGTGCGCGAAGCCGCGCTTGCCGGTGCTGATGTCGCCACCATTCCGACGGAGATTTTCAAAAAGCTGCTCAGTCACCCGCTGACCGACAAGGGCCTGGCCGCGTTCATGGCCGACGCCAAGAAGGCCAACGTCACCATCAAGACGTAAGCGCGGGCATGGGGCGTTCCGCCGACGAATTGCAGAAAAACTGGCACAATTGGCTGGCGCATGAACGCCGTGCCAGCCCCAATACCTTGCGCGCCTATGGCGATGATGTGTCTCGCTTCCTGGGTTTCCAGCGTGGCCATCTGGGCCGCGCCTTGAACGAAAAGGCGTTGGCCACGCTCAAGACCGCGGACATTCGTGCTTTTATCGCCGCGCGGCGCGCGGAAGGATTGGGCGCGGGCGGGGTGCAGCGGGCGCTGGCGGCGGTGCGCAGCTTCTATCGCTTTCTGGCGCGCGAAGGCATTCTGGAAAACGCCGCGCCGCGCGCCATCCGCACCCCGCGGCTGAAACGCCGCCTGCCGCGCCCGCTCAGCGAATTGGATGCCGGGCGCGCGATTGAAGAGGCCGGCGCGCATGACATCAAATGGCTGGGCGCGCGAGACGCGGCGTTGCTCACGCTTTTGTATGGCGCGGGCTTGCGTATTTCCGAAGCGCTGTCCTTGAAGCGCGGCGATGTCCCGCTGGGCGAAACCGTCACCATTCTGGGCAAGGGCCGCAAGGAACGCATCGTGCCGGTGCTGCCGCTGCTGCGCGATGCGATTGATGCCTATGCCAAGGAAATTCCGTTCAATGGCGCGCCCGGTACCGCGCTGTTTCTTTCCCGCCGCGGCAAGCCGATGAGCCCGCGCGAAGCGCAAGGCCTGATGCAACGCCTGCGGGGGGCGCTGGGCCTGGCCGAAAGCGCCACGCCGCATGCCCTGCGCCATTCCTTCGCCACCCATATCCTGTCGGGCGGCGGCGACCTCAGAAGCGTGCAGGAACTGCTGGGCCACGCCTCGCTCTCGACCACGCAGACTTATACGGCGATTGAGACCAGCCAGCTCATGAAGACCTACGAAAGTGCTCATCCGCGAGGCCGCAGTCAGCGAAGCAGCTAGGCAAGTTCCAAAAAGTTCCTGCGGAACCGGTCTGGGCCGGGATCGCCGGGGTCATAGGTCTTGCTTATTGTTGCGCCAAGGCGCTGGGTTTGATCCAGCGCAAGGCGGCAAGCCGGCATATCCGCTAGCAAGCCGCCAGAACAGGCCGGACATGTTTCCAAAATCGCTGCGCTTGGAAGTAATCGGTCTGCTGTGCCTGAAGGCGCTAGGATTGATCGCGATCTATTATCTCTTCATCGCGCCGCATACCGGACCCGAACCGGATGGCGCAGCCACCCGCGCTCACATTATTTCTCAATCGCGTTAGGAACCCGAATGGATATCGTCGAGCTGTCCCGGCTTCAATTCGCGATCACCGCCCTTTATCACTTCATCTTCATTCCCCTGACCCTGGGGCTCTCCATTCTGCTGGGCATCATGGAAACTGTCTATGTGATGACGGGCAAGACGATATGGCGCGACATGGTGAAGTTCTGGGGCGTGCTGTTTGGCATCAATTTCGCCATGGGTGTTGCCACCGGCGTCACCATGGAGTTCCAGTTCGGCACCAATTGGGCCTATTACTCGCATTACGTTGGAGACGTCTTCGGTGCGCCGCTGGCGATTGAAGGCCTGATGGCATTTTTCCTGGAAGCCACATTCGTCGGGATGTTTTTTTTCGCCTGGGAGCGGCTTTCGAAAATTCAGCATCTCGCGGCCACCTGGCTTTTGGCGATGGGAACCAATTTCTCGGCGCTATGGATCCTGATCGCCAATGGCTGGATGCAGTATCCGGTGGGCGCGCGCTTCAACGCCGACACTATGCGCATGGAAGTGACCGATTTCATGGCTGTGCTGTTCAATCCGGTGGCGCAGGCAAAATTCGTCCATACCGTCAGCGCCGGTTATGTCACCGGCTCGGTCTTCGTTCTGGCGGTCAGCGCCTATTTTCTGCTGCGCGGCCGGCATATTGAATTCGCCAAGCGCTCTATGACGGTAGCGGCCAGTTTCGGCCTGGCTTCGGCCTTGTCGGTGGTGGTCCTGGGCGATGAGTCCGGCTACACCACCGGCGTCAACCAAAAAATGAAAATCGCGGCCATCGAAGCAATGTGGGATACCGAACCGGCGCCCGCCTCCTTCACGGTTTTTGGCCTGCCCGACCTGGACAGTCATACCACCCGCTTTGAAGTGAAAGTCCCCTGGATGCTGGGACTGATCGCAACCCGCTCGGTTGATACGCCGGTGCCCGGCATCAACCAGCTTGTGGATCTGGCGCAAACCCGCATCCAGGACGGCATTATCGCCTATCGGGCGCTGCTCGCCATCCGGCTTGCCCCGCGGGATCCGGCGCCGCGTGCGCTGTTGCAGGCGCATGTCGCCAATCTTGGCTATGCCTTGTTGCTGAAAAAGTTTCGACCCGACATCGAGAATGCCACCGGTGAAGAAATCGCCGCCGCGGCCGCCAACACCATTCCGAATGTGCCGGTGCTGTTCTGGTCGTTCCGTCTGATGGTGGCCTGCGGATTCTGGTTCATCGGGCTTTTCGCCGTGGCGTTCTGGTATGCCGCCAAGCTGGAACTTGATCGCCATCGCTGGTTTTTAAAATGCGCCTTTCTCACTTTGCCGCTGCCTTGGGTGGCGGGCGAATTGGGCTGGATCGTGGCCGAATATGGCCGCCAGCCCTGGGCGATTGAAGGTGTGCTCCCCACGGCCTTGGGCGTTTCGACCACTGCCGCTGGCAACGTGCTGTTCAGCCTGCTCGGATTCGCTCTCTTCTATTCGGCGTTGCTCGTAGCTGACCTTTACCTGCTGATAAAATATATCCGCCTGGGACCGGACGACATCCTGGCTTGGCCCGCCGATGCGGTCATTTTGGCAGGGGAGTGACGGCATGAGCTATGAGATGTTGCGCATTATCTGGTGGCTTCTGCTGGGCGTGCTGCTCAGCGGCTTCGCCATTGCCGACGGTTTCGATCTCGGCACGGCCGCGCTTTTGACCTTTGTCGGCCGCGACGATGTGGAGCGCCGCATCGCCATCAACAGCGTTGGGCCGGTCTGGGAGGGAAATCAGGTCTGGTTCATCCTGGGCGGCGGCGCGATTTTCGCCGCCTGGCCAGCACTCTATGCCGCCAGTTTTTCCGGCTTCTATCTCGCCATGTTCCTGGTTCTGGCGGCGCTGATCGTGCGCCCGGTCGGCTTCAAGTTTCGCAGCAAGGTGGAAGATCCCCGCTGGCGCGGCTGGTGGGACTGGGCGCTGTGCATTGGCGGCATCGTTCCGCCCTTGGTGTTCGGGGTGGCTTTCGGCAATCTTTTTGAGGGTGTGCCGTTCGGGTTCGATGCCGATCTGCGGATGCAATCCGACATCTCGCTTTGGTCGCTGCTGAACCCGTTCGCACTGCTCTGCGGCCTGGTCAGCCTTGCCATGATCCTGATGCACGGCGCTGCGTGGCTGAATTACAAGACGCGCGGCCCGGTGCAGGGCCGCGCCCGTTTTATCCTGCCTTATGCGGCCTGCGCCTATGGCGCGCTGTTCATTCTGGCGGGGGTGTGGCTTAGCCGCATGGACGGGTACAGTTTCACCAGCCCCACCGCGCCGGACGGGCCATCCAATCCCCTGGGCAAGACCGTAATACATGGTGCACCCGGCTGGTTGGGCAATTTTGAAAACCACACGCTGCTTAGGCTGTTGCCGCTTGGCGCCCTGCTCATGGCGGCAATGACAATCCTTGCCCGAAAAAGCGTGGGAATAGGGTTCCTGTTTTCCGCCTGTGTGCCGGCCCTGACGATCGCCACCGCGGGAGCTGCGCTTTTTCCATTCCTGCTGCCATCTTCACTGCAGCCCGGGGCCAGCCTGACAGTGTGGGATGCCTCGTCCAGCAAGTTGACCTTGGAAATCATGCTGGGCGCGGTGATCCTATTCCTGCCAATTGTGCTGGCTTACACCGCCTTCGTGTACCGGGTGATGCGCGGGCCGGTGACGCGCGAGCAGATCGAAGCCGACAGCAAGACCGCTTATTGAGGAGTCGCACGCATGTGGTATTTCTCCTGGGTTCTGGGCTTGGGTTTTGCTTGCATATTTGCGGTTCTAAACGCGATGTGGCTGGAAAGTCGCTATAATGGCCGGGATTGAATTGGCACAAATAAGAGCCGATTCCGTCGGCGGCTGTCGTAAATGCACATGGCGAAGCGCCGGGACAACAGGTACAACGCAGGCGCTTCCTGATGCGGCATTTCGGGGGCAATAACTCCCCAATTGCAACTAACGGGGAACTTGGGTAATTGATCTCCAGGGCCGCCTTAGCTCAGTCGGTAGAGCATCGCATTCGTAATGCGGGGGCCGCGTGTTCGAGTCACGCAGGCGGCACCATTCCAGCAAAACCTTCGACGCTTATTGCGCTTCCCAAGAGGCGGGCTTTACGCACGCCACTGCCGCTTTCGCACGCACACGGGCTTCAACGATATTTGCCGCCCGAGCCAGCGCCACGCCCATACGACGTTTGACGAAAGATTCCGGCTTGCCGAACAGGCGCAGGTCGCTGCCGGGAATTTTCAGAGCTTCCTCCACGCCTTCAAACGTCATGGCGCCCGCTTCGACGCCGCCATAAATCACAGCCGATGCGCCGGGTGATGCCATTTGCGTGGAAACGGGCAGGCCCAAGATGGCGCGGGCGTGAATGGCGAATTCGCTTTGGAATTGCGATACCAAGGTGACAAGGCCGGTGTCGTGCGGGCGTGGCGAGACTTCCGAGAACCAGACGTCGTCGCCGCGCACGAACAGCTCGACGCCGAAAATGCCCAGGCCGCCCAGCGCGTCCGTCACGGCGGCGGCGATATCGCGGGAACGGGCCAGCGCCTTGGGGCTCATCGGCTGGGGTTGCCAGGATTCGATGTAATCGCCGTCTTTCTGGATATGGCCGATGGGTTCGCAGAAATGCGTGCCGTCCTTGGCGCGTACCGTCAGCTGGGTGATCTCGAAATCGAACGCGATTTCGCCTTCCAGAATGACCTTGGCTTCGCGCACGCGGCCTGCCGACAAGGCTTTCTCCCAGGCGGGTGCAACATCCGCTGCGGATTTCAGGCGCGACTGGCCTTTGCCGGATGACGACATCACCGGTTTGACGAAGCTGGGAAAGCCGATTTTTTCCGCCGCCATCTGCAACTCTGCCAGCGATGATGCAAAAGCATAAGGCGATGTGGGCAGCTTTAATTCTTCTGCCGCCAGCCGCCGGATCCGTTCGCGGTTCATGGTGATATGCGCCGCGCGTGCGGTGGGGATGACGGCGCAAAGCCCGTCATCCTCGATCCGCACCAGCTCATCGGTGGCCAGCGCTTCGATCTCCGGCACCAGAAGATGCGGCTTTTCCTGTTCCACCAATGCCCGCAGCGCCTTGGCGTCCGTCATGTCTATGACATAAGCGCGGTGCGCCACTTGGGCTGCGGGCGCGTTCGCATAGCGGTCCACGGCGATGGTTTCCACGCCCAGCCGCTGCAATTCCAGTATTACTTCCTTGCCCAGCTCGCCCGAGCCCAGCAGCATGACCTTGATGGCGGCCTGCGATAACGGCGTCCCCAGTATCACGGTGCTACTTGCCGCCCATTTGCTGATGCAGAAAGGAGATCGTGCGCTTCAGGGCGTCCGCGCCATGCTTGGTGGTCGTATCGCCACCAAAGCCGTGTTTCTCGCCTGGAAAAAGCACAAATTCGACATGGGCATGCAGCGCCTGAATATGCTGTGCCAAAGCCTCGCCCTGCGACCAGGGAATGACCTGGTCGGCATCGCCATGCAGCAGCAACATTGGCGGAAAGCGATTTTCCTCGATTCCCACATTGGCGGAATCCATGCCGTAATAGATCACGGCGGCGGTGATGTTCTTGTCCAGCGCGCTGGCCGCCGTGCTGAGCGTGCCGCCGTCCGAAAAGCCGATCAGGCCGATTTTGCCGTTCGACGACTTCTGCGCTTTCAGATAGTCCGCCAGATCGTCCACCAGTTGGGCCCAATCGGCAAAGCGGTCTTGAAAGATATCTTGCCCCGCTGCCAATTGCTTCATGTCGTTCGCGCTACGGTAATTGACCAGATAGGCATCGAAGCCTGCATGCGCCAGCGCCGCGGCATAGCGGTTGTAATTCTGAATCTGCCGGTCAAACCCGCCCGCGCCATGCAGCATCATCACGGATCCGCGCGGCGCCGTGCCCGGTGCGCGGAATAAAGTCACTTGCACTTGCCGCTCCTTGGCGGGGAGCAGGATTTTTTCCCCGCCAATGTCGGCGGCATGACCAGCGGTTGCCGTCAGCAGAAACACCAGTGCAGCGGCGCCTTGCAACAATCGGTTCATGGCGAAATTCTCCCTGGCGGCGGGCTGGCACCCGCTGTTCCTTGTGCGCCAAACTATACTATCCTGCCGCCCAAAATCGTAAGGGGGATGCCATGCGCAAGGCCGTTTCAGCTGGTTTTATCGGGACAATAACCCTGCTGGGCATCCAGGCCGCGCAGGCCCAGGCACCTGCCGCGCCGCCGCCGCTCACCACCGTGCTGGAGCAGTCCAGCGAATATCGGTTTCAGCTTGATCTGCATGTCAGCGACGCTGTGCTGGCAAAAATGCTGCCTGCCGGATGGGAAACGGCCATGGCGGCGCAAGGCCCGGCCAAAGACGCCAATCTGCGCCTGATCTTTGTGGACGCGGTGAATATCGTCGGCCCCGACAACAAGCCGCTGGGCAAGGGCGCAGGCCGCATCGCCATGCTGGCCGCGCCGGTGAGGAAGTCTGATGGCTCCGCCACCGGCCAGATGATTTTGGGCGGCATCAGCGAAACCGGCAATGATCCTGATGCCTATGGCGTCTATCTCAAAGCCGCGACCGCGAAAATGACCCGCAGCGCCAGCACGGCGAACGGGGCCGCGACGGAAACCGACGATTGGGATTTTTCAGCGGCGGGCGGCGAGCATCTCCAGCTGCATCTGAAATTCACCCCCGGCGCGGCAGCCAAGGGCGGTGGCGACACCCGCTTCTACAATCCCGCCGATCCCAGCCAATTTCAGATATCGCGCACCCAGCAGGTGACCGACATCACGCGCAATGTCACCGCCAATCCGCCCGACCGGGTGCTGGAATTTTCCTTAAAGGCCGGGGGCGGCAAATATGCTGCGCTTCTGGATGGCGCCAGGCCGCTGAGCTGGGATTCCCAGCCGGTCTATGTGCGCATAGTCGGCGCGCCTTAGATCAGCGCCAGATCCTGCGGCTGGGCTGACGGGAATATCTGCGTCAACTGTGCCTGGTTCAGGCCATAGGATTTTTGCAGCACGCCCCCGATCAGCGAGCGATAGTCATTCAAGACCGGCCAGTCGCGATCCTGAAACAGATTGGCCTGTGTCACCGCCACCTGGTGTCCCGCCATACGGCCGCCCTTGATGCCGCCGCCCAGCACCCAATAGACGCTGCCATGGCCATGATCGGTGCCGCGGTCGCCATTCTCGCGGAAGGTGCGGCCAAATTCGCTGACGACGATCACGATGGTGTTGTCCCATAGCGGCCCCAAGGTGGTGGCCAGCAGCGCCAGGCCGCGCCCCAGTTCGCCGATGCGGTTCGCCAGATAGCCATCGGCGCCGCCCTGATTGACATGCGTATCCCAGCCGCCGACATCGACAAAGCCCAGATTGAATTGTTCGCGCATCAAAATGCCGATGCGCTGGGCGGATAATTCAAAGCCCTTGGGACTGACGGCATCGCGGTTGGCCGCCTGCATCTCGGCGGAAATCGCCTGATAAACCTGATCCTGCACCTTGAAGCCTTCCGCCACGGCAGGCGCCAGTTCCTGGCCCTGATACATGGATTGGATCAGGTCGGCGTTCTTGCCCGCCACCCCCGGCTTGCCGGTGGAGGTGAGCGCGATGTTGGGAATGGGCTGCGGCCCACGGAACGACAGCGGCAAGGTGCCGGTAAAGGCAATGGGCGTGGTGCCGGTCAGTGCCGCTGCTGTCCGGCTGAGAAAGCCGGAGCGGTAATCGCGCGTGCCGGCGATAGGCTGGCCCAGTTCGATCGTGTCCTGGGTTTCAAAATGCGAGCGGCTGGTATCGTCGGTGCCGGCAAAGGGCACGAAGGCCACCTGCTTTTTCTGCCATAGCGGATAGATGGATTCCTTCAGCGCCGGATGCAGGCCCCAGTCATTGTCCAGCGCCAGCGCGGCGCCGCGCGGAATGGCCAAGGTTGGGCGCGCGGCATAATAAAAATCGCTCGACACCGGAATGACGATATTGGAAGCGTCATAGGCGCCGCGCAGAAACACCATCAGCAAGCGCGGGCCGGAAACGGGCAGGGCATAGAGCCGTCCGGCATTGCCCAGGAGCAGCGGCACAGCGGCTGCGGCGGATGTGAGGAATTGGCGGCGTTGCATAAGGCTCTCCTTAGCGATGCATGAATTCCGGGGAAGCCAGGAACAGCATATTGCGGTCGGCGGGACTCTGGCCTTGGTTCAAGGCGCCCAGGGTTGCGGGCGACAAAGTTGGCGCGACCGCCTGGTAATAGCGTGTCTGTTGGATCAAAGGCGCCGGCGCCGACTCCGGTGCCTTATCGCCCGGCAGTTTATAAAGTCCGGAATGGCCCAGCCCGATCTGGCGGGCGATCTCAAAGCGTGTCTCCATTTCACCAGGCCCGGACCAGGCGGCCTGTGTCATGGGATAGCCGTCCGGCGTCTCATGGCCGTAGAGCGGCTCGCCCATGCGGTTCAGCCAGCCGGTCAGCGGCTGGCTGTTGAGGATGACCTGCTGGCCATAGGCGGCGCGCAGCGCCGACACGGCATAATGAATCGGGTCCTTGAATTTCTGGCCCAGCGACGCCTTGAATTCGGGAGACGCGAACAAGGTGGTGAGCACAGCCTTGATGTCGCCGTCACTGGCCAGCCAAGTCGCCATCATCGCTTGAACCAGCGACTCCGAAGGCGTGTCGCAGCAGAAATATTGCGCCAGTTCGGTCGAAACGTAATGCGCTGTAGGTGGCTCGGCGGCGAGAATGGAGATCGCCTTGTCGACCTCTTCAATGCCCATGGCGGTGATGGTCGCGCCGAGAAATTTCTTCTCGCCGAAGTCATGGCGGTTCGGATTGAACTCGAACATGTCCTTGCCACGGTAATAATAGAGATATTTCGCCGGGACCTTGGCCGGCTGCCCGGTGCGATTGATGCCCATGCCGGTGAGGATGCGCGCCAGTTGCTGCACATCGTCCTGGCTATAGCCACTGCCGACGCCCAGCGTGTGCAGTTCCATAATCTCGCGGGCGTAATTTTCATTGATGTGCCCCGCCGCATTCTGGAAATTGTCGAGATATTGCAGCATGGCCGGATGCACGACGGTGGCGGCCAGCAAGTCGCGGAATTTTCCCAGCACATGCGGGCGGATCGCGCTTTCTTCGTAATCGCCGACAAAGGCGCGTATCTCATCCTTGCTCTGGCTGACATTGAAATGGTTCATCCAGAACCAGGTGAGCTGCTCCTTGAGCTGGTTTTTGGAATAAAGATCGCGCAGCAGCGAACGTGTCTGCGCCTGCCGGGCCAGATCGTTCAGCTTCTGCTGATAGGTCTTCTGGGCCACGTCATAATCCGGCGAGCCTTTCAGTTTCTGCGCCGCCTGTTGCAGCTCGCGCACTTCCTGATTGATCGCCATCAAGGGTTTCTGACTGATTTCCATGGCCGCGATCTGGGCGGCGGCATCCGGCGGCAGGCCGTCATCGGGGGATGGGTTCAACTGCGCGCTCAGATATTTTTGCAGGCCCAAAGCGGCCAATGTCTGCGCATCTGCCGTCTGCGCGCCCCAACTGATCCGGTTCAGCACCGCCATATCGGATGGGCTGGTGTCGAGCGGCGCCGTGCTTTCCTGCACAGCATGAAATTGCGGGGGCGATGGCAGGACTGCGGAGGGCGGCGTCTGGGTACAAGCTGTCGCTGCCCCAAGCAGAAGGGCTAACGGCACAGTCTTGTGAAGGGTCCGGCGCATCATCATGTAACGCGCCGAACTTAGCTTATCTGCCGCGTGGAACCGCGTTATTCATGGTCCCGCAGCATGAAATGTTGGCAATTCATCCCTTGTTCAGAATGAAGCTTCAATTGGTATTGGGCGCAGTCAGCGTGTCCCACACCAGGGCTTCATGCTTGACGATCAGGTCGACATCCTGGGGCAGCATGTAGCGTTCCGTTACCAGCGTGTCCGCCGACGCCTTCACCTTGGCGAGATAGGCGTCGCGGCTTTGATAGCGCTCTGCGATGGAAAGGCGCGGATCGCCGGTCTTGTCCCGCTCCGCCTTGGTGCGGGCAAAGGGAACGAAGGAGCCTTGCAGCGGAATGATTTCGGTGGGCGAGCCGGTGGAAGCGTCGCGGAAATTCCAGCCCGTATAGGTGGCCAGCGGCACCGCGATTTCCGGCAGCCGGATGCCGCCCGTATCATTGCCATCCTTGTCCACCGCCGGCACCAGGAAGGGCAGCTTGGGTGCATCCAGCGGCCCGCCACGGTCGGCGCGATAACCGCCCGGAATGATGGACGGCGACTGCACGCCGGGAATGGCGGGGAAATTCAAATTGGCATGATTGACCAGGGTGCCATCACTCAGGTTGGGATAGCGATTGGCCGGCGGCTGTACGCCCTTGCGCACCCAGCCATCCATGCCTTCGAAAATCGCGCGCATCGCCACGGTGTAATTGTTGGGATTGCCCCTCTGCTGACCGGCGCCCTTGGCCGGCGGGAAGTTGGCGGGGCCATGCTGGGCGCTGGCCCACATATAGACGCGCACATTGTCCGGCAGCTTGAGTTCGGTCTTGCCATCCAGCGCGGTGTAAAGCAGCGCGGCATCGCGGCCGCCGCCGGTATTTTCCACTTCGCTGTTGGTATAGATGATCTTCGGAATCACCGATGGGCTCATATGCATTTCCATGCCGTCGGTCTTGCCGGTGATGGGATCTTTCTGCGGCACATCCGAGTAGGGGAACATCGAACCGGTGAAAACACCCAGCCCGTCCTGCGCCGAGAAAGGATTGATGTAATCGCCGCGCGCCGAGCCGGAAATCTGCGCCCACATGGCGTCATAGGCCTTGCGGCCCTGCTCGTCGGCATTGAAGCCGTCATAGAGGAATTCCCGCACAAAGCGGCCGGTCTGTGAGGCGCCATACAGATAAGTGTATTTGGCGGAAACCGGCAGATCCTTGCGGTAGCGGACTGCCGAGGCCAGATCGCGAATGGCGGTATAGCCCAGGCCCAGCACCGGTGAATTCTTGGCAGTATAGATCAGGTCATAGCGCTGACCGGCGACAAAGCTGGTCTTCAGATAGAGTGAGGTGGGATCGGCAACAACCTTGCCGTCCTCCATTCTGGCGAATTGCCATTGGTCGCGCGGAATGACTTTGGGTTTGTCGAAGGCGCTGGTCGCCACCTGCAGCACGTCATCCTTGTTGTTCATATCCGCCGGCGTATAGCGCGATGTGTCGGGGTCCATCTTCAGGGTCGGACTGTTCTTCAAGATGATCCAGGGCGCGCCGATGCCGAACGTATTGACCTTGCCGGTCATCGGCTTGCCGCCTTCCATGGCGATGGGAAGATTGACCGCGACCATGCCCGGCTTGTGATCAACGCTGTGCTGCCAGCCGACCCAGACGAGCGTAAAGCCTTCCTTGAACAAGGTGCCGTCGCCATATTGTTCTTCTTCCGGCGACTGCTTGCCAAGGAAAGGCTGGGAGAAAGTGGTGGAGAGGCTGCGCCGGCCGCGATTGGAGGCTTCGAAGAACGCCACGCCATTGCCTTTGGCGGCGTCCTTGGGCCGGTCAATATAAATATCGGACGAAAATTCCACCATGCCCTTGGCGTTGCGCGGCGCCTTGTCGAGGTCGGGAATGATCTTGTTGTGCGGGTTGTTGGGATCAATGGAGAAATAGGCGGTGCCGATCAGCTCTTCATAAGCGCCGGTGCTGCCCCAGGCCTTGCCGCCCAGAACATCCTTGGTGGATTTTATCTCGATGCGTGACACATCGGCCCGGGCGGCCGCAATGCCGGTCAAGGATCCGGCGGCGACAAGCATCGCCGGCATCAGAATCCGCATAATGTTTTTCATGGCAGCCCCTTTAAAGTCGGTCCCGACAATCACTTTGGACGCGCAAAAATGCGTGCCGAACGGGAGCGGCGCGAAGGTTACACCCCTGTCGCGGAGGGTCAATAACGCCGCTCATGATGCAGCGCACACTCCGGGTGTCATGGCGCGGCCATATAATGCGTCTAGGGCTGCGGCTTGGCGGCCATGTGCTTGCGCCGGAAGCCGGCATAGAGGCTGGCAGCCGACAATGCGTAAAGCGGATATTGAACCCACTGATTGACATGCTCGGGCAGGGCCACGGAAGCGATGCCGAAGCAGAGCGACGCCGTCAGCGCCAGCGGTTTGAGATAAGGCGAAGGGCCGCGCGATTTCTTCCAGGCCTTGAGTTCATCGGCTACCGGATCGGCGGGCGACGCATGCACGGGCGTGCTGCTCGGACGGGAGATTTTCGTCATCGCCGGCAAAGGCGTCCGCAATGGCTGCGGCGCGGCGCGGCGGCCGAAACTGGCTTTGCTCATGGCGCCTGATCTTCTCTTGCGATCCGGCGCGGCGATGGCCTAACAAGACCGGAATGAAGAATCGCTCTTTGCCGCATCTGGTCTATCTGGTCACCATCGCCGTGAAAGGTATTGATGGCGCGATTGAAACCCTGCTGGGGCTTTTGATCGCCCTGACGGGGCCGGACAGGCTTTATTCTTTGGTGCTGCGCTTCACCACGCCGGAGCTGGAAGAAAATCCCGCCAGCCGGACGGCGGCGGCGCTGCAGCATGGTGCGGCAGGTTTGGCGCATGCCTCGGCCGGCTTCACCATTTTCTATCTTCTCACCCACGGCATTCTGAAATCGGGCATCGCCGTCAATCTGCTGGCCGGCAAACGCTGGATCTTCGCGCCCGCCTGCGTGATTCTGACTGGGTTCATTCTCTATATGGGCTATCACGCCACCCGGCATTTTTCCTGGTGGCTGCTGGGCTTCGCCCTGTTCGATCTTTTCACCCTGGCGCTGGTGATCAATGAGTGGGCAAGTCAGAAGCACAGATGGCGGTCCTAACCGGTCATGGCATCGGCGCGCGCCAAGACGCGCTGCGGCGGCAGGATCAGGGTGATGCTGGTGCCTTGTCCCGGCTTCGACTGCACATCCAGTTCACCGTCATGCAGGCGGGCCAAAGAGTGCGAAATGGGTAGCCCCAGCCCCGTGCCCTCATGCTTGCGCGAAACACGCGAATCGATCTGGCCATAGAGTGACATCGCCTTGGTGATGTCCTCCGGATTCATGCCGATGCCGGTATCGGACTGTACGCCGTCAGAGCCTATGAGACAGAATTGGGGTTTTAGCTAAGGGAGGAATTTGGTCTCATCGCCTTCGAGAAAGGACGACCGATGAGAACGAAATCCCCCAGTCCCAAAGCGCCTGCAGAGCG
>Ga0316225_1000091_pt1 | contig 130673 bp, 110 predicted proteins | sample TBH18015metaG_FD_206010 | JGI IMG/M metagenome (GOLD analysis project Ga0316225, IMG submission 206010) | Freshwater microbial communities from Trout Bog Lake, Wisconsin, USA - TBH18015 | ecosystem: Environmental > Aquatic > Freshwater > Lake > Hypolimnion/Profundal zone | place: USA... | reverse complement strand
TTGCCACATCAAAATTTCGAATACCCTTTTGATAACTATCCCAAACCAGCGCTGCCGAATGAAATCCGACCATAGCCGGGAAATCGCCATAAAACTGCGGAAAACCGGGCATCCAGCCACTTTGTTCGTACATCCGGACATACGATTCGACCATATCGGACTGCTGATCGGGATTGATGATAGACATTAAAGGGTGAAGTGCGCGATAGGTGTCCCAAAGCCAGTCGTCCACAAAGAAGGGGTGCCCACCGTCTTCATGAATCTTTCCATCATAACCGCTGAAATACCTCCCATCTTCCGAAATATTGACCATCCGTTCATTACAACGGTAAAGTGAGGTGTAGAAGATACGCTTCTGGCGGTCGGTTCCCCCTTCCACCCTGATTTTGCCAAGTTCGTTTGCCCATATTTGATGACTTTCCCCTTTTATGGTTTCGAAATTTTTAGCTGACATCTCCTTATGAAGGTTCGCAGCTGCCTGGTTTACATCAATCAGTGAAATACCGACCCTGACCTCAACCGGCTGATCCAAATTGGAATAGGTAACATACACACCGATTCCATTGCCCGTAATTTCAGTTTTTTGATCCATATTCCCAGATCCAAAAGAACCCGATTTTTCGAACGGCTTCGTGAATTCAGCGTAGAAATACTGTTTTGCCTTTTTATATTCCTCCCAACCCTGAACCACATTATTTCCAACCACCTTTAAATAACCATTCCCTTCGGAGCGGAAAAGAATGTTGTCCGAATCTTTGCTTTTAAAGTTGAAACGATAGACTACAGCGCGCTCAGTGGTGGTCCAGTCGGCCTCAATCTTTGAATCCTCGAGCCACACCTTTTGATAATACGGGTGAACCTCCTCCTGATCATGGTCATATAATGCAGCATTCTCATTCCGGCTAATATTTAGCTTTCCGGCAGTAGGCATAATTTCCGTCACATGTCCCATCCGGTAGGCGGGCATATTCAGCGCAAAGCCATAAATCTTGTCACTCAGGAAACGGTCATTCAGTCCTGGTTTTGTGACTGGAAATACCCTGACCATACTATGCGGTCGATGGACCGTGGGATTTTTGGTGGTCAGTAAAGTGGCAACACTTCCGATATTCGGATCGACATAAACGGTTACATCTTTATGAATGCAGCCACTGAATAAAATCAGCAAAAAGCAGGAAATGAATTGTATTTGTCTCATTTATTCGTTGTTATATTGATTATTAAGCTAAATTTTCGATTCTTAATTTCAGATCTGCCGATAATTATAACTTGCCCAGGGACTCTAAGGGACGAAACTGAATAAAGTCATTCGTTCGGGTAATCATCAGGCCCTGAAAACAAACCGGTACTTCATATCATCTTCAAACCACATGATAAAATTTGTCCCCCATACGTTATTATGAAGGCAAAAATGAACCCCATCCCTGGCTTCCGGCAGCCGGTTGTCAAAATTGAGCAGGGTCCGCTCTCCGGGTGCGACTAACGGTGCATCCAACGACTGAATAGCGCAATTGCTTTTATTGTTCTCATACCTGATTCCATAAATTGCGGCATGCATTTTCCGGTTCCCGTTTTTGATCACATCCCTGAAATTAACCGGTTTTCCCATCTTGTCAATAATCCAGTCTCCGTTTTCTACGGGGGGTATGAATGAAAACCAGGAAGCCTCCGGAAGACGGTAAGCCGGTTTATTGAACCACTGAAGGGTTACAAGCATCTCTTTTTGTGTCTCCGGAAAAAATAATTCAACCGATATTTTTTCCGGGCTTCCGCCGACTGCTTTCCCCGATTCGTCGTTAACTGCCAGTTCAAGCAAAATTGTATCGCCTCTTTTATCCTTTTTAAGGGAGGCTTGATTCAGGCATGGCATCCATGTCCGGGAAACCGGATGGCCGGTTTGGAGACCCTCTTTCCCAAAATCCTGTTTGGCCCACGGAAATTGATGTGTCAGATATTGGCCCTGGAATTTATCAAAATCGGGTTTCGAAAAGGTCTGGTACGAAAACAGGCAGAGCGGATTTTGCTCATTTGCCCAATCAGCACCCGATGATTTATCCCTGAACCGGATGATTCCACCCGTTGAAGGATTTATCTTCAAATTAAAAAAACGGGTATCTACCTCATTATTAAGATTCTCAATTTTCACAAAATGTGACTTGTCAACAGGAACTGGTTTTAAATGCCCGAGCATTTCTTTAGCTTCAGCTCCCTTCTCAGCCGGCAGGTGTGAAATTGCACTATCAACATATTCCCTTTTCTCCTTCCACGACTGTTCCATCAGCCTGAAGTTAGGCCTTGATCTTGCATTTTTAAACTCCTGCGGCTTGTAGATATCATAATCCTTAAGGTATCTTTTAACATCCAGCCCCCAGGTGTGTTCGGCAGACAGGAGCAACGGAATACCAAAGCCGATATCTGTTTTATCGCCGAATTTCAGGGACTTATCCTTTAACCAGCTTGTCCTTAAGCGGGAGATTTCCCTGAATCGGGCTATCTTTAGCGGATCACTTCCTGCACCATGAATCCAGGTATCGCCAAGCTCCTGAGTCACGACAGGCAGCTGTTTGCGTAGGGATGAAATTTCAGCTGCAATGGTATTCAGGGAAGATGCTTCAATTACCGCATTTGGGAATTGCCTTCGCAGATCATCGTAAATTTTGACGATCTCTTCCGGTTTGTGCGGGCCATGGTTATCGTTGGTAAAGCAGATTGCAACAACGGTTTGTGTTCCGGGCAGTGTCATCTGGCTGCCGTATTCCTTTTGGTACATCACAACAATTTCGCTTCCATCGGGGGCCTGCCAGACAAACAGAGGGGGGACATCCGGTGGCATACTGGCCGGATTCACTCCAATATGCAATAATTCAATCCCGTTTTTGGCCAAAACAGGGACCACACCCCTTGTATGACCCGGCACATCGGTCATTTTTGCCGCGATTGTTTTCTTGCCAAACCGTTTATCCAGATTTACTGACAGCTGAATTCCCAGATCGTACAGGGAGGGATCAACCAGTTCGGAGTGCATGGTAAATGGCAATCCGTGCCAGACGATATCCCCTGATTCAATGGCAGTTTCCATCCGTTTGCGCATTGCAGGTTCGGCCTGCTCCAGAAACCGGTAAATAAGCCATGACCCTGTTGTCCAGACAAACCGGTTACCGGGATTATTCAGCCGCATTTTCTCCGCCAAAGAAATTGCCCCTGGGATAAACTCCTCCATGTAAATTTGAATCACCTTTGCGGCCATGTTGGTAAACCCTACATCGAGGTGGGTCTTAAAGACCAGATGGACTTTTTTGATAGCCTGATTTTCGCCGGTGCCATTTTGCGGCACACCCACCAATGAAGGGGATGTAATCAATCCAAGTGTGGCAAGACTTCCATATTGCAAAAATGTTCTTCTTTTCATTGGTCAGAATAGTTATCCGGAAGATTTTGATTTAAAACTGGACCTCCACAAATTTCACTTCAAACGGTTTAAGTGTTATACTTTGAATCGGACTCCCCATTTCCTTTCCGCTGACGTTAACTTCAACGATGCGTTTTATTGAACGTCCGGCAATTTTCGATTCCAGAGTTAACGATGCAGGTTTTCCTTCCAGTTCCCTGAAATGAAGCAACACAGATTCCGGATTTTTAAACGAAGGTCTGCTGTTAACCAGCAAGGCATTTGAGGGTCCCGAGATTTTGACCGTTTCCATCGATGTCAATTTCAACTCATTGGTACCTGCCGGAAAGGTCCTGGTTGGAAATGGATTCCTTTCGTTCCAGGCGTATTTTGTTGCAAATGTATTGGTAGTATCGGCAGAAGAGGTAATCTGGTAGCTCCAGCTGAACCCTCCCTCCTGAAAAGCCCTGAAATTGGTAAACCAGTAATTATTCATCACATACGAATAGAGCCAGGTCTTTCCCGGTTTGGGATACCTTTCGTATTTATTCATATTAAAATCACTGAATTGCCAAAGCGGCACTTCATTACTGACCACGATTATTTGTCCCTTCTTCCCGCGAACTGACACAAAATTCTGGGCGACATTCCAGTCGGAAGCCGATCCCGGCAATTGTTGTCCCTGTGTCAATATACCTCCAATGGTTTCAAAGACTATTTTGGATCCGGGCAGCGAGAACGGGAAGGCGACATACAATGCTTCAGGATCAGTAACAATCAGCTTTCGGCCGGAATACTTAAACTCAATCTTCTTTACATTCTTATGCAGCCGAATCTCCAGATCAATACCTTTTGGCGACCCTTCATCCCCTTTTTCAAAACCCTCCAGGTCGGATGCGATTTTAACACTTTCCCAGATAGCGCCATTTACTCCAATCCCGATTTTTACGTTCGAGACCGTAGTGCGGATAAAGGGGGCAGTATCCCTTTTTTTCGAAGTTTCCTTCACCGGCTGACCGATATGATAGGGATTCTGACTGTCGGCAAGCTCCTGATTGAGCTCCTTGTCAAAAAGGCTGCTGACTGCCCCTGTGGATTTGTCAATAACTATCTTGTAAAAATTATTTTCAAGTATTGCAGTGCTGGTCGCTGGTTCAGGTTTCATTTCCTGATCACCCGCCTCAATTTTCAGCGCCTTATAACCCATTGCCGGAACATCCTTAACCTCCAGCACCCAATAGGCACCTTCGGCGCGCCGGCTGACTATTTGAGCAGGCACCTCCTTGCCCGTTGAAAGATCAATGATTTTTGATTTCCGGGTCAACGGGAGCATTTCACTGTCTACAAATAAATTAACATCGCCTGAACGGTTCCAGCCCATCGAATTAATAACATAGATTACCGGGAAATCTCCCTTTTTAAGAAATTGCTGAAAACGGGCCAGAGCCTCTTCATGGAGCAGCGTGACTTTTTTTAATGCTTCCCAGACATAAGCCCCTTTTTGCAACCATTGCCTTGTCGAATTTTCGGAGTAAGGGTGGCTGACACTTTCGTCGGCGCCACAGGTATGTTCATCGAAGAAAATTGCATTTTCGCTGATGTGATTAATCGCCGGTTCCAGCGCTGGTGACTGCTCTCCCCCCATCATGGCAACCATTGCAAACAAACCTTCATCAACCTGCATCATGTTCTGGGTTTTTCTCACCTCCGCAGTCTCACGTGAAGTTGAGCCGTAACCATCTGTCCACCAATCGAGCCAGGCATTCCGGTAAACAGGAAGCGTGGAGGCATATTTGTTCTCGACATAGTGAAAAAACTCATTTATGACAGACAAACGCAATTTAGGTGTTTCATGGGTTTCATTCCAGTTTTTAACCAGCTCGCATGCCGCAGTCGATGGTGGGGAATTGTCTGTATAGTAGCCCGAAAACTGGATGGAAATCTTGTCAAAGGGGTAATGTTTTTCATCAAGTTTTGCAAGGTGGTTAAGCATTTTGGGAACTTTAATCGCCTTCGATTCCATGCCAAAGAAATTCCCTGTCATATAATGGTCAGCCCTGAAAGCAAGCAACCGGGCCCCCGATGGAGCTTCCCACCAAAAACAGGTTGGTATTTCGAAGGGAAGAATAGACCTGGTTTGGTTAATCCCCATATCCAGATACTTAACCCCCGTATTTTTTAAATAATCGGGCATACACCAGGCAATGCCGTTTACATCATCCTGCATGACCGTTTGAACCGGTATCCCTAATTTGTTGAACTCCTTTAAAGGCTGAAGAAAGTCGGTCATCACATTTTCATCCGAGATCTCGGCCATATTGCAATACATTCCGGTTACTTCAATGCGCCCTTCGGCTATTCGTTTCTTTAACCGTTCTAATTGTGAAGTGGGCCGCGACCTGAGATACTCCCTGGTCACCCAGGCCGATTCGCAGGTCCAGCGGAATCTGGAATCGTCGGGCAGGGCGTCGGTTTGATCGCAATAATCGAGCGCATAGTCTATATACCGCATGTGCTCGGCAAGAATCTCAGATTGCGGACGGGTATAACCGATGTCGGTATGGGCATGCTGAACCAGATCAATCTCCCATTTTTTCACCGGTGTTAGCGTTAACGGAAATTTACCGGAAAAAGATTTATCCCCTTTTACTGAGATATTAACCTTCCTGGGGGAAGAAATAGCAGAAACAGTTAGCAGAATCAGGTTATCCCCTTTTTTTACGGAGTCCTTCTGAATCTTCTCACCCGGAATAGAAAATACCAATTCAGCCGGTTGATCAGCTTTGATCTCTGCAATGATTTGCTGAACCCTTTTCCCTTGCTCCTTAAACAAGATAGGCGCATTCCGGAAGATTACTGAGGTGGATTTTGAAGTTTGGGCATTTACAGAGAGCATCGCTGCCAGCAGTGAAGCTGAAAGAATAAGAGATATCTTTCTCATGAAGGTGTTAAATATTAGTTTGAAAGCGTTGCAAGGTTATCATCAAAGTCAAATTCATAAAACCTAAATTTGAGGTTTTAATATTAGGTTTTTTTCTCTAAACTAAGATGGATTTTGAAAAATATTTAAGCATAATTATGTGTTGGGAACTGAACAACAGTTTTTGGTTGGATTCTGATCCGCTAATTTTAAATCCAATCCTTTTTCGGGCATTCAGATCTTCTTTTCCGGTCATCAGTTCATCAAGATAGCTGAACACCAGGGCAATGTTTTTATCCTGGTTTTGAAGCTTTTTCCTGATCTCTTCAATCTCAAGCCTTAATTCCAGGGTATCAGTTAATATCATTCTTAATTTAGTAAAAAATCCTCATAATTTGAATATTGACAGCTATTGCACGATCGCTGTTTAATATTCCGAACAACATCGCAACTCCTTGTTCTGTAAAGAGATATGGAATACTTCACGTCCCTCCCCAACTTGATCTTCCAAATTGGAAGAGCAAGTTGGGGAATTCATCGCCAATAAGTTGAAACATAAAATCATCAGGAAAACGCTTGATGTTACGTTTAACAGTCTTGTTTAAATTTCCTGTTGTTACACCATACAATTCAGCAAGATCTTTATCCAGCATAACCTTTTGACTCCTGATTAAGAATATCTTGTTACTGATGATTTCATCGGGAATATTAATGCTGCTTTTATTTAGTATCACTGGATGATTATTAAGAGCTTTTGGATGCATTCAACGCAATCTTATTTTTGATCCTAATTTACAAAATTTCAAGGTATTTAATTGTGAATTCCGGATACAATTTCACCATAAAGTGGATGCCAAAACAAACTCATTATGGTTCTTCAATCAATGATCTGATCCCATCTGCCCAGATCTGGTACCCCCTTTCGGTAGGATGGCAGAAGTCGCCCATTATTTCTTTGGAAATCGTCCCGTCGGGTGAAACCATCTTCGGGCCGATATCCACAAAGGTGATTCTCTCCTCTCTGGCAAACCGATTCAGTTGTCGGTTAACTTCATTAATCAGTAGCCGGCGGGGATTGCCCGGCATCTGTTCTCGCGGAAAGAGTGCCATGAGGATAATTTTTGTCCCCGGAACCTTTGACCGAACCCTGAGGCAGATTGCCCGGATTCCTGCAACAATCTCCGCGGCGCTATTCATCCGGGCATTTGCCGTCTGACTTGTATTGTTTGTCCCGATGTCAATAATTACGGAACGTGGGTGGAGACCGTCAAGTTCTCCGTGGTCAAGGCGCCAGAGAACATTTTGAGTGCGGTCCCATCCGAAACCAAGATTTAAGACACGGTGAGGCCCAAAAGCCGAATCCCATGCTTTGGGACCATTCGGAATTCGTGGTTTCCCATCTTTGTTTTTTAATGCCGGCAGGCCCCCCCAGAAATGGGTAATGGAGTTTCCAATCAGAACAATTTCAGGATTAATGGAATCCCTGATATGCAACACTTCGGCATGGCGGTTCCACCAATCGTAACTATCTTCCTCGAGTTTTGATGCAGGTACCACTGCCGGATTTGATGAAATGGCGGTATCCAGCGATTTATCTCCCATTAAATCAGAGAGCAAAGGTTCCATTGCCTGAGCCCAGCGCTTAGCCCCCTCAGGACTCGGATGCAGCCAGTCGGGCATCATTTCATGATTGATCGATCCGTCCATATTCAGAAACACGTGGTTCACATCGCAATAGAATATATGGTGCCCGTCTGCAATCCGGGAAACGAGGTCTGAGGCCCGCTCGAGGATCGCGCGATGTGATGTGGGATTTGGCCCTCCGTAGCATCCCGGAAAACAGCGCATAACAATCACCTTTGAATCGGGACACTTTTCGCGCAGGAGTTTAACAATGGCTTCGATCCCCCCTGCAAGCTGACCCGCAGTATGCCGGGTGGGATAATTCTTTTCATCGACGTTGTTGGTGCCAATTTCCAATACGATCACCCTGGGCGATTGACCGTCGAGTTCACCGTTCTGAATATTCCAGAGCAGATTTTCGGTTCGGTATCCGGAGTAACCGAGGTTTATTGCTTTTCGTGGCATAAAAAACTGCTTCCAAACCGGCTGATATTCTGGTTTCTCAAAATTATTGGTAATTGAGTTTCCGATCATGATCAGATCAAATTTCTCTTTCGCACTAAGCACCAGTTTTTCTGCGTGGCGACTGGGGCTATATCCGGCAACAGGCAGTGCAGCAGGATTTGGGGCAGATGTTAGGATTTCATCTTTACTCAGCAAAAATATTTTAAGAGCTTCACCCAACTTAGAATCACCCATTGCCAACTCATTAACTTCAGCCCAAAGGCTGGCACTACCGGCAATCAAATTAAAGGTAGCCCGACCATCATAGCCGATCCATGTTTTTGTGTATTCCCGGGCGCTTCTTATCCATTCCCCATTCCCGCCTGCAGAAAAATTGCAAAGCAATCGTCCCTTTGGCCTTACCGGTGGCATTACTGCCGCATACACTGTTCCGGGGAGTGTTGCATCAAATTCTGACGGATCGATCAGGATCAGATCATCAGGCTGTTCGTCCAAATCCAGTTTCTGCACGATCCGTGCAGCAATCTTGCCACCTTCTAAAGTACCCATGATGGATATTCGATCTCCCTGTAATCCAAAGTTCCTGTAACTTGCCCGTAAAAGCCGGAATCCTTTCAGTGCATCGGAGAGCTCCTGGCCCGATGTCAGTGAATCCTTCGAGCAGGTATATTCCAGTTTCACTACATTGAATTGCAGGTTGTTCAAAAAACTGACCAATTTGCCCCCGTCGTTTGCCCGGTCGATCGGTTCGGCATGGCCACCCTGAATCAATAAAATTGTTCCCTGGGGAGTTTTCGATCCCGTACGTATCAAATGCAACCTGGCAGGAAGGGTTGCATGATCCCTTCTGATTCGACTATCCTTTAGAACCGGGTGCCCGCCAAGGGAAAAATAGTCAGCGCTTATCTTTTTTTGGGATTTGTCTGCGGGAGAATGACCCGAAGTGCTGGTTGACGCTACAAGCAATAATGCAGTTCCCAGCAGCAATTGAATGAATGAAGGCATCGGCTTAAATTTTTTAATGACTAAAAATGAGACATTCGGCAATCTATTAAAATCACAAATATTCAAGGTAAAAATATCAAAAAATTATGTTTATGAATAATATTTAAGGCAGAACCCGCCATAAAAGACCTAAGCTTTATAAAAAGTCCTAATATTGTACTGAAATTATGAATGATTCTTTTAAATATTTGGTCCATAATTCAGAAGATGAAGCGTGGGGGATGTACCTTAATGTTGCGGGGATTGCCAGCATTCCACTGGGAGCTGATTATCCGCCCAAGGGGCACCCGCGTGGATATAACTTCAACTGGGAAAACGGAAGAATTCTGCAGGAATATCAGCTTAACTACATTACCGAGGGTGAAGGTATTTTAGAAACTTCCGGCGGAGAATATGAAATTAAGGAGGGATCAGTAATCCTGATCCGGCCCAATCAATGGCACCGGTACAAACCGCTAAAAAACAGGGGTTGGAAAGAGCATTATATCGGATTTAACGGGAATTTTGCTCAAAATATATTCGAAGTGTTCCGGTTGTCCTCAGATGTGCCCATAATTCATATTGGATTTGAGGATACGATCCTGCATCTTCTTCAGGACATTTTTAATAGTATCCGGCTTGAAAAACCAGGTTATCAGCAAATATGTTCCGGATTAATCATCCAGATTCTGGGAATCATTGTGGGGATTCAGCGGAATATCAACTCCAGTAACAGTCGTGTGGATACCGTTATTCAGAAGGCCTGTTTAATTATTCGCGAAAGTCTGGACAAAAATCTGAATATTGAACAGATGGCAAAAGGGTTAAATGTGAGTTACTCACTTTTCAGGTCATCGTTTAAAAAATATACAGGGTTATCGCCAAATCAATACCACTTGTCCCTGCGCATTCAACACGCAATATATCTTCTGAATAATACAGATTTAAGCATAAAGGAGATCTCATTTAATCTTGGATTCTGCTCGATATTCTACTTCAGCAAGGTGTTTAAAGAGAAAACCGGCCAAAATCCTTCCTGCCTCAGGCAAAAGAGAAAAGAGTAGTATTTGTACTGATTCGTTATTGTGTTAAGATCAAGAAAGTCTTTTGTTAAGATTTAATATTGTAGTACTTTTGTCACCCGAATTGTACTGTAAATATCACAATTTAGCCAACATAAAAGTTATTATCTAACTCAGAATGTTTACAAAAATATCCCGTATTATTCTCAGAAACAGAGCTATAATTATCGTTCTGCTTTCACTTTTCACAGCCTACATGGCCTATGAGGCTCAAAGCGTTAAATTATCCTATGAAAATACAGCGCTGCTTGGAGCCAAAGACAGTGCAATGGTTGAATACAAAAAGTTCAAGGACCAGTATGGTGAGGATGGGACGGTGCTGATGCTCGGAATAAAAAATCCTGAAATCTTTAAGCTTGAGCAATTTAATGCCTGGTATGATCTCGGTAACGACATCCGTAAAATTGACGGGGTTGAGGATGTCATCAGCATGACAAGGGGGCTCAATCTCATCAAAAATGAGGCTACGCACCAATTCGATTATTTTCCGTTGGTTAAACACCGTCCGACTTCTCAACATGAGGTGGATAGCCTTAAAAATACCTTACTGGGACTTAAGTTTTATGAGGGGATGCTCTTCAACCGGAAAACCAACGCGGCGCTCATGGCCATAACCCTTAATAAAAACATATTGGTAGATCAGCGCAGAATAGCCCTGGTTGGCAATATTGTTAAAGCGGCCACAGCTTTTGAGCAAAAGAATAAAACAGAAGTCCATTATTCCGGGATGCCCTATATCCGGACCATCATGATGAAACAGGTAAAGCATGAGCTTTTTATTTTTATTCTGATGAGTATCGGGATATCAGCGCTCATTATGTATCTGTTTTTCAGATCTGTAAAGGTAGTTTTGAGCTCATTGCTGATTATTGCCATTAGCATTGTCTGGGTCCTGGGAACCACAGTTATGTTCAATTTTAAAATCACCATACTTACCGGGGTCATCCCGTCATTAATCATCATTATTGCGATTGAAAATTGTATTTACGTCCTCAATAAATATCACTGGGAATACCGCAGTCACGGAAACAAAATCAGGGCGCTGATCCGGGTTGTTCAACGGATCGGGTTTGCTTCACTGATGACAAATGCTGCAACGGCTTTGGGTTTTGCCGCTTTCATACTGATTCCTAACCAGATGCTCCGGGAATTCGGGATCATAACCGCTCTCAACATCATGCTGGAGTACCTGATTTGCATTACGCTGTTGCCAATAATATTCAGCTTCCTCGATCCCCCAACTCCGAAACATGTGAAGCACCTTGACAGCAATTTCTTCGGGGCAATTATTAATAAAATCGTCGACCTGATCAGCAATAAACGAAAACTCATCTATGGAATCGCAATCGGTCTTTTAGTGATTGGCGGTATGGGAATCAGCATGATGAAAACTTCGGGAAAGATCGTGGATGATTTTGAAACGGATGATCCGATATTTTTGGATTTGAAGTTCTTCGAACATAATTTCGGAGGGGTAATGCCATTTGAAATATCCATTGACACCAAAAAGAAAAATGGTGTATTTGTCGGCACAACGTTGGACAAGATTAATGAACTTCAGAAAATGGTCAACAGCCATCCTGAATTTTCGAAACCGCTCTCCATTGCAGAATTGTTTAAGTTTTCGAAACAAGCCTATTTTGGAGGTGACTCATCGATGTATTCCATGCCAAGCAACGTTGAAAAAGGTTTTATACTTGGGTATCTACCTAAAAATCAGAACGGTAAGAAAAACAATCTTCTTTATGCCTATCTCGACAGTACCAAGAGGTATACCCGCGTAAGTTACCAAATGGCCGATATCGGAACCCGGCATATGGATTCGCTCATGGCCAAGATTCATCCCCAGATTGACAGTATCTTTAGTCCTGCCAAATACAAGGTTACCGTTACAGGGAATAGTGTGGTTTATGCCCGTGGGACGAACTTTTTGATAACCAATCTTTTTGAAAGCGTATTAATTGCCATTCTGATGATTTCTCTCCTTATGGCCTTACTTTTCTCGTCATTCAGAATGATTCTGGTATCGATGATCCCCAATATTATTCCGTTATTAATTACTGCTGCAATCATGGGATTTGCCGGAATACCTATCAAGCCTTCAACGATCATTGTGTTCAGTATAGCGCTTGGAATATCGGTCGACAACGCCATTCAGTACCTCTCGCGATACCGGCATGAACTGAAGCTGACAAACGGAGCGATCAAACAATCAGCCATCAGCGCACTGCACGAAGCCGGTTTCAGTATGATTTATACCAGCATCGTGCTGGTTCTGGGATTCAGTGTCTTCATTGTCTCGAGCTTTGGCGGTACACAGGCTTTAGGAATCCTGATCTCAACTACCTTATTGATTGCCATGTTCTTTAATATCATGGTACTCCCGTCTCTGTTGTTATCCCTTGACAAGCGACTGACCAGCAAGGCATTCAATGAACCAATACTCGAGATTTATAACGATGAAGACCTGGATGATGAGTTTGATAATATTAATTCAGCAAATCCATTAGCTGAAACCAAGGATCTGAAAAAGTAACCACTGGTTTTTTTCGTGATAACGATATCCATATAATTGGATTCTGGTCCTCAACCAATTAAAAATAACCCCCGGTAAAAAGTGCTTTACCGGGGGTTATTTACTTTTCTGCCACTACCCTCATGGGAAATCACAGATTCTTCACAACAGTCAAAATGACAATTAAGTAATCGCTAAGATATGTGCTATTTAATATACTGATTTTCTCGTTTTTGACCCCTCTAAATCTCCCCAAAGGGGAGACTTTTGGCAAGTAATCGGTACGTTACTCCCCTCAATGGGAGGAGTTAGGGGAGATCAAAAGAGGAAACAAATAATTACGACATTAAATTGTTCTTAAAACTTATTTGGTTGTGCAGGAGATTTTAACTGGCCTGGTTTTCTGATTTGCTTCAACGCCTGCAATCACCTTGAGTATTTGTTCACCGGCTCCGATTTTGTATCCTGATGAGAACAGATAAACATTGCCGGCCTCATCACACACTAAAACGAGAGGCAGCTTATCTTTCAGGCCATCGCCGTAAATGGCTGAAATAGCCTTGAAAATATTCCCATCCTGATCAATACCACTTATCATCTTAGCGGGAAGGCTGTAGGTTTTCAGAACCCCGGCCTGGGCAGCTTTTTCAGCAGGCATGGCAAACACAAATTGGCCACCCCATTTGTTGAAATGATCAACATAAGGACCCAGATCGTTTAGAATATGTTTTGAAGGCTCCTGATCCGGATCGAGAAGGATCAGTACCGAATATTTTCCGGCCACAAGTAACGAGAGTCGCTCCACTTTTGAGTCACCGGTTTTTTCAAGGCTCAATTGATCAATATTCAGTTTTCCCGAGGGCTTGAGTTCTCCCGGCTGTTTGCGCAGTTCAATCGGCACAGTGGTCAGTTTTCCCTTCTCCACAGTGAAGAAAGTCAGGCTGCTTAAAACCGAGCCATCGGGAAGCCTGCTGCCCGTCACAAGTGCATAATGGCCAACCTCAAGCAGAATTGGATCCTTCGATTCAGTTAATATTTTTCCTTCCGGAAATTCGAGTGTCCGGTAAAATCCGTTTCTTAAAATTGCCATGGTGTAATGCAGCGCATACTGAGGTGGAACCGCATTCTTTTTATCGATAAGCTGAAGTCTCCCCTTTTCAGGTTGAATGATGGCTTCAGGGTCAAAACCTGCGCGGAGCCATTCCCCGTTTTTGGAATACTCGGGAAGCTGTGTTTCCTGATTCAGCCGTGCCGGAATTCCAAATGTACGGCATGCAGCAACAAAGAAAATATCCCTTGAAGTTGGGTCAGCCACTTTGAGGTTATAGACCCCTGCAGGAGAGATTGGGTTCCGGGAAAGCTTGTTGGCCTCAGCATCTATCCGGATATTTTCACGAATCCATTTGGTCAGAACGGAAATATCATTCCGCGATCCCTGTGCCATCTCCTTACTGAACGAATTGACCAGGAAGCTCCTCCACGGCGTCAATTTTTCGAGACCAATACGCGGAGAGAGGATATACCTGGTAAACTGTTCTTTCGAAGATCCTGCCTGCTGGCCCCCCGATTTTGCAACCTCAACCAGATGATCTGTCAGGATAGCCTCTGGCGTGTCACTGAAATCCTTGTCTGATATCTGAATGAGCAAATCAAGCAGGGTCGTTCTGTAGGATGAACCATTTTTTTCCAGGTATGAGGCGATCTGATCCCAGTTTCCATAACTTAACTTAAAGAATCGCGAGAGGGTATCAAACGGAAGGTTTGTCTTTTTTGCAAAACCCGAAATCCAGGCGGAATCCCTGAACGTTTTCTGGTAGGCTCCGCGGATCGAATTTTCGACCCCAAAACGGCGTGCATTTTCTTTGACAGCCTCCTCGGATACATTCGAAATAACTTTGGCTGCATGGGGTGGAATAAAGTCGAAGGTTTCGCTCTTATCGGCCGGAAAAGTCTGGTTGAGCACCAATTCCAGGGTATCTTTTTCAGGAACCGAGAATTTATGGTAAGCAAACTTCCCGTTACGGGATGCCCAGATGATCAGATCACCCATTCCGGTTGTCAGGCTGGTCACTCCGCTCCTGCTGGTGAAACTTGTGGCAATCGGGTAATATTCGGCGTAATTATAGAGCTGATATTCGACTTTAGCGCTGTCGGCACAGGTTCCGTCACTATTTTTAACCGAGATAGTTATCTTTTTTACGGTCGCATAGTTTGAAGTGAGGTTTAGTTCAGAAAACCGGTCAGTGGCAATCACAACATCTTCTTTTCCAAAGTAACGTCCGAAAGCGCGGGTATGGACCAGCATCGCACGACGGGAGGGTTCGCTGAACCAACCCATATTCAAATCAACATCGGGCTCACAGGCGCCCAGGTAGTTCCATTTCCCATCGATCCATACCTCTACCCAGGCATGATTATCGTCAGAATGAGCCCAACGCGGGGTGTAAACCTGACGGGCAGGAATTCCGGCGGTCCGCATTGCAGTAACTGTAAACGTGGATTCCTCCCCGCATCGTCCGAATGACTTTTTTATGGTACTCAGTGGGGCACTGGTCCGTGAGTCTGTACCCCGGTAATTCACCTTTTCATGACACCAGTGGTTAATTTCAAGGGCAGCTTCCTTCATCCCAAGCCCTTTAATCCGCTCTTTGATTTCCGGATACATCACCTCCCTGAAATTATCAAGATTTTCGTTGTTCACCCTAAGAGGAAGCACAAAATGGAGAAATTCCTCCTCGGGGATTGTTTTACCCCAAGGCATTTCCTCCTTAGCCAGAAGGCTTTGCTGCACATTTTTCAGAAAAAAATCGGATTTGTAATCCGCCAGATCACTTATTGGCATATAGGCATACAAAAATTCCATCGCAAGTTTTTCTGATTCAGGGAGTGGCTGATTGAAGATATCCCAGACAGGAACCAGACTTTTTGAGGTAAGCCCTTTCTGAACTATCAGCATGCGCTGAAAATCTGCAAGCCGTTGCGGATTTTGAATGAGGGTCACCTTGGGGAGACAGGAAACAAAGAGTGTCACCAGAAGGGTAATTAATACTATTTTATTTGCCATAAAAATAATGGTTAATGATTAATGGTTAATGCTTAATTATTTAATATTTTAACAAATTCAAACTATACCTAATCGCCTTAAATCCATTTATTATTTATAAAGAATAAAGGAAACCGGCTGGTAGGCATTTAGTGTTGCCTCAAACGAATGATCCAGGATCTTCATCGTGTTTCCAATCTTTTCACCTCTCAAATTGCAGGGTTGTACCTGTTTATAGCTGCTCTCCATTGGCAGGTAAACCATGCTTTTCGTATGGACTCCGTTTTGTTCCCAAAGCCGGATCAAATCACCGGCTCCATCCCTGTTCTTCCCGAATGCAGTCACCAGAATCCCTTTTGCAGATAAGGCAATCCCCTGCCCGGTAGCGGGAAGGTTTCCTGCCGTCCCGTTTGCTATAGCAGTCATCAGAGGATTCCGGATCTCTTCCGTAGGGGTAATAATGGATGCTTCATTGGAATACTGGTCAATACTCCAGATATAAAAACGGGCATTCCACGATCCTTCAACCCATTCCGTAAAATTAGTACTCCACTGGTTATTATACAAATTAAAGAAAACATTGCTTTTTTGAGGGACAAAGGCGGGTGAATAAGACCATAATCCCGGACGGTCGAGGCTGATTGCGGGAACATCAGGCGACATGATTCCAAATCCCTGGCTTTTTGAATCGATCACCGCCATTCCGGAATTCAGAAAACAATAATCGTGGTTGGAACCCCTGATAAAATCGGTTGCAGGATCCACAACAGCTCCCGGACGCCCGAGCTTAAACTGTGGCTTTTCAATATTGAACGGAAAACTGATCCAGCCACCTTCGGGCCAGGCATCAGCCGGTTTGCCATTAATGCTCCAGATAATTTCGACAATAGGTTTATTTTCAGTTAAGCTAAAGGTGATTGAATAGTGATGCGTTAAATCCGGGTCGCCATCAAAATGCATAACCGCGGAAACAGAAACAGAATCGTTCAAAAATTCAATATGTGCATTCTTACCCGATGTCCGATAATAGGGCTCGTTGGTCAGATTAATCCGTCCAAGTTCGGGATAAGCCCAGTTAAATCCACCTTTGATATAATCTTTGGCGTATTTGTCGGTTATTTCCTTGCTGAACCGTTCATAAACATATTGTCCAAAATGGAAATCTGAATTCGGGTTAACTGCTTCGCGTCCCGACTTTTTATCGATCAACGAGCTGACGGTTCCATTCTTCAGGTCAAAGACCAAACGGAAGAACTTGTTTTCAAGAACTCCGTTTTTCATGTTACACACCAGAGCCGGGGTATTCGATGGATGGTTATCATCGACCGGAACAAAGGCTGCATAACCCATTGCCGGGATATTATTCGCCTGAAAATGAAGGATATTATGATTTCTGAACACGGGAACAATTTCACCAGTGGCACTGTTCTTCAAACTCTTTTTAAGAGGTTGACTGGTCTGAATAGTCACCAGATCACTACGTTTCCAGGGCAATGGATTATAAACCACGATGCGCTCGCCGGCAATATTTACCGAACCCGCCAGCCCTTTAATTTCGCGACTAAGTACCGGATCGACCAATTTTGCTGCCAGGCTGATATGGTTTGATTTCTCCTTCCAGGAATATTCAATAGGCTCATAATAACCCTTTGCCCTGAGATTCTCAAATTCATCGCTGTAGGCCCAGTATCCTGCAAAACCGTGACTCATAGCCATCCCGAATGAATGTTCATCCCAGAGATGAATCTGCTCCATGGCATCATCCACGATCGGAGCAATCCGTTTTTCCGTCTGGCTCCCCCAAATGCCGGTCAGTGTATTTAATGCCTCGAGGTTTGCCACCGATTTACTTATAATCCTCCCTGCTTTAACCTCCCGGGGCATCGACATATAGCCATGAATCCAGGTATCGGGCATATCACCTCTGACTACCGGCAAATCCGGATGTTCTTTTATCAGGGTAGAATAAAAATCACCCATGCTGCCTGTCCGGACTTTCGCTCCCGGATTTTGCTTTTCGACATCCTTAATCGCATCCTTATATTCCTGGAAAGTTGGAACACCCGTATTGTCATTGGTCATCACAATGGCAAGCCAGGTGTGGAAAGGCCATTCTTTGGGAGGCGCAGCACTTGTTCCATAATAGGGACCGTAATACATGGTCATAATCCTCGATTTATCGGGACCTTCCCACCAGAACAGCAAGGGAACCTCTGGTGACATTGAAGCGGCGTTGCATCCAATGTGCAGGAATTTAATCCCCGCATTGGCCAGCATGGTTGGAAGTATCCAGGAATGACTTGGGACATCGGTTTGTTTGGCATCGATCGGTAAGGGCAATCCTGCATCCCTGTTGATTTTTGAGGAATATGAAAGGGCCCTGACCAAAGGTTCCGGATCGAGTGCCTCAGTCTCGAAACTTAACGGCATTGCCTGAACAATCAGCTTTCCCTCGCGGATTGCCTGTTCGATCCTGGGTTTTACCTCTGGCTCCGATTTAGTGAGCATCTGTGTCAAAGGCCACCCCGAAATTGTCCATTTGAACTGTTGATCCTTTGGAAATTCTTTCGACTTTTCAATCATATCCAATGCCCCGGTAATGGTGGCATGTGAATAATTATAGACTACATTATCTGCCCAGTCGGTGTATCCGATATCAAAATGGGTTTTGAACACGACAATTACCTCGTTTACTTTTGATTGAGCATTGGTTGGAATGGTAAAACAAAAGGTCATCAAGGAAATATATACAAGTGTCAATAGAATTTTCATCGGATTAATTTAATTTAGGATTGATGGAGAAACAGTGAATTATTTAGCCCACTCTTCAAACATGGTGATTGCAGTATACAAGACGCCCGCTTCTCCCCTGAAGGTACCGGAACCACGTGGCTTGTTATCCACCGAATACCATTCATAGAACCCGTTGTTATCTTTTACCCGTTTGACCATTGGAATCATTTGCTCATAAGCCTCTGCAACGAACCCATTTTTGATCAGTTGCTGAATCATCCGACCTCCAAACCAGGTCCAGTCGCCACCATTCTGGTAGCTGTATTCCGGATTCATGATCTTGTTGGCAAAAAAGCCTTTCGGATAAGGGGGATAAAGAGTCAATCCAATTGAACCCGCCCCTGCCAGCTTTACCCGTTTAATCATCTCTTCAACAGAAGTTTTTATCTCCGTTTTGCTTAGCAGCCCCGCTTCGATGGCAATGGCAGTTCCTCCAAAGTAGTATATTTTATTTTCGTCAAAATCTTTTGGGAAGGGAGAACCCTTTTCAAGGTAAATGTGTGGAATGAATTTCTGATTTTGTACGTCCCACAAATATTTCCGGCAGTTTTGGGCAATACTGTTTCTGATTTTCTCCCATTTGACTTTCGAATCAGGCAATATCTCCATCAGGTCATTAAGGGCAATCAGAAACATCGCATTGTCATAAATATCAATGGCGGGATGGGTATTTGCATCGAGATCGACGCCCCAGCCATGCTCGGGCTGCACATCTCCCCAATCGGCAGTGGTGGCGCCGACAACGAGGCCATACTGCTTATTAAACCGCTGATTCATAATAAATTCAGCAGCCCATTGCAACCGGTCACTGACTTTTTTATCCCCTGCCATCTCCTCCAGGATAGTACGGTCACCCGTTAGCCGGATATATTTGTATACCGCCTGGATCAACGAGCTCTCCTGATCAGTTTCAACGGTATTCTTATGTCCGGCATACCGTGGTTCAAGTTTGGAATAGTAGAAATCATATTTCCCCTGTCCCACTTGCCCAATTGGGGTAAATCCATCCAGGATATTGCCGTCGTCCCCCTGCATCCGGAAAAAGACCAGCAGGTTTTCCTTCAGCGTCGCTTTATCATTGACCTGGGCAGCAAGCTGAATAAAGGTGTTGTAATCGCGAATCCATACCTCACGATACCCATCACCGGCATTAAATCCGGCTTTCATCACCTGAAGCGCTTTTGCCTTGACAAAAGGGAAACAGAGGTCGTTTTTAATCTTCGTCTTTAATTCAGTCGATTTGCGTTCATCCTGATTCGTGCAGGAACCTAAATGGAACAAAAACAACAGTGCGAACCCATAGATACTTGTCTTCATATTAGTCCATTTTTACCGAATAATTTTTCACATTCCATCCCTCTGCCTCAATCCACAAAGGGTACGAACCAATTTCTGAAAGTTTGGAGCAATCCACCCTGATTTCCCTGCTTTCACCGGGAAAGAGGGTAACATAATTATCCGAGAAAAAAGCCGGAAGAGCAAGTTCTCCCCCTTTTCCCTTTAAGACTTTCAGCCTTACAAAAAATGCCGTTTCGCTTCCGGTATTACGGATCAGCAACGATTTTTCCCCTTCGAGATTGGTCTTCCATTCACTTTGGAGGGTTGTTTGCTTCAATTCGTTCAGCTTTTCATAACTCTTTCCGGGTTTCGACAGCCAATAAAAATTTTCATCTTTAAGCAGGTTATCCTTATCGGTCAACTTCAATCTTAAAAAATAAACCGCCTGATTCGGATCCGGTGTTTTAATCTTTTTGAGAACAGAAACCTTATTCGCCACAGTCGAAGTCTTGTACTGATCTTTTGACAGGATATTTCCATGAATATCAAATAATTCCGATGAAATAGTCAGATCTTTAAGGTCGAAGAAGGTATTATTGACCAGGCAAACAGACGAATCTTTGAGGTTTAACTGCAGATGAAGTGGCTTTGCTCCATGTTGATATCCATAGAAACCGCCATTCTGTTCAAGGAAAACATCATAAAATTGTCCGCGCAGTGCCGTCCACGGGTTTTGGTTTTTCCACACCAGCATTCCTGAATAGGTTGTCCACATACCGGCATTAAAACCTTCCTGTAAAGCCCTGTATTGCTCATAATTAACCAGCTGAGCTTTTTTACAGAAATCAGCTATACCATCAGCTTTACCATACTGATCGATATAATTCTCATAGGAAATATATTTATGATAGCTCCATGTGGGGTTTTCTGCATGTTTTAATGGAATCACAAGGTCTTTCTCCTCCATTATTTTTCGCATGGTTTCCACGTTGGGGACTCCCACCGATCCCAATTCCGGATTAAAAGGGAAAGAGGTGTCCGTAAAGAAATTAAGCGGATTCTGAATATTGTAAGGCCCGTCGCCATTTCCCCCTAAGCTGTTTTTTGCCAGGTCTGTCGAGGTAGATTGTTCCAGGTAATAACGAGTCGCGTCGTATTCCGGAAAAACCTCTTTGGCAAGTTTTTTGGCGATATCAGCAGGAGGTGGGTATTCATTACCTCCGCACCACAGGTAAAGGCTCGGATGATTTCGCAACATTCTGACCTGATCGATAACGGTCGTGATGAATAGTGAGTGATTGTCCGGATAGGCACGGCGCCGCTCCTGACTCTCCTTCTTCATGGGGTCAAACCACCTGCCATTGCAATCGCCCGAGATATAAAGATCCTGCCAAACCATGATCCCATATTTATCGCAGGCATCATAAAATTCAGGACGTTCGGTCATGGAGCCACCCCAGACGCGGATCATGTTCATATTCATTTCGGCATGCATCCTCACATCGGTGTCGTAACGTTGAGCAGATAATCGCAGGAGTGCATCCGAGGCGATCCAGTTCCCCCCTTTAATAAAAATATCCTGACCATTTATGGTGAAAATCCGGGCATTCAGCTTATTGTCAAAACGTGATCCGGTTTCCCGGATGCCAAAGGGGACGCTTTCAACATCCGATAAAACACCCTTATCACCGGCAAATGAAAATTCAATTTTATATAAGGGGTGGTCTCCTACACCGTTAGGCCACCAAAGTAATGGATTTTCAATTTTGATCTCCGGCAGGGCAACCGTAATTTTTCTGCCCGCAGGAATGGTTACCATTTTGGATACCTCCACCTTTCCGCAGCGGGCGGTAAGTTTGCCGTTTTGAATCAAATCGGTACTGTTAAACAGATCAGCTGAGACCGAAACCATTGCAGGGGCCTGTTTGCCGCCGGGAACTCTTTTCCCGGGTACTTTAGTCTGGACAGACGGATCAAGCAGATCAACGGGACCGGTTGTTTCGAGCGCTACTTCATCCCATATCCCGGTATTTCGGTCCCTGATCGGGCAAATCCAATCCCAGCCTGCAGTGAATTGCATGGCTACCGATCGTGCAATCACTCCGTCGCCACCCTGGCCGTTGGGAGCGCCAACAGGATCAGGTGGATGAACCAGCACAGCCAGCCGGTTTATCCCTTTTTCAAGATAGGGCGTGATCAGATATTTCTCCCTCAGATACATCCCCTCATGGGTATCGGGATTAATCTTCTTTCCGTTGAGAAACATTTCGGCAGAATAATTTATACCGCGAAACTTCAGCCAAACCTGTTCCCCATCCTTTATTTCGGGCAACTTAAATTCGTCGTAAAACCAATAGGTATAATAATCAGCTCCGGTTTGAAAAATATCGGGAATCAGCTCATTATTCATCCCGAAAAACATATCGGGAACTTTTTGGTTATGCATTAAGGTTGTGAGTACTGTTCCCGGGACAACCGCATCCATCCAGTCATAGAATTTAAAATCCTTACCGGAGATAACTGTTCCATCGGCAACAATTTCGACTGCCTTCTTAGCTTTCCAGCCGGAATTAAGTTTAATCATTTCATGTTGTGCAAAGACTTGAAATGATATGGCCCAGAGCGCCAAAATAGAGAAACTTTTAGTTTTCATAAGGTTTAATAAATTTTATGACAAAACCTCTAAACAGTTTAAAATTGAAATTTAAACAGTCGGTTATTTAAAAATAGTTTAATCTTATTATTCATCAATTATTTAATATTCGCAGATTCATCACTCATACTGGGAGGTGGAATATTGACTCCCCAGGTTTTATTCGGCTGATCCCCCATTTCAAAAAGAAGGGTACCTCCGTCGGTAAGCTTTTGACGTTCTATCCAGCAATTGGTGATCTTTTGATGATTGAAGGTCACAGACTGAATGTATGTATTCTTTGCCGAATTCTTGATGGCCTGAATGGTCAGTACTTTCCCGCTATAATATTTCGGATTGAGCTGAATCGTTACGCGGTCAAACTGCGGACTGCCAAACTGGAACGTTGGATTTATGGAGGTATGCCCCTGGACATCGAAAATGCCCAATGCAGCCATCACATACCAGGCGCCCAGCTGCCCCTGATCCTCATCCTGGCCGACACCATAACCGCGTAAAGGTTCGGCGCCATAAAACTGATCACAAATGGCCCGGGTCCATTTCTGGGTAAGCCAGGGTTGTCCGCTGTAATTGAACAGCCACGAATCGTGCAAACAGGGTTGGTTTCCGTGGTTATAGACCAATTCAATTCCCGAGAAGCTTTCAACATCACTGGAACTGCCGCCAAACAGGGTTTTCTGAGAAGTGTCAAACACATGTTCCAGTCTTCTGTTGAATTCTTCTTTTCCCATCAATTGAATCAGACCTGCCACATCATGAGGAACATACCACGTATATTGAAATGCATTGCCCTCCTGGAAACCAATCCATGCTTTCATCGGATTAAAATCCGGAATAAACGTACCATCAATCAATTTGGGCCTGATAAACTTTGTTTCAGGATCGAAAAGATTGCGGTAATAACCGGCTTGTCTGATCAACATTTCATAATCCTGCTGATGTCCCAATTCTTTGGCCAGCTGAGCCACCGCATAGGAGCTGTAGGAATATTCCAGTGTATGGGAACTTCCGAAATTAAATTTCCATCCGTTCGAAAACAGGGTATCCCGGGAAGGGACATATCCGTTTTTCACGAAATAATTCAAATCGAATTTCCCGTTTCCAAGGTTACGTCCATGATAATCCACCTCATTTTTAAGAGCAGCTTCGTAACCGGTTTTTACATCAAAGTCGCGGATTCTGCAGTTGTATGCAGAGGCAATCATTAATCCCTGGTAATTGGTCTGAACGCCATTGGTATACACACCGGCAGCTTCACCGTCGTGCAGCCAGCCGCGTGTTTTATAAAAATCAATATTCGACTGAACATACTCTTTAAAATATTCAGGATAGACCAGCGCCCAAAGCTGGCTCAGGTTCCAGAAGCCGCCCCAGATCCCGTCGGTATTGTAATGGTGATATTTTGGCTTACCCTTTTCATCCAGTGGTATTTGCCCTATCCCCCTGTCAACCAGTGGATACTGTCCGTTAATATCGCTGGAAATACCACGCCCCAGCAAAGCATGGTACAATCCGGTATAAAACTTTACGCGGCTGAGGCTGTCACCCCCTTCGGCCTTAATACGTCCGAGCTTCTGATTCCAGATCAGTTGGGCCGTTTTGTGAACGTCATCGAATGATTTTCCTTCCGATTCGGCTTCAAGGTTGAGTCGCGCATTTTGAATTGAAGTATAACTCAGGCCGGTCCGGATCAGGAGCTTTTCATTTTGAGCCATATTAAAGGTCAAAAAAAGTCCATTGCCAACTCCTTTGGTGGAAGATGCCCCAATTTGTTGAATGGAATCTTTGAATGAGCCTGTTTCCACAGGTTGCTTGCTGAGCTTGGCGACAAAATACATCATCACCCGTTTCCCGGGATCCCCAAATTTTACATATTCGGGATAAGTCTCAACGTAACCCTCAACTTCATTGCCGTTTACAACCTGAGCAAAGGCATCGGTCACGTCGCTGCTCTCCCCCTGTTTATGCCCGATATCGATAATCAGATGGGCCTGAGTCGTTTCAGGAAAGGTGTACCGATGGAAACCTACCCGTTCGGTAGCGGTTAACTCAGCTTTGACTCCATAATCCTTCAAAAGAACCGTGTAGTAACCCGGCTCGGCATGTTCGCTTTTTTTGTCAAAACGGGAGCGATAACCACCTTCGGGGCGCTCCTGTTTGCCGGGAATCGTCTTCAACTCGCCAACAGTGGGCATAAATACCACACCACCGATCTGGAATTCATGAAAATGACCAAATCCTTCGATAGAGGTATGACGGTCATCGTAACCACACGGATCCCAACTCCCCGGACTACCTGCCGCATTGGTATGGGGTGCAAGTTTAGCCATTCCGAAAGGCAAAGCGGCGGGGGTATAAAAGAACCAGCGACCGTGAACGGAACCAATCTGCGGATCGACATAAGCCGATGGATTAAAAGGTAGCTTTGGATTGGTGAATGAAACCAGTAATCCGGACACGATAAACACTGCCAAAATCCGGAATCCGTAAAATCTCATGAAAGGCATGGTTTATATTTTTTGATTTATGACATCTGAGGCAACAGCAGTTTCACCTTTTCGAAATAGGTTTCATCAACAAGAACAGCACTTCCAATCATTGCGGCTGTCTCTCTTAATTCGGAAACAGCAACACGAATGTCAGCACCCTGAGATTTGAGGTAACCATTCAGGCTTTCACCGAAAAGTGGAAAAGCATAAGAGATATTTCCTCCGATCACTAAAACCTCAACACCAAACTTAACCATCCACGGGCAGAGGAAAATTCCCAGTTGGGTGCCAAAATCCTCGAAAAGCGATTTTGCTGTTGAATCAGTTTCTGCAAGCCTGGCCATCTCCTTTACCCCTTTTAGCTGGGTTCCCGTTATTTCAGAATAACGGTTCAAAAATCCCCGGGTTGAGAAGAAATCATCGGCATTCCCCTCCTGAAAAGGGAGATACCAGACGCAACCCATATCAGGAACCTCATCCCCTGAAACAACAGGCAACCGGTCGCACAGGAAGGCCGAACCAAAGCCTGTTCCCAGAGTTATCGCCATTGAACGCTTTGAGCCGTTCGCCTTTCCGATCCAATCTTCACCGATGGCAAAGGCTGTGGCATCGTTGATAAACCGGATCGGAAAATCAACGGGAAGGTTCATTTTCTTCCTCAGTGCATCCGGAACATTCAGTCCAAAAATATTTTCATATTTCTTATTATTTCCTTTGAACATCGCTATTCCGTTGGCATAATCAAACGGACCCGGCATCGCAAAACCGATCCCGCTCACATTTTCAAAACCAACCTTGTCGATTGTTGACTGGATGGTCTTGCTCCAAACATCGACAATCTCTTCAGCACTCCCCTGATTATCGAGATCGCTTTCAGAAAATGTTTCAGACAAATACTTCTTCTCTTCGATATTACACGCGGCACAACTTACATGACTGCCACCCACATCAACACCAATTGCGATTGAACCCATTTTTATTTTTTTATGAATCGTGAATCGTTTTAAAAATCAATATAGCCAATACATAGGCCCAATTATATCGTAGAGGCAAGGCCGTAACTTGTCTCTGCGGTTGAATTATTATTTCGCGATATTGGTGATATGCAAAACAACCGCATACTTTGATGGTACATTATTAACCAATGATTCAGGAACTGATACTTTAAATCCCAGTCCATTCGATTTCCATTTCAGGGAACTTCCTTTCTTCCCAAGTATGGTAATTTTGGCCCCCTTTTCCGGAACAAAACCCTTTACCTGAATCTCCGAAGGGAGATTTTCATTCTCCTTAAGCAGGTAAATAACATTAACTGAGCCCTCTTTCCCTTTTGTAAAGCGTAGCTGTCCATCAACATAAGGTGCGATTGGACGGGTATTATATATCGCTTCGCCATTCACCGTTAACCATTCACCCATTTCCTTTAACCGGACATAGGCTTCATCATACCAGGTGCCGTCCGGGCCCGGACCAATATTCAGCAAAAGGTTTCCCCCCTTGGCAACGATATCTGTAAGCATATGGATCATATCGCGTGTTGGCCTCATCTTTGCATTAAACGAGTACGACCAGCCACCGCCAAGAATAATACACGATTCCCAGGGATAGGGCAACAATTTATCGGGAACGGTATTTTCAGGGGTGAGGTAATTCTGGTTCTTTCCGGGAACGGCCCTGTCTACCACTATTGCTTCGGGTTGTTTTGCCCGTATTTCATCGACCAGTTCGTCCATTTTGATGTCCTGATCAAAACGTTTCTTAATGCTGTAACCACGCACGTGTGGCCTCTCGCCTGCAGGACCGCTTTTCTGAACCCAGCCGCCATCAAACCAGAGCAGGTCAATCTTTCCATAGTTGGAACAAAGCTCCATCACCTGGTTATGGGTGAATTTTACAAAATTATTCCACCTATCGGGGTACTTAGCCGGATCATAATTAACATTCCGGTCAAGCGGAGGGAAATGGGACCACCAATAATCGGGTGTGTGCCAGTCGGGTTTGGAAAAATAAGCACCAACCCATAAACCCTCGTTACGAAAGGCATTAAATATCTCTTTGGTTACATCGGCCCGGGGATTGGTATGAAACGGACAATCCTTACCCGTGATCTTATAATCGGTATACTTGCTGTCGAACATGCAGAAACCATCGTGGTGTTTGGTGGTAAAGACGACATATTTCATTCCGGCCCCCCTGGCCGCTTTTGCCCATTTTTCCGGATCGAATTTTATTGGATTGAAGGTTTTGCCCAGATTTTCGTAGTGTTTCTTGTAGGCAAAGTAGTCCTTCACGGTATCCGGCACACACCACCCTTCATCCTCGGGACAAATCGACCATGACTCAACAATTCCCCACTGGCTGTAAGGCCCCCAGTGCATCAGTAACCCAAATTTAATATCCTGCCATTCTCCGATCCGCTTTTGAATGGCAGGATTAGGATCCGGGACATAGGTTTGCTCCTCGCGCTGGCCAAAAACAGTTGAAAAAGAGAGCATTAAACAACAGATAACAAGAAGAATTGATCTCATGGAAAAGTGTTTTTTTGATGTGTTTGTATTTTCAGATCGCAAATTTAGTTCATTGAATTGGATTAGATCACCGACTGCTGCTACTTTTAAAATAATTTGATAAACTTAGCCAAAGTTATTATAAAATATGATTATTCTGCCATGAATTCTATCTATCTTGTAGCCTCCAAAAACAAAATACAACCAATATGAAACAAAAAATTTCAGGAATACTTATTTTACTGACGTGTTGCCTTTTATGGAGTTGTCAGCCACCTAAAACCTTTACTTTAAAGGAGATCTCACTGATTCCCCAGGTCAGGAAAATGACACTTGGAACCTCCTCCTTTAAATTTGGCGAGAGTACAGGGTTAACCGTTCAGAATAAGGATCAACAGGCTGTTGCAGAACAGTTTTCCAGTTTATTTGCCAAATCTGCCGGGTGGAAACTTAAAATTACTTCGGGTGGAGCAGCTGGAGCAAATCAGGTATTTTTCAAAACTGATGAAACGCTGGGTGACGAGGGTTACACACTGGATGTTACCACCGACAGGATTGAAATAAAGGCGGCCAAACCCGCTGGTTTCTTTTATGCAGCACAAACTCTGCGCCAGTTGCTTCCGCCGGAAATTGAAGCATCTCAAAAACAGGAGAATATCGAATGGATCGTTCCGGTACTCTCGATTTCAGATAGCCCTGCATTCAAGTGGAGGGGATACATGCTGGATGTTTCGCGCCACTTCTTCACCAAAGCGGAAGTTATTCAGATGATTGACTATCTGTCTGTTCATAAAATAAATACACTTCATCTGCACCTTCTTGACGATCAGGGATGGCGTATTGAAATCAAAAAATATCCTAAACTCACCCAGGTCGGGGCATGGCGCGTTGACCGTGAGGATAAACCATGGAATTCACGTCCAAAACAGGCTGCCGGAGAAAAAGCTACCAATGGCGGATTTTACACCCAGGCTGACATAAAGGAGATGGTTGCCTATGCTCAAACCAAATTCATCACCATAATTCCAGAAATTGAGATGCCGGCGCATGTCACCGCAGCTTTGGCCGCCTACCCTCAATACTCCTGTTCAGGAGGTCCTTTCACCGTCCTTCCCGGCGGGGTTTGGCCTGTTACAGATATTTATTGTGCAGGAAATGACTCCACTTTCCTGTTCCTGCAGGATGTCCTGAGTGAAGTAATCGAACTATTCCCTTCAAAATATATTCACATAGGCGGCGATGAGGCCACCAAAACCGAGTGGGATAAATGTCCAAAGTGCAAAAAGCGGATCAAAACCGAGGGGCTGAAGAATTCGGGTGAACTCCAAAGCTATTTCATCAAACGGATTGAGAAATTCATTAATTCCAAAGAGCGAGTCTTGCTGGGGTGGGATGAGATTCTGGAAGGTGGCTTGCCTCCAAAAGCAACGGTTATGAGCTGGCGCGGAACGCAGGGTGGCATCGACGCGGCAAAACAAGGTCATGACGTAGTGATGACACCCGGTCAACCTTGCTATTTCGACCATTACCAGGGCCCGAAAAACGACGAGCCACTGGCGATCGGAGGTTTTAATCCCTTGAATAAGGTGTATGAATTCGATCCGATCCCCAGGGAACTCGATGCCGAAGCAGCTAAACATATTCTTGGAGCCCAGGCTAACCTTTGGACCGAATATGTTCCCAATATTAAACACGCCCAATATATGACCTTCCCACGTATCGCTGCAATGGCAGAAGCTTTGTGGAGTCCAAAAGAGGTTAAAAACTGGGATGATTTTTACCGCCGCATCCAAACATTCACCAAACGGTATGACATCATGGGAATTAACTATGCAAAAAGCGCCTTTAAAGGTGATTCAAAAACCGAAGTGCCGGTAAAGAAATAAAGGAAAGTTGTTCGGGAGGATATCCCAAAGGGATATGTTTAAAGAAAAATGAATTGTAGGAGTGTACATACGACTCCGCGGAGTCGTATGTACATCTTGATCCTCTTTCCATATACATACGACCTCACTAAGGTCCGTTATTCTTTCGTTGAGATTTTAGCAGTGCACTAATAGTTATCACATTTCTGATTGGCTGTAACAACTAATCAGCTAATCTATTTAAGTTACCCCACCCATTATTCTTAGAGACCTCCCTGGCCGGATTATTGGGATCACGGAAATTATTCCCGATTGTCCTTAAATAAAGAAGAATTCCATTTTTAGGAGAATGTAATTCAATGAATATCAGCCATATATTCATTTATAATGAATCGGATTCCAAAGAGCTCAAACAAACTATTGTCAATAAACTGATGCCTTACTTGTTCTGTGAGCTTTCTGTTGAAATTAACACAAATCAGATTTATTATCCATAACCATGGAAGCTACAGTTTACAGAGCAATTTTACTCAATGAACTGAGTGAAATTTATTCAAACAATCTGAGTAGTGCTAGTTTCATCAATATTCTTAAAAATCCACCTCATATTTCATATCCACCGGTTCCCAGTGAATCTGGCGGATAATGATATTCCGGATCCTGATCTTGCTGCAATAAGCCTCAAACCCAACTTTAGTATATTTTTGATTATCAATTGGATTTGGATCCATCCCTTCGAGAAGCAGTTTGCCGTCGGCAAGAATAAAGCAATGACCATCAATACTTCCGGCCTGAATCTTATATACCTTACCCGGTTCAAAGTTATATAATGGAGTACCCAGCATAAATTTATACTCATTCGACTTCTCGATCCCCACCTTGCCGGTCCACCACCCCTGCAAACCTGCCACGTAGGCGATGCCACGCTGGTCTGTTGCCGGAAGCCATTCGCCGTTCCACATCACATTGATATCGTGCGATGAAGGGAGGATGGTCTGGGCCTCAAATTCCACGAGTACATTTCCGGGAAAATCCTGCTTCAGAACCGCCATACCGGGCCAGTTTCCCGGATTTTCACCCTCAAGCCACCCCTCCTTAACCTCCCATTTGCTGTGATAGACATTCCACTGAGTTAATAAATCTTTCTGCGAAACGGGTTTGTCATAAAGTATTTTTGAAGAATCGAGGAGGATTCTTTTTTTCATGAGCAGGATTGTGTTCATTTTATCAGTTTTTATTAAAGGGTCCTTTCCAAATGATATTTGTGGCTTTCCAAATGCCAAAATTCCGGTCACAAACAGAATAATCATCAGCTTATTGGTCTTCGGGATTGAAATTTTCATCGATATCATTCAGTTAAGGTTATAAATTTATCACTATTTTATTATTATTTAAGTGTTTGATTTCCAAAATACCGCCTGTCTTTAACGGGTTCCAGTTCCAGTATCCGTTTTGATCCGAAGGATCCTTTTCAGTCAGTTTCGAATCTCCCGATAGGATCGATTTAGGTTTGGATCTCAATCGCAGAATCTCTGTCGATCTCCGGTCGAAGGAGTTATAGATAAGACTTTTATCCTTATAGGCTATATTCCGGATAACAGAAGTTGAAGATACCAGGTGGTTCTGATTTGACGGGGCAAGTTCCGGGAAGGCAGCCATTGCCCTTAAGTAATGCCTCACAAAATCGCCATAACCATCAGTCATCCATGTTTCACCGTTTGGATAGGTATTCTCGCCGTTGTCATTAACCATGTAAGTAGCCCAAGTGAGCTGCATTATTCCCCTCTCTTTTGCCGCCTGATCTCCGGTTTTCGAAGCGTACAACAGTTCAGTGGCCCCTTGTCGTGAAGTATGGCTGTTGCCCGGAACGCGATAGGAGGTTTGCTCATTGACTACCGATACTCCATATTTTTTCCATTTGGGATTTCCAAGTTCCAGGTAAACCCAGTCCAGAATATGCCTGGCCGAAACCTTGCCATTGTCGAACAACTCAGGATTTTCAAGGATATACCGGGCAAATGTTACCGCATTGATCTGGGTATCCGACCACGAACCCACATCCTCGAAAAAAGGTCCCCATTTATTTGTTTTCAGCGGATATTGCTTCATCCAGGAGAGAAGGGTTTCAAATGACTTGTGATAGGTGGCCGTGTCCCCACTTCCAAGGGAAACCAAATCGCTGAAAAGTTTCATCGTTCCGGTCCAGTTTGAAGTGTACGAATAAGTTATCTCTGAAGCTGTCCCTGAATTCATAACGCCCGTTTTTCCAGTCAGTGCGTTAACCCGGAACGGCAGCGGGGAGTGATCGTTATCCCCCGAAATCATCTTTTCGGATAAGGTATTGGCGATGTCTACCGCGGCATCAAGATAGACCTGCCTTCCGGTAATTTTATAAATATTAATAAGTTCCATTCCAAAGGAACCAGCCTTATCGGGCTGTGTATACCCTTTCCCTGTAATCATATCCCCGTCATAAATGCCTGAATAGTTCAGCGTATTGTATGGATACGGGAGATTCTTCCATGTACAGTCAGCACCTGAAAGTGAGTGAGATAAATAATAATCAGTCATAAACTTCATATTATCCAGAATTCGCTCATTGCCCGTGTAGGCGTACAAAAGTCTCCAGGAAGAGAGTACCATCGGGATCTGATCACCCCCGATCCCGCGATGATCATTGTGATCCTTTGTCCAGACCTGGTGATTCATGTGGTATGGCAACCCGTTGAGGTCGGCTCTCATCGAATCCCAGAACTTCCAGACGAGGTTCACGATATGGTCATACGATTTGCCTGGGTCATTGTCGTACCACGGCAGTAGCTTAACCTGAGAATCGGTCCTGATGATATGGTAACTTAGTTTTTCAGCGCTCTTTTGGCCAAAGAGGTTGCCGGAGATCATCAGAAGTAGAAAAAAAATTGTTTTGGTCATAGTCCGGAGTTTATCTCCAAAAATAATTTAAATTTAATGTAATTCAAAAGAATTGGAATTTCGATGCAGCAAGTTAGGATGTTTATTCGCAGCTGTTTTTGATCCGGACAAAATGGGAAATAACTATCGGGCAAAGCTCGGTTAATCCAGGAGGACCAAAATCAATATCGGATTTTGGAGGATAGAAATGCGGTTCCCGGCAGTTTACTCGCAAATACCATATAAAGTGGGGCGAATTTTTGTTGTATATTTGTATTGAAATCTGAAAGGAACATGCGTTATCTTGACCCGAAAAATGATTTGACTTTTAAGAAAGTATTTGGAGAACATCAGCATATTTTAAAAAGCTTTCTGAATGCAGTGATGCCGCTTGCAGAGGGAAAGAAAATTGTATCCCTCGAATATTTGCCGGCCGAACTGGTGCCTGAGATACCTATGTTTGCAAATTCAATCGTCGACGTGAGGTGTATCGATGAAAAAGGACAACAGTTCATCGTTGAAATGCAGATGATCTGGACCGCCAGTTTCAAGAGCAGGGTGTTATTTAACGCTTCCAAAGCGTATATCAAACAGGTGGGTCGCGGGTTTCAATACAAAGGATTACAGCCAGTATACTCCCTGAATATTATCAACGAGAATTTCGACGAAAAGCCCGATATATACATCCATCATTATCAGATTATCCATACCCAGGACAGCGATGACGTGATGGAGGGATTGGAATTCGTTTTTATTGAACTCCCTAAATTTAAAGCAAAAAAATTCACAGACAAGAAACTACAGGTATTGTGGCTGCGGTTTTTGTCCGAAATTAACGATTTACAGGAGGGTATCTCCCCTGATTTTCTGGACGTTCCCGAACTCAGGGAGGCCTCTGAACTGATCCTTGAAAGTGGTTTAACCAAAAGGGAGCTTGAGACCTACGACAGATACTGGGATTATATCAGTACCGAAAAAACCTTGAAAGCTGATTCGTATGATAAAGGCCTGGAACAAGGCCTGGAACATGGAATTGAACAGGGGATTGAACAGGGGATTGAACAGGAGAAAATAAATTCCGATAAAAAAATCAAGGAAGAAAAGTCAGCCATCGCCCTGAACGCAAAAAAAATGGGTCTCCCGGTTTCTGATATCTCAAAACTGACCGGACTCTCTGAACAGGTAATTGAAAGTTTAGAATAATCACTGATACTGATAACGGGTCGTCAGATCCAAACGACAAACAATACGGTTAAGTTCAAACCGCCAGTTGAATTAATTGGACTGACAAAAAGCATTAAATCCCGGTAAATTCCCTCCGGATGGCATATCCGGGGGGAACTTAGTTAATTAATTGCGATTTTAAACAGCAGCTTCCTCTGACTTCTTGGGTGCATCCCCATTTCTGGTCTCACGGGCATGGACAATGGTGACGATCTCCGTAATAATCTCATCTATTTTATCGCTGACAGCGCCATATTTCACTGAATCAAGTTCTGCATTGATACCGATATAACTGAGCAATGCCTTCAGGTATTTCGTAATCCGGTCTCTGGCCTCTTTAATCAGCGGCAAATCGATGGCTGATTCGATATCAATCTTTGAGTTATAGACTTTTTCAAATTCCGTCTGACTGGTTTTTAGTGCTTCAAACCATTCAGTGGCTCCGATACTTTCCATATCCTTCAGTGAGGCAGGAGCACTCAGATTCAGGATCAGCGAGTTTAGTTTGGCTGTTTCCACCGAATACCCCAATGCATAGGCGCTGTTGCCGGTGGTTTCAAAAATTCCGGTAATATTTTTGCCGGCCGTAGCTTTTGCTTCATCAGCGCTGTGACTAAATGAACTGGCATAATCGCGAAAGCCAATGAAGGCATTATCTCTGACCCGGTCCTGGAAAAGGAGCAAAGGGGTAAAATCGCTGTTTAACGATTTCCCTAATCCTTTGGGAAGATCGTTGTTCCCCTGATCGATGGAAGAGCACAAATTAGAAACGTAAACATCGCTGCCCAGAGAAAGTTTGCATGCCTCATTGATGCGGCGGGAGGTGGTGAAATGAATTGGCAGATTATTTAGCTACCCTATCTTCACTGACAAATCCCATTTCAACCAGCCACATTTCACACAAATCTTTCCATAGTTTTGTACTGCCCGGATTGTTTTCAAGGTTAATTGCATGCCGTCCGAACGGGAAGATATGTATCGAGGCAGAAACCTTATGTTCCCGGAGGGCATTGTAGAATAAGAGGCTGTTTTGGGGATTAACTGCCGGATCGTTCTCGGCGTGGACAATAAATGCCGGAGGTGTCTGAGCTGTAACCTGCAGTTCACTGGAATATTTATCAATTAATTCCTGAGAGGGATTTTTACCCAGCAAATTATCGCGACTACCCGAGTGGGCAAATTTGTCCATGGCAATCACCGGAGAAACCAGCAGCATAAAATCGGGACGAAATGATATGTTGTCAAGGGAATCGCCGACAGCCGAAACATCCTCCGTATGAGTGCCCAGCGATGAGGCCAAATGCCCGCCCGCAGAAAAGCCCATCACGCCAATCTTACCTGGATTTACACCCCACTTTTGCCGGTTGGCCCGTATCAGCCGGATGGCCCGCTGCGCATCCTGCAAGGGGGCTTTGGCTGGATCGGTCAGATCGGGTGAATTCGGCAACCTGGAAATAAGCACAAATGCATTGATCCCCTTTGTATTGAACCATTTGGCGATCTGTGTCCCGTTAATGACGTGCGCAAAATGGTTGTATCCGCCTCCCGGACAGATAATTACGGCAGAACCTTTGTTTTCTTGTTTGGAAGGGAAAAAAGCGAATATTCCAGGAGTTCCAACCCGCCTATACCGTTCATCAGAAATGCTGTCGGTCATAGCCATTCCTTTTGTATTTGGCATTTTTCCCTCAGGCCATAACCGTATAAATTCCTGTGCTGTAACCAAAAAATTACAGCAGAAGAGGGCAATTAGTAAAAATAAAGTTCTGTTCATAACTGGCTGTTTGAAGTGATCAGGGGTTTATCGAAGAGTACTCAAAAAGTTTTGGAAAATCGGTTAAAAATAAGCAATTACGGCATAATTTAACCCCTTTTTCAAGAAAACTCCCTCAACAGTGAAGATAGGAAAAACTTACTGCTACTCCTGAATCAGAGGCAAAAAAAATCCTGTAAATCAGATTTCACAGGATTTTTTATAGAATCAAAACAAACCGGCAGCATCGGTTGGTTCATTGAAAAAGGATCAGACTAATTTCTGTCTCAGTTTTTGCTCCTCCACCTGGGCATCAATCACAGCAATCGTTACCATATTCAGGATATCACGAACAGAACTTTCAACATTCAGAATGTGGATTGGTTTATTCAAGCCCATCTGGATTGGTCCTATTGTTTCGCTCATACCCATTTCAAGCATCAGTTTGTAGGATATATTCGCGGAACTAAGATTCGGGAAGATCAATGTATTCACATTTAACCCATCAATTTTTGAGAATGGGAATTTCTCATGACGAAGATCCTTGTCTAAAGCAAAATTGGCCTGCATTTCGCCATCGATCAGCATGTCAGGATAATTCTCGTGAAGGTACTCGATTGCTTCATGAACCATTGCGGGGCTACCTGCCTTACGTTCTCCGAAATTTGAATAGGAAAGCATGGCCATAACAGGATTTATGTTAAAAAGCCTTGCTGCCTCATAGGTTAATTTGGCAACATCGATCAGGGTATTTTTTGACGGGTGATTATTGACCAGAGTATCCGCAAAGAAGAAAGTCCCAAGCTTGGAATTCACAATATTCAGACCTGCAATATGTTTTAGACCCTCGCGCATGCCAACAATTTCAATTGCCGGAATAATGGCATCGGCATATTTGGTATAAACGCCTGTAATGAAAGCATCGGCATCGCCTGCCTCAACCATCATCATTCCGAAATAATTCCTGTCGAACATTTTTTCATAGGCTTCGCTATAGGTCATCCCTTCACGCTCGCGCTTTTCGGTGAGCATTTTGGCATATTTTATGCGGGTTGCCTCTTCGCGGTCATGGCGAAGGTTGATGATTTCAACACCTTCAAATTCGATATTATTCTCCTTGATGATTTTCTCGATTCGCTCTTCGTTACCAAGAAGAATAGGGATACAGATCCCTTCTGCACGGGCAACCTGAGCTGCCTTAAGCATATTGTAATGATTTGCCTCCGCAAAAACCACCCTTTTCGGATTTTCCTTTGCTTTTTCGGTTAAGCCGTGGATCAGTTTATTTCCAAGACCCATACGCTGACGCAGTGTCTCGGAATATTCTTCCCAGTTGGTGATCGGTTTGCGGGCAATCCCGCTCTCGATTGCAGCTTTTGCAACAGCGGGAGCCACCGTAACGAGTAATCGTGGATCAAGTGGTTTCGGAATGATATACTGACGGCCAAATGAAAGGCTTGTAGTATCGTAAGCCAAAGTTACCACTTCAGGAACAGCCTCTTTTGCAAGGGCGGCGATAGCAAGCGCTGCAGCCACTTTCATCTCCTCATTGATTCCGGTGGAACGAACATCGAGCGCTCCGCGGAAAATATAAGGGAATCCAAGAACGTTGTTTACCTGGTTAGGATGGTCGCTACGGCCTGTTGCAAAGATGATATCAGGACGTGAAGCGATAGCCTCTTCATAAGGAATTTCGGGATTTGGATTGGCAAGGGCGAATACGATTGGGTTTTCTGCCATGCTGCGAACCATGTCCTGGTTTACTATTCCGGCAACTGACAATCCAAGAAACACATCGGCTCCTGCCATTGCTTCCTGCAGCGTATTGCAGGGAAGTTTTGTGGCAAATGGCAACTTGCGGCTGTTAAGATCTGTTCTCCTGACAGAGATCACCCCTTTACTATCGACCATTACCAGATTTTCAGGCCTGGCACCGAGTTTAATATAAAGGTTGGAACATGCTGTGGCTGAAGCTCCGGCCCCATTTACCACAATCCGGACTTCCGAGATATCTTTGCCAACCAGTTCAAGTGCATTGATCAGAGCCGCACCTGAAATAATAGCAGTTCCATGCTGATCATCATGCATAATAGGAATATCGAGGGCCTCTTTAAGCTTCTCTTCAATTTCAAAGCACTCAGGCGCCTTTATATCTTCCAGATTAATCCCGCCAAAAGTGCAGGAAATCGCCTTAACCACCTCGATGAATTTAGCGGGGTCTTTTTCATCAACTTCAATATCAAACACATCAATATCAGCAAAAATCTTAAATAAGAGACCTTTACCCTCCATCACCGGTTTTCCGGCCAGCGCCCCAATATCACCTAAACCAAGGACTGCTGTTCCGTTTGAAATTACTGCAACCAAATTCCCTTTTGCCGTATATTCGTAGGCATCCTGAGGATTTTTCTCAATTTCCAAACAAGGTATTGCCACACCCGGAGAATAAGCCAGAGACAAATCGCGCTGGGTACTGTAAGGTTTTGTGGGCACTACCTGAATTTTTCCTGGCCTGCCGTTTTTGTGATAGTTTAAAGCATCGGCACGTTTCGAATTTTCCATAAAAAAAATAATTTTTTTTGTTAGCTGAATACTAAATTATTATGAATGAGGTCTCCCCCTAAAAAACAAATTGGCAAACAAATGTAGATGTTATTTGTTATCTCCCACCCAGGCCGGAAGAGAATTCACATTTTAATAATATATGAACTTTTTTTGATCTATTTGAGAGGCTCACGAACAGGACAGGGCTGAAGCAGTGATGTAGCTTTCTCCGGATGGTTCATCTCCTTTTCATGTTCCACATCTTCCCTTGACTTGCTCGTAGTTACCAGGTAAACACCTGCAAAAATCAGTATTCCAGAGAGCGGTTTGTTCCAGCTAAAGGTATCATGACCCCACATTATGGCAATAAATGAAGCTACCAGCGGCTGAAGGTAGTTATACATCCCAATTGTCGTAGGACGGATCTCCCGTTGCGCAAAAGGAATTAGCAGGTAGGTAATTACTGTGGCACCGATGAGCATATAAAGATAACTCCCCCATGCAAGCGAGCTCCCATGGGAAAAGATGGAAGCTGACATCACATCTTTAAAACCCAGGGGCATAAACAGAATTGCAGAGAACAGGAACATCCACTTCATAATTGTCAGGGAATTGTACCGTTTTGAGATTCCACGCGTAAGAACCAGAAAAAAAGCATAAGAGAGACTGCTCAACACACATAAAAGGTCTCCAATGATGGAAGCCTGATGTCCCGCTGCAGCAACCCGGGAAGTTAAAATCATCGTCAAAACACCGATCAATCCCACCATGACCCCTCCGGCCTTTTTAAAGGTTATAGGTTCTTTAAGGATAAAAAAGGAGATGATCATCGCCAGGATCGGGGTAATGGTAATCACGATCGAGGCGTTGGTTACCGAGGTGCGTTGTAATCCGGCGATGAAGGCTCCCTGATTTATCCCTACCCCCAGCAAAGAGCCGAGAAAAAGGGTCCCCATATCCTTCAAGGTGATCTTTTCATATTTAAAAAACAGCGAAATGATCCAGAAAGCGATTGCCCCAAAGGCAAACCTGGAATAAGTTAAACCCATTGGGCTTATCCAGTCAGGCATCAGATTTTTAGATAGGGGGATATTCACACCGAATATCAGGGCCGTAAACAACATGGCAATATGACCGCGTACTTTTGATTTATTCATTTCAATTCTCTTTTAATCAACGGAGTCGTACCACCAAACGATATTACCAGGCTCCAACCATTTTTATTCAAAGAGGGGTTCTACACGGTCATGTAAGGTGGGGCAAAGATAGTAATAAAACAGAAATCCCAACAGAAGGAAATACAGATGTGAACTAACCGATGGCTAAGTTTGAATGCCGGCAATTCCATAACAGGAATCAGGAAGATTGAATTTAGGATTAAAGCTAATCCGACCAAGGTCGATTAATATTAATTCCCCCGGCGGGTGCCGGGGGAATCAAGCTAACAATAAATACAGGAGTATTTCCACCATTAAACGCTGGTAAAAACCAGCCTGTCCTCTTTTACATCGATCCGAACCGGGTGGCCCGTAACGACCTTTCCGGCAAGGATATCCTTCGATAAATCATTGAGAAGATACCGCTGCATCATCCGTTTTACGGGACGAGCCCCAAACTGCGGATCAAAACCGGCTTCGGCAATCCAGTCGATGGCCTCCCCGGTAATCGTTGTTTCGAAACCACTCTTGCTGAGACGTTCTGCTATCAGCGCAAACTGCAGCTTTACAATATCCCTGATCTCACTGCGGCTTAGCGGAGTAAACATGATAATCTCATCGATCCGGTTCAGAAATTCGGGACGGATGCTCTGTTTGAGCAATTCAAAAAGTTCACTTCGGAGATCCTCAACCACCTTTGTCCGGTTCCCTTCGTTGAGATGGGCAAACCGTTCACGGATGATGTGTGACCCGATATTGGAAGTCATAATGATGATGGTATTCTTAAAATTTACGGTCCTCCCTTTGTTGTCGGTCAACCTCCCGTCATCCAGCACCTGGAGCAGCACATTGAAAACATCGGGATGGGCCTTTTCGATCTCGTCGAACAGAACCACTGAATAAGGTTTGCGCCTCACCGCCTCTGTAAGCTGTCCACCCTCATCATAGCCAACATACCCCGGAGGGGAGCCGATCAGCCGGGTAACCGAAAATTTCTCCTGATACTCGGACATATCGATACGCGTCAGCATATTTTCATCATCAAAAAGGTATTCTGCCAAAGCCTTTGCGAGCTCGGTCTTGCCAACACCCGTTGTTCCCAGGAAGATAAACGAACCGATCGGTCGTTTGTCGTCCTGCAGACCTGCTCTTGAGCGGCGTACCGCATCCGACACTGCTGCAATCGCTTCATCCTGACCAATGACCCGCAGATGCAGCTCATCTTCCAGATGAAGCAGTTTCTCGCGCTCACCCTGGAGCATTTTCTGGACAGGAATCCCCGTCCATCGCGCAACCACTGCGGCTATATCCTCACTGTCAACTTCCTCCTTGATCAGCGATTTACCTGCCTGAAGCTCCACAAGTTCTTTCTGAAGGTTCGTAATATCTGCTTCAGCCTCTTTGATTTTGCCATACCGGATTTCAGCAACCCTTCCGTATTCTCCCTGGCGCTCGGCCTGATCTGCCTGGAGTTTAAGATCCTCAATCTGCTGTTTCTGATTCTGAATCCCTTCAATAACCGATTTTTCAGCCTGCCATGCCGCCCTGAACTTTGTCTGGTCAGCCTTCAGGTTGGCGATCTCCTCCTCTAATCTGGTCAGTTTGGAACGGTCATTTTCGCGCTGAATCGCAGCCCGTTCAATCTCCAGCTGGGTGAGCTTCCGGTTGATCTCATCGAGCTCCTCGGGCAATGAATCCATCTCCATCCGAAGCTTTGCGGCAGCCTCATCCATAAGGTCAATAGCCTTATCGGGCAAAAAACGCTCGGTAATATAACGTTGCGAAAGCTCCACCGCAGAGATAATGGCGCTGTCTTTAATCCGAACCTTATGGTGGCTTTCATATTTTTCTTTTAATCCCCTCAGAATTGAAATCGCATCCAAAGTTCCCGGTTCATCAACCAATACCAGCTGAAAACGGCGTTCCAGGGCCTTGTCCTTTTCGAAATATTTTTGGTATTCACTGAGCGTGGTGGCACCTACCGCCCTCAGATCGCCGCGGGCAAGTGCCGGCTTGAGGATATTGGCAGCATCCATGGCACCCTCGCTTTTGCCCGCACCCACCAGGGTATGGATCTCATCAATAAAAAGAATCACATTCCCCTCAGCCTGGATCACCTCATTGATCACCCCCTTCAGACGCTCCTCGAATTCTCCCTTATATTTTGCCCCGGCAATCAGTGCCCCCATATCGAGAGAAAAAACCTGCTTATCCTTGAGATTTTCCGGCACATCTCCGCGCACAATCCGCTGGGCCAGCCCTTCAACAATAGCCGTTTTACCGGTTCCGGGCTCCCCGATCAGGATTGGATTATTCTTGGTACGCCGCGACAGGATCTGCAGAACCCGGCGTATTTCCTCATCACGCCCGATCACAGGATCGAGTTTCCCGAGCTTTGCCCGTTCATTTAAATTGACGGCATAGCGGTTCAGCGAGTTAAATGTATCTTCAGCCGTCTGGCTGTTCACTTTCGACCCTTTCCGCAACTCTTTAATCGCCTCTTCCATCTCTTTATGGGTAATGCCGCTGTCTTTCATCAGACGGCTTACCTGGTCGCTCCCGTCGAGGAGCCCCAGTAACAAATGCTCAACCGAAACATACTGGTCACCCATTTTCTGGGCGATCGTTCCGGCCTTCTGAACTGCCGAGTTTGCGGCAGAGGAAAGATAGGCTTCTCCCCCTGAAACCTTTGGGTAACTCGTGATCAGCTTGTCGATAGCTGCTGTAAAGATCACTATGTTCACACCCAGTTTCTTCAGCAAAAAACCGGTCACACTCTCCGCATTGACCATAAGCCCCTTTAACAGGTGACCCGTTTCAATAGCCTGCTGGTTGTTCCCCTGGGCAACCTTAACCGCGTGATTAATTGCCTCCTGTGCTTTAATTGTAAAATTGTCAAAATTCATATATTCGCTTTTTATGTTGTAAATCAGATTGCTCATCGAAATCGTTAATCAAATATCGACAGGTAACAACAATTGTCAAAACACTTGCCACTCCTGATTATCAGACATTTTGGCGCGAAATAGTGGGATAATTCTGAAAGATTGACATAATTATCAGTGCCAATTAAATATATCAATGTTTGGACTGATGAAATGGCAGGTATTTGATGCCTCTTTATAATATTAAAAGTAGAATAATTGATTTGTACGTCAATAATTATTATATTTGTACGTATAATTTTCTGTTATGGATACAAAATTGACTTTAAAGTTGGACAAGGTAGTGATTGATAAAGCTAAACGGTATGCACAATCACATCAACGAAGCTTGTCCGGAATTATTGAATCTTTTCTTCAGTCTATCACATATGATGAAGACTCAGATAATGGTAAAACTGATATTGAAATATCCCCATTCATAAAAAGTATATCAACTGGAATTCATATACCTGCCGACCTGGATTACAAAACAGTCTATTTAAATTACCTGACGGAGAAATATAAATGAAGCCGAAACTATTTGTAGACACCAATGTGATGTTGGATTTGTTGGGAGAAAGGATACCTTATTATGATTCAGCTGCAAAACTGGCAACACTTGCGGATAGAGGAGAGGTTGTCCTGGTAGTATCTGCATTATCCTATGCTACTGTCAGTTATTTTCTTGCCAAATTTGAAAATCCGCAAATATCCAAAGAGAAATTGCGGAAATTTAAGGTGATCTCAGATATTTGTGCTCTGGATGAATTGATCATTGAAAAGGGATTGAATTCAAATATTACAGATTTTGAGGATGCGTTACAATATCTCAGCGCTTTGAATTCAGGCTGCAACCTGCTGATTACCAGAAATGGTAAGGATTTTAAGGAATCCTGTCTGCCAGTGATGACAGCCGAGGAGTATTTGATAGTTCATAAAGTAAATTGCTAACTTTGAGCTGCTTCCAAAATCAACTAAAAAATGCCAAAATCATCCGTTTTGCTTTTTTTATACCTCCTTATTTTCCCCTGCTGTGGAGGTTTCACTCAGTCATTGCCTTCATTTGAAAAGGAAAAATTTCCCGAAGATTTAAAAATAAGCTCCCTGAGCCGTATAAAATCTCTTAAGTATCTCTATTTAAAAACGAAAAATGATTCCATTTTGGTTAGAGAATTACAAAATTCCAAAGAGTACATTTATGAAAACAGCAAATTAATTACCGTAAATGAGCTGGATCCGGTTTCTGATTCGATCCTTCGTGTGTATGAATATGATTTAAACGGGAGAGTTAAAAGGCAATTAAGTTCACGAAAAGGGGGCATTAAAACTTATGCAAATTATTTTTATAATGACTCACTACGAAGCTCAACTAAAAATATATTAAAGGATGATTCAACACTCTTCCAAAAGTGGATAATTACATACAATACTCAAAACAAGCCGGTTAAAACAGTAATTCTCGATAGCCATGGTCTTCTTTCACATTATTATACCTCTAAATATAACAAATACGGGGACCAAATTGAACAAAATTTCATCAATACTCCGAACGGGACAGGAAGCCTCCTGGATTCAAGTTTCACAAAGGGGAAACTCAGGTTTGACCCATGGAACCATGATTCTGCAAAATTTGAATATAAATACGGAAAGCATCGGAAACCTGTTTTAAAAATCCAATACCACAATTCCAAAATGACAGGAAAAACCGAATATACTTTTAAAAAGGATACCCTTATCGTCACCGAATCCGGTTTCTGGCCTGGCAATCCAATCCCAACAAAACGAACAATCACAAAAACGATTGGCAATTTAAAAATTGAGTTACTTGAATTTTTAGCACCAGGGAATAAGTCCGATATGTTTATATTCACCTACCAGAATGGGGATCTGATCAGAGAGGAAGGGAATTGCAGCGGATGTAGCAAGATCCTTTACAGGAATGTATATGAATACGACACTTCGGGCAACTGGATCAAAAAGAAAAGATTTTCAGACAATAAACTGATTTCAGTTACCGAACGGAAAATCATTTATACGAATTAAACTGGCTCACAGGAGGTTATTTCCATTATAGACGGGTAAAAGGACACAATAATTGAATTGAGATTAAATAAGATAGAAATAGTCTCTAACTATCCATCACCTTCTCTGCAATCTGTTTTAACATCCTGACGGCCTTATTCAGCGTAGTTATCTCGCTGAAGTTGATGCTCAGTTTCCCCTTCCCCTCCTTAACCCTGCATTTCGACGGGTTTTGAATCACCCATTGCATGAGTTTCTGGAAATGAGGCGACTGGTAATAATTGGAAGAAGGATCTGCAGGCAAATAACAAATCATACGCGACTCTTTAAGGATGATCCGTTCCACATTAAGCGAGATGGCAATCCATCGCAAACGGACTACATCGATCAGCTCCTGGGAAGGTATTGGAATTGGTCCGAAACGGTCGATCAGCCCTTTCTCAAACAGACCTAGCGCCGTTTCATTCTCCATATTGTCGAGTTCGCGGTAAAGCAACATCCGCTCGGAGATGCTCGAGACATATTCATCGGGGAAAAGAAGCTGCAGATCGGTATCGATGTTGCAATCATTTACATATTTGACATCGAGGAAGGTCTCGGAGGCTTCACCATTCTGGTCTTCAAAAAGATCCTGGAACTCGCCGCTCTTGAGCTCCATCATCGCTTCATTCAAAATCCGGTGATACGCCTCAAAACCGATATCGGCAATAAACCCGCTCTGTTCACCTCCGAGAAGGTTTCCGGCACCCCTGATATCGAGATCCTGCATCGCAATGCTGAAGCCGCTTCCGATCTCGGAGAACTCCTCAATCGCTTGTAGACGCCGTCGGGCATCGGTAGAAAGCACATTCAGCGGCGGTGCAAGCAGATAACAGAAGGCTTTCTTATTGGAGCGGCCCACACGCCCCCTCAGCTGATGAAGTTCACTGAGCCCGAAATTCTGCGCATTATTGATGATGATCGTATTGGCATTCGGAATATCGAGCCCCGATTCAATGATGGTGGTGGCAACCAGAACATCATAATCACCGTTTACAAAATCAAACATCACCTTTTCAAGTTTGTCCCCATCCATCTGACCATGACCAACTACAGTCCGGACGCCGGGACACAATTTATTGATCAGGTACTCCATTTCAAGAATATTCTGGACGCGGTTATTGATGAAAAAGACCTGCCCGCCTCGTGCCACTTCGTAACTGATGGCATCCCTGATTATTTCGTCATCAAATACGCTGACTTCCGTATTAATCGGATACCTGTTCGGCGGGGCGGTATTGATGATGGAAAGGTCGCGTGCACCCATGAGCGAGAATTGCAGGGTACGTGGAATTGGTGTTGCTGTTAAGGTTAATGTATCAATGTTGGCTTTAAGCTGTTTCAGTTTCTCCTTGATCGCAACACCGAAATGCTGTTCTTCATCGACGATCAGCAACCCGAGATCTTTAAACCGGACATCCTTGCCGATAAGTTTGTGTGTTCCAATGATGATATCTACTTTTCCTTCGGAAAGATCTTTGAGAACCGTCTTCACGTCACCTGAATGCCTGAGTCTGCTGATATATTGCACATTACAGGGGAAATCCTTTAGTCGTTCCGAAAAAGTCTTATAATGTTGCAACGCAAGGATCGTAGTTGGAACAAGCACCGCAACCTGTTTACTGTCGGCAACAGCCTTGAACGCTGCACGGATGGCCACCTCAGTTTTCCCGAATCCGACATCTCCGCAAACCAGCCGGTCCATCGGCATCGCTTTCTCCATGTCCTCCTTGATCGAATAGGTCGCCTTGAGCTGATCGGGGGTATCCTCGTAAATAAAACTTGCCTCCAGCTCCTCCTGAAGGTATGAATCGGCCGAAAAGGCAAACCCGTTCTCCATCTTCCGCTTCGCATACAGCGCAATAAGCTCGCGCGCAATATCTTTAACCTTATTCTTGGTCTTTGTTTTCAGGTTCTGCCAGGCCGCTGTCCCAAGTTTGTTGATTGACGGCTCCTGCCCCTCCTTCCCCTTGTATTTGGCAATTCTGTGGAGCGAATGGATACTCACCAGGAGTGAATCGTTGTCGCGGTAAATCAGGCGGACTGCCTCCTGGATGTTGCCGTTTACCTCGGTTTTGACCAGCCCCGCAAACTTTCCGACTCCGTGATCGATATGGACGACAAAATCACCAGGATGGAGCTTGCTTAGCTCTTTGATTGTAATCGCCTGACGCGATGATTTCTTCGACCGCAGCTTAAACCGGTGATACCGCTCAAAGATCTGGTGATCGGTATAGCAGCAGATCTTCAGATCGTGATCGATAAACCCCTCATTCAGTGCAAACAGCAGACTATCTATTTTCTGCGGATCCCCTTTGTCGTCAAAGATGGCATGAAGACGCTCAATCTGTTTGAGACTCGAGGTTAGCAATATATTACGGTATCCCTTCTGCCGGTTCGACTTAAGGTCTTTACCAAGCAAATCAAAATTCTTGTTGAAAACAGGTTGTTTGGTGGTATTAAAGGTAAAACCGGTAGCCGTTTTAAAATGGTTGGTCCCCCCAAACTCAATACAATTATATGGTTCAATATCACTTTTGAATTCACTTCCTGAGATCACCAGCGCCGTGGTTTCCTCGCTTCCAATCCTCCCGGATGCCTCCTGATGAAGCGCTCTAATCTGAGCCGTGACATACGAAAAGCTGTGTGCCGCAATCACCGCCTTATGATTGAGGAATTCAAAGAGCGAAACCCGCTTTTCGTTCTGCAAACCCTCCTGGATATTGGGAATAATCGAAATTCGGGAGAGCGTCTCCTTGGAGATCTGGTCTTCGATATCAAAAGTGCGGATTGAATCAACCTCATCACCAAAGAAGTCGATCCGGTAAGGATCCTCATTCGAAAACGAAAAGATGTCAATAATGGAACCGCGAAGCGAATACTGCCCCGGCTCGTAGACAAATTCCACCCGCTCAAAACCATATTCGTGCAGCACCTCATTGATAAAAGCTATCGATAGCTTCTCCCCTTTTTTAATGTGAAGTGTATGTTTTTCAAGTCCTGAACCCGAGATCACCTTCTCCATGATCGCTTCAGGATAGGTAATCACCAGATAGCCCGTTTCGTTGAGTGAAAGTTTATTGAGTACCTCGGTCCTGAAAATGATATTCTCGTTGTCGATGATCTCATGTACGATGCTCCGGCGGTAAGAAGACGGAAAAAAAAGGACATTCTCACCGAGCCCAAGGGTGGTGAGATCATCAAAAAAATAGGATGCCTCCTCGCGGTCATTGAGTATCGCCACCGAACTGAACGGATCCAGCTCATAAGCAGCGGCGAAGACCACCGATGACGCAGATCCGGTCAACCCGGAGAGCAGTATCTTGCTGCTTCCGGTCGCATTAATCTTTTCTGATAATCCGATAACCGTCGGATGAGAAGTATAATAATTTAGAAGCTCTTTAAGTTCCAAAGTTGATGTATTTCAGACAGGAGGGCAAAATTACAAAAATATTGGAGCAATGGTTTTGAAAAAAAGGATTAACCAAAAACTCTCTGCCAGATAATTTGAAGCACCCGCTTACCAAAAAAACCTACGGAACAGGCAAAATGGTTCCCAACCCAGGGTCACCTTCGGCAGCAGGGTCAAATTACCCGTGACTAAAAATATCATAAATGCGAAGAATTTAGCAACAGGTGTAATCAAATCCAAAATAACCGTCCCAACAGCTCAAAACAGCTATATAATTTACATAATAATTATCGTAACTAATTTATTTAAAGTGGATAAAAAGAAATATATTTACATATAATAATTCACCAAAAATGAATTTTACAACAGAAAATTAGCTATTTTTACAATACAAACCCGATTAGATTCAATCAATTTGATCCAATCCGGAAGGAATTGCCTGATTTTAATCTGAAGTGTAAAAACCGGAATCCGGTATTTAAAACAAAATTAAGGGTGCGGGTTATCGCAAAAGAGCCGGGGCTTATCAGGTGTTTTCACAAGGTCGGCGATTTGCCTTCGATTATTCTAAATTATTTTAACATTTTAAGTTGGTTACTCTCAAAAGAAAAGGAGGTCCGAAATGACAGAAACTGAAATTAATTTTCAAGGGTCCGATACAACCATGATTGAAGAAGGGGGAGCGCTCTCAACTCTAACCGTTGAGGAGTTAAAGGATAATATTATTGCAATAAGGCAATTAATAAATATCAACAACAGACTTGAGAGACAATTAAACATCAAGGAAAATGATATTCAGAATACAAAAATAGAAATCGAGTTTTTAAAGGCCTCCCCTTTTGTATCAATAATCGCTGCCATATTAAACATCGCAGGCGCTATTCAAATTGCTCTGTCAATCAATCTAATGACCTCTGCAACCGACCATCCAAAATTAAATTCAGTCATTTTAATATGTGGCATAATATTAATTACCATAGGATCGCTATCCACCATTTTATATCCATACACCAAAGACTGGCTTATTCAGAAAAAAATATAACGCAGCCCGACCAATCCATCAGCAAACTTTTTTTAAACAATTTATCATTTGCCACCAGAAAGCAATTCCGGTATATCAACCTGGCATACCAATCATTACGATTTATACTTACCTTCGACCTCTGCGGGGAGTGGCAACTTAGTACTCTACAGCTCTTGTTTTGGAACCAGCTGTCATGAAATCCACAAAGAGATATGCGCCCAAATACAGGAAGATTACCGGTAAATGACCAGGATGTTGTGAGACGTTTTTTTGCAATCCTATGAAACAAAAACATAAAGGACGAATATGAAATATCTGATTTTTGCTTTAATAACTTTAATTTCGTCCTTGTGTAATCCGACTCAACTCAATGGGAATGATCCAATTTATTCAAAAATAAATAAGGCGTATGATTTTACCTTCAGAAAAGGGGTAATTCTGCTGTTTCTGAATTTTCTTTGCTAATTATGACCTCCTGTGTTGTGATCCATAATATGCCGACACTCCAGATCGGGATCATGAAACAGGGATTCTTAAATTTTCCTTCAAATACCAGTACCGTGGCATTGATCAATAGTGTTTCAAACAATCATGGCTATCATTCTTATATTTATACCGAACACTTTCCGTATACAACCGATAATTCCGATTATCATTAAACAACCGGAATTAAAACCGATGCCACCATAGAATATGGCGCTTTGTCAAATCCATGTTTGGATGCTTTGGCTGCCGAATTAAAAAAAGAGGGGTATTTTGCCAAGGTGATTAATTTTCACGTAGTTTAAAAACTATCAGCCCCTCGAACGGGAGTTGTTTAATCCGGAAGAGTTGTTTCAGGAAACCCTGGCTGAATTATGCATTTTTCTGGACCATTTCAATTTTGAGATTGATAAATTCACCTATTTTAACCCAGCAACTAACTGCGCCTCCCTTTCATGGGCGATTGTATATAAAAAAGATACCATGTCTCGCGAGCATAATAAAATATGATCCGTTTAAAACCGTTAGAGTTTGATTTAAAAAAAAAGCATATAAAAAAAATTTATCCCATTCGCCAAATGAAAATAATCTATCTTTCCAACCTGTTTGTATTAATGTATGTTGAAAATTATCATATCTGATTATTAAGCACTTAGATCACTAATTATTTTTTACCTACAAACAAAAGGATACTCTTACTTTTCTCCGGCCAGTTTTCCTGCCGGCTTAACTTATAATAAGAAATTCAAATTATTAGCTGAAAATTCGGCCAGCTGCATCGGACAATCCTTGTGCACAAGAATAATTCCGTCCTGGATTCCGGTCGGCCCTCTGTATTACACCTCTCCCAATCCGGATATGGTTCAGGCAGAAAAGTTGGCTTTAAAAAGCGATTGGGCCAAAGCTGCTGAGTTATGGAACAGTCAAGCAGAGTGTAAAAATAAAAAGATTCGATTAGAGGCAAGGTACAACATGGCGCTGGCTTCAGAGATGGAAGGAAACCTGGATGAAGCGATCAACTGGCTTATTCAATCCTCCGCTATCCCGATGAAGCATAATAAAGACCATAAATTGAAGTGTCAGCAACATATCGCATTGTTGATGGAGCGAAAAAAGGAAATTGCAAGGCTGGGAAAGCAGTTCAGGAATTAATTGTGCAGTTTTCAGCCGGCATCTGCAAAAAACCGGAGTTTGCGAAGTAAGTTATCCTTTATCCCGAAGCGGGAAAAGCAGAGTTATTAATTAAAAAATTGTTGCTATGAAACAAATTGAAAAACTATCTGAAAACAATTCCTATACTGCCATAAACCTGGGAAGTTTGGAAGATTTAATGAGTTATTCGCTGATCCACCCGGTGAATAAGAGGGTCATTGAAGGGAAAGTATTTTTGAAGGCTCCTACCCAGGCAACAGGCACCGAGATATCCTTTAATTCGCTCCCCTCAAAATCGGAGCAACCATATTTCCATTTTCATTATAGAAACGAAGAGACCTATCTGATTTTAAAAGGTTATGGCTTCTTTCAGGTCGACGAAGACTGTTTCAATATCAGGGAGGGGAGCGTTATACGAGTGGCCCCTCAGGGGAAACGCGGGATCTGCAACTCTTCAGATGAGACCATGATCTATATGGTGGTTCAGTCGAAGGAAAATTCACTGGAGGAGTATACCACGGCTGATGGAGAGAGGGTTCCCGTTGAACCCAAATGGAGATAAAGAGCCGGATTTAAACCATTACCGGTTTTTGGAGAAACAGGAAATTTAGAAGTAAGCTGTATTGTCGCGTAGTGAATTCAAATAGATTATTTACCAATAAAAGATAATTATTTATTGTTTTTCAATATTTAATTATCGATATTTGTACAATATTTAAAACTCAATAGCTATGCAAACGAAGACAGAAAAGATTTTGTGGGTATTGCGAATCCTGGCCTGGATTGCGATGATTGGGTACACCATTAATCTGGTGAGCCAGATAATATGTCTGGTAATAAGTTTCACAAACCCTGAAGCGGCCAAACAAATTCCGGGTGTTGTTAATTTATTAAGCCTTTTGAAATATAATTTCCGGCTATATGTGATTGCAATGGCTTTTGTAATTAGTTTATCCGCAATGTCAGTTTATCTCTGGCAGCTGGTCATCACTTTATTGTCAAAACTGAACCTGAATAGTCCGTTTACCATCCAGGTATCTCAAAAGCTGGAAAAGATTGCCTACTGGTTATTTGCCATCTGGGCAGTCAGTTTCATTGATAAAAAGTATGTTGACTGGATTTCACAAAGCGTGGGTGAGCAGCTCAATATTATTACCATTGGGAATGAATTCCTTTTCATTGCAGGTATCGTTTATATCATTTCACAGATTTTCAGGCACGGCATCGAGATCCAGGAAGAAAATCAACAAACCATTTGATTATGCCAATAGTCGTTAATCTGGATGTCATGCTTGCCCGCAGAAAGATGCAATTGCAGGAGCTTGCTGAAAAGGTGGATATTACCATGGCAAATTTGTCAATCCTGAAAACCGGGAAGGCAAAGGCTATTCGGTTCACTACTTTGGACGCGATATGTAAGGCTTTAAATTGCCAGCCCGGAGAGATCCTGGAATTTATTGAATGAATTGTCCCGAAATCCTTCCCGGGACACGCTAATTTATTAGCTTTGGAGCCAAAGGTAAATCATTACAAAAACAGGAACGATGGATATTAAACTGGTGATCATTATTGGGTTCTCCTACTTATATGGATTCTTTGAGATTTTCATGAGTGTCAGGCAACGGCTTCAACGAAAAAAGGATATCGTTCAATCGGGAGATAAGAAAAGTGTATGGTATCTGCTGTTGCTCATTGCCCTTGGATATTACCTTGCTTTCCGTTTTGGGATGACAAAGGTTGGCCGGATCTATCACTGGAACATCTTTTTTGCTATTGGTGCCTTTTTGTCGGTCGTTGGATTGGTGATTCGTATTGCCGCTATATTAACGCTTAAACAGCATTTTACCTATACCGTAACCAAAATTGAAGATCATGAGCTGATAGATACGGGGCTCTACAGGATCATCCGTCACCCGGGATACCTGGGGCAGGTGATTATCTTTATTGGAGCTGCAACCGCATTGTCGAACTGGTTAAGTATAGTTTTCATGGTTATTCCGGTGTTATGCGGATACCTTTACCGGATCAGGGTGGAGGAAAAATTTATGATCCGGCAATTGGGAACCAACTATGTGGAGTATCAAAAAAAGACTAAGCGGCTAATTCCCTGGATCTATTAAGGATTTGTTATAAAATTGGATTTTCGGATTGCCCTTCGAGAATATCAAATCCGGAGGATTTGCAGATTTACAGAATTATAATCTTAACATAAAATATCCCGATTCGGCGAAACACTTGTCATTCCATCGATGCAAATCTTTGAGAAAGACGCTAAAGTCAGTTATTTCAAGGAAGAAGAGAACATTGCAGAGATATGGAATGAGGGTAAGAAGAATAAGTAACGGAACCAATAGTTATAGTATCTGCCTGATTTTCCCGTAAAATGCATTTTAGTCCTTGCAATCATGACAGGAACATATCTTTCCCTTTGCTTTTTCAAATGCTTCCCTCCCTTCATTGACCGAAAAATAAATCAATCCCAATACACCGATAGAATCGGCATAAATAAATCCTGTCAATTCATAAAAAAGACTTGAAATAAGCAACACAACTGACATATAGACGCAAACCCCGGAACAGTTTCCATCAGAAATGATTGGTTCTGAGTTTAGCTGTTTCCCGAGGCTTATCTTAGACTTCATAAGCCAGTACATGACCACGATTGAAATAAGAGAAATGATAATTCCCCCAAAAGTTGTTTCAGGTTTATGTTTACTGATGGTATTTAAAAGAATCCCGATAAATAGTCCCGCAGCTAATATATAAAAAGCAATACCTGTTATTTTAAGGGCCGTAATTTCAAATTTACTTTTTAGGCTGCCCGGGTTTTGCCGGATTCGTAAAATCATGATGGCGATTCCGACACCCGACATCACTTCTATAAAACTGTCAATCCCAAATCCAAATAAAGTCAGTGTCTGATCCTGGTAACCCAATATAATTGAAACAAGACCTTCAATTATATTATATAAAATGGTAAACAAACTTAATTGATAGGCTCTTTTATATAACTTAAATTCCTGGTCCATTTTTTTTATTAAACAATTCGTCTGATTCGAATATAACAGGCCAAACTCCCAAAGGTTTATTATAATATGTAAAAAGAAAGCCGGACAATTGAATCAAATTCATTAACTTCGAGGTTTAAAGCTATTTAATGGTGAGAGTCGCAACCATTGATATTAAAGTGATAAAAGCGGTGCAGGGCTTCTGGATTCTGAGGTCCCTTAACTGTTTAGTGACTCTTCTGATGGTCTTGCTTATCAATCCGCATGCCTGCTTTTCTGTTGATTTCAGGAATAACAGGAACCCTGGTTCTTCAGACAGTATCATTAAAGTGGCGCTTCTGCAAATCAGACCTATCGGGGCCGATATTGAGGCGAATCTTAAAAAGGGGGATGCTTATTGCCGCAAAGCCAGGGCAATGGGGGCAGATATTGTCCTCTTTCCCGAGATGTGGAGTGTGGGATATACCGATTTTTATATAACCGGCATCGATTCTTTGCAAAACAGGGGTTCGTTGAATTTTGAAGTATGGAAATCCAAAGCTATCGATTCCGGAAGTGATTTCATTCAACATTTTCAGCATCTTGCTGCAGAGCTGAATATGGCGATCGTCATTAATTATCTTGAAAAATGGGATGGACTTCCGCGTAACTCCTCCTCCCTTATTGACTCTAAGGGAAAAATCCTGATGACCTATGCCAAGGTGCACACCTGCGATTTCACCCTGATGGAGGCGAATTGTACTCCGGGTGATGATTTTTATGTCTGTGAGCTCCCCATCAGGGAAGACAAAGTTAAAATTGGAATTATGATTTGTTATGACCGCAATCCACCGGAGAGTGCCAGGATTTTGATGTTAAAAGGGGCTGAACTGATCCTCACGCCAAATGCCTGTCTTCTGGATAAAAAACGGATTAATCAGTTTCAGACACGCGCCCTTGAAAATGCGGTCGGGGTAGCGATGACCAATTATCCCAAACCCCTCCAGAATGGTCATTCATGTGCTTTTAATTCCAGGGGTGATCAATTGCTGATCGCCGGTGAACACGAAGGAATTTTCATGGTCCCGTTTAACATCAGCAAAATCAGGGAGCACAGGAAAAAAACCATTTACGGAAATGCATTCCGGCGACCGGATAAATATCATTTGTTGATTTCGACCAGTGTCGATTCGGTTTTTATCCGGGATAATGGCTTAGGGGAGAAATTTATCCGGGAAAAGAGATAATTATCCCGATTGTTCTGGGAGCAGGCGAATCATTTCCCGTTTAATTCACCTCATGGGTTCCGTCGGGGAGGAATTTAACTTTCGGCTGCACCCTGGTGTTATTAAACAGGTCATAACTCTTCTTAAGATCGCCCCATAAACTTAATTTATCCTTATCCTTGCGATATTCGGATATCAATCCCGTGTATTTATCATCTGTGAGCCGCGATGGGTAGATGGTCATTCCAATCTCCTCCTGTCCGCTGTTGTAAGCCTCAATGCAGTATACAAACAACTCCCTGATCCTGTCATCGGTCATGGCCAGGCATCCTGATGAGATGCACGAACCGTGAATATAGATCTGGTTTCCAAGGTGGCCATGCACGCCCCGGATACTGTCTGAGGCGTTCGGGTAATTAATCGCCATTGACAAATAATATTTACTGTACGGATTCAGCTCCGAGATGTGATAAAACCCTTCGGGAACCTGCAGGTCGCGGTAACGCCTCTTGGGTCCTTCAAAGCCGGAGATGTCACAAATCGTGAACTCCTTGATCGGAATAAAAACAGAGTCCCGGATGTTCCGGGCCCATAACTCGATTATTTTTTCCGCTTTAAAGGCACGAAGGTAAATCCGAAGGCTGTCATGCGATATTGAATGACCGGCAAGTGTTTTGTCTACGATCTTCTCTTTAAACGTATAGGCCTCCCGTACCCGGGTATAATTCAGTTGCTTCTCTCTGAATGAGGGGGAACCCATAGCTGAGCTCAGGAATATCAGGGAAAATAGGATTAGGAACAGTTTCATAAAACAATCTAAAATATCGGCTCAAAAGTAATGGAAAAACCGTTATAACTAGCAGATATTGACTCATCAATCTGTCTGTATTCATCCAGTATGCTGTTTTTCAATAATATAACAAACACATTTACCGGCATTGACTTCCGGAGAATTAGTTCTTGAATGATTTTAACCCGATGAATGTGCCGGAGTGAAAATGGGGAAAATTTCAAAATGCCATATCGCAGGAGGAGACGTTTTTGGTCCCAACCAAGCTGAATAATTAATTAAATTTCTCAAAATAAAATATCCGTCTGCCGGAAATACTAATTTCTGGCAGACTTTTTGTATAAAATCACTTGTAAAAACTGGAGCAAAAATCATGAAACAGTATTGATTGCCAACTAAAAATCGAGATAAAACAATGTATAATTTAATTTTTAAAGCCATGAAAAATAGTTTCCTAGTTGCATTTTTATCGGTAATCCTTATCGTTATCGTTTCCGGATGCACCGGAATAAGGGTGAGTACCGATTTCGACCGTAAAGCTGATTTTGCCAAATATAAAACGTATAATTTCAGCAAGGAGGTTGACCGGGTTTCCCTGAATGATTTAAATCGGCGCAGGTTAAAGGATGCCATCAGCCATGAGATGGAGGGAAGGGGTTATCAGCTTTCCAAAACACCCGATCTGTTGGTGAATGCCTTTTTAAAGGGGCAGGCCAAATATTCGGCGAATGCCAATACAAATTCATTTATGTATATGAGGGGATTTGGTAATTCCAGTACCTATGTCGATGTAAATAAATCGATCGAAGGGACTTTATTTATTGATCTGATTGATGTTCCCCAGAAAAGAATGGTCTGGGAAGGGATTGCCCAGGGTTTGGTGAATCCACGCACGGATACGCGGGAAGAGAAGCTAAACACCATTGTGCAAATGATTTTTAGGGATTTTCCGCGGTAAGCAGAGTGTAATTTTTTCATGTGTAAAGGCCGGAATTTTTTTCCGGCCTTTTTTTATCTTTCCGGGTTACTAAGTAATTGGCAATGAATAATGTTCAATTTTCAATGTGATTACCAATTAATTATCTGAGATATAGAAAGATATAATTATGGCATGAAATAGTTCCACTGACTTAAACTAATTGGAGGGATTTAATGTTGTGTTTTGAAAGGTTAAATTGGAATCCCGATTATTCCCGGTATTAGCTTCCGGGGAATTCCGTTGGTTCACAGAAGAGAATGAAAATTTTCCTAATTTTGTGGTTCTTAAATTTTAAAATTTTATGACTGAAAAGAAACTTCCGTTTACAAAAGAGACGTTAGAAAAAATAATTGAAAAATATCCGACCCCATTTCATCTTTACGATGAGGCTGGAATGCGGGCATATGCAAAACGATTTATCAAGGCATTCTCATGGAATGAAGGATTCAAGGAATATTATGCAATCAAGGCGGCACCTAATCCATTCCTGATGAAAATTCTTCGTCAGGAGGGTTTTGGCATCGATTGCAGCTCAATAGCCGAATTAGAGATCGCCGAAAAGATTGGAATGAGCGGTGATGAGATCATGTTCACCTCGAATGATACCCCGGCATACGAATATAAAAAAGCAATCGCCCTTGGAGCCATCATTAATCTCGATGATATTTCCCATATCCGATATCTGGATGAAAATATTGGGTTACCTGAACTGGTGTGTTTCAGGTACAATCCCGGTTCATTGAAAGAGGGAAATGCAATTATCGGTCATCCCGAGGAGGCAAAATACGGATTTACCAGAAGCCAGCTTTTTGAAGGGTACCAGATACTTATCGACAAAGGGGTGAAAAGGTTCGGAATTCACACGATGGTGGCTTCCAATGAACTTGATCCCGACTATTTTGCAGGAACAGCGCAAATACTGTTCGAGCTGATCGCCGATCTTTCCAAAAAATTAAATATCAGCTTCGAATTTGCCAATCTGGGCGGCGGAATTGGAATTCCCTATAAACCAGAACAGTCAGAGGTTGATCTTGAGCGAATGAGCAAAGGGATTAAGGACAATTACGATAAATACATTACCGGTAACGGTCTGAGTCCGATTAAACTCTATTTTGAAGCTGGCCGTGCAATCACCGGTCCTTACGGTTTTCTGGTGAGTAAGGTGCTTCACATTAAGGATACCTATAAAAAATATGCCGGACTTGATTCGTGTATGGCCGATCTGATGAGGCCTGCACTTTACGGTTCTTACCATCATATTTCGGTACCGGGTAAAGAGTTGGCACAGACAAAGATCATGTACGATGTAACAGGATCGCTGTGCGAGAACAACGACAAATTTGCCATCAACCGGGTGCTGCCCAAATTAAGTTCCGGGGATATTGTGGTTATTCATGATACCGGCGCTCATGGTCATTCGATGGGATTTAATTACAATGGAAAGCTTCGCTCGGCCGAAATATTACTTCGCGAGGACGGAGAAGTTATTCAGATTCGCAGAGCAGAGACCCTTGACGATTATTTTGCAACGCTTGATTTCAACGGCATCCCTTCATTTAAAGTATAAAAACATCCTGTAAATCAGGGAATACCTCAAAATAATAGAATAGCCATGGTTGTGAATTCAAAATGAAAATATCACCATGGCTATTCCAACCGACCTTAGAATTAAAATTATTTAGGTATGAAAGTTTGCTGTTTTAGTTTCGTTAAAAATGCTGTAAAGTTTGATTATCCTGTCGTTGAGGCAATCACCTCCGTTCTTCCGGTATGCGATAAATTCATTGTTGCCGTAGGTGACTGTGACGACGGCACCAGGGAGCTGATCGAATCGATAGGCTCGGATAAAATCGAGATTATTGATACAATCTGGGATCCGGCTTTGCGTGAAAAAGGGAGGGTGCTCGCTTCTGAAACCAACAAGGCATTCGATGCAATTCCATCCGGATACGATTGGTGCTTTTATATTCAGGGAGATGAGGTCCTGCACGAGAAGTACCTCCCTGAAATTGAATCATCAATGCATAAGTACCTGGATGTAAAAGAAATCGATGGGTTAATTGTGAATTACACCCACTTTTATGGCACCTACGACTATTATGCAGATTCGAGGCGATGGTACCGGAGTGAAATCCGGATCATCAAAAATAACAAGGGAATCAGATCGTGGAATGATGCCCAGGGGTTCAGGTGGAAAGATGGCACCAAGCTAACCGGCAAGTTTATTGATGCTTCCATGTACCATTATGGCTGGGTGAGACCACCCAAACTCATGAAGGATAAGCTGGAAGGATCGAAACAATACTGGTCTGTTAATTCCAAGCACATCAAGACCATCGAACAAAACTCGGAGGAGTTCAAATACGAGGACGGAATTGACAGTCTTGAACGGTTCGCTGGCGATCATCCAAAGGTGATGTTATCCCGCATTCATAATCTTAACTGGCACCCCCGGCTTTCAATTAAAAAGAAGAAATTTAATACCCGCTATTTTGTATTGTACTGGTTCGAAAAGATTTTCAGTTACCGTCCTTTCGAAAATAAACATTTTATTGAATTTAAAGAGTCATGAATACCAGTTATAACGACGATATTGTCAAAGCCGTTGAAGTACTTCGTGCGGGAGGAATCATCCTTTACCCTACCGATACCATCTGGGGCATCGGCTGTGACGCGACAAACCCCACCGCAGTGAAGCGCATCTACGAAATAAAGCAGCGGATAGACGCAAAAAGCATGCTCGTTTTAATGGAGAATCCCAATCTGCTCAATTCCTACATCACAGAAGTCCCTGAGATTGCATGGGATTTAATTGAGGTGGCAGATAATCCGCTGACGATCATCTATCCCGGAGCCAAAAATCTGGCTCCCAACTTGTGCGCGAATGACGGGAGCATTGGCATCCGGATTACCACTGAATCCTTCACCCAGCAACTGATACAACGGTTTCGCAAACCGATCGTGTCGACTTCTGCAAACATCAGCGGCCAAAAATCACCGCGCAATTTCAGCGAAATCAACGAGCAGATAAAGCCATTGGTCGATTATATCGTGGCATATCGGCAGGACGATCTCTCCCATTCTACCCCCTCAGGAATTATCAAGCTGGGGGTAGGTGGTCAGATAGAGATTATCCGGAAATAATCCCTATTCCTTCCGGACATTTCCGGAACCTAAGATCGTGCTGTCGATAAGTGGATTCCCTTTGTAAAACACATTCCCCGAACCGGCAAGTTTGACAACCAGATTTTTTACTGAATGAACCCAGCTGTTTCCTGATCCTCCGATTTTCACATTAACATCATTAGCCGGGAAATCGGTGGCTTTTACATTTCCTGAACCGGAGATTGCCACTTTCAATTCGGCAGCGGTAACATCTCCCGAAAGCTTAACATTTCCGGATCCGGACAAGATCACGGCAACCTTTTCGGCATGGAGTTCAGGGAGAGTGATATCGCCACTTCCACTTAGGGCAAGACTTAAGATCCTGGAATTAATCTTCTCTTTTGAATCGATGGAACCAGAGCCGGATATCGTCAGTGCATCAATCTGGGGTATTGTCACAAAGATATCCACGCGTCCCGGACTCCATTTTTTAAACCAGGTATCGCTGGGATATTTAATGACCAGTTTCCGGTCGTTGACTTCAGTAATTAGCCGGTTAAGCGTTTCTCCATTCCCTTTCACTTCGACGGACTGGATATTTCCCTGTTTCAGATGGACATTGGCATCGATCTTAAGAGAGATCTCGGTGAAGGCAGAAACAGTTCTTGTCTGGGTCGTTTGTGCGATAAGCAACTGCGATCCGGCAAATAGGAGAATTGCCGCAAGGGCGATAAATTTCGATTTCATATTTTATACATTTAATAATTATAAGTTAAAGATGCAGCTCCCTGAAAAATGTTGCATGATTAAACATTTTTTTTATTCCAGGTAAATATCGATGAGTCCGTCAGGGCATACCAAATGGATTTCCCGCTTTGCTTCATCGACCGACGATATCGCTTCATCGGAGAGGGGAATCATAATTTCGGCCTGTTTATGATTTACCGTAATGACCAGATTACCGGAAAAATCATCCACCCGGCTAATCAGGCCAATTTCCCCAAATTTAGCATCAAAGGCGGTCATTCCAATCAGTGCTGAAGCAACACCCTGATCCTGAGATTCAATAATTTCACTTTCCAGCGCAAACACCTTACATCCGATCAGCTCTTTTGCTTTGCCAAGTGAATCGATAAAGCGAAGTTTGCAAATCGCACTTTCATTGTTCCGAAAACGGAACCCTTCCTCCTCAATAGTGAAAGGGACCAGCCCCCCATCAACTTCCACGAATATCGTTGCGATATCTTCGAAGGTCTCTTCGAACTCCTGTTCAAAAGCCACAATGACTTCGCCCTGGAGGCCGTGTGCCTTCTGAATATAGCCAACTTCACCGCAATCGCTCTTACTTATCTGATTCATCTTGTGACAAAATTACAAAAAAGGGCGATGGTTATTTCAACCATCGCCCTTTAAAATTCTTCCTGTTAAATATTGAAAAATGAATTTTCAGTATTAGGCCTCTTCTGTTGGTTCAACTGCTGTACCTTCAGCTTCCACTTCAGCCTCTGCAGCTGAATCTTCGACTACCGGTTTAACGGCAGCTGCAGCAGCTGCAGCAGCATTTTTCTTTGCAATTTCGGCAAGTCGCGCTTCGTTGACCTTAACTTCAGCTTTTAGACGTTTTTTCATCTCATCGCTAAACCCGGTTGCGAGTGCATCTTTTTTCGCCTGAATTGCATTTTCCTTTGCACTTAACCAGGCTGCGAACCGGATATCGGCTTCAGCCAAATCAAAGGCACCTTTTTTAACCCCTTCAAGAAGGTGTTTTTTCATCATTACCCCCTTGTGAGACAAAATTGTCCGACAAGTATCGGTAGGCTGTGCGCCATTATTCAGCCATGTAATGGCCTTGTCAAAGTCAAGATCAATAGTGGCAGGATTAGTATTTGGATTGTAAGAACCAATCCTCTCAATAAACCTACCATCTCGTGGTGACCTGCTGTTTGCTACCACAATGTGGTAATAAGCATGTTGTTTACGGCCATGCCTTGCCAAACGAATCTTTACTGACATAACGTGTTACGTTAAAATTTATGTATTAAATTTGCGTGGCAAAGATACATTATTAATCGGGATAAAAAATCATCCGGATAAAATTGCAATAAATTATCACCCCGATGATACATCATTACAGAAATAGCTAATTTTGGCATTTATTTTGATAAGATAAATCTGCGACAACTCGAAAATTAGGTGCGGAAAATAAGATTAATTTTCAATCAGGATATCTCGCCACCATTAACAATCAGATCAATGATGCATGCAGAATATTGAAAAGGACTTGAAACACCATCATAAATTATTTAAAATTATTTAAAATGAGAAAATTACAATTGACAGTACTGGGATTATTTATTCTGCTGGGTTTTACGGGATGTAACAAAGGAACATCGGTTGATGTGGCATCGGCAGATGCCATTATAGAGTCAACAAAAAATCCGGCTGACACCTCTCAGACACTTTATGCGATAGTTAATGCGGTTATTTCCTATAACATAATGACCAGCGCAACCGTGGTTGCACCTAACAGCAGCACGATGCAGTTAACCAATTACGCCAATTTGGGCAATTCATTTTATAATGATCCTGTTTTTACAACCACTCCCCCGATGTCCGGAATTTATAATTACACCGTGAAATTTCAGGATGGACAAACTATTGCATATTCAAATTCACTGCTATCCACCACTATAGCACCACCATTTATCAAATCGCTAAGTAAGACTACCGCAGGTGATTCCATTAACATTGTATGGAAAGCTGTCCCCAATGCACAGGCCTACCAGCTCAAAGTGACAAAGGGAACGGGATCCTCTATGATAGAGGTATATTATGCAGCTCCATTTGTTGATGCAAGTACGCCTCTGCGGTCAATTCTGACTTACGGACTCCCTATGGGCTCTGTATCATCTTATGGTGCAGGAACTTATACATTCGAGATCGATGCCATGCTGTATGAAACCACGGCCTATACTTATATTCAGGCTATTGGAGTAACAACACAAAATATTACACTCTAAATGGTTCGGACACAAACAAGCAGGTCGTCAACACTATGATTATCAGGCAATTTAGATGATAATTTAAATTAGTTATCCCAAGCCCCGTTATTTCGGCGGGATTAAAAAGAAGAAGATCCGCGTGGACTTCTTCTTTTTAATTTCAATAGTTGATCAAAGCCAACTTAATCTATTTTAGTAACCTATTATTTTTTAATTTTGGGCAATGAAAAAATTATACCTATACGCACTTTTAAGTTTTGTCCTGGCAGGTCTGGGGGGATGCGAAAAAGCAACCATTGTGGATCAGGCAACCGCTGATGCTTTCATACAATCGATTAAAAATCCGAAAGACACAGCACAGGTACTGTTTGCTGTGGTTCATTCCGTATTTTCCTATAATCTTATGACAGGTGTAAGTGTAGTGGCCCCGCTGACAGCGGCAGCTCCGGATAGCATTACAACTCATCTGATTAATTTTGCCAATACGGGTAATTCCTTTTATAATAATCCTGTTTATTCAACAGCGCTGCCGGCTCCCGGCACTTATACATACACCGTGACATTTAAGGACGGACAGACACTCTCTTTCAGCAACACCTTGCTTTACAATATTTTGATCCCCCCTTACATTACTTCGCTGACAAAAAACGGGATAACCAGTGCAGTTGACATCTCCTGGAATGTCGTAGCAAACGCTCAGGCGTACCAGGTGAAAGTAACTAAAGGAACGGTGACGGGGGCATCAGCGACACAGGTATTTTATGCCGCCCCATTTGTGGATACAAGTAATCCGCCCCGATCAAACCTGACTTTAGAAGTCCCACTTGCAACAATAACCCCATACGGTTCAGGAACTTACACATTTGAAGTGGACGCTTTGCTATTCGAATCATCAGCAACCACCAGTCTTCAGGCAATTGGCAGCTCAATAAAAACTATTTCACTGTAAAAATTTTAGCGCCAATGGGGTACCATTTCAGGTAATTAGGTTTTGAAGGTTCAGGTATTGTAGAAAATATTTAAGCGCGTAGTTACGTTAATCAGAAAAGAAGAAGATCCCTGAAAGGTTCTTCTTTTTTATCTCCAATAGTTATTAACATCTGAAAGTTATCATCCAAAATTTCCTATTTTTAACCTTGCGTCAATTCACAGTGCCGGGAATCTATAATTCCATTCATCTATAAGTTTTTAACTATGGTATCGTTTACCCATCTTCATGTCCACAGTCAATATTCAATACTTGACGGAGCAGCCGCAGTTGCTGACCTGGTAAAAAAGGCAAAAAAAGATGGCATGACGGCCATTGCACTGACCGATCATGGAAGCATGTTTGGAATAAAGGAGTTCCACGAAGTATGCAAAAAAAACGATATTAAGCCAATTCTTGGTGTTGAAACCTATGTTGCCTCGCGGGGTATTCAATTCAAGGATAAAAGTGAGAAGGAGGACCGATCGGGAGACCACCTGATTTTGTTGGCAAAAAATGAGAAGGGTTACCGTAACCTGTTAAAACTGGTCACTGTTGCCAATACCGATGGTTTCTATTATAAGCCCCGGATTGATAAGAACTTACTCGAAAAGCACAGCGAAGGGTTGATTGTCTCCTCAGCATGTATCGGAGGTGAGATTCCCCAGTGTATCCTCAAAGGGGACCTCTCCGGAGCGGAAGAGGCGATAAAATGGTTCAAAAGTATTTTCAAAGAGGATTTCTATCTTGAAATTCAGCGGCATAAAACCACGGAGCCTCAATTACCTACTGATGTATATGACAGTCAGTTGATTGTAAATAGAGAGCTGATCCGTTTAGGTCAGAAATTTAACGTAAAAGTCATAGCCACAAACGACAGTCATTTTACCAATGGGGAGGATGCAGATGCTCACGATTTGCTGATCTGTCTGAACACAGGCAAAGACCTCGACGATCCGTCACGGATGCGTTATACCAAACAGGAGTGGCTTAAGACGACTCAGGAGATGAATGTGTTATTTGGTGATATGCCGGATGCCCTGGCCAATACACAGGAGATCAACGAAAAAGTTGAGTTTTTTGAACTCGATTCCGAACCCATCATGCCTGAGTTTCCAATTCCTGCATCTTTTGGCACCATAGCAGGGTACAGGGAAAAGTATCCGGAAGAAATATTAAGCGAAGAGTTTAAGGATATTCCCAAAAGGGCGGGTGGTTACGAAAATGCCTTAAGGGTTAAATTTGAATCTGATTATTTGACCTATCTGGTTTATGAAGGGGCAAAGAGCCGCTATGAACAGCCCCTCTCCGTTGAACTGACAGATCGCATTGAATTTGAGCTCGATACGATAAAAACGATGGGGTTTCCGGGATATTTCCTTATTGTTCAGGATTTTATTGCTGCAGCCCGCGAAATGCACGTTATTGTTGGTCCGGGCCGCGGGTCCGCTGCCGGTTCAGTGGTTGCCTACACAACCGGAATTACCAATGTGGATCCCATCAAGCATGACCTGCTGTTTGAACGGTTCCTTAATCCTGACCGGATATCGATGCCCGATATTGACATCGATTTCGATGATGACGGACGGCAACTGGTGCTCAACTGGGTTAAGGAGAAGTACAGCCGCGATAATGTTGCACACATCTGTACCTTTGGGACAATGGCCGCAAAAATGGCCATCCGGGATGTCTCACGTGTATTGAAATTGCCCCTTTCCGAGGCAGACCGGCTTGCCAAGATGGTTCCCGATACGCCAAAGATTACACTCGCAGAGGCTTATGCCAAGAACCCTGCATTCGAGGCCGAAAAGAAGTCGGAAAATCCGCTGATCATCAAAGCGCTCAAATATGCGGAGACGCTTGAAGGGTGTATCCGGCAATTCGGGGTGCACGCCTGTGGCATCCTGATCGGAAGGGATAAGCTTGACAATCATATCCCCTTGATGCCAACCAAAGATGAAGATCTGCTGACAACCCAATACGACGGCCATTTTGTGGAATCGATCGGCTTGTTAAAAATGGATTTCCTGGGATTGAAAACCCTCTCAATAATTAAGGAATGTCTTGAAAACATTAAGCTTTCAAAAAAATTAACCCTCGACATTGATAAGATTCCATTTGACGATCTAAAAACTTTTGAACTTTTCAGCAATGCCAATACCACAGCAATTTTCCAGTTCGAATCGACAGGAATGAAAAAATGGCTGCGCTTATTGCAGCCAAGCAGATTTGAAGATCTTGTTGCAATGAACGCGCTCTACCGCCCGGGACCAATGGATTATATTCCCAATTATGTAAACCGGAAAATGGGAAGGGAGGAGATTGTTTATGATCATCCGATTATGGAACAATTCTTGTCAGATACTTACGGGATAACCGTTTACCAGGAACAGGTGATGTTGCAGGCGCGTGCCCTGGGACTTTTCACACGCGGAGAATCAGATTCATTGCGTAAAGCGATGGGGAAAAAGAACCTGCCCCTGATGGAGAAGCTTAAAACAAAATTCACAGAGGGGTGCAAGAGTAATCCGGTGTTCGTGGAGGGGTGTAAAACCGTAGGAAAGCCGGCAGATACGGTGATTGATAAAATATGGAAAGACTGGGAAGCATTTGCTCAATATGCATTCAATAAATCACATTCAGTCTGTTACGCCTATATTGCCTATCAGACCGGATATCTTAAGGCAAACTATCCATCGGAGTTTATGGCTGCTGTTTTAAGTTGTAATCTGACTAATGCAGACAAGATCTCCATTTTTATGGATGAAAGTAAGTTCATGGGATTGGCCGTCATGGGACCCGATGTCAATGAATCCCGATCGAATTTCTTTATTAATAAAAGCGGAGGTCTCCGTTTTGGATTATCCGCAATCAAAGGGGTCGGTGCAGGAGCTGTTGCCGATATAACCAGGGAAAGGGATGCCAATGGAGATTTCAGCTCGATTTTTAATTTTGTGGAACGGGTTAATTTACAGACTATAAATAAAAAAAATCTGGAAGCCTTAGCGATGGCAGGCGCCTTCGACAGCTTTGAAAATATCCATCGGGCCCAATATTTTGGAGATAGTGGCGATGGAAGCAGTTTTATCGAAGCGCTCATTAAATATGGGAGCCGGATTCAGGGTGAACGGCAGTCATCGATGGCCTCATTATTCGGCGAACTTCATACCATTGAAGTTAAACTGCCAACGGTACCCAATGTTCCGGAATGGCCTAAAATTGTGGCTCTCGAAAAAGAAAAAAATCTGATCGGTATCTACCTCTCCTCCCATCCGCTTGACGATTATGCGTTGGAAATTAAGAGCTTCTGTACAAAAGACATCAATCTGTCACATCTTAACGGAGAAATCGAGAACCTAAAAAACCGCGAACTTTCCTTTGCAGGAATTGTAACCGATACACAGGAGGGGTTTACAAAAAATGGAAAACCCTTTTCCTCCCTTACCCTTACCGATTATTCGGATTCGTATAAGATGATGTTCTTTGGCAATGATTATGTAAATTTCGGAAATTTTTGCAAAAAAGGGTTATTTCTCCTGATTCGCGGTAAAATAGCCGCCAAGTGGCAGGGAGGCGACCAGATAGAATTCAAGGCCGGCAAAATAGAACTCCTTCAGGAATTAGCCGAAAAATGTGATAGTCTGCGTATTACGGCAACGGTTGAGACTTTGACCCAGACCATGGTTGATAATCTTGATCAACAACTTAGCCAGTCACCGGGGAAAACATTGCTCAAATTCTCAGTTTACGATCCCGATACAAACATCCGGCTTCACCTGTTTTCCAGAACCCGGAGGATTGGATTGACGAGTGAACTAAAAGCTTATCTGCAAAAAATTCCGGATATCGTTTTTACTCTAAATTAATTCTTAAATTTGCTGATTAAATTTTTTCTGACTTTTTAAACAATTTAAAATATTTTACCATGGCAATAGAGGTAACAGATGCAAATTTTGACGAAGTGGTTCTTCAGTCTGCGCAGCCGGTTTTGGTTGACTTTTGGGCGGAATGGTGCGGTCCGTGCCGGATGATCGGACCACTTGTAGCCGAACTGGCTGACGATTATATTGGAAGGGCTGTTGTAGCAAAAATGGATGTTGATTCAAATCCGGGAACGGCGGCTAAATTTGGAATACGCAACATTCCCACTATCCTGTTCTTTAAAAACGGTGAAGTGGCCGACAAACAGGTAGGAGCTGTTCCAAAAACAATTCTCGCCTCAAAGATTGATGCGCTGTTGTAGCAGTTTCAGAATCCTCATATAAAAAACATACCCTCAAGGCTTTGAAAATCTTGAGGGTATGTTTTTTATAATATCTGCTATTCAACACTTAGCTGACAATGAATCGGAAAATGGTCAGAGAAAAAAACCCGGTCCCGATTATAGTTTTGTGCCGTGAACTTTGGGTCACAAAGAATATAATCTATTCTGAATGAGGGCAATTCCCCATTATAGGTATTCGATCTTCCCCATCCGGATTCAATAAAGGCATCATTCAGGTTGCCCCTGACCTGACGATAGGCATACGAAACCGGTGTATCGTTGAAATCGCCACAAACAATAACCGGATATGGCGATTTTCGAATATGTTCAGCTAATTTTCTCGCCTGGTATGCCCGCCATATGAATCCGTTCCTGAGTTTATAAGTGACTTTTCTCGCCTCTGCGATCTGATGGTTTTTTGTCGATGAGCCAATGGAATCGATTACAGAATAATCATCCGGATCGATGGAATAGGACTGCAAATGGCAGTTATAGACCCTGATGATCCGTTGATCACTTATTTTTATATCCGAAAACTGAACAAGGATGGAGGGAGCCGGAAATTTAAGCACTCCCCTGTTGATGATTGGATATTTGGAAAAGGTAACCAGGTCGGAATAACTGCCCGCGGGGACGACCTGGAAATAATTAATTTCCGGTAACGCCTCTTTGATACCCTGAGGGCTAAGTTTCCCATTTTTGAATTGAGTTCCCTCCTGCAGACAAATGATGGAAGCGCCGGTCGACTTTAAATATTCCACGATTTTCGGATTGTTTAACCGGTGAGCCCTCTGTTCCGAGTTAAAACCATGCACATTGTAACTCAGTACTTTAATTCCGGGTTTAGTAGAATTAAATATTGGAATAACCCGATAGGTATTTGTAAAATTGTTAAGACCGATCAAAAGGCATGCTAACGAAAGCACCATTTTTTTCGAGGATTTCAGCGCCCAGAATAGCAGAAATACCAGGTTCAGGAATGCCAGATAAGGATAGGCCAAACCGAAGAATGCGAGTGGCCAGAAGCGATCTGGCGGAACAAAAGGGGCTAAATAGGAGATCAGAAGCAGGAAGGAGACTCCCAGATTCAGCACCAAACCAAATTTCGTGAAAAATTGCCTCACCCCGCTATTTTTTTCTACCCATTTTAAATAGAATCTCCCGCTCCTCAAAGGTCAGACTGTCATACCCCGATTTACCAATTTTATCCAGTACCTGGTTAATTTCATTTTGCTGACTTACCTTCTTCCTGTTATACTCGTAATCGGGATTGGGTGAATTATATTTTATTTTAAGCTTCCGTCGCCTTCTGAACCAGGAAAAGAAGGTGTCTGTAATTCGGTCAAAACGTCCCGTGAGATTCCTTCCTGACATCAATTGAGACATATAAATCCACCCCCAGACAGCGCCCCCAAGATGGGCGAAATTGCCTCCGGCATTATCGCCTGAAAGGCTGATAACATACAGCAGAACCGAAACAAAGGCGATCCATTTGATCTTAACCGGACCTATAAATGCCAGATGAATCACATGGTTAGGAACATATACCGCGATTGCAATAACAATGGCGATGACAGACGCTGAAGCTCCAAGGAGCTGACTGTTGATAATCCGTTCATGAAAAACGGGTAATAAATTGTAGGCCATCATAAAAGCGAGTCCCCCGGAGAGTCCCCCAAAAATATAAAGGCTCAATAATTTCTGCTGATTATGATACTCCAAAAAAATCTTGCCGAACCAATAAAGCCAGAGCACATTAAAAAGGATATGCAGAAGCTCGAAATGGAGAAACATATAGGTAAAAATGGTCCAGGGACGTGAAATGAAAAGCTCAAAAGAGGCCGGCAAGGCCACCCAGCTAAGCATCAGCGAACCGTCAGAACCACTCAGCGAATAACCAACGAAGACCAGTCTTACAACCACCCATATCGCAATATTGATATATACGAGCTTTGTAAGATAGGTGCCATTTTTAAACGACAGCTTTATTTCATCAATTATCCCCATCCGATCAATAAAATTTTTGTGAATTTTTGCTCCAGTATTTCAATAAGATAAATCCGAATAACATTCCACCTAAATGGGCAAAGTGAGCAACTCCCCTTTGTGATCCGGTAACACCGAGGTAGAGTTCAATAGCCCCGTAACCCATAACAAAATATTTGGCCTTAATGGGCACCGGAGAAAAAAGCAGCATCAGCTCAGTATTCGGAAACAGGTAACCGAAACCAAGCAAAATACCAAATACAGCACCAGAAGCTCCCACCGTAGGGACATTAATTTTCATCGTGTAAATTTCCTGAACCCAGGCCGTTGATTGTTGAATGTAATCAGCGTTTGTGAGTGAAACACTCCAATTATTAATCAGATCTGCAACTGCTGAAGGGTATTGCCCAAGATTTGACTTTACAAACGCCTGCAAGAGTTCCGGCGAGGGGGTATTTACAAATGCGGCGACGCTTTTCTGCAGAGATGACATTTCGAGGTAAGTCACATACGAGTGAAGTACAGCGGCTCCAAGCCCTGTAACAAAGAAATAAACCAAGAACCTTCGCGGACCCCATACCATTTCGAGCACTTTTCCAAACATATACAGGGCAAACATATTAAACAGTAAATGGAAAAAATCGCCATGCATAAACAAATGGGTAACAAGCTGATATGGCCTGAAAAGGGGTGATCCGATATAATGTAATCCTAATTTTTCCGTAAGATCAATACCCATATTCATGAATGGATATTTGGCAATCCACATCAGGACATTGATCAGGATCAGGTTTTTGACAACCGGTGGCATCGAAAATGGAGATGTCTGATATCTATTCATTTTAAATATATCTTGTTAATGGTGCAAAATTAACGATTCAGTTGGATTGTGGAAGATTGTTTAAATTTTATTCAGATTATAACGGTTCACCGGATCAAATGTTCAAAATCCTGAAAAGAGACAATCGAGACGATTGTTTTCCCGGATGGGGAATAATTGGGAGTTTTACAGGCAAAAAGCAGGTTGAAAAGTTCCAGTATCTCTTCACTTTTCAGGGTGACCCCATAATTTATTGCCGAAGACTGTGAAAGGAGTAAGGCAATATGTTCCTTAATCTCCTCTTTCACATCAACCGGCCGGTTTTTAAAATCTTCAATGAGTTTTAAAACCAGATCGGAACCATTGAGGTGACTTAACAGGGCAGGAATTCCTTCAATATAATAGATACCTTCACCGTTGTGGCGAATCTCGAAGCCCAGCGCCTTAAGCTCTTCATCGAGTACAATCAGGATCTCCTGATCTACGGCATTTAACTCCAGCTTTGCCGGGAAAAGCTGTCGCTGACTGATTGCCAGATGATTATCGATGATCCGTAAAAAATTCTCATATAAAATCCGTTCGTGAGCTCTGCGCTGATCGATCACCATCAATCCCGATTTTACCGGAGTCAGGATATATTTATTTTTAAACTGAAGAAAGTTGTGATTTTCAACGGTGATCCCTTCATTCTTAAATTCCTGCTGCACCCCATCCGGATTACTCCATTCCTCCTGATCAGACTGGTCACTTCCCGACAGATTACTTTGCTCTGCTCCCCGTTCAAATCCGCGATAAAGCGCCTGCCAGTTATCGGCGTTCTGCTCATCCCGGTAGGATGTTGTACCGGAATAGCTCCGCTCCATGCTACGCTCCTTCTCGAACGGATTAAAATTTGGATTGACACGGATCTCCGGTTCCGGGATATTTGAACCACGCTCCGGACTAATCGGAATATCAATCGATCCCGCCTGATTGAAATCGATGGAGGGCATCAGGTTAAATTTACCCATCGCCTCGCGCACCGAAGCCTGGATAATATGCCAGGCTGAGCGCTCATCCTCAAACTTAATCTCCGTTTTTGTCGGATGGATATTGATATCTATTGTTGCCGGATCGACTTCAAAATAGAGAAAATAGGAGGGGAATGTTTCGGGTGGAAGAATCCGGTCGTAAGCCTGCTGTATGGCACGGTTAAAAAAAGGATGTTTCATGAACCGTCCATTCACAAAGAAAAACTGCTCACCCAGGGTCTTCTTCGCGCTTTTGGGCTGACCAATAAAACCGGAGATATTGATCACTGAAGTTTCAGTATCGACCGGGATCAGATTTTGGCTGATACTTTTCCCGAACAGCGATACAATCCGCTTGCGGATATTTTCTGAAGGGATATTATAGACGACTGAATTGTTATGATACAATGAGATAGCCAGTTCCGGATTGGCCAATGCCACACGCTGAACTTCGGTAATGATGTATTTTAATTCAGAACTGTTCGATTTCAGAAATTTACGCCGCGCGGGAATATTGAAAAATATGTTCTTAACCGAAAAATTTGTCCCTTCGGCACAATGATCAGCCTCCTGCTTCTGAATCGAAGAACCGAGAATATGAATATAGGTTCCAAGCTCCTCCCCGTGCTGACGGGTGCGAAGTTCAACATCGGCAACTCCGGCGATCGAAGCGAGCGCCTCTCCCCGGAAACCCATTGTACGGATGGCAAAAAGATCATTGGCCTCCCGGATCTTGGAGGTGGCATGACGTTCAAAGGACATACGGGCATCGGTGGGCGACATCCCTTTCCCATTATCAATCACCTGAATCAGGGTACGCCCCGAATCTTTAATATTTATCGTTACAGCTGTAGCGCCGGCATCGATCGCATTCTCGACCAGCTCTTTAACGACAGAGGCCGGACGCTGTATCACCTCTCCTGCGGCAATCTGATTGGCAACCGAATCGGGTAAAAGTTGTATTATATCGGGCACGTGAGAATTCTTGAGTTACTTTATTTGTTGTTTAAGAACCATTTTCCAATCATATGCCGATTGGTTTACAAATATAACTCTAAATTTAATAAGGAGAGAGTCCCGGGTTCGACTGCCTTAGTATAAATCTCCTGAATTCGTAAGTGGTTTAACTATGAATGCACTTGCAAAATGGATTGTGTGGAGTAGTAAATAATTAGCAGCCAATAAAGCTGCCGTCCCTTTTCATCGCCATAACACCAGCGGCACCGGCGGATATTCCCTACATCGTCTCGCGATATAACACTCTATATCAATCTTTTGATCCTGAAGTTGCAGTCAATCTGGCAAAGTTCACATCCCAGTAGATGCGCTTAGCCGATAGGGTTTTGATCCTTTATTCAAGGTACCGAAATAACAATATTTTGCACTTACTTGTCACTCGTGGATTCCTTTGTAATGATCTTCTTCGCGTATTTCATTCGTATCTTTTCCACTCATTTTTCCCTCAATTAAGGATTATTCTCAGACATCTTGTGATGGTTTACCCGTATTTCCTTCATCATTTAAACGGCATCAAATTCCCTATTATTCATTTTTATCAAATTTTAAAATTCCTTTTGGGGTCCAAAACTCTAACATCGAATACCCGTTTTTTAAATTCACTGCTTTATAAAGTCGGATCCTGTCAAGATTAACAATATGTTTAAAATTCCAGCTTGTCAATGCATCAATACGATTTTTTGTTGCGATGGCAATATGTAAAGCGTCTTCATAAAATCGAAATCAAACAGCCTTTTCTGTAATGTATAAATTGGCAAGTTCTTTGGATTCGGCATCAGATATTGGAACTTCTAAATTATCTTCAGATTATTTGTTGAAATTCATCCAAACATTAGCCGGAGCATCTTTTAACTCCTCTAAGGTTATATCAGATATTACGGCTTTAAGATTACCGTCGATAAATTCTTTAAACTCAATATCAAAACAGCCACCAGTAACCGAAGTATCTATGCATATTCTCTGTTTCATTGCCAGATAGATATGGAGCAGAAATACAAAAAAAAACAGGTCATATATTAAATTATAAGTATGATATTAAACACTTTAATTGAAATATATACCTGAGAAAAAAAATAAATATACATCGATTACAATCTAAAACTACAGGCCTCGACCTTGCTATCGGGTAACAGAACTTTGAGTTGCCTGCAACCAACGCTGAGGTGCGTTACTGCACCCATTTAATCCAGACTCAAACCTTTTTTGCCAAATATATTCACTTGGCGCGGCGAACTTACAAATCAGACAGTCACTTCCCGACAAATGGGATCGGATATTCGAACAGAGACACCTGTTCATTTACCATAGTGGTTGAATATTCGAACTCAAAGATGCAATATGGCAAAGAGGTTATAATATTGATAGATTATTCATTTATTTATTGTAAATTTAAACAACGATTGTTATTCACCCCAGTTATGCTTGTAAAAACATTCGGCAGCGCTGTTCATGGGATTGATGCGACAACGGTTACCGTGGAGACCGATGTCTCGAGGGGAATCAAATTTAATCTCGTAGGATTGCCCGATAATGCGGTAAAAGAGAGCCAGCAGCGGATCGATTCTGCTTTACGATTCAACGGATACAAATTGCCGGGCAAAAAAGTGGTGATTAATATGGCCCCAGCCGATATCCGGAAGGAGGGATCTGCCTACGATCTGCCTATAGCGATCGGCATTCTGGCTGCCTCAGAGCAAATCACCGCACCCGAACTGCACAAATACATGATGATGGGAGAACTCTCGCTCGATGGCGGGTTACAGAATGTGAAGGGTATCCTTCCCATTGCAATCAGGGCGCGGGAAGAGGGTTTCGAAGGATTTATCGTTCCGCTTCAGAATGCCCGTGAGGCAGCTGTTGTTGACAAGCTCAAGATATTCGGAGTGGAAAACATCCGGGAGGTGATCGATTTTCTGGGAGGTCGGTCTGGTTTGGTTCAAACAATTATCGATACCCGGGAAGAATTCAGATCCAAAATCAGTAATTACGACCTCGACTTTAGCGACGTGAAAGGCCAGGAGAATGTTAAGCGCGCTCTTGAAATCGCAGCAGCCGGAGGGCACAATATAATTCTCATTGGTCCCCCAGGTGCAGGTAAAACAATGTTAGCCAAACGAATACCAACCATTCTGCCACCGTTTACACTTAAAGAAGCGCTCGAAACAACCAAGATCCATTCTGTAGCCGGTAAAATCGAGCAACACACTTCGCTGATGACTTTACGTCCTTTTCGAAGCCCGCACCATACAATTTCAGACGTCGCACTCGTAGGCGGCGGGACCTTCCCTCAGCCGGGGGAGATTTCCCTTGCTCATAACGGCGTTTTATTTCTTGACGAATTGCCCGAGTTCAAACGGACCGTACTGGAGGTGTTGCGTCAGCCACTCGAAGACCGGCTGATTACAATTTCCAGGGCCAAGTTTTCGGTAGAGTATCCTGCGAGCTTTATGCTTGTTGCCTCTATGAACCCCTGTCCCTGCGGCTTTTATAACCATCCGACCAAGCAATGTGTCTGCGGGCCTGGCATCGTGCAAAAATATCTTAGCCGCATCTCTGGCCCGCTACTCGACCGGATCGACATCCATCTCGAGGTGGTTCCCGTTCCCTTCAATGAACTGACAGAGATGAAACCCGGTGAAAAAAGTCAGATCGTCCGGCAACGGGTGATTGCTGCACGCGAAATCCAGCGGGAGCGGTTCCTGGAAACCGAAATCTATTGCAATGCCCAAATGAATACCAAATTACTTCATCAATATTGTGTTCCTGATCAGGCTGGCCACCAGCTCCTGAAAAATGCCATGGAAAAATTAGGCTTGTCGGCCCGTGCCTACGATCGTATATTAAAGGTATCCAGAACAATCGCCGATCTTGAAGGCTCAGATTCAATTCAGGCTGATCACCTCGGCGAGGCGATCCAATACCGCAGCCTCGATCGCGAAGGTTGGGGGGCCTGAAAATTTTCATCCCTTTGATTCAAATATTAAAAAATCTGACATTCTTTGGTTATTAGTTTGTATCATTGTGTACTCTAAAAATCAAAAGTTATGGCAGACAAATTTTCAGATCCTATCGGTCGATTGATGGGTTTGCGTTATAAATCGCACCCCTGGCACGGTGTTCACATCGGTGATCATGTACCGGAGAAGGTAACTGCATTTATTGAGGTTGTTCCGACGGACACTGTCAAGTATGAAGTTGACAAAGATACTGGTTATCTGAAGATTGACCGTCCTCAACAATACTCCAATGTTGTACCGGCACTTTACGGGTTCATCCCTCAGACCTATTGCGGGAAAAAAGTGGCCAAATACTGCATGGAAAAAACCGGACTTAAGAGTGTAAAAGGAGATGGAGACCCGCTGGATATCGTTGTACTTACCGAAAAGAATATTGCCCACGGAGACATCCTGGTCACGGCTCGTCCCATTGGCGGATTCCGAATGATCGACGGAAACGAAGCGGATGATAAAATTATTGCCGTACTAAATAACGACTTTGTTTACGGACGTTTTAATGATCTTGATGATGTTCCGGAAACGATAATTACCCGACTCAGGCATTACTTCCTGACTTACAAAGACTTACCGGGCGAAGAAAAAAAATCTGTCATCACTCATGTCTATGGCCGCAATGAAGCGTATGAAGTGATGCAATGCTCCATTGATGACTATAATTCAAGATTTGAGAACCTTGGGAAAATGATGGTCCTTGACGATTAGTGATATCCGGGGTAAAGCATAAGTGAAGAATTTGAACCCCGCAAGTTTCCCTTTTTAAGCAAATTAAAGACCTCTGGTCTGAAGCTGGCAAATGCTTTTTTTTATTTAATTCTCGCTAATCACACCAAATGGGGATCAGGTATCGGCTTACATTAATGAATTTTTTGCAGTTTTTCATCTGGGGATCGTGGCTGATCTCCATTGGCGGTTACCTGGGAGGCACCTTACATTTCAGCGGATTGGAGATTGGTTCAGTCTTTTCCACTTTGGGTATTGCTTCTCTTTTTATGCCTGCTGTAATGGGAATTATTGCAGACAAATGGATAAATGCTGAAAAGCTACTGGGTATTTGCCATCTGATTGGAGCAATTCTCCTTTTCTGGTCATCAACCATCACCAAAGCCGACGTATTCTTCTACGTGATGCTTCTGAATTCGATGTTTTATATGCCCACAATTGCCTTGAACAGTACCGTTTCCTATATCGTACTCAAACAAAAGGGATTTGATGTGGTCAGGGATTTTCCGCCAATCCGGGTATGGGGAACTGTCGGTTTTATTGCCGCAATGTGGATGGTCGATTTATTTGGATGGAAATCAAGTTCCATGCAGCTAATTTTCAGCTCCATCTCCTCCCTGGCATTAGGATTTTATGCATTTACGATGCCCGCCTGCAAACCGGAAAAGTCAACCCAAAAGAAGACTATTTTTGCCCGGTTTGGATTAGATGCGCTTGTGCTTTTCAAACAGAGGAAGATGGCAGTTTTTTTCTTATTTGCGATGTTTCTTGGCGCGGCATTACAGATTACCAACGCTTTTGGCGGTTCATTTCTCGAAAGTTTCAATGTAACTCACCCGGCGACCTTCGGTGTAAAACATCCTATCGTTCTGCTATCGATTTCACAGATGTCGGAGACCCTATTTATCCTCACAATTCCGTTCTTTCTGCATCGTTTCGGAATAAAGCGCGTAATGCTGATCAGCATGTTTGCCTGGGTACTGCGCTTTGCTCTGTTTGGCATTGGTAATCCCGGCGGAGGATTATACCTGCTCGTACTGTCGATGATTGTTTACGGCATGGCATTTGATTTTTTTAATATTTCGGGTTCATTATTCGTGGAAACAGAGGCAGATCCCCGGATCAGGGCGAGCGCTCAGGGACTGTTTATGATCATGACCAACGGTTTTGGCGCATTTTTCGGCGGAATTGCAAGCGGCTGGGTGGTTGATTTTTTCACCACCGGTGCTAACAGAGACTGGAGAAGCATCTGGTTTGTCTTTGCCGGTTACGCCTTGATATTAGGGATTATCTTCCCTTTTGTGTTTCGGTACAGGCACAAGCGGGAAATAGCCTAAGAGCCAGAAAAAGAGCTGTTTTCCGGTGAATTCGAGACTCACTCTGCCCTGATCAGATTCTTTCAAGGTCAATATTGGAATAATTGAAGTTATTCTTTTCATCGTAGAGGTTTTCGCGTGAAAGTTCCCTCCATTCATTAAAATTGATCACCGGAAAGAAGGTATCCGCCTCAAAGTCCTTATGGGCCAGCGTGAGATAAAGCTTTCCCGCTATGGGATAGAATTGTCGGTAAATCATTCCTCCCCCTATGACGAATGCGGTTTGCTCATTTTCAACTGCCTCCACAGCTTCTGCAATCGAGTAAACCGTTTCACAACCTTTAAATGTTTCCCCCGTAATATCGGAAATTACAATGTTCCTGCGGTTTGGAAGTGGCCCTTTGGGCAGAGAGAACAAGGTTCTTTTACCCATAATCACAGCATGACCCGAAGTGATCTTTTTAAATCGCTTTAAATCATCAGGAAGATGAAACAGCAGATTATTCTCTTTCCCAATGGCAAAATTCTGTGCAACAGCAACTATTATGGCAATATTTGGATAGATCATTAAATGGAAATTAATATTAATTGAAAGTTTGTTGCATTAGACCATTAGGCTTTAGTCTATTGGGCTTTTAGGTATTCAGGCTATTAGGCTTTTAGGAAATTAGTGCAATTTTTAATATCATTATCGGGCCATATGGCCATCAGAATTATAAGTTCCTTTCCCGTTTTAAGTCAAATATTATTCAAGCCCTAACAGCCTACAGCCTAATAGCCTATCCTCACACCGAAACTTCCCCCTTAATATGCGGATGTGACTGATAATTAATCAATTCAAAGTCGTCATATTTAAAATCAAAAATTGATTTCACCGAGGGATTGATCTTTAACAAGGGTAATGGTAATGGGGATCTGGTAAGCTGAAGGTTTACCTGATCAAGGTGATTGTTGTAAATATGGGCATCCCCAAAAGTATGGACAAAATCACCCGCTTTCAAGCCTGTTACCTGGGCCACCATCATGGTGAGCAAGGCATAGGAGGCAATATTGAACGGAACCCCCAGAAAAATATCGGCACTCCGCTGATATAGCTGGCATGACAGTTTCCCTTCATTTACATAGAATTGAAACAGTAAATGACAAGGGGGAAGATTCATCTTGTCCAGGTCCCCAACATTCCAGGCGCTGACTATTAATCTTCGGGAAACAGGATTAGTCTTAATGTCATGGATTAATTGGGAGATCTGATCGATCGATCTGCCTTCAGGTGTTGGCCATGAGCGCCACTGAAAACCGTATATATGGCCTAAGTTGCCTTTTTCATCCGCCCATTCATTCCAGATCCGGACCCCGTTGTCCTGCAGATATTTAACATTGGTATCGCCGGCAAGGAACCACAGTAACTCGTGGATTATAGATTTCAGATGAAGCTTTTTGGTTGTCACAACCGGAAAACCCTCTTCAAGATTGAACCGCATCTGGTAGCCAAAAACGCTTTTTGTTCCGGTACCGGTCCTGTCTTCCCGTGGTCGGCCCTGGTCGAGGACATGATTCAGAAGATCCAGATATTGTCTCATTTCAGGGCTTTCTCTTTTTGATTTCATCCCTGATCTCAGAGGCCTTTTCGTAGTCTTCCTCAGAGATAGCTGCCTCAAGCATTTCACTCAGTTCCTCAGGTGAAAGATCAGAGTAATCTATCCGGCTTGCCGACTTTTTCCTGATCATTTCGGAATCTTCGGCATCGTCACCGGCTTCACCATTTTCATCAAATTCCATAATAATCCCCGCCTTCTCAATAATCTCCTCGGTGGTGAAAATAGGACATTCAAACCGCAGCGCAAGGGCAATGGCATCTGAGGTTCGCGAATCCACTCTGATTCGATTGGAATTCTGTTCACAAACAATCTCGGCATAAAATATACCCTCCTCAAGTTTATGAATAAAAACTTCAGTAATCTCGATATCGAACGCCAGGGCTACATTAAGAAAAAGATCATGAGTTAACGGACGTGGAGGCTTAAGCCCTTCCAGTTGTATTGCAATAGCCTGTGCTTCAACTGCTCCGATAATGATAGGAATCCTTCGGTTGCCATCAGCCTCAGAAAGGACTAGTGCGTAAGCTCCTGTTTGTGTCTGGCTGTAGGACAAACCCAGAATGTTTAATTTTACTTTTTTCATTACGGAAATGAGGTGGAACAATTAGCCAACAAATATAAAAATAGTTTTTCTTGAATTTTATTTTGTTCGCACAAAAACCAAAGTTGTATTTTTTTTCCCGGTCTCACGTTCATCGATTTCAAACTGATCGAAGCTTTTAATGAGAGGAACCAGTTTTTTAAATCCATAATTCCGCGGATCAAAATCGGGCTGTTTCTTTAAAATCAGGTTACCAAGATCACCTAAAAATGCCCACCCATTTTCGTCAGCAAGGTCATTGATGCTATCTGAAATCACCTTAGACAATCCCTTATTGGCGATCTCAATCACATTAACCGCAGGGGTGGGAACAACCTCTTTTATTTTAGTCCGGGACCTGGATTTAGATTTAGATATAACAGCTTGTTTTACAACGGGTTCAGCCGGTTTTAAAATTTCAAGGTAAATAAATTTATCGCAGGCTGCAATAAACGGGATCGGAGTTTTCTTCTCACCTATCCCATAAACCTTCATTCCAGCTTCCCGCAGCCTGGTGGCTAACCGGGTAAAATCACTGTCGCTCGATACAATACAGAATCCATCAACCCGGCCGGTATAGAGAATATCCATTGCATCGATTATCATTGCCGAATCGGTTGCATTTTTTCCGGTGGTATAACTGTATTGCTGGATTGGTGTAATACCGTTTTCAAGAAGTACCGTCTTCCATCCGGCTACCGTCGGCTTGGTCCAATCCCCATAAATACGCTTAAAGGTCGGTGTTCCGTACTTGGCAATTTCGGCAAGCATACCCCGTACATTCGAATAGGGAACATTATCCGCGTCGAAAAGCACGGCAAGTCTTGGATCTCTCGTTAATTCCATCATTTAAGGATTATAGTAATGAGCGTTACGTATTTTACCAGTTCAACCGGCACTCAACTCCAAATATACGCAAAATATCGTGGGGATTAACCTTTTCGAAAAATTCGGCAAATTAAAGACCCCCGTGGAGAAGGCAAATATCCCGAAAAGCCGATAGCACACCTTAATGTCAGATCGGTAAAACCAAAAATCATCCGTTTATTTTTTTATTTCAAAATTTATTTAGATATTTGTCTAATTATGCAAACATAAAAAGTGAATACCTTCTTTAAAGCATTAAACGACCCTACGCGACGTGAGATTCTTGAATTACTCAACAAGGGGGATCTCACTTCAGGTGAAATAGCCAGCCAGTTTAATATGACCAGGCCAAGCATTTCGCATCATCTGGACCTGCTCAAGCAGGCCGGCCTGGTCGTTTGTGTAAGAAACGGGCAATTTCAGAAATATTCGATTAACACAACGGTATTCGATGAAATTGTCAAATGGATGATGCAATTTAAATGACTAATATAAAATCCATGAAGAATCAAACCATTGTCAGGGAGCTTTTTCTGTTTTTGTTGGCTGCTCTGCCTGTTCTCTATGTACTTAATAACTGGAGTCTGCTTCCGGCGCAGGTACCAATCCATTTTGAATTAAACGGCGATCCAAATGGCTACGGGTCTAAGCTGATTTATCTCTTCCTGCCGCCGGGAATTTACTTTCTGATGCTTATCCTCCCCTATATTGATCCCCGGAAGAGCAATTATGAAATATTCATCCTGACTTACTATAAACTGAGGATCATACTTGGTTTATTCATTGGATTAATCGATACTGTTATCATTTATAATGTTTTACATGGAACGGAGAAACTGGGATTATTTGTTCCGATCTTCGTTTTCCTGCTTTTGACCCTCTTGGGAAACTATATGGGAACCATACGGCAGAATTACTTTATCGGAATAAAGGTTCCCTGGACACTGAACAATGCTGAGGTTTGGACCAGAACCCACCAAATGGCCGGAAGATTATGGTTTTGGGGCGGAATTGCGGGGGTGGCCGCCCTTTTAATTATTAAGGATCCCTTTTTCGTTCTGCTGCCTATCCTCTGCATTCTGATCGTTGTGCCAGTGATCTACTCCTATATTATCTATCAAAAAATTGAGAATCATTAATCCGGTATTCTTATCACGATTAATTTTAATTATCCTTGCGGTTTAAATTTTCTTAACATATATTTCCCGATTAAAAGCAAATAATATGAAAATCAATTACGGCCTTACACTGGTTTTATTATTCTTAGTTACAAACCTATTTGCTCAGACCGAAAAGATCGTTCTGCTGAAAACATCTACTGGTGACCTTGAAGGAACGTTGATCGTTCCTGAACCGAATAATTTGAATACGGTAGCCCTGCTGATTGCCGGTTCAGGTCCGACAGACCGTAATGGCAACAATAGCGGAATGAAAAATAACTCTTTAAAAATGTTGGCTCAGGAATTGGGTAAAAAAGGGATCGCATCGCTCAGGTACGATAAGCGGGGAATTGCAGGCAGCAGGAGTGCCGGGCCTAAGGAGGCTGATCTGCGGTTCGATAATTATGTGGATGATGCCAAAGGCTGGATTCTGTATTTGAAAAATGATTTGAAATTTAAAAAGATAGCCGTGATTGGCCATAGCGAAGGTTCTTTAATTGGAATGATCGCTTCGCAGGGCACTGAGGTAAATAAATATGTCTCAATTGCAGGTGCAGGACAGCCGGCAGATAAAATAATCAGGGAGCAGTTTAAAAATCAGCCCCCTTCCGTCACTATTGAAGTTAATTCCATCCTTGACAATTTTGTAAAAGGGAAAACAGTTGCAAACACCTCCCCGGGACTCGCCCCGTTGTTCCGCACATCTGTTCAACCCTATATGATCTCCTGGATTAAATATGATCCGCAAAAGGAGATTGCCAAATTGAAAATTCCTGTATTGATTATTCAGGGAACCACTGATATTCAGGTAACCTTAGCCGACGCTAATCACCTTGTCAAAGCACTTCCGAAAGCTAAACTAGCCATCATTGAAGGGATGAACCATATCCTGAAACCTGCGCCTGCAGATCAAAACCTGAATATTGCCACCTATTCACAACCTGATTTACCACTTAAAGCTGAGCTGATTGGAAATTTGATCCCTTTTTTAATCAGTAAATGATTTGGTTTAATTAATCGGATCCCAGCTGGTCTTCAAAAACCAAATGACGTCGGTACAAATGGATGATTTACAATTGGGAAAAGTCCTCTCATTATTCAGAAAAGACAACTTTGCCAAAGGGTGTGGCATTGAGATTGAAGAAGTAACACCTGGTTTTGCACGATGCTCCATGGAGGTATCGACGAACCATCTCAATGGCCTGGGCATCCTGATGGGAGGCGCTTTGTTTACCCTGGCTGATTATACTTTTTCACTCGCAGCCAATAGTTACGGGAAAATAGCTGTCACCCAGAACGCTTCAATTGCTTATCGGCGGAAATGCAGCGGCGGTGTGGTAACTGCCATTGCCACCGAAACAGGCAGAGATGAACGAACCGGAGATTATGTGGTTGAGGTATCCAACGACCAGAATCAGGTAATCGCCCGGATTAAAGGTACGGCCTTTTATACCGGAGCCAGCATCTGAATTATGAATAAACTGATTTCCCCAGCAGTGGCTAAAAAATTAACCGTTTGTTGAGACCAGGTCCGTTTTCAGGAAGGTCTGATTCAAAACCCGGGTAACGATCCGGCAGAATGCCCAGGGGTAGTAAATACCCAATGTGATCAACGTCAATAGGATTTGTTTCCAGATATAGAGAAAATCGGTAACCTGATCACCGTCATAACCCATGGTAATCTGTTTTCCGTCAACAATATTGCTTTTGGTATGCTCTGCAAAGTAACGGTACAACCGGATGAAGGCCATGGGGAAATAAAATCCTGCGGTGATGATTCCCAAAACGAGTTCTATGATTATTTTCCCGGTGGTGGGTAATAATCCGGTACTCCACCATATCGCTATGCAAACAGAACTAAGCCATTGAAACAGGAACACGAGGATAACCGCCAGCAATAGTTCAATTCCGATTTTTCCCACGGCCCGGAAAAATCCGGTATCCAAACCTATCAGATAACTTTTATAACGGATATCCACCATCCATTTAAATGTCAGATAGATTATTGATACAAGGCTGCAAATAACCATTACCTGGTAAATCCAGATTTCAATATTCGAATTCAGGACCGTAAACACGATGAATCCAACGACGAGAAAAGGGATAAAAATAGCCAGTGTCATAATGACAAAAAGCCGGCCTCCTTTACCTCTGAAGGCGAATTTGTGCGAATTATAGGAGGCGCCGTGGATAAAAAACCGTTGCAGATTTTGAATAAACCAGGGTATATAAATTCCAAGTGTTACAATCGAGAGGAGCAATCCTGAAATGATTATTCCGATATATTTGCCCGAATGAAATTCACATTTAACCTTTAGTCCGTTTAATTCCAGACTATTTATAACCAGTCTGGACCGGTAGTAAATAAAGGTAAAACTTACGGCCAAAAGGATAATCAGGTAGAGAAAGAATCGGAATGATGGCCCTCCGGCAGGAACCTCCGTAGCTGTAAGCTCAAAAAATTCTTTAACCAGAAAATAAAACGGGATCAAAAAGAAGACAAAGGATGCAATCCAGACCGGAAATAATTGCCCCCCCTTTAAAGTGAAATTCAGAAAACTCTTCATGCTTAATTCAGGGTATATAATCGATAAAATTACAAAGATCTTACGAAATTAGGGTGTCCTACCCAAAAATTTAATGAAAATTTATTCTTGGCAAAGGGCCCGGTTTCAATCAATTCCGCACTATCTGACCCCGGGAGGCAGCGGTTTCCCTTCTTAAAAGCAACAACAGAAAGATCAGGCCCATTATAAAAAACAAGGCAATGGTCAGCACCGAATAGCGCATGCTGCCTGTCAAAACCTCAATAATTCCGAAGCTGAAGGTTCCTGCCACGGTGGCCAGTTTCTCCATAACATCATAAAAAGAGAAGAATGAGGTATGGTCAGTCGTTGTTTCAGGCAGCATTTTTGAATAGGTTGAGCGGGCCAGCGACTGCGATCCGCCCATCACAAGACCAATAAACAGGGCAGCCACTATAAAACCAACGGCTCCCTTAATGGTAAAAGCATATACGCAAATAATGATCCACACAATTACCGAGAGAATAAGCGCCTTGAGGTTACCTATTTTGCCCGACAGCCGTGCAAAAAACCATGCGCCAAACATCGCAACCAGCTGAATGCCCAAAACTGTGGGGATCAGCACGCTTTCATTTAAACCAAGCGCTTTCTCCCCGTAGGTGGCAGCCATGAACATCGTAGTCAGTATCCCCATCATCAAAAAGAAAAAAGCGGTGAGGTAAATACTTAGCCGAAAAGATTTCCTGACCTCATTAAAAACAGTTTGTAATTCCCGGTATCCGTTCACGAAAATGCGACCACCCTGAATTCGCTTACTGAAAACATATTTTGGTAAATATCTGAAGGTCATCGAGGAGAAACCAATCCACCAGACAAAAACCGAGAGGAATGAGATCCTGGCCGGCATGTCGGACTGTTTGGAAAATCCGAACAGTTCAGGTTTGGTAATCATCAGCAAATTGAATAAAAGGAGAATCACACCTCCCAGGTAACCCATCGAATAACCGCGGGCGCTGATCCGGTCCTGGTCTTCAGGCTCAGCGATCACAGGAAGGAATGAGTTGTAAAAAACGATGCTCCCGCCATAGCCCAATGTCCCCAGGGCAAATGAGATCACCCCAAGCTCAATATGATTCGCATCAAAAAAGAAGAGCATTCCGCAGCCAAGCGCCCCGATAATGGTGAAGAAACGCATAAATCCTTTCCGACGTCCTGTGTAGTCTGCCATGGAAGAGAAGAGCGGAGATCCGACCGCAACAATCAGATAAGCTGCAGCAATGGCCCAGGAGTAAAGGGCCGTGTTGATCACCCTATAACCAAAGAATGAAACCATAAAATCGGTTCCATGACGGGTAACGGTGTTGTAATAAATCGGGAATATCGTAGAGGCAATGGTTAGCTGGTACACCGAGTTTGCCCAGTCATACATCACCCATGCATTCACTACTTTGGGGTCACCTTTTTGAATAACCTGAATATCTTTTTTCCTAATCACGGGCAAATGAGTTATAGATCAGGTTATAAAAGTAGTAATTTTTGGATTTAATTTTCCTTGTCAAACTCGATTCCTTTGGTATATTCGACCTGGAACTGACCGTTTTCATCCGCATAAATCATGTAGGCCCCGAGCTCCGGATGCCGCTTTAACACGGCTCTGGCCCCTTCCAGGCCAAGTACCATTAACGGAGTATCATAACCATCAGCAGTCAGGGCATCTTTAGCGATCACGGTCACACTGAGCAAGCTGTTTTTGTAAGGATATCCGGTATGAGGATCAATAATATGAGAAAATTTACGGCCGTCTTCCTCGAAAAACTTCCGGTAATTCCCTGAGGTGGTGATCGATTTATTATCGATAAGGATCACTGTCTGTAAATTCTCTCCAAGCTTACTCGACCCTTCACTCGGTCGATCAACCCCCACTCTCCAGATTGCACCGTTGGGGTTTTTCCCTTTTGTTCTTACTTCACCCCCAATTTCTACCACAAAATTTTTGATTCCCAGTGTTTCAAAATAGCGGTACATCACATCAACGGCATATCCCTGGGCTATGGAATTGACATCAATCTTGATCCCGGGGAGATCTTTAATCATCTTCCTCCCCTGAATTCTGATCTTTTGCATCCCCACATACTGCAGAATACTATCTACTTTGGCCTGGTCCATTTTTAACTTTCGATCAGGTCCAAAACCCCATGCGCTTACCAGGGGATACACCGTCAAATCGAGGGCCCCCTGAGTTTCATGACCGATTTCCACTGATTTATTGTACAGTTCAATGAACATATCATTTAAAACGACCGTTGTATCGTTGTTATTAATTCTGGAAACCATTGAATTCGGGATATATTCCGAAAAAGTGAGATCGAAAATTTTCAGCAGGGAGTCGACCGGACGCGTCAGATCCTTATTGGCCAGATCTTCATAGGTGATATGATAAGTTGTCCCCTGGGTAAAACCGGCAATTTTCCGAAACTGGGTCGGCTTGGGCTTACTGCAACCAACTGATAACATTATGATTAAAACAGACAAAAAGCGAATTCTCATTTTCGATCCTTAAAGATTATTCCTAAAGGTCCAAAGGTAAAAATAAAGGGGAAATGATTAGCTCCTTACGTAAAGTTAAAATGGATCCAGGACGATAAGTATGGGTAAATATGATTTTCTTACTGCTGGCCGGTAATGATTCGCGGTTAGCTATTCACTACTTGCTACTGGCAATTGCCTGTGGCTGATTCCGTTCATAATCAGCTATTTTCGCGTCCCGCACTCTCCAATTCCCATTTTCTCTCCATCCCCTTTCTGGCCTGCCTGATGACTGAAATTTTATACCCCGCTGAAGCAATCAAAAAGTAGACAATCATCTGGCCTACCAAAAAGAGAAGCTCAGATTTGACCTCAATGATCGGCACCCCCATTGTTCGGACCCGCAAATAGGCAGGAATCATAGTCGTACTTGGGAAAATTTGAGCAAGTTGACGCAACAAAGGTGGGATAGCTGTCGTGGGCCATGACAATCCACTAATAAACAATACAATAGGAGAAAAGAATACCAGTGCCATGATGCTATGTTCGCGACGCCGGAACAACATGGAGATCATAAGTCCCAGAAAAATCACCGAGAATAGGTAGGGAACCAGTAAAATGCAGACATCTGTGAAGCTTCCTTTATCGGGGAAGCCAAACCATTTGGAAAGGTATACGAGTGTAAATGCTATGTTCGGGATGTAAATCAGGAAATAGGCCAGACCCTTTCCGAAAACCACCGAGAACATCCCTTGCCTTACCCTTACTCCGGGTTTAATCTCCTGATTATTTCGCCGCTCCTTCCCTGCCCCGCCGATCATGCCAATTCCAATCAGCAGGGTCTGCTGTAAAATGATCAGAATCATCCCTGGCATAATGCTTGAACCATAGGAACCTGCGGGATTATACAAACTGAAGAATTTTGCCGGCATCGGATCACGCTGCTGCATAGCCTGTTCCCCGCTGCTGCCTGCAGCCAGTAATCTTTTGATTTCAACCCCTGCGGATAAGGTGCCCGCTGCCTGGATAACGCCGCCGAGAGTCTCCTTATAGATTAAAAAATAACTTGCATCGCAATAAACACTCACCGATGTCTGAAATCCCCGGGTGAGATTCTTCTCAAATCCTTCCGGAATCAGAATGACCCCTTTCGAGTTCCCTTCCCAGAATAGCTTCTTTGCTTCCTGTAAACTTCCTACCTCCTGACTGACAGACAATTCCTTTGTGGCGCCAAACATCCGGGTCATTTGTCTGCTCACACTGGTTTTATCGAGATCCACGATGGTGACCGGAATATCCCTCACTACATTATTTTTGTAGGCGATCGAATAGACCAGCGGATAAGAGAAAACTGCAAAGAACAGGATAAGCATGGCTCCGCTATCGCTAAAAATAGTTTTTAGCTCATCCACCAATGAAAACCAGGCGAGGTCCAGTCCTGAGGTGATGTTTTTACGAAAGTTGAAGAATCGCATTTAAAGTATTTTTATCAAATTAGTCACAATTCGTATATTTCATTGATTCCGGGTTATTCACGAAACCAGTATTTTGAATGTGTAAGCTTTCTTTTCATCCCGGGAAAGGCCAGAAAACCTCCCAGGATAAATGGAATAAAAGCAAGAAAAGGGAGGACAATTTCAGAAATTGGCTCGCCCCTTAAGGTTTGGCTCATAAATATCCTGAGCCAGAATGTATAAGGAAAAATAAATGAAAACAGTTTGGCCATCAAAGGCATTGCCATCGACGGAAAGGTAAGACCCGAGAATGTGAGCGCCATCATGGTATAGGCACTGCCTAATGACAGGGAGAGCCGAAGATTGGCCGTAAGTTTCAGAAACAGGATGGCCAGCAGCTGGTAGGAAATAATCAGGAGCAATTCAGACAAAAGAACAGCGATCAGGCTTCCCAGAAGAGGAGTTCCCAGGGTCCTGATCAGGAAGATGTCCATAATCATCATATCCATAAAAAACAGGAACGTATAGGGAACCATTTTCCCTATTAAGGCAACACCGACCCGATCGTTGGCCAGCGCAATGAGTTCTCCGGCTGTCCCTTCCTTAAATTCCATCCCTAACGCATACACCGAACCCAGAAAGATAAAAACAACGGCTAACAGGGGTAATAAGCCGAGCACTAAAAAGTAGGAATAGTTGCCGAACGGATTAAAAAGGAGATGAACATTGACCTTTACCGGTCTTGCCCTTTCAATAGCCTGTGAAGGAGTCTGCCCTTTTTTTACGGCAACCTGCACCTTTACTCCTGCCGAGATTGTCGAAAGTGTTGAATATAATCCGGATTTAAGAGCTCCCCCTTTTACCACATTGGTGTTATTAATATATACCGCTATAGGCGGAGCCTCCCCATTCAATAACTTCCGCTCCAGGTCGGCCGGTAACACAACAATAGCATCGATGTTGCCTCCATCCATCAGATGCCTGGCCTCCTCCACCGAATTAAGCCGCCACTTTACTTTGCATACCTGAGTTGCATCCACCATGCGGGTGACCTTTGACGAAAAAGTGGTATGATCCTGATCAACTACAGCTACAGGCAGATCCCGGACGACTCCTGATGAAAAGAGCCATATGATTATAAGAAATGCAGTAACCGGGGCGATCATTGTCGAAAATATCAACACCCAGCTGTCTGCAATACGGCTTGTTTCGCGCCTGATTACCAGGAAAAGCGGGGTATTCATTAGATTGTTCATTGCCAGATCATTTATTCAAAAACAGATTACAATTTATTTTCAATCCCCTGTGGGATTTGATAGTGGAGAAAATATGGAGTTTGACTGTTTATCCTTATCCATAAAATATTTCTATCTATTTCATTTCTTCACTTCGTTCCACTTCACCAACGCAGACATTCCCGGCCTTAAACCAGCCAATTTTTCGACCGGAACAGCATGAACTTCAAATGTTTTCATATCAAAATCACCTGAAGTTTTGGTGGCATTCCAGGTGGCAAATTCACCCAAGGCATTGATATAATTCACCTTGAGCATTACTTCCTTCATTCCCAGTGCAGGGAAACGGGCTTTAAAGGTCGAACCCTTCTGAACCGAAGCCAGTAAATCTTCACGCAGGTTAAAGGTTACCCAAACGTCATCGAGATCCACAATGGTGATGACCGGATAACCGGCAGGAATAAGCTCTCCCCGTTCCGACATGATATTGGCTATTTCCCCTTTGATGGGGGCAAAGATCCTGGTTTCCCTGAGGTAGGAATTGACCTCGGTAAGCACCCCGTCAGCCTGCAGAACCAAGGCGCCCGCAGAACCTTTATCCTCGTATCGTGCCCCTTTTTTAGCCTTTTCATAAAGCGATCTGGCAGCCTTTTCAGTCTCGGCTGCAGCTTTCATCCGGGTTTCGGCCTCATCTTTTTGTTGTTCGGCCACAACCCCCGATTTAAAAAGATTTTCCACACGAACAAACGTCTTTTTGGCAAAATCCGAAGCAGCCAAAGCGGTCTGCCAAGAGTTAAAGGCGGCCTGAATATCCTCCTTCTGAGCTCCGTTGTCGGCCTTCTCCTTCTGAAAGCCCGCAGCTTTTCTTACTGCTGAAGCCTGCAGATATTTTGCATCCAGCTCAGGACTGGTAATCGTAAAAAGGAGACTTCCGGAGGATACCTCATCCCCTTTGTGAACGATCAGTGAATCAATCCGGCCAATCAGTTTGGAAGCGACCTTCACCTGGGTTGCATCTACCTCACCCTGTACCTCAAGCGGAATTGGCCGGCTAACAATCCAAATGGCATATCCTATAAAAATCAGTACGGCAAAAATTGCACCTGCAATCAGGTAATGTTTAGTTTTATTCATAATACAGATCTTATAATTAATTCTTTAATTCCTTCATTTTTAATTTCAATACCTCGCCGGTTTTGCATCCGGATTGCTCATGTAAACCACGAACTGATCAGATAATCCCGAATAATACAGCAATTTGGACAAGGCGACATCCCAGGAATAGATGGCCTGTAACCTGTCAATCTTCACCTTAGCCACGGCAAGATTGGCATCCGAAACCTGGGTGGCAGTGGCCATTCCCTCGGAGAATGCCTTTTCGCGTGCCCGTGAATATTCATTGGTAAATTCCATCGCCCCATCCAGTTCATGGATCTGTTCCAGAAACATATGCAACTCCTGGTAGCATTTGTTTATTGCCGAATGGATATCAGATTCCGATTTCAGGTAGAAGTCCTGAGCTTCCATCGCCTGAAACTGAGCGGCCTTCACCTTCCGGCTTCGTGCATTACCATCAAACAGACTCCACTGCAGCCCAACACCAACCATATAATCGGGCAGATATGGAGAGAGATCCTTATTCAAAATATTGTAAGTCCCGGTAGCTGCAACAGTAGGGAAATAGGCCGAGCGCTCCGCTTTAAGGCCCTGCTTGGCCAGCTCTTTTTTCTTGTTGATCTGTCCAAGCAACGGACTGTTTGCGAGGGCCTTCCGTTTGTAAAATTGCAGAGATTCCATTTTTTCCAGGTAAAACAGTTCAGAAAGAGGATTAATCCGGACATTAGTGGTATCCGCAACCGTATTTAATACAGCCTCGTTTAATATTTCGGTCTGCCGGTCTGCTTTTTTAAGCTCACGATCTGCATCCGCAAAGTAGACCTTTGCATTTAAAACCTCGACCCGGGCAATCATCCCCTGCTGAGCCAGTTTCTGAGCATCATCATAGTGCCGCTGCATTCCGGCTTTCACCTCTTCACGAACTTTGACTGCCTGATTTGCCAGGATCAGTCCAAAATAACGCTCAACCAGTTCGCCTGTAAGCTCCGACGACTTTTGAACCGATTCTATTTCGGAGGCCTCCAGTTTAATTTTAGCGGCTTTATTGGCCGCATTAATTTTGCCACCGGTATATATTGGAAGGACAAATCCCGCATTTACCAAACCAAATTTTTGCTCCTGGATCGTCTGTATCCAGTCTGCGCTATTTACCGACTGAAGTCCCTGCAAAAGCTTCCCGCGCATCACTGCTGTTGAAACATCATCCGAAAGAAGACCTCCTGCAGGACTGGGGACACCCGAAAATTTGCCAAAATTGCCCAACGCGCTGTAAAGAGGCGTAATAGCATCGCGCACCGGGGTAAGATCGAGCGAAATATTCGTTGGCATATAAACATAGGAAGCAGAAAGGGAAATCCTGGGCATATGTAAGCCTCTGGCTGCCTTCAGCTCCTGTTCCAGCTGAAGCGATTTGTTGGAATACTGTTTAATCAAATGGTTGTTTTGAAGCGATAAGCCCAGTGCTTCTCCAAATGTCAGGTTTTTCAATGTTGCCGGATTCTGCTGTCCCCAAACAGACATCCCAAACATTAAAAACAAAAATATCAATACATTAACTCTCATCATGGTCTATTTTAAAGCGTTGATTGAAAATTCGGCGATCCGGTTTTGATCCTCTGTCGTCCAGTTGTGATTCCCGAAAAATCCCTTCATCCGAAGGTTGATAATTTCAAGCGGATAGATAACGACCATTCCGTATGCCTCCTCTGCAGTGATGGTCTTATTGATTTCTCCGTTTGCAATTCCGGTTTGCACAACCTTTTCACAAAGATTTTTAATTTGCTGCCGCTGATCGTCAGAAATCTGGAAATTATAGTCGTGCATCAAAACGTGCATAAATTTGATTTGCTCAGGCGTTTCAGTAGCCATTTTGAAAAATTCCCCGATCAGCCCGAAGATCACCTCTTTCATACCAGGACACGTATTGAGCAATATTTCCAGTTTCTCAATGATCTGAGCCACTTTCGAATAAAGTAATTCCGTTACCAGTTCATGCTTGCTGCGATGAAAACGATACAGGTAACCTTCAGCTACACCGGCACGGCGGGCAATTGAAGATATTGCAGCTCCTCCATACCCGTTCTGAACAACAAATTCAATAGTCGCTTCCCTGATCCGCTCTATTTTCCCTTCATCAATTACACGTGCCATTTCCGATTCCATTAAATGAATGATTATTCATTCATAATTTATCGCGAAAGTATAGGTTATTTTTAAATATCCAAAAATTCCTTTAAAAAATTTACAATTAATTAATAAAACAGGATTATAGTGGAAGAAGCCGAAAGCCAGAAGTCAAAAGCTGGAAGTCACTAATTAATCTTTTAGTAAAAGGTAGATTTCCTTCCCCGGCTAGTTTGTGAAAGCGGGGAAATATATTTTGTTTAGTTGATACCAAACTAAAACATAGTTCGTATTTTTATATAGGAATTGATATCACCGGACATTTATGAAAATGAGGAACTACTATATTTTATCTGTCATTTTCTTTGGCATTTATATGAATTGCCCTGGTCAGGATTCTGTTAAATATGTTCCAAGGGACACCCTGATTTTCAGTGGTCAGCTATCTGCTTGGGTTCTTTATAATCAGGTGAACAGCATACCTGTCTATGGCACCCTCCGCTATATTCCCACATTGAAATACGCCATTAAATTGCAGAATAACAGGCAGTTTGATTTTGAAGGCTCGGCGAACGCGTTTGGTGTCCTGGGTATCCGTCCGTTTGATAAGACCCATTCTGAAGGCAGCCTGCAGCCATACCGGGCCTGGGTGCGCTATTCCACAAGGCATCTGGAAGTAAGGGTTGGGCTCCAGAAAATAAATTTCGGCTCAGCAACCCTGCTTCGTCCTCTGATGTGGTTTGATCAGCTGGATCCCTGTGATCCGTTGCAACTTACCAATGGTGTCCGGGGAGCTTTGGTGAGGTATTATTTTCCCAATAATGCAAATCTCTGGCTATGGAGTCTGTATGGGAATAACAAACCGCGACCCTGGGACATGGATCTTACAAATCCTGATCATCCGGAATTTGGCGGTCGGTTTCAGTCCCCGGTACCTAAAGGAGAATTGGGGATAACCTTCCATCACCGTGTCACCGATTTCCAGGGGTCAGCCCTTTCAGTCCCACCTTATCATGCAGTAGATGAAAACCGTATCGGACTGGACGGAAAGTGGGATTTAGGGGTAGGCCTCTGGTTTGAAGCTACCCTGGGCCACAAAAGCAGGGATGTAGGCCTGATAACCAATGCAGAAATCCTTAATTTAGGAACCGACAATACATTTGGAATTGGGAATGGGTTGAATGTTGTATTTGAACAATTACTGATGTCGTATGACCGGAAAGCATTGGCATTTGCGAATCCGATATCATTCAGTGGATTATCACTCTCCTACCCGATCGGCATGCTCGATAATCTGAGCTTAATTTCCTACTTCAACTGGACAAATAATACGTCTTATAACTTTCTGAATTTCAAGCGGCAATTTGACAAAATAACTTTTTATATCATGGCATTCTGGAATCCCGGAAATTACCAATTGCCTCAACAGCTTAATGCAGACAATTACTATTCCGGCAAGGGGATTCAACTGATGCTGGTTTTCAACCATTAATTATAAATCCAATGAATGAATCTGCAATCATTAAAATTGACAAGCTGACCAAACGATTTCATGTTGGAACCGGTGAATTCACAGCTTTGCACGATATCAACCTTTCTTTTGGCAAAGGTGAATTTGCCGGTTTGGTCGGTCCGAGTGGATCGGGGAAAACCACCCTTTTAAATATCATTGGAACCCTTGATTATCCCTCGGAAGGGTCTGTTGAAGTAAATGGCCGGTCTGTATCCGGGTTGACGAACAGGCAGTCAGCCCATCTGAGGAATTACAATATCGGATTCATCTTTCAGACTTATAACCTGTTACCTGTCTACACCGTCTTTGAAAATGTTGAGTTTGCCTTACTTTTGCAGAAATGTACGGCAGGGGAACGAAAAAAGGCGGTAATGGAGGCTCTTGACTGGGTTGGACTGACCGACAAACAAAGTTCAAAGCCTTCGCAGCTTTCAGGCGGCGAATGTCAGCGGGTAGCTATCGCCAGGGCAATGGTTAAGCGCCCTTTGCTTGTTCTGGCTGATGAACCCTCGGCAAATCTTGACGCCAAAAATTCCCACAACATCGTCCAGACCATGAAAAAGCTGAACAAAGAGCTGAATACCACCTTTATTTTTGCCACCCATGACGAAAAGGTGATGCAATACCTCGACCGGATCATCACGTTGAAAGATGGCATGGTTGAAACGGACAAACTGATTTTAAATACCGAAATTTAGCCGATATGTTAGCAATTAAACTGGCTTTTCGAAATTTAATCGGGGCAGGACTCAGAACCTGGCTCAATGTAACGGTCCTTTCAATTGCCTTTGTGATCATCGTTTTTTACAACGGCATGCTCGATGGCTGGAACCAGCAGGCCCTTACCGACACCACAGAGTGGGAAGTGGGAAGCGGCGAGCTTTGGCATTCGGGTTATGACCCTTACGATCCTTTCTGCCTGCAGGATGCGCACGCTCCGGTCGCCGGGAAAGCAAAAACGCTCGTTGATGCCCGGCAGCTTACTCCGATTCTGATCACACAGGCGACTATTTACCCGCAGGGACGGATGCAGAATATTTACCTGAAAGGGGTTGATCCTGATCAGCAAATCATTAAACTCCCCTCCGCTCTCTTTAAATCAGAAAAAAATGATGTTCCGGCAATCATCGGAAAACGAATGGCTGAAGCTTCCAAACTGCATAAAGGAGACCGGGTCCTTGTCCGCTGGCGCGACAAAAACGGGACGTTTGATACTCGTGAAGTAAAAATTGTTTCTGTTTTCAATTCCAATGTGCAGGCTGTTGATAACAACCAGATTTGGATACCCTTAGGTGTTTTGCAACACTTAACCGGGATGGAAAACGAAGCAACCCTTCTGGTTGCAGGAAAGAATTATCCCGGCGGGAGCATAGCGGTATGGCAGTTTAAGGATCTGAACTACCTGTTAAAAGAGATCAAAGATATTATTCGGACCAAAAAATTTGGGGCCGCAGTGATCTACGGATTGCTTCTTTCAATTGCATTGCTGGCCATTTTCGATACCCAGGTTCTGTCCATATTCAGGCGGCAAAAGGAGATCGGCACTTACATTGCCTTAGGGATGACCCGTATCCAGGTCATCGCAATCTTCACAATTGAGGGGAGCGCACATAGTTTATTTGCCATCCTGCTGGGTTCGGTTTATGGAATCCCGTTATTGTGGTATATACAAAATGTGGGTATTCCAATGCCTAAATCGGTTGATTCAATGGGCGTTTCCGTATCAGAAAAGATCATTCCTGTTTACAGCATGGAGTTGATTCTTTCCACAATTCTGCTGGTGATCATTTCGGCAACGATTGTGAGTTATTTCCCGACGCGAAAAATTACCCGGCTCAGACCAACCGATGCCTTAAAAGGGAAAATACAATGATCAGGTTTATTCTCAAAGGAATCATCGGCGATCGAAGCCGAAGCCTGCTGCCGGTTATTGTGGTATCGCTGGGTGTTTTGCTTACCGTCGTTATGTTCTGCTGGATCAGCGGAATCATGGGAGAATCGATTCGTATGAATGCCAATTTCGCAACCGGCCATCTGAAAGTGATGACCCGTGCCTATGAAAAAGATTCGGAACAGATGCCAAACGATCTTTCGATTTTAGGGGTAAATAAACAGCTGAATAAGCTTAGGATTAGTTTTCCGGACCTCGACTGGGCCCGGCGGATCCGTTTTGGCGGTCTGATCGATTTTCCCGATTCGGCAGGTGAAACCCGGGCCCAGGGTCCGGTTACAGGATGGGGAATGGACTTGCTTTCTCCCGATTCGAAGGAGAGTATCCGGTTTAACCTGGCGGAATCACTGGTTCAGGGGAAACTGCCTTCAAAGCGCGGAGAAGCACTGATTCCGGACCTTTTTGCTACCAAGTTTCATATCAGGCCAGGCGATCCGTTCACATTGCTGGGAACAACCATGAATGGCGGGATGGCTTTTAAAAACCTTATTGTATCGGGAACGATCCGTTTTGGCTCCTCTGCCCTCGACCGTGGGGCTGTCATCGCGGATATATCGGATATCCAGCTTGCCCTCGAGATGAATGATGCGGCCGGCGAAATACTTGGCTTCTTTAACTCGGGGCATTACGACAATAACCTGGCAATGGCTGACACCAAAATTTTTAATGATCAGTTTAAGACCGGGCAGGATGAATTTACCCCCGTTATGGTGAGTCTGCGGGATCAGGACGGAATGGCCGAATTTATCGACTATGTGAATTCTATCGGAAGTGTAATGATTATTATATTTATGGTGGCGATGTCGATCGTTTTATGGAATGCCGGTTTGCTCGGCGGATTGAGAAGGTATAATGAATTTGGGATCAGGCTGGCCATGGGAGAAGATAAGGGACATATTTACAGGACGTTGATTTATGAAGCGCTTTTTATTGGAGCACTTGGCTCCGTTTTGGGGACTGCCATTGGGATGGGAATCTCCTGGTATTTGCAGTCTATTGGCATAAATATCAGTGGCTTCATGAAGAATTCCTCCCTGCTGATGCCCTCTGTGGCACGGGCCGAAATCACCTCCGCGGCATGGTATATCGGATTTATTCCCGGATTATTGTCCATGGTTCTGGGGAATGCTCTCTCCGGAATTGGAATTTATAAAAGACAAACGGCACAACTATTCAAAGATCTTGAAGTCTGAAATGGGGAAATAGAAAATTGGGAAATTAAGAAATTAAGAAATAGGGAAATTGGGAAATAAAGAAAAAAAGAAATTAAGAAATAGGGAAATAGGGAAATAAAAAATTAGGAAAAAATGAAATATTTGGTTTTTTTGGTTTTAGGGATTTGTGTGATGGGGTTTACCTATCCTGATGGCAGTATGGTTCTGACAAAAGTGGATCAGAACATGTCATCCAGAACGCGAATTTTTGAGTCATCCATGACCATTAACGGGAGGCGGAACAGCAGGACAATCGGATCCAGAACAATGTCTGAAGGGACAAAAAAATCGTTCACCGAGTATTTATCCCCTGCGAGCGAGAAAGGGACAAAGATGCTTAAGCTGCAAAACCAGCTATGGATTTATTCACAGTCGACCGACAGGATCATTCAGATTTCAGGGAATATGCTGCGCCAGTCGGTAATGGGATCAGACCTCTCGTATGAAGATATGATGGACGATCGCAAGCTCAATGAGATTTATTCCGCCAAAGTGACAGGAGAGGAAAAGATTGGGGCGCGTAATTCCTATATTGTGGAACTCACGGCCAAGGTTGAGGATGCAGCCTACTTTTCGCAGAAGGTCTGGGTCGACCAGGAACGGTATATTCCGCTTAAGGAAGAGCTTTTCGCCAAAAGTGGTCAGTTGCTAAAACGGGTCGAATTTAAGGAGGTGCAAAAAATCCAGGGTCGCTGGTTTCCTACCGTAATCCTGTATAAAGATGTACTCAAGGACGGGAACGGAACCGAATTTAAAATGTCCTCTGTGAAATTTAATGAGGATATTCCGGATTATATATTCACCAAGGCGGCGTTGAAGCAGTGAAACGAATGATTAAATGGACTATTTTCGCAAAAACAATCCCCACTAATGAAACAAACGATAACCTCTCTTTGCTTTCTTTTAGTTTTATTCAGCTATTTACCACATTATCTGACCGCTCAAACACCTTTCAACAGACAATGGCCCGGCTTTCGGGGTCCGATGGGTTGCGGGTTTATCGAAGATGCCAGGACGGCTACCAGCTGGAATATTGACACTCTGAAAAACATTAAATGGAAAACTCCGATTCCCGGTTTGGGCCACTCATCTCCTGTCATTTGGAATGATTATCTGTTTGTCACCACAGCCTCCGGCAAAACAGACAACGAATCGCTTAAAGTCGGCCTTTACGGCGATATCGATGAGGCCAACGATCAGTCAGAGCACGAATTCAAGGTGTATTGTCTGGATAAAAATAGCGGCAAAATCATTTGGGAAAGAGTGGCCCGCAAAGGCATTCCAAAGTCAAAACGACATACCAAATCGTCCCAGGCTAACTGTACACCGGCCACTGATGGTAAATATCTGGTTGTCCATTTTGGGTCTGAAGGGCTTTATTGTTACGACCTCCAGGGAAACCTGATCTGGAAAAAGGATATGGGATTGCTGGCTCCGGGTCCCTATTCCGATCCCGGTGTTGAGTGGGGTTACGCCAGTTCACCGGTTATTTTTAAAGACAGAATTATTCTCCAGTGCGATATTCCTAAAACACCCTGTATTACTGCACTTGACCTGGCCACCGGAAATGAAATCTGGAAAACCTCCCGGGGTGATGAGGTTTCAACATGGTGTACTCCGGCAATCTATTCCCAAAATGGGAAGACCCGGGTTATTGCCAACGGCTTTACGCACATGTGCGGCTACGACTTTGAAACCGGAAAGGAGATCTGGAAACTTGGGAATGGCGGGGATGCACCGGCGCCTACCCCGGTAATCGCAAATGACCTGATCTATCTGAACAGCGCTCACGGAAGATTCTCCCCAATTTATGTGGTAAAACCGAATGCGCAAGGTGACATAACACTTGCGCCGGACAGTACAAAGAGCAAATATATCGCTTGGAGCATCAAACGGGGTGGCGCGTACATGCAAACACCCCTTCTTTATGGAAAATATCTTTATAACCTTCAGATTAACGGACTGCTTACCTGTTTTGATGCCCTGACCGGCGAGGTAAAATACAAGGAGAATTTAAAGGAAGCTTTCTCAGCATCGGGGATTGCTGCTGACGGGAAGCTTTATTTCTGTTCAGAAGAGGGAAATGTTCACGTAATCAAAGCCGGCCCTGAATTTCAATTACTCGCAAAAAACAGTTTGAAAGACATTTGTATGGCAACACCTGCGATTTCCGGGAATACCTTTTTTTTCAGAACGCAACATTTCCTCATTGCAGTTGAATAGGATTTTGCTGCTTTTCCGGAAACCATGAGACTGATTGCCGGAAACAAGAAACCCACTGAAATTCAGTGGGTTTTCTTTTTGTGGTGCCCAGAACAAGACTCGAACTTGCACACCGTAACCGGAACCAGCCCCTCAAGCTGGCGTGTCTACCAATTTCACCATCTGGGCAGAATGCCTTAAGCGGTTGCAAATATATAAAAAATTTAAAACCATTTAACCCTCACCAATCAATATTTAAGAAATCATTCCTCTAACGCTCATAACTAATCTCATAGGTCACATTTTCGACCACTCCCGAGCCATTCAGGTAGAATTTATAGGTCTCGGTCTTTATCGAACGGGGACTTTCAAACCGGTCATACTGAAAAGCGCCGGTATTGATCATGGCCGATTTCAACGCCTTCACTTTTAAATAAACATCGATTTTCTTTCCCCCTTCGCCCTTTTCAACCCGCCGTGGTTTCCCCATCTCCTGTACCAGTTCTTTCTCTGTTCTCCCCTGATACGTCCGCATCATCTTTTTCTCTATACTGCATCCGGAAAGCCCGACTGTCAGTAGCAACATAATAAATACCAATATTTTTCTCATTTCAATGTATTTCAATATTATTTAACCAGATTCTTATTTCCCAAATACTCAATTAATCCGTCGCAGGCATCTTCCAACAGGTCGAGCACCAAATCAAAACCTTTCTGATCGCCATAATAAGGATCTGGGATGTGATCGTATCTGAATTGCAAACGAAAGTCTGTCATCCTGAAAATTCGTCGGCGCTCTGCTTCACTCCGGACAAGTTTATTCAGATCGCCAATATTTTGATCATCCATTCCGATAATCATATCAAACTGATCAAAATCCAGTACCGGCTTCACTTTTCGTGAAATACTGGTCACCTCATAACCCCGTTTTAAGGCCTGTTTGCGCATCCGCACATCTGCCGGTTCTCCGGCATGGTACCCCAATATCCCTGCCGAATCGCAAACAATCCGGTGATTCAAACCAGCTTTCTTAAGCTTTCCGTTCATAACCGCTTCTGCGGCAGGTGAACGGCAGATATTACCCAGACAAACAAAAAGGAGCTTTTTCTCAACCATTCCTTACAAATAAACACGCGTCATAAAATTCAAACCTTTTATTCGGGAAGCTCCCTTTTAATCGGATTACAAAGATGACCCAAATCCGCAGAAATAAAAAACCATTTTCCGGCTATTTTTTTGAGCCGTCTGACTTAAAACCCCAAAAATCATTCACCGGAGGTTGTTTTTTTTAGTATACTTGTCGAACGAATTACGGGTTTGAATTGTTATACCCTAAAAACCATCAAAACATTAAGATTATGGCAGATTTAAGAACTACTTATATGGGAGTAGAGCTGAAGAATCCCATCATTCTGGGAGCCTCTAGCTTAGTTGAAGATCCGATAGTGATTCAGAAAATTGAAAGAGCAGGAGTAGCTGCTATCGTTTACAGGTCGTTATTTGAGGAGCAAATCCATCTCGAACAAATCCAGCTTCAGGATCAGCTTGGCGAATATGATGAACGCAATGCCGAGATGCTCAACTTATTCCCACAGGTCAAACATGGCGGAGCCAAAGAACACCTGTTCAAACTCGAAAAACTCATTTCAAAAGTCTCTGTTCCGGTTTTCGCAAGCCTGAACGCAACCTACGAGGAGTCGTGGGAGGAGTATGCACTGGCACTCGAAAAGACAGGTATTGCCGGACTGGAACTTAATTTTTACGACATCACCGTCGACGGAACAATTTCCGGATCTGAAATTGAAGAGAAACAAATACGTGTACTCTCCAAAATTAAAAGCGTTTTAAAGATCCCGGTAAGTGTTAAACTTAGCCCTTTCTATGCCAATCCCCTTAACCTTATTGGCAAAATGGATGATGCCGGCGCCAAAGGGATTGTCCTGTTTAATCGCTTCTTTCAACCTGAGATCAATATTGAAACTGAAGAGTTCTTCTTCCCATTTGATCTGACCCATCCGAAAGATTACCAGTTAAGCCTTCGTTATGCCGGCCTCCTTTATGGAAATATCAAGGCCGATATCTGCACAGGCCGGGGAATTTCCGATGGCAGCGATATGATCAAAATGTTATTGGCCGGAGCCAGCGCAGTTCAGGTTGTCAGCGCCGTTTACCGGAATAAAGCAAGCCACATTACCGGCATGATCGATATGCTCGACGAATGGATGGACGTGCGCGGCTATAGAACCATCGAAGATTTTAAGGGAAGACTCTCCATGAATAATTCCAAAGATCCCTATGCCTATAAGAGGGCACAATATGTCGATATCCTGATGAAATCAACCGAAATTCTCAAAAAATATCCAATGGTTTAGTTAATTAATTCCGGTCCGGCAAATTTAAATCCGGATTAACGTAATTTCATAATGCAAAATACAAAGGGCAAAATGCAATTAATGTATTGCGACCTTTTGCATTTTGCATTTTGCATTTTAATTTTTTCATTTTATTTCTTTTATGAAGTCATTTCTTATTACTTCAATTTTACTCCTTTTTTGGGCTCAATCCTTCGCACAAAAAGGTAAGCTGATCGAAAGCCTTACTTTCAAAAGCTCAATTGTAAACTACCCGGTGAAGTATTCGGTTTACCTTCCGCCAAATTATGAAACCTCTCAGCGAAGCTATCCGGTTGTTTACCTTTTGCACGGATTTTCAGACGACCAAACCGGCTGGATTCAGTTTGGAGAGGCCGGCGAAATTGCAGATAAGGGGATGGCTGAAGGGGCTTTCCCGGAGTGCATCCTGATTATGCCCGATGGAAAAGTGACCTGGTATTGCAATAGCGCCGATGGGAAAGACCGCTGGGAAGAGATGTTCATCAAAGAATTCATTCCTAATATCGAAAAAGAGTACCGAATCAGGTCCAAAAAAGAATTCCGGGCTGTTGCCGGACTTTCAATGGGGGGTTATGGGGCACTTGGACTATCCATGCGCAATCCGGATGTTTTCTCCTCATGCGTGGCGCTAAGCAGCGGAACTTTTTCAGACCAAGAGATCGTAAATCAATCTGATGACCTGTACACTACCTTCTTTAAAAACATCTTTGGAAACGATCTGAAAGGGGAAGCTAGATTGACCGATGCCTGGAAAGCCAACAGTCCGCTCCATCTGATCCATACCGTTTCGTCCGAAAAACTCAAAGGGATCCGTTTTTACATCGACTGCGGTGACGATGACTTCTTATACAAGGGCAACTCCCTGCTGCATATCGAAATGCGCGATCTGAATATCAGCCATGAATACCGGGTTCGCAACGGCGGTCATTCCTGGTCCTACTGGCGCACCGGGTTGTACGACGGATTAAAATTTGTGGGTGAGAAATTTCACAGGTAATAAACAATGAACGGCGAACATTTCAAACAGATTAAGGAGGTTGAGGAGATGTTGCTCGATGTCGGGACCCTGCTCATAAGCAATGGAGCAAGCACCGGCAGGGTCAGGACAACCGTAAGCCGGATTGCCGAAGCACTGGGTTATGAGGTTGAGCTGATGATTGCCAGCCGGTCACTGATGCTCACGGTGACCGAGGAGAGTGGCGCAGGTTATACCAGCAGTGTCAGACGAACCTCGTCACACGGCGTGAATTTTAAAATCGTATCGGGAATCAGCAGGTTAAGCTGGCGGGTGATCGAAGATAAACTAACCGTTGATAAGATCAATGAAGATATTAAGCGGTTAACCTCACTGCCTCATTATCCTCGGCTGGTTGTTTTGTCACTGGTAGCGCTCGCAGGGGCTTCGTTTTGCCGCCTTTTTGGAGGTCATGCACCGGAAATGTTCGTAGCTTTTACCGCGACATTTTTCGGTCTATTCATCCGCCAGGAAGCGATCCGATACCGGTTCAATCCCTATCTGGCAATTGTCTTTGCCTCTTTTGCGGCTTCGATGATCTCCGGATTATCGGTCAGATTAGGCGTCGGCACTACGCCCGAGCTGGCCCTGGCCACTTCGGTTCTCTTTCTAATTCCCGGGGTTCCTTTGATCAACTCCCTGACCGATCTGATCGACGGAAACACATTAAATGGAATCGTGCGGGGTGTAAACGGATTAATTATCGCCTTTGCCATCGCACTCGGACTCATGTTTGCAATGCAGGTTTACGGAATCTGAAAAGCTCAAATAGTACAGGGCATCCCGATTCATTCAGTTGGGGATTGGATCCTCATTTCAAAGTTATATTTGTAACAGTATGCAATTATTCAGGATGATTAAACCAGTGGCCAGCTGCCAGATGCACAACAAGCAACAAAAGAAGGTTATTAGAATCCAAACGCTGCTTTAACAAAAAATTTATGGTATTTGAGATTTTATCAATTCTGGAAAAGGGCATCTGGTTTGGATTCGCAGCCATTGGATTTGCGGTACTCTTTAATGTGCCCCAAAGGACCCTGTTTATCATTTGGCTGATGGGGGCAGCCGGCGGAATTACCAAGCTGATCCTCATGCATTTCAACACCGATATCGTCATTGCTTCCTTTGCCGGCGCCACACTGGTAGGGATACTGAGCGTTTATGCGGCGCACAATAAGCACGCACCGCCGCTGGTATTTTCCATCCCTTCGGTAATCCCGATGGTCCCCGGCGCCTTTGCCTACCGGATGATGCTCGGATTACTGAAATTATCTGCCACAGCGGTGACCCATGAAAGTTATTCTCAGACGCTGGCCGAGACGGCGAGTCACGGACTTAAAACCCTGTTTGTTTTAATGTCGCTTGCTGTTGGTGTAGCAATTCCGATGCTGATTTCACGAAAAGAGACGATCAAAAAAATCAGGGATGAATCTGACATCTCCTAAAAAATAATTTACACTATATCAAGGCAATAACCCAATATTTTGTACCATTGCCCGGTCACATTGAAGCACTCTCCGGAGGTCGGAAACTGCTTCGACAGGTCGGAAACTGCTTCGATGTGGCGGAGAACATCTTCGAAGGGGAGGAGCACTGCTTCAATGTGGCGGAAAAGATCTTCGAAAAAGCGGAGGGTTGCCTCTATTGGGCGGAAATGATCTTCGGTAATGCGGGGCGTTGCTTCTTTGAGGTGAGGATCTGTTTCAGGATGGCGACTTAAATCATCGGAATATCAACGTAAATCGCCAAAGCGGCAAAATTTTTTTTCGGCTAAGTGGGGGCAATTCCCATTCGTCCGTAAAAGATCGTCAGAATTCTCAATTCACAGATTTTACTAACTTTGCGCCAAACAGAATAAGTTATAAAAATGGAATTACAGATCCTGACTGCCATATCTCCTATCGATGGCAGATACCGTGACAAAGTTGAAGAGCTCGGTGATTATTTTTCGGAATTTGCGCTCGTAAAATACCGGGTATATGTTGAAATTGAATATTTTATCGCCCTGGTAGACCTTCCCCTCCCCCAGCTCAATAATTTTAATCCTGAATTAAAAGCTTCGCTGCGTAAGATTTACGATTCATTCAGCCTGAATGATGCCCGCAGGGTTAAGGAGATCGAAAAAGTGACCAACCATGATGTCAAGGCGGTTGAATATTTCATCAAGGAACAATTTGATCTTTTGAATCTGGAAGCCTTTAAAGAGTTTATCCATTTCGGACTCACCTCGCAGGACATCAACAATACAGCAGTCCCCTGTTCGCTCCGCGATGCAATCCAGAATGTCTATATCCCGCTGATCGATGAACTGACGGCCAAACTCGAAGCGATGGCCTTTGCCTGGGAGGATGTATCGATGCTTGCCAAAACCCACGGTCAGCCCGCCTCCCCTACCCGACTGGGCAAAGAGATCAAGGTATTCATCGAGCGGATTAACGTGCAGGTTGAGCTGCTCAAAGGGATTCCCTGTTATGCCAAATTTGGCGGTGCAACCGGGAATTTCAATGCCCACCATGTCGCCTATCCATCGGTCGACTGGGTGGAGTTCGCCAATAACTTTGTGCGTGACGCCCTTCAGCTGGAACGTTCACAAGCCACAACCCAGATTGCCCATTACGACAATTATGGCGCAATTTTCGATAATATGAAGCGAATCAATACTATATTGATTGACTTCGACCGCGATTTCTGGACCTACATCTCGATGAATTATTTCAAACAGCAAATCAAGCAGGGAGAAGTTGGGTCATCCGCCATGCCGCATAAAATCAACCCGATCGACTTTGAAAATTCCGAAGGGAATCTGGGGATTGCCAATGCGATCTTTGAACATCTTTCGGCCAAATTACCCGTTTCGCGTCTGCAGCGCGACCTTACAGACTCCACCGTACTGCGCAATATCGGAGTGCCCATTGCGCATACCATTCTGGCGATTAAATCAACCTTAAAGGGATTGGGCAAACTCCTGCTCAACAATGAGGTAATTGATCGTGATCTCGAAGATAACTGGGCTGTCGTTGCCGAGGCAATTCAAACCATCCTTCGGCGCGAGGCTTATCCAAATCCGTATGAAGCATTAAAAGATCTGACCCGGGTGAACCGCAAGATAGACCGCCAGGTGATGCATGAATTTATTGACAATCTGGAGGTAAGCCAGGCGATCAAGGATGAGCTAAAAAAGATTACACCACATAATTATACCGGAGTAATAATCTGATTTAATACCATTAATACCCGTTTTACTTTTTCAACTCATGCAAAGGCGCCAGGAAATAATCCTCGGCTTTGCACGAGAGACAAGGAGTTAGTACAGTCATACATTTTTTGCCAGGTATCTTCGTTACAATCTAAATAATATTACAGTGAAAGGGCTTTACCTTCTTTTAAAACGCTTTGTCAGACCATACAAAGGCTTTGTGTTTGCCGCATTTGTATTTAATCTTCTTGCCGCATTATTCGGAGCATTCCAGTTTGCGGCGCTTGAACCGGTGCTTGGCGTATTGTTCGGAACCCAGAAGCTGGTCGAAAAACCGGTTGAATGGGGGTTAAACGTTGGAAGTATCAAGAACAATATCATGTATGAACTGAGTGATATCATCATTAAGTTCGGCAATGAAAAAGCGCTTGTCTACATTGGCGTTTTTCTGATGATCATGGTCTTTCTCAAGGTTTTATTTACCTACCTGGCCCTTTATGTACTGACCCCGTTGCGAAACGGGGTAGTCCGTGATATCCGGAATCAGATTTATCAGAAGATTCTCGAACTCCCGATCGGCTTCTTTTCCGAAGAGCGTAAAGGGGATATTATTGCCCGGATGACAGGGGATGTCCAGGAAATTGATAATTCGATCATGAGTTCACTCGAAATGCTGCTCAAAGATCCCCTTCTGATCCTGATGTCGCTGGCCTTTATGATTTATATGTCGTGGTCGCTGACCCTCTTCGTCTTTTTACTGCTGCCCGTTGTGGGGTACCTAATCGGCAAGGTGGGCAAGAGCCTGAAGAAGCCCTCGATGCGGGGTCAGAATAAAATGGGTGAATTGCTCTCTACCATCGAAGAATCACTGACCGGACTTAGGATTATTAAGGCCTTTAATGCCGAGAAAAAGGTTAAAGAACACTTTAAAAAGCAGAATTCAGAATATTACCACATTATGAACGGATTGATGTGGAGACGATACCTGGCCCACCCGATGTCGGAATTTCTTGGAACCGCTGTCATTGTGATTGTATTATGGTATGGAGGTAAACTGGTTCTCAACCACAACAGCAATCTCACGCCCCAGGGATTTATTACCTACCTGGTATTTTTCTACAGCATCATTAATCCGGCAAAATCATTTACCACCGCTTTTTATGCCATTCAAAAAGGTCTTGCCTCGATGGACCGGATCGATATGGTGATGCTGGCTGAAAATAATATTATAGACAAGGAAAATCCGCTGCCCGTTAAGAGCTTCAACAGTCAGATCGAATACAGGGATGTTACCTTCAGATACATTGATGATGATGTACTGAAGAAGGTGAATTTAACGATTCCCATCGGTAAAACAATTGCGTTGGTCGGTCAGTCAGGATCGGGAAAATCTACCTTTGTGGATCTGCTCCCCCGGTTTTATGATGTGAGTGAGGGGCAAATCATGGTGGACGGCATCGATATCCGCGATTATACGATTTCGAATTTACGCGGACTGATGGGGAATGTGAATCAGGATCCGATACTTTTCAACGATACCTTTTTCAACAATATCTCCTTCGGGGTGGAGAATGCAACTTTGGAACAGGTGGAGTCAGCTGCAAGGGTGGCCAACGCCCATGATTTTATCATTGCCACTCCCGACGGTTATGAATCGAATATTGGCGATCGTGGGGGGAAATTATCCGGAGGGCAGAGGCAGCGTGTCTCCATCGCCCGTGCGGTACTCAAAAACCCGCCGATTCTGATTCTCGATGAGGCGACCTCCGCTTTGGACACCGAATCGGAAAAACTGGTGCAGGAGGCGCTCGAGAACCTGATGAAAAATCGTACCTCAATCGTTATTGCACACCGGCTCTCCACCATTAAAAATGCCGATCTGATTTGTGTTTTCCACGAAGGGGAGATTGTGGAGCGGGGGAATCATGATGAGTTACTCGCCCTGGATGGAATTTACAAGAAGCTTCACGGCATGCAGAATTTTTAAATCCGGGAATTCAGGAGATAAAAAAAGGGGGCTTAAACCCCCTTTTTTATCCAATATCCCACGGTTACTGAACTTCATCATTGAGTTCGCTACCGGCTTTGAACTTTACAATTTTCTTTTTACCGATTTCAATCTTTGCGCCTGTCTGAGGATTACGCCCCTGACGTGCAGGCCTTTCGGAGACAGCAAAGGTACCAAATCCTACGAGGGCAATCCTTTCACCCTGTTTAAGCTGCTCACCAGTTGTCTTTACAAAAGCATCGATCGCTTTTCTTGCATCCACCTTGGTCAATCCTGCCTCAGCTGCGACAGCATCAATTAATTGAGTTTTGTTCATAGTAAGAAGTAATTTAAATTATTATACAGAGATTCAGTTTTGCGAAAGTTAAATATATTAAAGCAATTATGCAAAATATATTATGAATATATTTTTTTTGTCAATTATTCAACATGGTCAGTAAACACTGAAGCTGACCACCACTATATGATAAAAAACAACTGCAAAGCTGCAATAAAATATCAACATAAGATAATTGCAGGTTTATTTCTTTCAATTGGGCTTAAAATAATGCCCCAAACTTTTTGATGAATCAAAATAAAGTATACTTTTGCACACGCTTGGAGAGATGGCAGAGTGGTCGATTGCGGCGGTCTTGAAAACCGTTGTACCGAGAGGTACCGGGGGTTCGAATCCCTCTCTCTCCGCAATTACGGGTGTAGCTCAGTTGGTAGAGCACTGGTCTCCAAAACCAGGTGTCGGGCGTTCGAGTCGCTCCTCCCGTGCAAAAGCCTCAATATTTAATTATTGAGGCTTTTGTAATTTTATGCCGTGAAAATCGTGAAATTTTGTCTTATTCTCCCGGGATATTCATCGCACTTCTGCCACTAAGTCAGTAAACTATTTCTGGCATAAGCTTTGACACTGAAAAGAAGCTATTTCAGAAAATATAAATATTAAAAACAACGTATATGAAAGGTAAAATTGGGGTTACAAGTGATAACCTGTTTCCAATTATCAAAAAATTTCTCTATTCCGATCACGATATCTTCCTTCGTGAAATCATCTCAAATGCAGTTGATGCTTCGCAGAAACTCAAAACCATCGCTTCGGCCGGAAAATACAAGGGCGAAGTTTCCGACTTAAAGATCTCTGTCAATGTAAACAAGGAGGCCAAAACGATCACGGTTTCCGATAACGGGATCGGTATGACCTCTGAAGAGGTTGAAAAATTCATCAATCAGATTGCATTTTCCGGAGCCAACGAGTTCCTTGAAAAATACAAGGATGACGCCAATGCGATCATCGGACACTTCGGACTTGGGTTCTACTCCTCATTTATGGTTTCCGAAGAGGTTGAAATTGTCACCCGTTCCTACAAGGAGAATTCCAAACCGGTTCGGTGGATCTGTGACGGATCGCCCGAATATGTTCTTGAAGATGCCGAAAAAGCCGAAGTGGGTACCGACATTATCATGCACATCAATTCTGATTCGGTGGAATTCCTCGAAGAGAACAGGATTACCGAACTGCTGAACAAATATTGTAAATTCCTCCCCGTACCAATCATCTTCGGCAAGAAGAAAGAGTGGAAAGAGGGTAAATACGAGGATACTGCCGAGGATAACCAGATCAACGAGGTAATCCCCGCCTGGGTTAAGAAACCGGTTGACCTTAAAGAAGAAGACTACACCAGCTTCTATCACAAACTTTATCCATACGGCGACGAGCCACTTTTTCATATCCATCTGAACGTCGATTATCCGTTCAACCTCACGGGAATATTGTACTTCCCAAAACTGAAAAACAACTTCGAGGTGCAGAAGAATAAGATCCAGCTCTATTGCAGCCAGGTCTTTGTAACTGATTCCGTCGAAGGGATTGTTCCTGAATTCCTGACCCTGTTGCATGGTGTGCTCGATTCACCCGACATTCCGTTAAATGTTTCGCGTTCATACCTTCAAAGCGATTCCAATGTAAAGAAAATCAGCGGCCATATCACCAAAAAGGTGGCTGACCGCCTCACCGAAATATTCAAGGAGAACCGGACTGAATTTGAGCAAAAGTGGAACGATCTGAAGCTGTTCATCGAATATGGTATGCTGACCGATGAGAAATTCCACGAAAAGGCGCTCAAGTTCTACCTTTTTCAAAACACAGACGGCAAATCATTTACCTGGGAAGAGTACGAAAATATCATCGCCGCCAACCAGACCGACAAAGAGAACAAGGTCGTTTATCTTTATGCAACCAACAAGGATGAGCAGTTTAGCTTTATCGAAGCCGCCAAAGGGAAAGGTTATGATGTACTTTTAATGAATGACGTGCTCGCCACACCATTACTGAACCATTTTGAACAAAAATTCCCCGATAAACACTTCGTACGCGTCGATGCTGAAGTAGCCGATAAGCTGATCTCAAAAGAAAACAATAAAACAGACCTTTTGTCACTGGATGAAAAAAATGATTTAAGCCCTGTATTCCAGGCGATCACCCCTAAAGACCGCGGACAGTTTATCATCGATTTTCAGGATCTTGGTGAAGATGGGCTGCCAATGATTGTAACTCAGAACGAGTTTATGCGCCGGATGAAAGATATGTCAAAAATGCAGAACGGCATGAGCTTTTACGGAGATCTTCCGGACAGTTATAATCTGGTGGTCAACCTGGGTCATCCGTTGATTAAGCGGGTTATTGCCGACAAACATGAGCAGCTTGAATCAGAATTGTCATCAACGACCAAAGAGATCTCCAAATACAAGGCAGAGAAGGAGGCCCTTAAAAAGCTGAAAGAGGGAAAGAAAGATGAAGAAGTTCCTCAGGAAGAGAAGGACCTGTTGAAAGAGACAGAAAGCAAGATAGCAGAATTTGAAGATGAAAAGCGGAGGAAACTCGAGGCTTTTGGCGCCTCGAATGATCTGGCAAAGCAACTGGTTGACCTGGCCCTATTGGCCAACAACATGCTGCGGGGTGAAGCGCTTAATAATTTTGTGAAAAGAAGTGTTGAAATCATGAAATAAACCTGATTATCAGAACACGAGCCGGGAAGATAACCTAACTCGCGCGAAGTTCAGGAACCACAGGGTAAAATCAGAAAATTTCATCCGGGAACAAGAAACAATTTGTTTCCGGATGAAATAATCGGTAATTTTCACAAAAATAAATTGTCGGTTGTATAGGGGTAATTCTTCAGGTGAAATGGAATAGCCATTGTGGCAATATCACCAGCTCAAGTTGAATATCTCTTCATGGCTGTTAGCTTCGCTGATCTTCGATTCCATGCGACGGTTAAAAACATATTATATACGAATGAAACCCTCATGAACTTGCAACCACAAAAGGCAATGTATAAATCAATGAGAGTTCCACACGGATCAAGAGTCTAAATATTAGTAAGTTAATTAAAATTTATACGTGTGAAAGTTACTTTTTTATCCCTGCTCCTGTTTTTTGGAATCTTCGCGGCTGGTTACGCACAAAAGCCTATGAATGTAATCACTTACAATATCAGGTATAACACCCCATCGGATAAGGAAAATGCCTGGCCTAAGCGTCGGGGGGAGGTTATCCGCCTTTTGAGGGAACACAAAGCCGAGATTTTCTCCGTTCAGGAAGCGCTTTATGATCAGATTATGGATCTTAAGGATGGCATGAAAGGGTTTGAATATGTAGGTGCAGGCCGGGATGACGGCAACATAAACGGGGAATTCAACGCTATTTACTACAATTCAAACCGGTATAAACTGCTCGAAGACGGGACGTTCTGGCTTTCCAAAACGCCGAAAATTCCCTCCAAAAGTTGGGATGCAGCCTTAAACCGAATATGTACCTGGGCCAGATTCCGGGAAAATGATTCCCATAAATCATTTTATGTGTTTAACACACACTTTGATCATCAGGGAACATTGGCGCGTAAAAAATCGGCTGAACTTATTTTAAATAAAATCAGCGAGATCGCAGACAGAAAAGATCCGCTGATTTTAACCGGCGATTTTAATCTCACTGCGGAAGAAAAGCCGATGGTGCTGATTATGCAGAAGCTGAAGGATTCGAGACAGGTCAGCCTGGCAGTTCCGAAAGGGCCCGTCGGAACCTTTAACGGATTTGACTTTCAAAGCAAACTGGAGAGCAGAATTGATTTTATATTTGTAAATAAGTTTGTCGATGTAGCCAGCTACAATGTTCTCACCGATTCGAAGGGGGGCAGATATCCCTCGGACCATTTGCCCGTCCTGATCCAGGTTCAAATGAAGAATTAATTATGAGCCTGAACCTAGACGAAAAAGATCTTGAAAAGATCATCATGATTGGGGACAAAGTGCTGGTTAAACCGAAAAATCCCAATCTCCAGACTTCATCTGGTTTGTACCTTCCCACAACAGCTGTTGAAAAAGAGAGTATCCAGGCAGGATACATCATTAAAGTTGGCCCCGGATTCCCGATTCCGGCCCTGACCGATAACGAGGAAGCGTGGAAGCATCAGGAGGAGGTCAAATATATACCATTGCAGACAAAAGTTGGCGATCTCGCCGTTTACCTGAGCAAGGCAGGGTATGAAATTGAGTTTAAAGGGGAGAAATTCATCGTCCTATCCCATTCTGCGATCGTGATGATTGTTCGGGAGGAAGGATTATTTGAATAAGGTCGTCAGGGCCCGCTTAGTATTTTCGCCCGGACTTGCACCAAATAAGAAGAGGATACCTAGCGATACCCTCTTCTAACCTAACCTAACTAACCTAAATCCTATGAAAAAACCTGCTCTTAAGCAACTGATACAAATATAGTTCAGAGAACCTTTAACTTCAATTAATCAAGGTTAATTAACGTTAATTATTAATGTTTGGAAAGATAGCCTGCAACTCCTTCAGCTGATGCTGTCATTGCCTCTTTCCCCTCCTGCCAGTTTGCAGGACAAACTTCGCCATACTCTTCAAAATGCCTTAATGCATCGAGAGTTCTTAAAGCCTCGTCTACACTGCGGCCCAATGGCAAATCATTAACCAACTGATGACGTACCACACCGTTCTTGTCGATCAGGAATAACCCGCGATAAGCTACTGGCGCACCATTGAATACCGATTTTCCATCCTCATCGATATCATATTCGCCAGCCAGCACGCCGTAATTCTCGGCTATGGTCTTTGAAAGATCTGCAACGATAGGATATTTAACACCTTTGATGCCACCATTCTTTTTCTCAGTGTTTAACCAGGCCCAATGCGAAAACTGGGAATCGACAGAACACCCAACCACCGCAGTTTCACGTTTCTCAAACTCAGCCAGTTTTTCCTGAAAAGCCAATAGCTCAGTAGGACAAACAAAAGTAAAATCGAGTGGATAGAAGAAAAATACCACATATTTCTGACCGATAAACTGATCAAGCGAAAAGTTTTCAACAATGTCATTACCGTTGATAACGGCGTTTGCTTTAAATTCCGGAGCTTTCTTTCCGACTAATGTGCTCATAATATTAATTTTAAATGTGTTAAAAGTATTATAACAGGATAACAAATATTCGACCTTATTGTTTAGTTAAAATTCAAAAGTGAACCTTAACCAAGGGTTGGAAACTACTCTTCAGGCATTGGATCAAGGTCCAGATCATCGTCACCTTCCTGAACATCCGAATCTTCATTAATATATGACTCGTCCTGAATTTCAGGTGCGGTCAGGAAAGATGAAACAGGTGTCAGATGGGGGGGTACTTCCCCTTTATCCTCAAAATAGGGAAAAACATCCAGGATGGTGCTTTCATTAATCCCACTGATTTCAAAATCGGCCATCATCCCCTGCATTGCCTCGATAATCTGATCGTAAGCCTCTTTGATGCTATTTGAAAAAACCAGGACTGCCTGAATAATTCGTTTTTCCTTACCGCTCTCTTCGTCTACAGTGATAAAGGCAACCTTGGCTTTATACCACCGGTCCCCGTCGTCTGAAGGAATAATTTCAGAAATACGTGTTTTTGATATTCTGCTTACGACAAATTCGCCGCTGACCATGGTCTGAAGTTCCTTGTAAATCCGACTCTCTGCTTCCGTAAAGGATATAGCATCAAGTAAATAGGTTTCACTGGCCTTCTTTTCATGGCCCGTATCATCCATTTTGATATATTTTGCAGTACATTCAAACCAGGTATTCATCAGAAAATAATTGAGTTAATAATTGAAATATTTATCACAAATGTAACTATTTCGGGACAGTTTTTGGGCTATTCACCGAAATAAAAGGGTTCGAAAATAATAGCCGCCCAAATATATTCAGGGTATTTGACCGAGAACCTCTTCCAGCTTCTTTCGTACCAGGTCTCCCCAGATCTGATAACCTGCCTGATTCTGATGAAGCTTATCCTTGATAAAAAGCTCACCCCGTGGTTCACCTGATTTATTCAGGTAGGCTGCTGAAGTCTCAATAAAATAGGTGTTGTGAAGCTTCGTACAGGCTTGCTTAAGCAGCTCATTAGCCTCCTTAATTTTGGGCCATACGGACCACCTGCTGGGTGTTGGGGTGATCTCCAAAACAAAAACCGGCTGATCGGCATATTTCTTCCTTACAGTCCGTACAATATCCACAAACAGTTTTGCAACCTCTTTGGGCGATTTATCAGCCACACTGCCGGTAATATCATTGGCCTCAAAAATAACCAGAGCACGGAATTGATGGGGATAAATAATTCTATCGGCAAATACCGCAAGATCCGAAAATTTTGAACCTCCAAACCCCCGCTGAATGACCGGGTAAGGCGCTACATCTGACTTTAGAGTCGACCATAACCGGATACTCGAACTCCCGGCGAATAAAATGGCATTAGCAGGGTCCACTTCCGATTTATCCTGCAGTTCAAAATTAAGAATATCCTTATCCCACTTAGCGGCTGATTCTTTGGAATATTTACCGGTAACACTGCAGGAGATCAGAACAACGGTCATCAGCAGTGATAATGCCAATTGCCTGAGAGTCGCTGGAATTGCTAATACATTCATATACAGATTTATTTAATTTAGCGCCTGGCTAATAATGATCTGTACAAGTTAGGAAACATTATGAATTTCCGAAGGGTTAATATTTTTCCTTTCCGCCCCACATCACACTGTCATTTCAGATCTGATCAGGCCGCAGATTTCAAGGAATTATCGTCCAATACGTTGCATAGTGAGGTTGGGCGAGAAAAACAGGGAATAATTTTTTGTTGGTTTCCGGCATAAAGGTAAAGTGTTATATTTGCGGCTTATTAAAAATTCACTATGATTTCAGTTGACGGTCTTACCGTAGAGTTTGGCGGAACCACCCTGTTTAAAGATATCTCATTCGTAATCAACGATAAAGACCGGATCGCCCTGATGGGTAAGAATGGCGCCGGAAAATCAACCTTGTTAAAAATTATTGCAGGAGTCAGAGCCACCTCTTCCGGAAAGATTTCTGCCCCCAAAGACGCGGTAATTGCCTATCTTCCTCAACATTTGATGACCGAGGATAACCGGACTGTGTTTGAGGAGGCCGCCCAGGCATTTGCCAAAATCTTTGAGATGCAGCACCAAATTGAGGCGCTTAATCTTGAAATGTCAACACGTACTGATTATGAATCTGATAGTTATTATTCTCTGATTGAACAGGTTTCAACTTTAAGTGAACATTTTTATGCGATTGAGGAGATCAATTATGATGCAGAGGTGGAAAAAATCCTCCTCGGACTTGGATTTAAACGGGAGGATTTTCACCGGCCCACAAGCGAATTCAGCGGCGGATGGCGGATGAGGATTGAACTGGCCAAAATCCTGTTGCAGAAACCTGACCTGATCCTGCTCGATGAGCCTACCAACCACATGGATATTGAATCAATTCAATGGCTTGAAGAGTTTCTGATCAGCAGCGCCAAAGCAGTTATCCTGATTTCTCATGACCGGGCATTTGTGGATAACATTACCACCCGAACCATCGAGGTAACCATGGGACGCATTTACGATTACAAGGTCAATTATTCATCCTATCTTAATCTGCGTCAGGAGCGCCGCGAACAGCAGCTTAAACAGTTTGAAGAGCAGCGGAGAATGATCGCCGACAACCAGGATTTTATCGAACGGTTCAAAGGGACCTATTCCAAAACCAACCAGGTTCAGTCGCGCGTTAAAATGCTGGAGAAGTTAACCCTGGTTGAGATTGATGAAGAGGATAATTCAGCTTTGAGGCTGAAATTCCCCCCTTCTCCCCGCTCGGGTAATTATCCCGTTGTCCTTGAAGGGATGACTAAAAAATATGATGAGCATCTGGTCTTTGCAAATGCATCACTCACGATCCAACGTGGCGAAAGGGTCGCTTTTGTGGGGAAAAATGGTGAAGGAAAGTCGACACTCGTTAAAGGGCTGATGGGTGAAATTGAATATGACGGGAGCCTGACCCTCGGACACAATACCATGATCGGATATTTTGCGCAGAATCAGGCATCGCTTCTTGACGAGGAGGTGACTGTATTTCAAACGATTGATGATGTAGCCAAGGGCGATATCCGGACCAAAATCAGGGACATCCTGGGCGCTTTTATGTTTGGCGGCGACAATCTTACCAAGAAGGTAAAAGTGCTCTCCGGCGGTGAGAGGACCAGACTGGCTATGATCAAGCTCCTCCTTGAACCGGTCAATTTGCTGATTCTGGATGAGCCGACCAACCATCTGGATATGAAAACCAAGGATATTCTGAAAAGCGCCCTGCTCGACTTCGACGGGACCCTGATCCTGGTTTCCCATGACCGTGATTTTCTTTCAGGCCTGGTAACCAAAGTTTTTGAATTCGGAAACCAACGGGTTAAGGAGCATCTCGGAGATATTAACAGCTTTCTGAAAAAGAAAAAACTGGATAATCTGAAGGAACTGGAGCGAAATTTGCAAAAATAACCCTGATTGAATCAGGATTGGGCCAATTCAACCATCGGCAAATTGAAAATCGAAAAAGACGATCCTAAGGAATCACATCAACAGTTTGGAAATTACCAATCCGATTCCTGCCAGAAAGTACAGGCCCAGGATTACTATGGTAAAGATTCCCACAAATTTGAAATGCGATTTCAGATTCCTTAATGCATACATGATTTCAACTGAATCGCTGATTCGTATTGCTCTCCTGGCCAGGGTTGAAAACCGGTAAAGGTAAATAACAGGCATGATGTAAATCAAGGAGATCGCTACATAAATAAATCCCATGTATGCCATATATGGCTTGCCTGATGCCGCAAAAACGGTCGTTAGAAAAGTGGTCATAACCACCCCCAGAATAATCATCAATCCGATAAAAACAAAACCTGCAACCGAAAAGAAAGTGGTCCAATTTGCAATCTTCTGCAAATAGAAAACCGATTCTGAAGTCAATACCATTTGGGTATTCTGAAATCCTTGCTCATTCTGTGAAGTCATTTCCATGGTAATCAAATTTAAAAGGTGAAATAAGTAATCGGAAAGATATTATGTACTATTTAAAATACTGATTTTCTCCTTTTTGACCCCTCTAAATCTCCCGCATTCGGAACAATACCGGCCTTTTAATCCCCTCCTTTCCCCTCTCTTGGAGCAGTCAGGGGAGGTCAGGGTCAGGGGTGTTCATAGGTTGGGGGAGGTCAAAAGAGGAAACAAATAATTACGACATTAAATTGTTCTGAGTACTTATGTTAGAAATAATCTTTGAAAATGCCGAAGATTCCTGCCTGCAACGGTCCAATAAACTTGCGCTTCAAAATTGCAATTAAAGGACGAATTTAGTAAATTTGGTTAAATCAACAGCATAAGAATATGGAATCTCACATCTTGGAAAGCACATTGACCCCCGCTGAGCGTAAATTTCTGGATTTGATGAGGCATGGGGACAATTTTTTAAGGATTGAATTGTTAAGGCCGGCAAAGAGCTATTACAAAAAAGCACTGGAACTAAACATCGATACCTACAAAGTGCAGCAGAAAATTGACGAATGTGACCGGCAGCTGGCTTTTGAACTTAAGGTTATCTGGATTCTGGTTATTATAGCCGCCTGCTTTGTACTGGCATTTATCCTATTTTGAAAAATACAATGCAAATTAGGAATTAAAATACAGTTGGCTTTTAGAGGATCTCACAATCCGGAATCGAGAAAAAGGACCTATGGCTTCTTTTGGGGTGGGATTCTGATCCGATTAAATGCCTCAATCCTGAAAGATACCTAATCCTTCAAATAACCATTCTCCTTCAGCCAGTAAGCCAGGTACAGCGAGGTTGGAATCATCTGTATTACAAATATGAAGAGATAGAAACTTAACTGGGAGTCAATAATTATAAAGATCGAGGATAAAATATAACCCGACAATGCAATCATCCCACCAATACCCTCTTTCCAGTATGCGAATAAAAGTCCTCCAAGACCTATCCAGGCAAAAAATAAATCTGCTGCAAAGAGCCAATCTTTAATTAAGGGTTCGTTGGCCGGACCCGGGCCCCATTCGGCAAACATTATTACAGTCGAGGCAAGAAAAAATAAGATTACAATGGTTCCTGTTATTCTTGCCGACCAGAGAAGTGTTTTTAAAAGAGCGCTCTTTTCTGATGAACTTACTGCTTCTTTCATGATTTGTTTCCACCTTCCAAATTAAGTATCCTGTTTAAATCAGGTATGCGATCCGGAGCTCGCCATTTAGCATCCTTTAGGATAAGGAGTTATTTTAAAATAGAATTCGCAATTCTCAACGTATTAAGATACAAATATCTATCCAGATAAGCAAATTATATTGCACTTTTCTGCTCCTGAGGCTTCCAGGTAGTATGCCGGTGAATTTGAATTACAAAGGCCATCCGCCCCATGGTCAGCAGATTCATCCGGGATAAGTAATTATGAATAACACAGGTAGTGTAAAATGGCACAAATTAGTTTAGTTGAATGGCGATCTGGCTTCATACGACCCGGACATTTGGTTCATCTTCTCCAGGTATCTGGTCAATGTTTTTCATTCTCATACAAACAGATAATAATCAATGTCATAAGGGATAAAATCTCGGCTGATCTCCTGAACTTTCTTAACATTGGAGGTTATGTGCCACACTATCTGCATCAATTTGTTTTCAGCTTCTCCGGGGATTGCCTTTTGCTGGTCAGAACCTGTTTTAAATTCCACAATCTTACGTTTGAGCATCATCAGCAAATGATAATCTTCCACTCCATCCAGGCTTGCCTCCCAGCGGCGTGACGGAATGATACCGGTTCCATCATTGCAAATGGCGTCGGAATTTTCAGAAGCATCCATTCTCCAGAGATTATTGACGTTATTGGAGTTATAGCACTAAAAACCACTTCCGGTAACTCCATAATCAAAGGCAAGCCCTCCCTGGATTCGGTTATGCCTCAGCGGATGAAAAGTCTTTGCCGGGCTGGGCGCTTCATAGAACCATTGACGCTTATTCAGCTGATGGAAATAGTTCAGTAATTTTCCATCCGGATCGTTAAGCAGATCAATCTGAGGGGTATAAATATCTATCAACCCTTCAAATGGTTTCATGCGTAAACATTTTATTCAATGTGATTTACTGTCTAAAAAGATCCAGATGCCTAAGTTCTCACCGGAATATAACCGGCTTAATTCTCATAGATTTATTTCCCAGGCCCGGAGGTTGTCAAAAGTAGCTTCACCGTCGCGAACGATAAAACCTACCCGTCCGGTCGCTCCGGTAGTATAATAAGTTTGCACCAGTAAATCGTTCAGGTAAAGTTCGAATATCTCCTTTCGAAACAATAACCTGAAAGTGGAGATACTCCCTTCTGTAATTCCAGCCACTGCAGCACATCCAAAACCGATACGATCCTTACAGTCGAAGTGAGCTTCGTCCGAAAATCGCATAATCCCGATTTCAGTGAGGCTGCAGGTGTTAAACAGTATAGCTGTCCCTTGCAGGGTTTGCTCTTCCAGGAACAATCCGATTCCGGGTATTCCTTTGCTGAGGATTCCCTTGTTTAGCGGATCAATTTTCATTCGTCCCTCAAGAACGAACCCTTTAATGGGATCAAGCTGGCCGCTCAGTAAGACAACAGTTGTCTGAGGTTCAGCATATCCAATATAGCTTGGACTGGTTCCCGGCTGCCTTTTCATCCGCACCAAATCTCCGTCGACCGTAAAAGCTGCTTCTCTCTTTTGACCCTGGATACCTGGCAAGGGAAACAGCTGTGAGCAACTGGATAGATGGAGAGGGACCGGATTACCTTTAATCACCTCATTTCCTTTCCAATAACCCATACGTAGGTGTCCCTCTTTATCGACAACAGCCTTTTTCAGTGGGGCATGCCACCATGTTTGAACTGGGGCATGAATATCCACGATATAGTTCGTTATCAGTAATTCGTCAGGGGTAGGACAGAATCGCGCCCAGAGGGCAACAGTGATATAACCTGAGTGCCCGTTCAACCTCAGGGCCTCGAAGTCTGGCCGGAATGGTCCATCCGGCTTATCCGAAACAAAAGTAAGTGTCGAATAATTAAAATCGCCAGGCAGCGCCTGGACCCATCCCGAAGTAACGTAATATTTTCCCCCAATCAATGCCCCGCCACCAGCCTCGATAATGTTCCATTTGGAGTCTGACAGCTTGAATTCTTCTTTCCATTCCCATTTCACACCATCGTCTGACCGCAAGAGGCCACCGGTGGCATAACCGTACCATTCCCTCTTACCCTCTTTTTCTATGGCAAGTACATTCATGCAATCCAGACGCTGACCTCCCGGTTTGTGAACCGCGAATTCTTCTCCCAGGAACTCCCAGTTGATGAGATCCTTCGACAGCCAAAAGCGCAGGATGTCACCCGGTGAATTACTCCCATGGTTCATAATAAAGTTGTTACCCGCTTTCCATACACTTAAGGACCAAACGGCAAATGGCTGATTTTTAATCACAGTCCCGACATCTTTCCAGTGCACCCCGTCGGCAGATGTTGCCAGCCATACCGAGTTAAAGAGCGAATCATTACCCTTTTGCTCCTCCTGACCATACATTGTAAACAAGTAAAAGGTCCCATCATGCCAGATCACGGTGTTATCTTTGAGTGTCCCGACAGGCGTATTGTAGATAAAGGCACATCGGTTGGTATCAGCGGATGCCACATGTTTTTTGGCGTTAGCTGCAGAGGCAGACAGCACTGACAGCCCGGTGGCAACGGTCCCGGTTCTTCCAATAAAGGTGCGACGCGTAATGGTGTTTGATTTTTTTTTCATAGTTATTCAAGGTGGCAGCTTAGTTTTATAACATTGATAGTCAAATCTATAAATCTTATCCCCAAAATTGATTGCTTCATGGCCTCCAATTGTTATCAACAGGGCGGGTCACTAAAAGGTTAAATCTTTGGGGCAATAATTATAGATACCAAAAGTAAGGTCGTGCAAATGTGGTGAAAATTATTCAAAAAAACAAAAGTCAACTACTGATTAACAGATAGTTGACTTTAAAAGGGTGACCCAATCTGGGATCGAACCAGAAACCTACAGCTTAGAAGGCTGTTGCTCTATCCAATTGAGCTATTGGGCCATCAAAATAGTGGTGCAAAAGTATAAAAAATCCCCATATGCCGTGACAACATGGGGATTTTAATTTTTTAAGCCAGAACTTACTTCTGATATAACTTCTCACACGGCCATTTTCAATTGCCGGACTGGCCAATCGGCAGATCGCCTATACCATAAAAATATTGCGTTCCGCACATTGCCTAATCATCTCTTCAGGCCACAGACTCGCCTGAACTTCACCAATATGGGCCTTGCGCAAAAGATACATACAGAGTCTTGACTGACCAATTCCGCCACCTACCGACATTGGTAATTCATCCTTTAAAAGCTTTTTATGGAAGAAAAGTTCCTTTCTGTCGGTTAGCCCTGAAAGTGCAAGCTGACGCATCAGAACATCCTTGTCTACCCGGATTCCCATCGAGGAGATTTCAAGTGTTTGCTGTAACACCGGATTCCAGATGACAATATCACCGTTTAATCCCTTAAAGCCGTCAGAGTTTTCAGTCGACCAGTCGTCATAATCCGGGGCACGTCCATCATGCTTTTTACCATCGGAAAGTTCCCCCCCGATTCCAATAATAAACACTGCACCATACTCTTTGACAATCTCATGTTCGCGTTCTTTGGTTGTCAGTTTCGGAAATCGTCTGACCAACTCTTCGGAATGGACAAAATGAATCTCTTCGGGGAGTAGTGGTTTAATGGCAGGGTAATTTTCGTATACCATAAATTCGGTCCGCAGGAGAACCGAATAGATCTGGCCGACCACCTTTTTCAGGTATTCCAGATTGCGTTGCTTCCCGTTAAGAACCTTCTCCCAATCCCACTGGTCGACATACAACGAATGAATATTGGAAAGTTCCTCGTCTGGTCGGATCGCATTCATATCGGTATAAATTCCATAACCGGCCGGTATTCCATATTGCGCCAACATCAGCCGTTTCCATTTTGCAAGCGATTGGACAACCTCTGCTTTGGCATCACCCATATCCTTGACATCAAATGTGACCGGACGCTCGGTTCCGTTCAGATCGTCATTAATTCCGGTCCCTTTTAATACAAAAAGGGGTGCAGTCACACGTCGCAGACGCAACTCGGCGGAAAGGCTCTCCTGAAAAAAGTCTTTCACAAATTTAATCGCTTTCTCAGTTTGTTTGAGATCCAGCTTTGCTTTATAATTCTCGGGAAAATAAAGTTTCATTTTTAATTTTATCAGTTTTCGTTGCAATAATACGAATTATTGAAATACGGGTGAAAAATTTGCGCCGAATTACGTTTATTTTTCAAATTAAGTCCGGAAACACAACTAATCGAACCGGATCGCTTTATCCGGTTCAATTTTAGTAACATACCACGACGGCACAAGCAACATCAATAAGGTTATGATAATTGTGCCCGTATTAAGTAAAAGCAAATGACTGATTTTCAAATTGACCGGTACCGTATTGAGGTAATAGGAAGTGGGATCGAGTTTAAATATTCCAAACTTTGCCTGAATCAGGCAGAAGGCGATCCCTGCCAGATTCCCCCAAAACATTCCCCTGAGAATTAAAAAAGTTGAAATATAGATGAATATTTTGCGGATGCTCCAGTTACCGGTACCTACCGCCTTGAGAACTCCGATCATTGAAGTGCGTTCCAGCATGAGGATCAGCAAACCGCTCACCATATTAAAGCCGGCTACCAGGATAATCAAGCCGAGGATAATCCAGACATTCATATCCAGCAGATTGAGCCAGTCAAAAATCTGGGGATATTTGGAAGTGATGGCCACCGGACGAAGCACAGTCTCATCCTCCTTTGAATATTTCAAAGTCAGTCTGCGTATCTGTTGTGTTAAGGCTCCAAGCTCGCTAAAATCCCTGATCGAAATCTCAAATCCGCTGATCTGATCGGAATTCCAGTCGTTTAATTTCCTGACCTGACCAATATCTGCCAACACAAATAACTGGTCAAATTCTTCCAGGCTGGTACTGAATATTCCGGAGATTCTAAACTTCCGCATCTTCTGGGCCCGCGTCTCTTCGTTCAAAAAGTAGGTATAGAGCGGATCACCCACCTTGAGTTTAAGCAATGATGCCACTTGTCTGGAAATCAATACTGCATCATTCTTTGTGCTGTCCGAGACCATAAAAACAGATCCTTCAACCAGATTTTCCTTAAAAAACGACCAGTCAAATTCGGGGCCAACTCCTTTTAACACAATTCCATGAATTTCCTCATCCGTCTTGATGATGCCGGGCTTTGTGGCAAAATTCTGAATCGTTTTTACCCCTTTGATATTCCTGATTTCCGTTAGCCAGGGTTGATTTTTTGAAACCGGAACTGTCTCATAGGATGAATTGGAATCAAAATTAACCAGCTGAATGTGAGATCCAAATCCAATGACTTTATTCCTGACTTCATTTTTAAAACCAGTTACAATGGCCACCGAAAGGATCATCACAAAAAGCCCGAATGCAATCCCGAATACCGCAAATGAAACAATCGATTCAGAGAACTTTCTGGAAGTCCCCCTGGCGAAAAAAATACGGCGGGCAATAAATAGTTCTGTATTTAATAGTGACACCTGATCTGCTTTTTGTGTAAAAGTAGCGATTTTTTGTATTTACACCGACCTTTAAAAGATAACTTTGGTCTTTACGAATTTGGATGATCTCCTAATCAGTTGTACCCGATTCACCTGGGATACGGAAACCCGCCACAAATTTTGTACTTTTGACCCCGAATCCCTTTAATCGTTGAATTTTGACTGATCCGGGCTTCTATTTGTTTAAAAATACTCAGGAATGATAGTTAGGCCAAAGAAAAATTTAGGGCAACATTTTCTCACCGACAAAAATATTGCAAAGGACATTGTTACACTTCTTAAAGCAACCGATTTAAGCAAAGTACTCGAGATTGGTCCCGGGATGGGCGTGTTGACAAATTATCTGCTTGAGAATACGGAATATGAAACCTCGGTCATTGAAATTGACCATGAATCGGTCAATTACCTCCATCAGCATTTCCCTCAGCTAAAGGATCGTACCATTGAAGGTGATTTCCTTCAGATCGATCTTGCAGTCAGGGTCTCCCCGACACCATTCGCACTAATTGGCAATTTACCTTATAATATATCATCGCAGATATTTTTTAAGGTTCTGGAGAACAAAGAGCTTATTCCTGAGATCGTTTGTATGCTCCAGAAGGAGGTCGCAAAACGCATCGCATCAGGACCTGGCTCAAAAGTTTATGGGATTTTAAGTGTGTTTCTTCAGGCATGGTACAATATTGAATATTTAATCGATGTTCCGCCGCATGTTTTTGATCCGCCTCCCAAAGTTCAGTCAGCGGTAATCCGGCTGACGCGAAATGGAAGAACTGACTTAGGCTGCAATGAAAAGCTGTTTTTTAAAGTTGTAAAACAGGCGTTCAACCAGCGGCGTAAGATGCTCAGAAACAGCATTCGCGGTTTTTCACCTCGCATCGAAGAATTAGATCCTGTATTACTGACCCGGCGGCCGGAACAGCTTTCAGTTGAAGAATTTATTGATTTAACCAACAACATTGAGCGGTTGCTGGTTATTCCCAGCAAGCCGGATGCGAATCTACCGGATGCAAGTGAAAAAGTGTAAAGAGAAAAGTGCAAAGTGCAAAATTCTATCCGAAGAGATATCTAAGCATGTTTAAATATCTGTTACTAACTGAATATTTGAACTTTGCATTTTAAATTCCGCATTTTAAATTTCTGCTAAACCGCATTCATTGCCGTAACCGGATCGAGCTGGGCAGCACTCCTGGCCGGCACTACTCCTGCAATTAATCCGATCACAATACTAATCAGCAGACCGGTTACAATATTTCCAATTGTCAGGACAAGATTAAAATCAAAGGCCTTACTCACAACAAAGGTAAGGGCATAGATAATTAAAAGGCCAATAACCCCGCCAATCAACGATAGGACGCTAGCTTCAAAAAGAAATTCAAGCAGAATAAACTTGCTTTTGGCGCCCAGTGCCTTTTGTAGACCGATTATTTTAGTCCGTTCCTTTACCGATACGAACATGATGTTTGCGATTCCAAATCCACCCACCAGGATAGCAAATCCGCCTATAATCCACCCGGCAATGTCGAAAACTTTAAATACACTATCCAGTCGGCCGGAAATCAGACTCACCTCATTTAAGGCAAAATCGTTTTCTGCAGATGGTTTTATCCTCCTTATAGAACGCATTATCCCTTCGAGCTCTTCCGTAAGGCGGGCTGCAGGAATATCGGCTTTACCCTTGACAATGATACTTTGTCCCGATTCCAACCGCGGATCAACTATGCGTGCGGCAAACTTTACAGGCATTAAGAGACGTTTATCCATACTGGTCCCAAAAACATCACTTCCCATTTTTTCAAAAACACCGGTAATAAAAATGGTAAACCCCTGTACTTTTATGGTCTTACCAACCGGGGAGATTCCCGGGAATAGTTGTTCTGCAATATCGGAGCCAAGCATTGCTAAATTGGCACCCGAATTAAATTCTTCCTCAGTAAGTGGCCTTCCGTTGACAATCTTAAGACTCCAGGTCTCGATCAATCCGCTTGATGCCCCGATAATCTCGGTGTTTTCAGCTTTACTGCTTCCCACCTGAATGGTCCTGCTAAATCCATAATTAAATACAGCATATTGGGATAACCCCGACCGGCGCAGAATCTCCTGGGTTTCTGAGAGCTTTGGTTCAGGGCGGTTGAGGTATTTCCACCAGGGGTATTCAGTTTCACCGGCGGGCGGGGCCCACGGCCATTTTTGAACATAAATCACATTACTCCCCAGTTTTGACATGCTATCGCGGATGGTTCGTTCGAGAGAATCAATAATTGTGAAGACAGAGATGATGCAGAAAATCCCAATGGTAATCCCAAGCAAGGAGAGAAAAGTCCTTAATCTGTTAACTACTAAAGAATTATATGCAAATATGAAACTTTCAAGAATAAGACGAACTATAATCATAAGCCTGTTTTTTTACACTCTAAATTTAGGAATTAATTGCAATGAAACTGCCGCCTATCCAATCAATTGATAAAAAATGACAAAAGCATAATGAAAATATCCGTAAAAAATTAAAGGTTTTTATTAGCTTTGCAGAAAATTATTAAGAAATTTATAATGAGTGAATTGAAAAAAATAAAATCGGCCTTAATCTCTGTGTACCACAAAGATGGATTGGACGAAATTATTACAAAACTTGATAATCTAGGGGTAAAATTTTATTCAACAGGTGGCACAAAGGATTTTATTGAAGGTTTAAATATCCCGGTAACCTCAGTGGAAGAACTGACCTCCTACCCTTCAATCCTGGGAGGCCGGGTAAAAACCTTACATCCGAAGATTTTTGGCGGGATTTTGGCCCGTCGTGAAAATCAGGAGGATAATGCTCAGCTTGAACAATATGATATTCCTGAAATTGATCTGATTATTGTAGATTTATATCCCTTTGAGTCAACTGTCGCTTCCGGTGCTTCCGATGCTGAAATCATCGAAAAAATCGATATTGGGGGAATCTCCTTAATTAGGGGAGCGGCAAAAAACTTCAACGATGTGGTGATTATCTCCAATCAGGGACAATACGTCTCATTTTATGAGCTGCTTGAATCAGCCAATGGGATAACCACCTTATCAGATCGCAGACGGTATGCCGTTGAAGCCTTCGCAACTTCATCACATTACGATTCAGCTATTTACAGCTATTTTGCAGGCGAATGGCCAAATCGGTTCCGTCAGAGTTTCAATACTTCAAAACATTTACGTTACGGGGAGAACCCCCATCAGCAAGGTGTTTTCTTTGGAAATTTTGATGCTTTGTTTGATCAGTTAGCGGGAAAAGAGATTTCCTACAACAATCTTTTGGATATTGATGCAGCAGTCAGCTTAATAGATGAATTCACAGATACAACCTTTGCAATTCTCAAACACAATAATGCATGCGGATGCGCATCGCGTGATACCGTATATGAATCCTATCTTGCCGCCCTGGCCGGAGACCCGGTATCTGCATACGGGGGTATTTTCGTAACAAACAGTGCGGTAGACAGGGTCACGGCCGAAGAAGTTGGAAAAATCTTTTTTGAGGTGATCATTGCTCCCGATTACCATCCGGATGCCTTGGAATTGCTGAAATCGAAGAAAAATCTCATTATCCTGATCAGAAAACAGGATAAACTTCCGGCAGTTCAATACCGGAGTGTTCTTAACGGAGTCATCATGCAAAATCGTGATCTGAAACAGGAAACAGCAGATGATCTTCAGCCGGTAACCAAAATTACACCCGATGCTCAAACAATTGGTGATTTATTGTTTGCCAATCGTTTGGTTAAACAGTCAAAATCAAATACTATTGTACTGGCGAAGGGAAAACAATTATTGGCCAGCGGAGTCGGACAAACTTCGCGTGTTGATGCCTTAAGACAAGCCATAGAAAAAGCCAGGTCATTTGGATTTGATTTGAATGGAGCGGTCATGGCTTCAGACGCATTCTTCCCCTTTCCCGATTGTGTGGAGATTGCCCATAATGAGGGGATTAATTCGGTTATTCAGCCTGGGGGATCAATCAGGGACAAACTTTCAGTTGAATTCTGTGATACCCATGAGATGTCCATGGTGATTACCGGCTTCAGACATTTTAAACATTGATTGTAATTATAAATTTAGATACAAAAAAGTAGATATGGGTTTATTTACATTTCTGACTCAGGAAATAGCCATCGATCTTGGTACTGCCAATACGATTATCATCTACAACGGTAAAGTTGTTGTTGATGAGCCATCGGTAGTTACCATCGATATGAAAACTGACAAACTGGTCGCGATAGGCGAAAAAGCCAGGCAGATGCAAGGTAAGACACATGCTAACCTGAAAACTATCAGGCCACTGCAGGATGGGGTTATTGCCGACTTTAATGCTGCTGAGCAGATGATACGCGGGATGATCAAGATGATCAATCCCAAGAAAAGATTTTTCTCTCCTGCCCTTAAAATGGTGATTTGTATCCCCTCCGGCTCAACGGAAGTGGAAATAAGGGCTGTCCGTGACTCTTCAGAACATGCAGGAGGACGCGATGTCTATATGATCTATGAGCCAATGGCAGCCGCAATTGGGATCGGGCTCGATGTGGAAGCTCCTGAAGGAAACATGGTCGTTGATATTGGCGGCGGAACGACTGAAATTGCGGTTATCTCACTTGGTGGTATTGTTACCAATAAATCGATCCGGATTGCCGGGGATGACCTCACTGCCGATATTTTGGAGTATATGCGTCACCAGCACAATATAAAAATCGGAGAACGTACAGCAGAGGACATAAAAATTAATGTCGGAGCTGCTCTGTCTGAGTTGGATGATCCACCAGCCGATTATATCGTTCGGGGTCCGAATCAAATGACCGCTTTGCCAATTGAGGTTCCGGTTTCGTACCAGGAGATTGCCCATAGTCTGGACAAATCAATTTCCAAAATTGAGACAGCAATCATAAGCGCACTGGAGCAAACCCCTCCCGAACTTTATGCCGACATTGTGACCCGGGGAATCTGGCTCGCTGGTGGAGGTGCATTGCTGCGCGGTTTGGATAAACGGTTGTATGATAAAATCAATATCCCTTTTCATATCGCTGATGATCCGTTGCGGGCAGTTGCAAGAGGTACCGGAGTAGCACTTAAAAACGTCGATAAATTCGCATTCTTACTGCGGTAAAATAGCAAACAGGAAGGACAAAATCATTTCCAAATTTGCCCATGAAGAACTTATTCAAGCTCATCTATCGATATCATATCGTATTCCTGTTTGTTCTTTTGGAAACACTTTCATTATCCATGGTAGTGACCTTTAATAACTATCAGCGGGCTGCGTTTTTTGATTCGGGAAATTTCCTGAGTGGTACCCTGTTTGAAACATTTTCCTCTTTCGCCCAGATTTTTGAGTTTAAGCAGGTAAATATTAAGATGGCTGAGGAGAACGCGGTATTGCGTTCTGCTTTGCACGAAATGTTGTTAAAATCGAATCATGGAACCTACCACTCCTCCGATTCAATCTATCTTCCAAGAATTGCCAGAGATTCGTCTCAAAAAGCAGTTTATCATTTTACAACAGCCCGTGTAATTAATAACTCGGTTAACCAGCAACATAACTTCATCACCATTAATAAGGGGCGGCATGATGGAATCAAACCCGATATGGGTGTAATCTCCAATGGGCAGGTGGTTGGTCTGGTAACAAATGTTTCTGAAAATTTCAGTACGGTGATTTCATTATTGAACAGCAAATGGAAAATCAGTGCCAAAATAAAAAGAAACGACTATTTTGGTTCTCTTTCGTGGGACGGAAAAGATTACAGAAGAGTTCAGCTGAATGAAATGCCCTATCATGTACCCGTCCAAAATGGGGATACTGTGATTACAACAGGTTACTCATCAAGCTTTCCGGAGGGACTTATCATCGGGACAATTTCCGACTTTTCTATTGGCTCAGGGAGTAATTTTTACAAAATCGAGGTAATGCTTGCTGCTGATTTCAAGAACCTGGTTATTGTTGGTTTGATAGAAAATAAGCAGTTGAATGAAATCAAACATCTGGAATCGTTGAATAAGTATGGGAATTAGTGCAGTAAAATATTTGCTCGTTTTTGTAGTGTCCGTTTTGCTACAGGTACTCTTTTGCAACAATATTTTGATTGCCAGGGTAATTGCCCCTTTTATCTATATCCTATTTATCGTATTACTGCCTTTCGATACGCCTCGCTCACTCCTCCTGTTTCTCTCTCTGGCATTGGGCTTAACAATCGACGTCTTCACCAATACACCAGGGGTTCATGCCTCTGCTTGCCTAATCATTGGATTTTTAAGACCAGTGATTCTCAATTTAATAACATCCCGGGAAACACTTGAATCGGTAGCTGCACCAAGAGTTAAAACTATGGGATTCCATTGGTTCGTTACCTATACTATTTTTATGGTGGTCATTCATCACTTTTTTCTGTTTTTTATTGAAGCTTTTACATTCGAAGGCTTTTTGTTAACATTGTTACGGATCGTTCTTAGTTCA